>Ga0209467_1000078_pt1 | contig 173570 bp, 155 predicted proteins | sample Higcelwee11metaG_FD_187175 | JGI IMG/M metagenome (GOLD analysis project Ga0209467, IMG submission 187175) | Freshwater pond sediment microbial communities from the University of Edinburgh, under environmental carbon perturbations - High... | ecosystem: Environmental > Aquatic > Freshwater >...
TCCTCGTTTTTTCAACTAATGCCACAGCATCTTTTTTAAACTGTGCATCGTAATTTCTTCTTGATTTCATCAAGACCTCCGTTATCCATTATATTTATGGCTTAACTTCGTGTCCACTTTTTCGGGGGAATTCCAAAAAACACATTGTATACCCAAATAAAACAATATATTGTATGCAAAGTAGATGAGCTCAAAGAAATATCAATAAAGTCAAATTTTCAACTTTATTTTGACAAAGCATTACATTTATATAATAATCATAATTATTCACTTGAAAAATATTTAAACGATGGTTTTGAACTTTGGTATTTAGATATAATAACCAAATGGTATAAGCCAACACCGATAGATCAAATTAAAATTATAACTGATAAACAATATCTGAAACCAATCAAATACTCTTCGAATAAATACGATACCCAACAGTTTTATAAGCAAGAACTTAAAACTCAAATAAATCTTAAAACAACACTTTTGAATTTCTGTATCAAAAAATCGATATTCAATTCCGTCGCAAAGAAACTTAAAAAAAATAATATTTCTGATTATTTAATATGGCATAATCGTTATGAAAGTTTAGATCGAACACTTCTTTTGCCAGTTTATCATTCAGCTTTTTCAGGCGAATTACATATTTGTTCTTGTTCAGTTGATGTTTTTATACAACACGGTGGTATACCTATAGGTGCTAAGATATCTAAAGAGATTTGTCATTTATGTATAGCAAAAAATAAAAGTATCGACGAAATGCAAAATAGATATGGTACTGATTATTTAATTTCAAAACATCCTTTTATTACAGTTATTGAAAAAATACAAAAGTTAGATTCAAGAACAGCAAGAGCAGAAGTTGATAGAATATTTAAAACAACAAAATGGAAAAAAGAAGGATTGTTGTACTCATTAATAAAAGAATTGCTGCCAACATATACTATTTATAGAGAATATTCACCCGAATGGTTAAAGCCATTAAGAATTGATATTTATATTGTTGAGCTAAATTTAGCAATTGAATATCAAGGAAAACAACATTTTGAGCCTATTGAAATATTTGGTGGAGAGGGATCTTTTAAAAAATTAAAAGAAAGAGACAAGCAAAAGAGGGAACTATGTTTAGCAAACAAAGTTGATTTAATTTACTTTTCTCATAACGAATCAATATCGGTAAAAAATATATTTAAAAAAATAGGTAAATATGTCAATTGATGTGCACAATGATGGTATGTATGTGCTGCTTATACAATTTGTACAAAGATGGTATGTACAATGCTCCTATCCCCCTTCCTCATTCCTCCAAAAATAACCCACCGTATTTAAATCTCAATCATCATTTTTAATTCCATCCATAAAATCCCGGTGAGGCGTCCTTTCTTCCACGGTCTTCGTTCGACGTCTTTAGGCTTACAATGTTTTCGTGTTGACTCGGCATGTGTTTGATCGTCTAAAATACTTTCCTAAGAGTAAGGCAATTTGTCTGGAAGGCCGTGCGATCCGCGCAGTTTTTTGGTGTATAGCTTTAAGATAATATTATTAAGAGGTTTGAATAATGAGGGATTTGTTAAAAACATTAATTAAAGCAGGTATACCTTTCGGCTGTGTTATGGGTCTTTTCTTCGGAATAATAGGCGGATTGTTAATAGGAGTAATCAGCGGAATTTTCAGCGGATTATTTTTCGGTCTGATTCTGGGTGCGTTTTTGGAATGGCAGAAGAAAAAGTTTAACAAGCAGGGTCTTGAAATTACCGGCGGAAAACCAATTGTTTATAATGGGGGAGCAAACCATTTTCAGGGAAAAGAAGGTGTCGGCGGATGGATGTTTCTGACAGATGATGAACTTATTTTCAAGTCGCATTCGTTTAATTTTCAGAATCATAAGACCGTTATTTTACTTTCGCAGATAGATAAAGTTGTCGGAACAAAATCTCTCGGTATCATTCCTAACGGACTGCTGATAATTCAAAAAAACGGTCAGTCTGATAAATTTGTAGTAAATAACAGAAAGAACTGGCTTGAAAAAATCAGGGAATTACAATCGAAATAGAAGTTCACTGAATTATGTATGCTTATTGATTTGCACGTAAGTCTGTGTTTGAATTATTGATTGACAATGCATATAAAAAGATTAGTTTATATGCATAAGGTGATTGTATGAGAACAACTATTGATTTGCCGGAAAATTTAGTTAATGAAGCTATGAAGCTTACTAATATACATACAAAAACTGATGTTATTAAAGAAGCGCTTCTGAATTTAATTCAAAGAGAGAAGGTTAAAAATATTAAAAAGTTTTCCGGGAAAATCGATTTGGATATTGATCTGGACAGATTAAGAAAAAGATGAATTTAGTACTGATAGATTCTTCTGTCTGGATCGCTTACTTCCGCGGAATTAAAACTGCAAGAATTAATGAGTTTGAAAATTTAATAGATAATAATCGGATTTGTGTGAACGATCTTATCCTTTCCGAATTGCTTCCAAGTTTATATCTGAGAAAAGAATCCGAAATTATTGATATACTGAAATCTGTACGGAAAATTCCTTTAGAAATCAATTGGGATCAAATAATTGAATTTCAGAGAATTAATCTAAAATCAGGAATCAATAATGTAGGAATTCCTGATCTGATAATTGTTCAAAATGTTATTCAGAATGGCATATCTCTTTTTACTATCGATAAACACTTTCATATTATGTCTAAGCATCATAAATTTAAGTTATATTAACTTATGCCGATGAAATGGCTTCATCTGATATGAGTCCGCACATAACATTAAGATAGATTAAGGCAAAGCGGTTGAAAATTCTACGTTCTTTTCCTGCTAATTAAAAAGATCCATGATATCAAAAAAATAACGGACATTATGATGTTTACAGTCGTATGTTGTGGGACATGCCTGTGCCGACCATAACGAGGCGTCCTTTCTTCCGCGGTCTTCGCCCGACGTCTTCAGGCTTAAAATGTTTTACTGTTAACTTGGCGTGTGTTTGACCGTCTAAAATACTTTTCTGGAAGTTATCGGAAATTTCACGTTCTCTACACGCGAACAAGCTTCATTAGCGGTTCAAAAAAGAATGAAGAACTTCAAATTCAACATGTGCAAGAGCAATTTTTATCAGGATTTGATTCTCGTTTGTATTTATGAAATCGAATAAGTTGTCCATTCCTTCCTGTAAAATTTCCGGTTTAACAGGTATGAAAAGCACATTTCTTTTAGATCTATCTACAAGGTAATTCTAATCTTTTTTGAATTGACTAAATATATATCACGATATATATTACTTGTGAGGTGATGAGAATGCAAACAGCTAAGTTATTCATTAACGGAAGAAGTCAGGCGGTCAGATTGCCAAAAGAATATAAATTTTCCGGCAAGGATGTCATTATTCAAAAAGTCGGTGAGGCTGTAATTTTACTACCTAACAACAAATCATGGGAAGTTTTTATTCATGGTTTAAACAGCTTTTCTGCTGATTTCATGGCTGATGGCCGGGCTCAAGATATCAAACAAAATAGGGAATCATTCTAATGTATTTACTGGATATAAACATCTGTATCTACACCATCAATAAAAAGCCGATTGAAGTATTGTCTAAATTAAAGAAAAAAGCTTCAAAAGACATCTTTATTTCATCTATAACTGTTGCCGAACTTGAACATGGCGTTGAAAAGAGCAATTATCCGGAGCGTAATAAAGTAGCACTTGTTGAATTCTTATCTCTGTTTCAAATTCTCTATTATACTGATGGAGATGCATTGTATTATGGTAAAATCAGATCAGGCCTTGAAAAGAGAGGTCAGATAATTGGCACGATGGATATGCTTATTGCTTCTCAGGCTTTATCTCACGATTTAATTCTCGTTACAAATAATACAAAAGAATTTGAAAGAATTGAAAATATCAAACTTGAAAACTGGGTAGAATAAATATACCTGACTGCCGATATCTGCTGTTAAATTCATAGTCTTACAACTAAAAGAAAAAAGTTTGAATTTGTTATCAGTTTGTAGAATAATTTCTTTTGTGAATACTCTTGCCGAATATTCGGCAATGAAAAAGAGCCTTTGCTTATGCATTATGAAAAATATGTATTAATTAAGGAGTGATGCAGTATGGCAAAATACGTAGACGGATTTGTGATTCTGGTACCAAAAGACAAGACGGCGGATTATAAAAAAATGGCAGAAAGCGGCCGTGATTTATGGATGAAGCATGGTGCAGTTGCGTATTACGAATGCCTCGGTGACGATCTTGCCGCCCAGGAAATGGGAGGAGAAAAAGCCCGTGAATTTCCCGAAATGACCGGGGCGAACGGCGATCAGGCCGTATGGTTTTCTTTTATCATTTTTAATTCGAAAGCACATCGTGATGAGGTTAACGCACGTGTTATGGAAGAAATGAAAGAATTAGCGGTCGAATATAAGAATGAACCGATGCCTTTTGATATGAAGCAGATGGCTTATGGCGGTTTTCAGGTTGAAGTCGAAGGTTAATAATAGTTGTATTAAGAGTTGTAATTCGGGGTATGTTGAATTGAATGAACACAGTTACATTGTGGATATTTTGCTGAGCTGTTAACGCTATAGAATGTTGATTGATTTTGGTCTAATATTTGTGAATATATTCTTCTTGTTTTTTTTATAATATGTGTTACTTTGTCTTACGGGGTGACGATTATGAATCAATCTCTTACGATTAGAATTTCAGACAATATGCGCCGGGATCTTGATAACTTAAGTAAATTTGAAAATAAACCTGTTAGCGATTTGGTCAGGGAATCATTACAGAAATATTTGGCAGTACAGAAATTCAGAAAATTGCGCAATGCTGTTTTGCCGTTTGCTGAATCAGAAGGCGTTTTGACTGATGAAGATGTTTTTAATAATTTAAAATGAAAATAATAACTGATAGCAATGTTATTGTTGCTGCATTTTCGTCTCATGGTCTATGCAAGTCTCTTTTTGAGTTTTTGATTGAAAATCATACTATCGTCATTAGTGAATATATTCTTCAAGAGGTTGATCGTATTTTTATAAAGAAGTTCAAGATGCCGAAAGATAAAGTTGATGAAATTATATCGTTCTTGCGTGAAACAACATTGATTTCTGATTATAGTATTCCCTTTAAACAGATTTCCCGAGATGTTAATGATGATCCTATTCTTGGCATTTGCGAAAAGCAAAAAATCGACTTAATTTTAACCGGAGATAAAGATTTACTGGTATTGAAAAAATATAAAAATGTAAGAATTGTTTCCCCAAGAGAAATCTGGTCAATTTTCAAAAAATAGATTAATGGATTTAATTTAATGAAAGTAAAAGTAATTCTGATCATTTTCATCGTACTTTGTACTTCTTCATTTTTTTTTGCGTGTAGTTCTGTTGACATCAAATATGTTCAGGCGGATAAATATGTCAGCGTCATAGAGACTGATATGGGAAATTGGATGCTGATAATGTCAGGCAGGCAAGATGTTGATTATGGGTTTAATTGTTGTAATAGTAGATGAGAAACTGAATTTATAATTTATAGAGATTAAATAATGAGTATACTCGAAAAACTTTCATCACGAGTCGGTGACCGCACTGAAGAATCAAACAAGGCAGTTGCCGCGGAGTGTCTAAAAAAACCTCTTCTCTTAAAGGAAATAGAGTCCGGTTTATTGTCTCTTGATGCGAAGCTTGTAGCGGACTGCGCGGAAGTAATGACTAATATAGCCATTAAAAATCCCGAACTGATTATTCCTTTTGCCGGAGCTCTTCTTAATACTATAACACATAAAAATTCAAAAGCCAAATGGGAAGCCGTTCATTCCCTGTCATTGATAGCCGAATATATTCCTGATGATATCTCAAATAGTTTGACGGTAATTAGCGACTTAATGATCAATGATAAAAGCATAATAGTAAGAGATTATTCGACAGATATAATCGCGAACTATGCAAAGGTTGGAAAAAGTGAAGCTCAAAAGGCATATCCTTTGCTTAAAGAAATTATTTATAAATATGATGGAAAGCACGCGGGTCATGCATTGAAAGGATTGAAAAATGTCATTATGATTCTTCCTGAATATAAAAATGTAGTTGCCGGAATTGCGGTAGAATTTATTACTCATAAAAAAGCAGTTGTGTCGAAAACTGCCAGATCATTGGTTAAGACTGTTCAGTCAGTCTCCTGAATATCAACTGATAATTTACAAGTACTTACGGAGGACTCCATGCGCAACAGGCTTATATATGTAGATAACCTGCGTTCATTTGTTATTTTCCTTGTAGTAGTTATGCACTCTAATGTCATATACAGCGGCATGGGAAGATGGTATTATACCGAAGCCAATTTCACCGATCTGGATGTCGTTTCACGTACGGTATTCGGTTTGTTTGGTTCCTTTGCCCAGGCGTGGTTCATGGGTTTTTTGTTTTTTATTTCGGGATATTTCGCGGCAAAATCTCTCCCCAAAAAAGGAACTTCGTCTTTTGTTAAAGAGAGATTATTTAGGCTGGGCATTCCTCTTTTGTTCTATGTTTTTACAATAAATCCGCTGATGATATATTTCTATATTAAACATAACGGTTTATATTTCTACGAATTTATGAGTTTTGCTGATTTTTACTCAGGCATGATAAAAGGAATGTATTTTGTAGAAGGCACTGGACCTCTGTGGTTTGTAGAAGCATTGCTGATTTTTTGTGCATTATATGTCATAGTTCGGAAAATATTTCCTGTAAGAAAAGAAGTAACAAAACCTGTTCCATCTTATAGAAAAATCATTCTTCTTTCTGTTCTGACAGCTGCTGCGGCTTTTGCTATAAGACTCGTTTGCCCGATGGGTACAGCATATGGAAACCTTCAGTTAGGGTTTTTCGCGTCATATATAATTCTTTTCTTTCTTGGCACAAATTCAGCAGAAAAAAAATGGTTCGAAAAAATTGTCGCGGATAAAAATATAATATATCTGAAACTTTCTTTCTTCGCCGGTATTCCTGCTTGGGCATTACTGATGATTTTCGGAGGAGCTCTTTCTGGCGATATTCCGATAGGCGGAGGTTTTTATTGGCAGACTGCTGTGTATGCTCTATGGGAATCGTTCATTGCTTTCATGATGACAATAGGTCTCATCGCGTTTTTTGGAAAAAAATTCCATGGGGAAAACCGTCTTTCACGTTTTGTTTCACAAAATTCATTCGGTGTTTATATATTTCATTCACCTGTTATTACGGGAATTGCAATTCTTTTCTCCGGAATAGCCCTTCCAATGGTCGCGAAACATTTTATCATTTTTCCCGTGTCATATGTTTTATCCATAGCGGTTTCTTTCCTTTTAAGAAAGATCCCGTTTGTCGCTAAGATTACGGCATGAGCCGGTTTTCCATTCATCCGGTTGAACCTCTGTCAGACTATGTTGACAGAATATGGGGCTGGATGGATGAAGATGAGTTTCCGGATATTCTTCCCGGAACAGGCTGCGAGTTGTTTTTCTACGACAATCCTCCCAGTCTGGTTTCTCAAGACTCCGAAAGAAAGCTTTCAAAATCTCACTCGGGTTGTACACGCTATTCGAAAATTAAACTCGCATGTGATTCGAAGATATCGTTTATAGCCGTGCGCTTTCGTTCTTCAGCATTGAGGCATTTCGTTCCGATGAATATTTCTGAACTGACTGATAATATATTATCGTGCGAAGAATTGTGGGGATCAATTGGTGCAGGGTTTGAGCGCGAGATATTCTCAGTTATGAGTATAGAAGACCGAGTGAAAGCGATACAGCGAAATCTTTTAATGCTTCTTTCGATGCACAAAAAGAAAGATGAATGGCTGGATGAATTTATTTCGGGGATATATTATGCAGGAGACGGTTTCTCGCTTTCGGATTACTGCGATCAATCTTCTTTTAGTCTGCGTCAGATTGAGCGTTTGGTCGTTTCAGCAGTCGGAGTTCCGCCTAAATATTTTCAAAGAACAGCCCGTTTTCAAAGAGTGCTTCGTTCAATACTTCTGACGCAGAGCAGGTCGTATCTTTCTGAGGCTTATGATTCGGGTTATTATGACCAGTCTCATTTCATCCGAGATTTCAGATATTATACAGGACAGACTCCGGGCGAATTTCTTACTGATAAACGCTTCATGTCGCATTTTTACAATACAAGCCGTTCTTTTTGATCAAATCTTTCATGAAAATATTCATGAGGAGGTTTTATGAATCAGTTTTTATTTCTTTTTGCCGCTCCTGATAAGGAAGCTTCAAAATGCAGGTCGAAAGTAGAATTCAGCGGCAATACTCTACATATTGCAGGTTCTTCATCATATGAAGAAGCGGTTGAAATAGCCCGAAAATATACAGCTGAAGGAGTTTCGGTAATCGAGCTTTGTGCAGGTTTTGGAAACAAAGGAGTTTCGATGATTTCCGAGGCTGTAGGAAGCGGTGTGCTTGTCGGTGTAGTACGTTTTGATGTTCATCCCGCGTTCGGCAATAAAAGCGGTGACGCTGTAGGATTATAATTATGTCAGGGAGTGATAATAAATTATATTCGTAATTTAATTCCGATAATTATCCATAAAAGGCTGTTTGAATTTAAACAGCCTTTTTTAGTGCTTTGGTTAACTGCCAAAAACTTTAAAGAAAATCTGTTTTATGGTTGTTTTCTCTGCAAGAAAGAAGAGAGTATGTCTGTTAAAGTTACTAATAAATATTTGAGGAATAATATGAAAAAAATAATTTTTATTGCCGTTGTAGCAGTTTTTTTCGGCGCTTGCTTTGATCTTGGGAAAGACAATGTTTTAAAGGATGAAAATAATACTTTTCAGATAAGTGCTCCAAGTTCATGGTCCGTTATGGATGATCTTAATGATGAAGCGGATATCCAGGCCGGAAGCAATATGTCCGGAAAATATCTCATGGTTTTTATCGAAGCTAAGGAAGACTTCGAGAAAATCAAAGATATCGACGGATATGCAGATTTGATTAAAAAAAATATGAATTCTACTGTTACTAACATGACCTATGAGAAACATGATGAACTTGCACTTGACGGCATGAAATCTAAGTCAATTATTCTTTCGGGCTCTGTTGACGGAATAAAAGTCCGTTACTTTATAACATTTGTTGAGTCAGAAAAACATTATGTTCAGGTAATATTTTATTCTTTGCAGTCTAAGTTTGACGGATTTCTTGATGAATTCAAAAAAGTCCGTGGCACTTTTATGAAGGTATCTGCGGTAGAGTCAAAAACTTCAAAATGATGAATTATTTTAAGAAATTGACGAAAAAAGAAAATTGTTTACGTATTATATTTAGGAGCTTTCGTAAAGATTTCGCGGGGAATTATGCTGAATAGACTTAGAATAAAGAATTTTGTTCTTATAGAAGACCTTGAAATTGACTTCAAAAATGGTTTGAATGTTCTGACCGGAGAAACCGGAGCCGGTAAGTCAATTCTGATAGATGCAATTTCGGCTGTTCTCGGCGATAAGATGACGACTGACGTCATCAGAACAGGCTTCGAGCGTGCAACAATTGAGGGCGACTTTGACATCGGCGGAATTCCAAATATTAAGGCTGTTCTTGATGATGCGGGAATAGACTGCGATGACGATACGCTTGTTTTGCGCCGTGAGCTTTATTCGAGCGGGAAGGGCAGGTCTTTCGCAAATTCACTTCAGATTCCGGTCTCAAAACTTCTTGAAATCGGTGAAAGTCTCATAGATATTCACGGACAAAATGAGCATCAGAATATTTCAAAAGTTGCCAAGCATCGCGAAATACTTGATCGATTTGCCGGATTAGAAGAATTAGTCGCTGAAGTCGGCGAATGCTATAATGATCTTTTTCAGATAAAAGAAAAAATAAAATCGACCGAGATGAATGAGGCAGAAAAGAAACGCAGAGTTGAATATCTTTCTTTTGCAATTGATGAAATAGAAAAGGCGCGGCTTGTTTTGAATGAAGACGAAGCCCTTAAGGAAGAAGAAACCATTCTTTCAAATTCAGAAAAAATATTTTCACAGATAAATGCGGCAAACGAAAATCTGCGCGGAGACGGAGGAGTGATTGCACGCTTAAAAAAAATTGAGCAATCGCTTTCTTCAGTTGCGGAAATTGACGCGAATATTGCGGCTAATCTTGATTCGGTACGGTCGGCTCTTTATTCTCTTGAGGATTCATCCGTGTTTTTCAGGGATTATCAAGAAAAGCTTAATTTCTCAGAATCGCGCATCAACGAGGTTGAAGAAAGACTCTCGCTGGTTCAGATGATGAAAAAGAAATACGGAAACACGATTAATGATGTGCTCCAGTTCGCTGAAACAAGCAGAAATGAGCTTGGTTCTATAAATTCGTCCGATGAAATGAGAGAAAAGCTTACTGAAGAATACCGTAAGAAAGTTCAAATAACAAAGGTTAAAGCTCTTGAACTTTCGGAGAAACGCACAGCAGCTGCTCAAAGACTAGAAAGCCTTGTTATGAAGGAGCTTTCAGATCTCAATATGCAGGGAACCGAGTTTAAAATTTCAATCAAACAGGAAATTAATCCGTCCGGCGAAATTGAAATGAACAATAATGTATATATGCTCTATCCTCACGGACTCGACAAAATAGAATTTCTTCTTTCTGCAAACAGCGGAGAATCACTTCAGCAGTTAAAGAAAGCTGCGAGCGGCGGTGAGATGAGCCGCATAATGCTCGCTCTTAAAACTGTTCTTCTTTCAAATGACATAGTTGAAACATTGATCTTCGATGAAGTCGACGCCGGAATCAGCGGAAAGACCGCTGAAATAGTCGGACAGAAGCTAAAGGCGCTCGCTAAAGAAAGGCAGGTTCTGGTTGTCACACACCTTCCTCAGATCGCGGCGATGAGCGATAATCATTTCAGCGTCAGCAAGGAAAAGGCAGGAGACAGAACTTTCACGCATATCAAAAATCTATCAAGAGACGAAAAAATTACCGAAGTTGCACGGATGCTCGCAGGCAAGGAAGTAACGGAACTTTCGCGCAAGCACGCTGCAGAAATGGTAGCATTATCAGAAAAAACAACCGCTTAGATTTTTAGATTCTTGCCGAAGCAGTGAATCTATCTTCGTTTTGATTTCTGATAATCTTTCATGTAGCTGTCGACAAGGGATTTTCTTCCCTGGGGCTCTTCCTCGCGAACCGGGCTGAGTTTGGATAGAACAGTTTTCTTGAACCATTCTCCGAACTCGCGGAATTTCTTGAAGAGCTTGCTCATAAAGTTTACGAAACCTTCGGCAAATTCTTTGAAGAAGTTTTTTCTGGCACCTTCGGTGCGTTTAATAGCAGAAACAGGCGATGATATTTTAGGAGCTGATACGGCGTTAGTTACAGCGCTGATGGTTCTGGATGCGGAATCTGCAGCCTTTCCATATATTCCCGGAACGGGATTGTAGTGTTCGCGCGAATAAGCTGCGGTTATTTTGCGGACACCGGAGTCGTCAAAAGTTTTTCTCCAGAATAGAGATGATCTTGAAAAAGTGGCTTTATCGACGATAAAAAGAAACATGAAATATAAGTATGAAAAGAAATTAACAAAAACCATCGCAAAGCAGTACCAGATATCATAAAAGGCCCAGAAGCAGTCGATCATAACTGTAAAGAAGTCTGCTATTTTATAGAAGAAATTGAAAAAATTGTCTATTGAATTATTGGCATACTGTCTGACTAGTCTGTAATCCATATTCTCCCCCGAGAGTTTTATTAGCTTTTATTGCCTTTTGAAGTCAATTAAAAATCAATATAGTATTAAAAAGAATATACCTTGACTGAATCGCTTTCAGTGAAATTTTAAGTTTATGGACAGAAAAAAGGTAATCAGATCAACCGGTGTTGTTGCCGGTTCGACATTTATAAGCAGAATTTTCGGCTTTGTACGAGATATTCTGATAAGCAGTATTTTCGGAATGAACGATGTAAGCGACGCTTTTTATGTGGCTTTTCGAATACCGAACCTTTTCAGGCGGCTGGTTGCTGAAGGGGCGCTTACTATCTCATTTATACCGGTGTATACGGATTATCTTCACAATAAAACCAAAGATGAATCGGAAATTCTTGCCCGCAAGACTGTTTCGGTTCTTATTCTTATTCTTTTTGCAGTTGTTTCGCTTGGAATTATCTTTTCTCCGCAGATTGTTAATCTTTTTGCCTACGGCTTTACGGATGAATCACTTCTTTCGCTAACAGTTCTGTTAAACAGACTCATGTTTCCATATCTGTTTCTCGTCGGAATTGTGTCTTTCTGTATGGGTTACTTGAACTCTAATAAACATTTTTTTGCTCCGGCTTTTTCTCCTGTTTTGCTCAATGTCGGGATTATTTGCGGCGCGGTTATTTTTTCTTCTTTTTTTGAGCAAAAAGTCATGGGACTCGCGTTTGGCGTTCTATTCGGCGGTATAATGCAGCTTCTTCTTCAATTGCCGTATATGAGACGCAGCGGCTTCCGTTTCAGTTTTCTGCCCGACTTTAAGGATATTGGTATCAGGCGTATTTTCAGGATGATGACTCCGGCTCTTTTAGGTATTGCGATTTATCAGATAAATATTCTCGTAAATACCGCATTTGCCACGACTATTTTCAAGGGGGCAGTGAGCAGTATTTATTATTCAGACAGGCTTACCGAAATTGTTCTCGGTATTTTTGTCGTTTCAATCGCTAATGTCATCCTTCCGGAAATGAGTGCCAAATCTGCCAAGAATGACGTTGAAGGCATGAAATCCATCTATGCAGGTGCGGCGGGTGCTTCGCTCTTTTTTGCGCTTCCGGCTTCAGCTTTTCTCATGAGTTGCTCGCTTCCGATAGTCTCGACTTTTTTTGAAAGAAATAATTTTACTCATAACGATTCTATACTAACTTCGCAGGCTCTTTTTTATGCCGCAATTGGTCTTTCGGCTATTGCTCTTGTCCGTGTTACCATGCCTCTATTTTATGCAATTAAAAATACAAAGATCCCTGTTTTTACTTCATTCATCTCTCTTATAGTTAATGCCGTTGCGGGATATCTTCTCATAAAGACTGATCTTCGTCATGCGGGGCTTACTCTTGCTGTGAGCATTGCCGCATTTGCCCAGATATTTACAGCGTTTCTGTTTATGCGCAGAAAATTCGGTAAGGGAATTCTCAAGCCGGTGTTAGTTTCATTCTTTAAATCTTTTGTTGCTTCGGTTTCGTTTGGTATTATACTATATATTATTCAATCAAAGATTGACTGGAGTTCGTGCCGATTTTTGATAAAGGTTCTGTGGCTGTTTATACTTATATCGACCGGAGCTGTTATATACCTTTCGGCTGCATTTTTATTTAGGATAAAAGAGATTCATTATCTGTCTGTGTTTCTCAATAAGATCAGGAGGAAGTTTTTATGAACATTAAAGAATCAATAAGAACGATACCCGACTTTCCGAAAAAAGGTGTGATGTTCCGCGACCTGACCACACTTTTTGCCGATCCTTCAGCTTTTGCCGAATCGGTATCTCTGATTGCCGGTTATTGCAACTCAAAAGAAATAGATTACATTGCCGGAATCGAATCGAGGGGTTTTATCGTCGGAAGCGCTGTAGCGCTTAAACTTGCCAAGGGTTTCATCCCGATACGTAAAAAGGGAAAATTGCCGGGCTCTGTTATTTCCCGGACTTATAAGCTTGAATACGGAGAAGACACTATTCAAATTCATGACGATGTTATTTCTCCCGGAAAGCGCGTGCTGATAGTTGATGATCTTCTTGCTACCGGCGGAACTGCGCTTGCTTCGGCTGAGCTTATTGAGAGTGCGGGCGGAATAGTAGCTGGATTGGCATTTATCGTTAATCTGCCTGATCTGAAGGGAGCTGAAAGGCTTAAAAACAGAAGTTATGAAATATTTCACATTTGTTCCTTCGAAGGCGACTAATTAATCTTGACACTGCATGCGCTCCAAATATGTTGACTGAGAAGGTGTATTGCACTTTTTAAAAAGAAAATATTATATGAGGTAGGTTTATGGCAGTAAAAGTGGCTATTAACGGCTTCGGAAGAATCGGTAGAATGGTTTTCCAGGCTATCTGCGACCAGGGACTTCTTGGAAAAGAAGTTGATGTTGTTGCGGTTGTTGACGTATCGACAGATGCGGATTATTTCGCATATCAGATCAAATACGATTCAATTCAGGGGAAATTCAAGCACGAAGTTAAAACAGAAAAAAGCGATTCTTCTAAAGAAGAAGCTGATGTAATCGTTGTTAACGGACACAAAGTTAAATGTGTTGCAGCAGTTAGAAATCTTAACGAGCTTCCTTGGAAAGCTCTTGGTGTTGATTATGTTATCGAATCAACAGGTCTTTTCACTGACAGTGAAAAAGCTAAAGGACATCTTGAAGCAGGAGCTAAAAAAGTTATCATTTCTGCTCCTGGTAAAGGCGAAGTTAAAACAATCGTTATGGGCGTAAACGAGAACGAATACGATCCATCTAAACACAATATCGTTTCTAACGCTTCTTGTACTACAAACTGTCTTGCTCCGCTTGTACATGTAATACTCAAAGAAGGTATAGGAATCGAAACTGGTCTTATGACTACTATTCACTCATACACAGCTACTCAGAAAACTGTTGACGGTCCTTCTAAGAAAGACTGGAGAGGCGGAAGAGCTGCTGCGATCAACATCATTCCTTCTACTACTGGTGCTGCGAAAGCTGTTGGTGAAGTTCTTCCTGCAACTAAAGGAAAACTTACAGGTATGTCATTCCGTGTTCCTACTCCTACTGTGTCGGTTGTTGACCTTACTTTCACAGCTGCGAAAGACACTTCAATCGAAGAAATCGATTCTCTTCTTAAAAAAGCTTCTGAGTCTTACCTTAAAGGTATTCTCGGTGTTACTGATGAAGAGCTTGTTTCTTCTGATTTCATACACGATCAGAGATCTTCAATCTATGATTCACTTGCTACTCTTCAGAACAATCTCAAAGGAGAAAAAAGATTCTTCAAGGTTGTTTCTTGGTACGATAATGAGTGGGGTTACTCAAACCGTGTAGTTGATCTTCTCAAACACATGGTAAAAAAAGGTTAATTTCTTTTTTTGATTGAATGTAATAAAGCCGCAGGAAACTGCGGCTTTATTTGTTTATGAAGATTGGAAAGACAGGCTTAATTTGCCTTATTTTATTCAATATCCCCGGATGTAATTATTTTCGCGCCTGATTTTGTTGCATCCTCAAAAGGAACTGAATCTGTTGTGCTGGTAGATATTTCCCATGAGTCTAAATACATGATGTAACAGAATATTGATGATCCGAATACTGGGCAACCAGCGTCAGGTTCCGGACTTGTGTCTTTTTCTGATTCATCCATTATATCATCATTATTTGAATCTACCCACATTTTCAACACAATCCCGCTTCCTATTTCGGGAGATGATGCGCTTTCAAAGTCGATATCGAGAGAAAAAGGTACTTCGGCATTTGGTGCATTTCCGAGATCTACTACATTTGAAATAATTTTAGCACCCTCTTCTGATAGTGATTCAAATTCTGGATAATAAACTGCAGCCAGTTTAACATTCGCCGAGGTATTAGATCCTGAGCTTGTTGTGAAAATAGCTGTTCCGCTTATAGTTCCGGATTTCAGGGAATCACCCTCATCATCAGAGCTTGTGCATGCTGTGAAAACAGCGACAGCGGAGATGATGATCATTGTTAAAATAGTTTTTAATTTCATTTTAAGCCTCCACTTAATAAAAAATGAACTAATCAAATAATGTCAATCTAATTAATGTAAAATTGATAAAAAGCTAATCAGAGGAAATGTTATAATTACAGATAATTGGAATTATTTAATTCAAAATATGTAATATAAACCTCCTAATATCCGTAAATTCTGCTTTGCAAATAATCGATTTTGTTGTAACTGTAATATGTTTGAGGTTTTATGAAATATGTTACAAATTATTTAGAGGATGCGAATTTATTTTTAAGTTTTAATGAGCTCGCAAAGAATACTTTTTCGATAGATTTTTTGAGTTGGAAAAACGCGGATTGCAGTGACGGTAGTTATATTCCGCATTCTTTCGTACGTGATGGGAAAATAATAGCAAATGTCTCGGTCACACAAACCGAGATGATAATTGATCAAAAAGCAGTTAAAGGCGTTCAGATCGGAACTGTGATGACAGATCCGTCATTCAGAGGTCATGGTCTTTCCCGTAAGCTAATTGAAGCGGTTCTTGAAAAATATTCATATGCTGAATTTATTTATCTTTTTGCAAATGACTCGGTACTCGATTTCTATCCAAAGTTCGGGTTTGTTTCTGTAGATGAGTTTCTTTATTGTAATGAAAACTTACCGCAAGTTGTAAGCAGAAGCGGAAAACGCAGACTGAACGCCCGAAATGCTGAAGATATTTACCTTCTAAAAGATTTACTTTCAAAGCGAAATTTTCAATCCGTGAGTTTCGGAGTGAAGGGTTCTGTCTCAATTCCGCTTTGGCATTTTTTGAACACTTATACAGATGCTTTTTATTATATTGCGGAAATTGATTGTGTTGCGGTTTATTCGATTCAAAATGATGAATTGCTTATTTATGATATTATTTCAGAATCACCGCTGACAGCTATTGATGCGATTCCTTATATTATTGAAGACGGTGTCAAAAATATTATCTATCATTTTGTTCCGGATAAATTTGATCCGCACGCATCGCCAAGCCGCAAATTCTATTATGACAGGATGTTCTATCTCGGAAAGAATATAAAACTGCCGGAAAAACTTAAGTATCCGGCAGTTTATACCGCGTAATTATTATTTTCTTATGCCGTAATTTTCTACAATGAAGTCAATATCCTTATCGCCGCGTCCTGAGAGATTCACGAGAATTGACTGGCGCGGATTTTCTTTTGCTAACTTCATAGCAAATGCTACCGCGTGCGAACTTTCGAGTGCAGGAATTATTCCTTCCTTGCGGCTCAGATCGAAAAACGCGTCAACGCATTCGGCGTCAGTAACAGATGAATAATTTACTTTTTTCAAATCATGAAGCATGGAGTGTTCGGGACCAACTCCAGGATAATCGAGACCGCTTGCAATTGAATAAACTGGAAGAGGTTCGCCTTTTTCGTCCTGAAGAAGATAGCATTTGAATCCGTGAATAATTCCGGGTTTTCCGTAAGTTATTGTCGCGGCATGGTCGCCGATTTTTGTTGATCTTCCTGCCGGTTCTATTCCGTAAAGTTTACAGTCGGTATCATCGAGAAATGCTGTAAATATTCCCATGGCATTACTTCCGCCACCGACGCACGCTACGACATTGTCGGGAAGCTCACCTGTCATTTCTAGAAACTGTTCACGGGCTTCGATTCCTACAACTCTCTGAAAATCGCGTACCATCATCGGAAACGGATGCGGACCTACGACAGAACCTATGCAGTAGATTGAGTTAACCGGATCTTTGAGATATGCTTCAAATGCGGAATCAACGGCTTCTTTGAGTGTTTTTAATCCGTGTGTTACGGGAACTACAGTCGCACCAAGAATTTTCATTCTGACGACATTGGGATGTTCTTTTGCTATATCAACTTCGCCCATGTGAATTTCGCATTCGAGACCGAAATATGCCGCAGCTGTTGCAAGAGCAACTCCGTGCTGGCCGGCGCCTGTTTCGGCGATAAGTTTTTTCTTTCCCATGTATTTCGCAAGAAGAGCTTCTCCCATGCAATGATTGAGTTTGTGAGCGCCTGTATGGTTGAGATCTTCGCGTTTGAGATAAATTCTTCCGCCGAGTTCATTTGAAAGGCGTTTGGCGAAATAAACCGGAGTAGGGCGTCCCTGAAAATGTTTGCGTATGCTTCTTAGTTCTTCAATGAACTGGTGCGACTTGCTGATTGCGTAATACGCATCTGTGATGCGATCCATTTCCTTCTGAAGATCAGGCGGAATGAAACTGCCTCCGTATTCACCGAAATATCCTTTTTCATTCGGAGTGTTTTTGAAATAATCTCCCATGGTTTTCTCCTTTCCGCGGTATGTAAACGCGCTGTTATAAGTCAGCCGCTTATGTTTCAGCGGTTATGCTTTATCTTTGGACTTGCTAAAATAAAATCAAGCGATTTTAACTGATTTAACCTGGTTGAACGGTATTTCCATTGTGTAATGATGTAATATTTTTGATAAAGAGCCGTGTATAATAGATGAAACAGTATGAAGGTAAAAAAATTGACTTCTGTCCTGCAAAACATTAAATATATTTATTGACACTAAATTTTTTCAGAAAAACATCAAATCATTATGGAAAATATATTTGCAGACAGAATAAATGATGTTCCCAAGTCTTTTATACGTGAAATTCTCAAGGTAACTGTTCAGCCGGATGTTATTTCTTTCGCGGGAGGACTTCCAAACAGGGATTTTTTTCCGGTTAAGGAAATTAAGGAGTCATGCTGCAGGGTTCTTGACGAATCGGGTAAGGACGCGCTTCAGTACAGTACGACTGAAGGATATGAGCCATTACGCGAGTTTGTTTCAAAGCGTTATGCAGATAAAGGTATTAAGATATCGCCTGATGAAATTATAATTACGAACGGTTCCCAGCAGGGGCTCGATCTTATGGCGAAGTCGGTTTTGAACGAAGGCGAGAATGTTATAATCGAGCGTCCGGGGTATCTCGGTGCGATTCAGTCTCTTTCGATATTTAAAGCTAATTTTTTGAGCGTTAATCTTGAAAACGACGGTCCTTGCATTGGCGACGTAAGGAATGCTTTGAAAAAAAAGCCTAAGCTTTTTTATGCAGTACCTAATTTTCAAAATCCATCAGGAATAACCTGGTCGGATTCAAAACGCCGCGAAATAGCGGACGCTCTTTCTCCGACTAAAACTATTCTAATTGAAGATGATCCTTACGGTGAGCTTCGTTTTATAGGAAGTCCGCAGGAGTCCATGAAGAAATATCTTGAAAAGAATACCGTTCTTCTCGGGTCTTTTTCAAAGATATTCGCGCCTTCATTTCGTCTCGGGTGGATTGCTGCTCCGAAAGAGATATTTGAAAAAGTATTGGTTGCAAAGCAGGCTGCCGATCTTCATACAAATTATTTTTCGCAACGGGTTCTTTATGATTATCTTAGCAATAACGATATAGATAAGCACATCGCTACGATTCTTGATGTTTACAGAAAACAGAGGGAAGCGATGGTAAGCGCGATAAAGAAATATTTTCCTGCAGAGGTTGAATTTACTGAACCGGAAGGCGGGATGTTTCTGTGGGTCAAACTGCCTCGTCATATCAATTCGCTTGAACTTTTTGACATTGCTATAAAGGATAAGGTTGCATTTGTTCCGGGAGATCCTTTTTATCCGGCAAACCCTGATAAATCCACAATGCGGCTGAACTTCAGCTGTGTTGATGAGTCAACAATTACTGAAGGAATTGAACGTCTTGCCGGTGTCATAAAGTCGGTGATGTAAATGAATGAATCACGTAAACTCTACAAGCTTGCAGAAACTGCGGCAGTTCTCCGTGCTGAGAATGGTTGCCCGTGGGACAGAGAGCAGACTCATGAGACTTTAAAAAAATATCTGATAGAAGAAACTTATGAAGTAATTGATGCCATAGATTCTAAAGATGATGAGAAGATAAAAGAAGAACTCGGCGATCTTTTGTATCAGGTATATGCACACAGCGAAATAGCACGTGAACAGAAACGTTTTGATTTAGATGATGTGGCTGACGGAATTAATACTAAACTGATCCGCCGTCATCCTCACGTCTTTTCCGTTAAAGATAACATTACTTCAGATGAAGTTTTAACCCGCTGGGAAAGCATAAAAAAAACAGAAAAGAAAAAGGGAGAGTCCGCTATAGACGGGGTTCCTAAGTCGCTTCCGGCTCTTTTGAAAGCATACCGAACTCAGGAAAAAACATCCAGAATAGGATTTGACTGGGATAATGTTGAAGATGTAGAAGAAAAGCTTGATGAAGAAATAGCCGAATTTAAAGAAGCTGTTAAGTCATCCGATAAAGCCAAAATCAAAGATGAATTTGGAGACATTCTGTTTACTCTTGTGAATATTTCGCGTTTTCTTGACATTGATCCCGAAGAAGCTTTGCTTCATGCAACAGATAAATTCTCATCAAGATTCAGACTTGTAGAAAAAGAAGCCGGAGATCTTGGAAAAAAAATTTACGAAATGACTCTTGATGAAATGAACTCTCTCTGGGAAAAAGCAAAGCTTTGAAGTTATGAATTTTCGATCAGTTTGACAAAAACTTTTCTTTTTCTGGGACCGTCAAATTCGCAGAAATAAATTCCCTGCCATGTTCCGAGAATAAGTCTTCCGTTTTCAACTATCACGGTTTCGGAAACTCCGACAAGAGATGATTTAATATGAGCCGGGGAATTTCCTTCAGAATGATCATAACTTACGTTTTCAATTCCTACTGAAGAAAGACCTCTAATCATATCGCTCTTTACATCCGGATCGGCATTTTCGTTTATGGTTACGGCTCCGGTTGTGTGAGGGGTAAATATTACGCAGATTCCGTCATGAAAACTTTCTTCATCTATGCACTTGGCTACGGCTCTTGTTATGTCTATAAGTTCTTCTTTTCGTCCGCTGGTAATTGAAATTTCTTTCATTGATTGTTATCCTTTTGATGAAACATAGATTTAATCCGGCTGAAGCGATGTCCTATGCGGGAGAAAATGTCAGTCACCGCAAGATATTTTATCGTATCTCTTCCGTGTTTTATATGCGATACAGTAACGCTTCTGACAAAATTCCAGAGAAATTCTTCATCGGCATATTTTGAAAAATAATCAAGATCGACCTGATACGCTCCCTTGTATTTTCGTGCGCCTCCGTTAGGCGTAATCTCGTGAATAAAATGGTTGAGGTCGAGCATTATGAGTTTTGTTCTGAGGGATGCGTCGATGAACTTAGACCCGTCCTTTCTGCGGATTATTGCGAAGACTACTGATGTCGAAAAATCATTATTGTTCAGAAGATAATCTGCAGTTATGGCTATAGCGTCACGGTGTTCTTCGTTGATGTATCCGACTCCGGCTATTATCCAGTTTTTGTAGACTATATTTGAGCGTATGGCCTTTTGAATTATATTCATCGTTTCGCCCGAGTAAGGCAGAGCTACAAGGCTTTCAATCAGCTGGATGTCCGAAAAAGCGCTGATGTATTCTAGCGCGTCCGAGTCGGTTGCACTAGCGTGAGAAAGCATGTCTGTGTCGGTTAAAATTCCGTAATAAAGGGAAGTTGCGATTCTTCGCATATATTCGCGGTCAATATTTAGATTCATCTCGCGATAGATAAGTGCAATGAGTGAAGAAAGAGAATTTATGCTTTCTTCAGTAAACGAGAATTCTGCATCAACAGAATCTTCTGATTTTGCGTGATGATCGAGGTGGACCGCACATTTTAGCTGAGCGAGTTCGCGGACATAATTTGACGGATGATCAAGAATCGCATATGCGTCGTATTTTTCAACATCCGGAAGGCTTTGGCGAAACTGAACAGGAATGGAAAGAGATGAAACTATCATTTTATTCTGATTGAGAGATAGTTCCATGAGGGCAATAATTTCGCTTTTTACACCCAAAGAAGAACATATTGCCTGAAAGGCAAAAGAAGATCCTATCGCATCCGGGTCCGGTGAACCTTTTATGAAGATAAGAATGCATTTGTGTTTTTTTATTGCCTTAATGAGACCGTTTGTGAGATTTGCTATATTCATTTTGTTTCTGCTGTTAACAGAACACATGATGCGCAAATTGTCAATTCTATTACCTTCGAGGAAAATACATGAAGAGACTTCTGGTTCTTCCATTTTATGAAAAAGAAAATATAATTTCTCAAAAGCTCGACGAAATTGAACTAATGAATATGGATGCCGACATTCTTTTTGTTGATGACGGTTCAACAGATTCAACATCTTCAAAAATTAAAACCGGCGGAAGAATATATCTGATTACCCATGAAATTTCTCTCGGCTACGGGGGATGTTTCCAGAGCGCTTTTAGTTTTGCCGAAAATAATTATGACGAAATAGTTTTTTCTGATTTGTCGCACCCGAAGTTCTGTGCCGCGGCAGAAAAAACAGTTTCGCTGTTAAATGAAGCTCAATTTGTAAGTTTAAGCAGAGTAAAAAATAAGGAAGAAGACAGCGAATACGCAGTATTTAATTTTTCAAATTCTGTCAGCGCAAAACTCAACAGTTCGGCAGATATAGATATTGTTGATCCTTTTTCACCTTTCAAGGGGTTTAAAACTGAAATTTTAACAAACATGATTCTTGAAGAATTTGATGAATCCCTCCTTCTTCAGCTTTGGATTCAATCAGCACATTTTAAAATTAAATTTAAAGAAGAATATTTTAGTGAAATTGACTGCGGAACTCTAAGTGATACTGAACAGCTTGAGAATGATCCGGAGCATTATATCTCGTTTATAGAAGGAGAAATTCTTTTATACCCTCCCGAATAAGTGGTTGACAGCCCTGTTTCCATTCTTAATTTTCGCATTAGATATGGAAAAAACGTCAAAACCAGCAATCGTTCAAAGTGACAACACGATACTTCTCGAAGTAAATAATGCAGATTATGAACTGGCTCGCGATGCGATATCGCCTTTCGCTGAGCTTGAAAAATCACCGGAACACATTCACACGTACCGAATTACGGCTCTTTCTCTCTGGAATGCCGCGAGTATAGGGCATAACAGAGATGAAATAATCGCAACTTTAAGAAAATATTCGCGTTATGATGTTCCTCAGACTGTTATAGCATCGGTTACAGAGCAGATGACGCGTTATGGTCTTCTTTATCTTGAAAAGGAAGGCGATAAACTCATATTGAAGTCTAAAGATTCAATGATTCTTGAAGAAATCTCTCATAATAAACGTATTGATCAATTCGTTGATTCCTATGCGGGAAAAAACGCGATTTATGTGAAACCGGAACTTCGCGGTCATTTGAAGCAGGCATTAATAAAAATCGGGTTTCCTGTTGAAGATTTGGCGGGTTATGAAAATGGAGATCCGCTTGAAGTCGGAAAAAGAGATATAGCTCTTTCCGGCAAAGATTTCGATATGAGAGACTATCAGGAAAGCGCTGTGAACGCTTTTTACTGTTCCGGAACCCAGCAGGGTGGAAGCGGTGTAATCGTGCTTCCTTGCGGATCAGGTAAGACAATAGTGGGAATCGGCGCAATAACGCGCATGCAGACTGAAACTCTGATCCTTGTGACAAATACTGTTGCATTACGTCAGTGGCGTGATGAAATTATCGATAAGACCACAATATCACCTGATCAGATCGGTGAATTTTCAGGCGACAAAAAAGAGATTAAACCTATTACGATAGCGACTTATAATATCCTTACTTACAGAAAGAAAAAAGATACAGGATTTACTCATTTTGGAATTTTCGGTTCTAAAAACTGGGGACTTATTATATATGATGAAGTTCATCTTCTGCCTGCTCCTGTTTTCAGAATGACTTCAGAAATTCAGTCAAAGCGTCGTCTCGGGCTTACTGCCACTTTGGTTCGTGAAGACGGGATGGAAACTGATGTTTTTTCGCTGATTGGACCTAAAAAGTTCGATATTCCGTGGAAGATTCTTGAAAAAACAAAGTGGATTGCCAAAGCGGAATGTATTGAAATCAGAATAACTCTTCCTGACAGTACAAGATACATGTATTCTGTAGCGAAAGAAAGAGAGAAATTCCGTATCGCTTCTGAAAATGACAAGAAAACGGATATAGTTTATAAGCTTCTACAGTATCATTCAAATTCGAGCGTACTGATTATTGGTCAGTATATTTCCCAGCTTACAGAGATGGCGAGGAAGTTTAAACTTCCATTGATTACGGGAAGCACTCCGACTCCCGAAAGAGAACAGCTTTATGCACGTTTCAGATCTGGTGAAATCAAATCTCTGATTGTTTCAAAAGTTGCCAATTTTTCAATCGATCTTCCTGATGCAAATGTTGCCATTCAGATTTCGGGAACATTCGGTTCAAGACAGGAAGAAGCCCAGCGTCTGGGACGCGTTTTGCGTCCTAAGAAAGATGAGAACATTGCGCATTTCTATACTGTTATAACTACACAGAGCGCCGAAGAAAAATTTGCACACAACAGACAGCTTTTTCTGACGGAGCAAGGATATTCTTATACTATAATGAATGAAGAAATGTTCAATGAGAAATATTCCTGAATATATTATGGTGTTGATTCTTGGAATTATTTGTTCTGATTATCTGATGAAAGAAAAAGCCCGGAAGAAATGAAGGTTCTTTTCTTGGCTCTCAATGCCAGATACTATCATTCCAACCTGGCCTTAAGGTATATCAGACAGTATGTAAAAAGCACAAATGCGCATGTCTTCCTTGAAGAGCATACAATAAGCACACCTTTGCGCGATATTATAAAATGTGTTTATAACCACTCTCCTGATGCACTTTTTATTTCGGTTTATATATGGAATTCTTCCGCTGTAAAAACAATAATCCGCGAAATTTCATCATTAATGAAATGCAGAATATATCTCGGCGGGCCTGAAGTAAGTTTTAATGCTGATGAATGGATTCGGGAATTTTCGGGAATTACGGTAATCGCTCATGCCGGTGAAGAAGCAGTCAGGAAAATTATTGATTTAAATTTTACTAATGAAGAGAGAATGGTGTTTGAGCAGAATCCGCCTTTTGATGAGATACCGTTTCCGTATACAGAAGAAGAGCTTTCCTCGGCGGATAATAAAATACTTTACTATGAATCATCTCGCGGTTGTGCTTTTTCGTGTTCGTATTGTCTTTCGTCTTCATATTCCTGTAAAATAGATCTGAGAAATATCGAGCGTGTAAAAAGCGAAATCTCTTTACTCGCCTCAAGCGGCTGTGCTGTCATCAAGTTCATCGACCGCACTTTTAATTATGATAATAAACGAGCAATTGAAATAATCCGTCACATTTCGCTTTTGAAAACTGACACGGTTTTTCATCTTGAGCTTCATCCCGAATTTATAAGTGATGAGTTTATCGAAGTGCTGAAAGATGTTCCGTCTGGAAGGCTAAGGTTTGAGATAGGATTTCAAAGTGCCAATGATAGAACACTTGCGGCTGTTAATAGATATCAGAATGCTGAAAAATCAATTGTTAAAATTAAGCGCATTGCGGATTTAAAAAAGTTTCATGTTCATGCCGATTTGATCGCGGGTCTGCCTTATGAGGATTATAATTCATTCAAAAAAACATTCAATCTGCTGGCTTCTGCCGGGCCTGACAATATTCAGCTGGGGTTTTTGAAAATTCTTCCGGGCACCAAAATTGAGTCACAGAAAAAAAGTTTCGGTATTAAGCATTTTTGTTCTCCGCCTTACGAAGTAGTTGAGACGAATGATATTTCATTCGCAGAATTGTCAAAACTTCATGAGATTGATTCGGTACTTGATTCTGTTTATAATTCAGGATTTTTCTATGAAACTGTTAAATATCTTTCATCGGGAGATTCGCTTTTTGATTTACTGGAATCTTTGTCTGACTACGCATCTGAATCGGGATTCGACATAAAGACTAAAAACTGGAAAGATGTTTCTTTTTTTCTATTAAGTTATTGCAGGTATAAATTGCTGGATGTTCTGCTTCTTTCTGATTATCTATGCTATGATTTTATCTCTTCAAAAATAACTGGTGCGTATCCGGGATTTTTATTTTCTGAATATGAAACGCTGAAACATAAATGTCTTGGAATTATGAAGACTAATTCGCTCAATCATTCTTGTTTGAAAGGGATAGCACCTAAAGAATATTCTAAGTTTTTATTTTTTTTGCCGCGTAGCCCGGACTTTCCTGCAACTCTTTGCGGACAGAATGAAATTATAGCACTATATAAGAAATGTTTGTTTAAAATAGCTTAACAAAAGCTAGTGATTTCTTTGATGAGGTTTGTAATTTCTTCGTCACTTTTTTTGAGTAATTCTAAAGCTTCTTTTATTTTACCTTTTGAAATGAGAATCTCGGTTTCGGCAAAAAGGCTGCGGCATCTTTCGGCTCCGATTGTTGCGGATGAACCCTTGAGTCCGTGAACTGTTTTTCTTATTTCGTCATAATTTGAAGAATTCAGGCTTTCGGATATTTTTTTAATCCATGTGCGGATTTCATGAAGAGAAAAAGAATAGAGTTGCTTTAGGCGGAGTTCATCGCCGCCGATGCGTTCTAAAACTGCTTTTATGTCAAGAACCGGTTTTTCGGTATAATCATCCATAGAAAACCTGGAATAAATATTATTCCCTATAATGGGTTTGTTTCAAATGAAAATAAAAAAGGCTGCCCGAAGACAGCCTTTTTTATGACAAATCAAAAATTAATCTACGGCAGATGCTCCGCCCATAACTTCTTTTTTGAGTCCTTTCTTTTCTACCTGATAGATGATTTCGCAGTTGTCATCTTCATCATAAGTTTCTTTTACGATAGTTCCGCCTTTAACAAGACCTTTGAATTCTTTGGAAACAGCAACGCCTGTAGAAGCGTAATCAGCAGCACCAGCAGCACCTTCAACACGGGCACCTACGAATTTTTCTATGATTCTTTTTTCTGCCATAATGATAGCAGTTTCTTTCGCAGTTCCTCTTCTCTGAATTTTGTTTGTAAGAGTAGCTTTAGGAGTTCCTGTAGCGATTACACGGAAAGTGTTGTCGTTAACCCATCCTTCGCTTACATAAGAATCACCTTTAACCTGACCGCCCTGTCTTGGACCGCAAGCAGCAAAAACGCCTAGAGTGAAAACCAAAGCAAGTACTGAAAATGATATTTTTTTCATTTTTCCTCCTGAAATTAACCTTTACGGTTATTTGATTAGTAAACCAAACATCAAGAGAGTTACTTTTTTTATAAAAAAAGTCAAACTAATTTTCGTATGAATTTATTTTTGAAAAGTTTGAAAAAAGAACCGTCCAGCCGGACTTAAAGAAGTTGATTCATTTTTTGTTTTCGAAAAGTTTTATTATCCGTGAAAGTGAAAGTATTGTCAGATATGAAAAATGCGGATCGTTTTCGACGAGCGTCTTTATTTCGGATAGATCTGCGATGAGGAGTTCGCAATCGCTTTCTGCGACAGCACTGTGTTTGCGTATTCTTTCTCCAACAATATCGGATTCTCCGAAGTATTCTCCGCGTTCCAATGTGCAATGTACATCGTGTATTTCGTTATCAAAACAGATTTTGACTTTACCGCTTTGAATACTATAAAAGTAATTTGCCGCATCGCCTATTTTGTAAATATAAGCGCCCTTTTCATAAAAAATTCTCTGTTTCATAACAGTATCGGTCCGTATAAAGTAGCGCTTTATGCGTTCGCGTCCGGGAACACCAAGTCCGTACAGAATGCCGTTGAGGTATTTGATGCGAAGATAGCGGCGTATGAACAATTTCATTCGGGCGGATTCTGTGCCTGATACAGGGGCTACAAGCACTCCGAAGGGGTAGGAAGTATCAGAACGATTTTCCCAGCGTTTTTGTACTGTAATAACCGGAGAAAGTGTGTGAGCTGCCTCGAACATGATGTCGAATACTTCACTCTCTGGAAAATCGTATGTCTTTAGAAATACCAGATCATGAGTGATGTCATATGTTATGAGAGTTTCTTCGTCTTCACTGTATGGATATATGACCGCGTTAGCGATTATGGGTATCCGGAGCAAGCCGTCAGTAAAATATTTCGGATTAATGAAACCTTTAAATAAAAATGCGAGTGCGATCATAAGAGGAAAAGAAATAAATATCATGACTACAACACGGGGATCGAGCCGTAATGAAGTGAGGACAGTTATTTTGTCCGCTTTCACCATAAATACGATTGCAGATGCGATCATTATAATTGCAATGATGACGTCCGATATCCCGCTCCCGAATCTTAAAAATCCGGTATAACCTTCTTCCGTTTTTCCCATAGTGCGGAGTATCCATTTTTCGTGTCTTTGATGACGGCGTATAACATTCCATTCTTCAAAAGCAAGTTTTTGATCTGAAAGAGTTTTAACTGATGGAATAGTAACTGCCATTGATATCATCCCTTCAAGAATAATTATCATAGTGATGATTATAAGAGGAATGGCTAATTCCTCGTGAAATCCATTGAAGAGAACATAGTCAAATAAACCGTGAAGAAAAATGGGGATTAGAACTGCTGCCGTGAGTAATTTTAATCTGTTCGAGCGCTTTACATATATGCGCCGTAATGAAAGAAAGAAACCTATCATTGCGCATGTGATGATATGCATGGGAACGGAAAAAAACATGCGCTGAAAAAGTATATCAGCACTGTATGCTATCGAATACTGGATGTTTTCGATAAATCCGAATGCCGCACCGAATATAATTCCGATACAGATTCCCTGTTTTACTGACAGGTCGCGACAGCCGCGTACGAGTAAATATATTGAAATGATTGCGGCAACTTTCTCAACGAATGCAGCAAGCACGAAACTGCGGATGAGTAGAGGTGCCGAAACGGTTATTTCGTGAGTGAAGCTGTTGAAAAGAAGAATTACTAATGAAAAGAATACACCGTGAAGAAATGATTCTGCATATATCGGAAAATGTTTTTTTTCGCCGATTCTTCTGCAGTAGAGATATAGGAATACTGCCGGAGGAATAGCTGATAAAATTATTTTAACTGTATTATCTATAATCATAATGTATGAATAAATATTCCCGTAAGTGATGAAAACTCAACACATTTTTAGATAAGCGATCATAATTGTTTATTATAAATAAAGCTCAAGCACCCTCCAAGGGTGCTTGAATGAAGAGCTGCTGAAATTGTTTTCTAGTTGCGCTTCAGTCTGTAATGCCTTACGAGACTGATCATTGCTGCGAACATAAGAATCAGGAATATGAGAACAGATGTGCTCATCAGTTTGTTTTCCATAATATAACCGGCGATGGATGAAGTAGATGCGGCTTGTTCGAAAATGCGGTCCGAATCATAACTTTTATACCAGTCGGCATTTGTTTTTCCGCCCGATTTATACCATTTTGCGAAATCAGGATACGCTCTGAATATGCCGCCGACTTTTTCGGACGGCCACAACCAGTCTGAAGGGAGAAGAAGTGCGAAAGTGAGTCCGTTTTTCGCAAAACGTGTTTTATTATAAGGTGTCTTTACGAAGCTGAGGTGTATCTCATTTGCTGACTTAATATTTCCTCTTTTGCTGTTATGCGCTCCATTCGCGATCAGATACGGATCGTATGGAATAGCGCCAATTGTTTTTCTTTCAAGGGGCTTGCTGAACTCGATTACCATTTCGTTGACTTTTCCTGGAAGGTACTTGTCGTTCGAGCGGGTGTTCCAGCCGTTAGCTATATCCGCTTTGATGTTTTCAATCAGCGTATAACTTTTCCCCATAATGTTGACGGCAAATACGCCGTTCTTATTCGTTCCGGCTGCAAGAACCTGAGAACGGATGACGATTTTAGGAACTGTATTTTCCGATGAAATGAACTCATTTATGTCATACTTGATGACCGCATCGTTGAAATCAGCATCGCCGATGCCGGGATAGCGGTCTTCAAAGGCGAGTATGAAGGAGTGCTTTTCAACTTTCGCAATTGATTTGTCGGCAGGGAATTCGTCATTCTCGTCAGCGATTCCGTCACCGTCCTTATCCGCTATTATCGTTGTGCTGTCTTTTCCTTTTCCGGTTTCTGCAGTAATCGGATTAAGTTCAATAATACGTACAAGTTCGGCAATTGAAGCGATATCATTGCTTTCAATATAATATCCCCTAACCGGAGTGTAATTATCTTTTTTAAATACAATCTCTATGCGGGAACCCGTATACATTCCGGCGATAATAAATTCAGCAATTCCTTTGCTGTCGGAATATGCGTTTGTAAGAACCTTTTCGTTTTCGGGATCGTATACTGAAATTTCTACACCTTTAATCGCCTTTCCAGTTGCTTTGTCCTTAAATTCAATATGCACAGGGAGTTCAATGTTGGTGGCGAAATCAAATGCATTATCATCAATGGATGATGCCATATCTGCTGTTTCTTCATCATCAGAGGAGATTTCATCATCCGGAATTGTTATGGAATCGGTTTTTGCTGAAGATGCAGTATTGTCTTCAGCTGCTGCTTTATTTTCAGAATTGTTGTCCGAAGAAACATTGCCGGTTGTTTTATTGTCCGGACCTGTTCCAGAATCGTTGTTTCCGGGAACTGTCGTATCCTGTTTTGCGTTGTTTGATTTGTTGGTATCGGCTGTTTCTGTTTTCTCATCGGAATCTGTCGTAGTTGATACAGTTGAATCTGCGGCGATGTAAGTGTTTTCGTCTGCAGAAGGAATTATTATGGGATTTTCTGTCGGAGTAACTGGTGTATCTCCCACAGTCTGTGTCGCTGTATCGTCATCCTGCGGCAAAAGTTCGGATCCGGCTGAACCTGAGGAACCTCCTCCGCATGATATAATGGATAGAAATGTAATTATACCGAGTGCTGAGAATAATTTTTTCATAAATCCTCCCTGGATAATGCACCATAGATGGATCTCAGAAAACACACCATGCATGATATCAGATTATATCTTATCACTTGATCAAAGGCAAATTAATTCATTGTTTTTGCGGTACTTTTTTTTAGAAAAAAGAAAGTACCGCAAAGAAAAAATGATTGTGATTCAAGTTGTGTTTGTAAAATCAGGAGATGATCAGGTATTATATGAAAAGAAAAAAGTCGTTTTATTTAACACTGTTTATAATTGCATTGCTGACACTCTTCGGCATGACTCTTTATGAATTTTTTAAACAATTTCTAATTCCGGATATCAGCATTTGGGGTTCTCATATAGTCACTATTATCTTCAGTACGATACTTGCTCTTGTCGTTTCTTTTTTTGTCCTAAAACGAGAAAATAAAATAAAAGAAACTTTGCATCAGAAAAATCAAGAATTATCAATAGCAAAAACAAATTTAGAAGAGAATCTAAGAAGACTTGAAGAAGCATCCCAAAATATAAAAATACTAAGTGGTCTAATTCCAATATGTGCTTCGTGCAAAAAAATACGGGATGATGACGGTTATTGGCATCAAATTGAACAATATATCAATGAACATTCGGATGCTGTTTTTAGTCATGGACTGTGTCCAACATGTGCTAAAAAAATGTATCCTGATATGAAATTAGAAGAAAAAGATACTTGATTAAATAAACTTCGCCTAACGTCTCGCTAGTTTCCGCCTCCGACAAGATTATCTTTTGATTTCAATCGATTATTGCTTTCTCTTAGCAGACTTCGTGTCTGCTTCGATTATTACTCGAATACAAATGTCCGCACGCAACTCTGGGGTAAATATTGCGGTCTCCCGCTAGCAACTTCGTTGCTCTCGCGGGCTATGTTTCCGCCTCCGTGCGGAAACTAAAATCATCTTGATTTATTCTGTCAAAAAAATTGAATGGGCTGAGGTGTTAGTATGCTTGGTATGTTATTTTTTATGTTTCTTTTCATGCTCTTTTTCGTAATTATTTCGTTTATAGCCATAGTTCTTGTTTTTATAATTTTATCATATTTTATCATCGCCATGGGGTCAATCGCAGGTGCATTGTCCGGATCATTGTCAAATAATGCCATTAGAGGTGTGAAAGTTTTTATCTTTGTAACATGTATTTTGTCGGGTTTTATTTTCGGAGGAATTTCATATCTGATGGTTTTTTCAATTATAATAGGCAATACTCCAGAAAATTTTTTCGATCTGTTTTATTTTGTTTTTCCGGGTTCGATTGCCGGAAGCGCTATCGGATTTGCGGGGGCATTCATTTTAAACTTATGTCTGATTAGATTGATAGATTTTGTTTCAAAGATTACTGATAAAATAAAAAACTTTCGGAAAAACAAAAAAATTAAGTTCCGCGTTTGACTTAAATCAATTACACTTATATAATTTTCCTTTACGCTCGAGTCATTGAATGTTCCGCCGCTGTGGAGCGTTTTTAAAAAACAGGAGGATTATATGAGTATGTTTTGTTTTCAATGTCAGGAAACAGCGCGCAATTCGGGCTGTACTGTAAGAGGAGTCTGCGGAAAAATGGATGACACCGCCAGACTTCAGGATCTTTTAATATATCTTTCGCGAAGAATCGCATTTGCCGCTGAAAAATGTTCCGACAAAGAAAAATTAACAGCCGGCAGATTTATAACCAAGGCGCTTTTCGCGACTATTACAAATGCTAATTTTGATAATTCAAGAATTAGTGAACTCATCAAAGAAGGAATTTCACTTAAGACAAATCTTTCGGCAACATGCCCGGACAGTTTTGCTGACGTTATAGATTGGAATATGCCTGAAAGTGAATTTGCAGCTAGAGCTGAATCTATAGGTGTTCTTGCAGATTCAAACGAGGATATACGTTCTCTCAAGCAGCTTTTGATTCTTGGAATAAAAGGAATCTCTGCATATTCGCATCATGCTGAAGTGCTCGGTTACGAAAAAGATGAAATATACTCGTTTATAATTGAAGCTCTTGCTTCGACTTTGAAACAGCTTTCGGCTGATAAAATGACTGAGTATGTTCTCCGCGCAGGTGAGTGCGCAACTACCACAATGGCTCTTCTTCATGAAGCTAACAGTAAAACTTACGGAAATAAAGAACTTACTGAAGTTGATCTTGGCGTAAGATCTAATCCTGGTATTCTTGTTTCAGGTCATGATCTTCTTGATCTTGAAGAACTTCTCAAGCAGACTGAAGGAAGCGGTGTAGATATTTATACTCACAGCGAAATGCTTCCTGCTCATTATTATCCAGCATTTAAAAAATATTCCCATTTTGCAGGAAACTATGGTTCTTCATGGTGGCATCAGGATAAGGATTTCGATACCTTTAACGGCGCGATATTGATGACTACTAACTGTATCATACCTGTTAAAGATGCCTACAAGGATAGAATTTATACTACTGGTATGGCGGGTTATCCGGGAGTTAAGCATGTTTCTGACAGAACTTCCGGCGGACAGAAAGATTTTTCTGAAGTAATAAATCGTGCGAAAAAAAGCGCGCCTCCGGTGGAGCTTGAAAAAGGAAAGATTACGGGGGGCTTCGGCATAGAACAGCTCCTTGCTGTTTCAGATAAAGTTATAGAGAATGTAAAAAACGGTTCGATCAAACGCTTTGTTGTAATGGCTGGATGTGACGGACGTCATAAGGAAAGAGAATACTTTACTCAGACAGCGGAAGCTCTTCCGAAAGATGCGATTATTCTTACGGCAGGATGCGCTAAGTACAGATACATTAAGACAGTTAAAGATGACATAAACGGAATTCCGCGTGTTATCGATGCCGGTCAGTGTAATGATTCTTATTCGCTTGCGGTCATTGCTCTTAAATTGAAAGAAGCATTCGGTCTTGATGATGTGAACAAGCTTCCGCTTTCTTTTGATATCGCATGGTATGAACAAAAAGCTGTTGCGGTTCTTCTTGCTCTTCTTCATCTTGGTTTTAAGGGAATGCGTCTCGGACCGACTCTGCCGGCTTTTGTTTCACCGGGTGTTCTAAAAGTGCTTGTCGAAAATTTCGGCATAAAAGGAACAACTGATGCAGAAAGCGACGTAAAGGCAATGATGAGAGGCGAATAATATCTGAGGAATGTATGATTGATGGTTTTAAAGCTATTGACGTTAAATCTGAAATAACAATCAAAGCATATTATAAAAGCGGCAGTAAAATGCCGCTTGTTTTTATGCACGGCATTACCGATAACGCTTTTTGTTTTTCGAGAGTTGTTGAAAAATTTTCAGATCACGAAGTTATTCTTTATGACGCACGCGGGCATGGTTTGTCCAACCGCGCATCGGATTATTCTATAAAATCACATGTACTTGATGCGCTTGCTGTTCTTTCTGCGTTTATGCCGGAAAGACCTCTTGTAATAGGTCATTCGATGGGCGCTGTTAATCTTGCAAACCTGGCTGTTTCACCGGATTTTTCTTTAGCCGGAATTTTTCTTGAAGATCCGCCTTGGCTCGGTTTTTTCCCCGAAAAAGAAGGTCTTGAATATATTGCTTCATGGAAGGAAACATCTTTTAGGCGGACAAAGATGAGTATGGAAGATGTTATTGCTGAAGGACGGGTAGAGCATCCCGGCTGGACTGATGAAGAATATACTGAATGGGCAGACGCAAAAATTCACGTTGATCCCGAAGTGCTTTCCTGGCTCTATGATGAAAAGGTTTATACCGGCTGGAAAGATATTTTAGGCAGAATAAATATGCCTATTGCAGTTTTGACCGGTGATAATTCGCGCGGAGCATATATCAACTCCGATGTCAGCAGTGAAATTGTTGAACTGTGCCCGGGGGCAGAAATTACAAATATCAATGCGGGACACAGCATCAGGCGTGATGCTTATGAAGAGTATATCAAGTCTCTTGAAATGTTTATTCAAAAAATCAGTCGGATGTGACCTGATTTTTACCAAGCTGTTTGGCTTTGAGAAGAAGTTTGTCCGCCCTCATAATAAGATTGTCAGCTGTTTTATCGTGCTCTCCTGCTTCTGTTACGCCGGCACTTATTGTAGTTTTAATTGTTTTTCCGGAAAAAATAAATTCTATGTCCGACACATCTCTTCGTAATCTTTCCATAACCATGACGGAATCATCTTTTGATGTAGCAGGGAAAAGAATGCAGAATTCCTCGCCGCCGATTCTACCGGCGGTATCTATTCCGCGTATGCCTTTTTTTAGAATTTCTGTGACTTTGCGCAGAACCTCGTCTCCGGCTGCATGACCAAATTTGTCGTTCAGCGACTTGAAGTTGTCGATATCAATATATGCCGCGCTTAAAACAGTTCTGCTTCTTCTGAATCGTTCCATCTCTTCATTGGCTTTTTCGAAAAATTTTCTTCTGTTTGAAAGACCTGTCAGATGATCTGTTGACGCGAGCATTTCGAGCAGTTTCTGGGCTGCAGTCAGTTCTTCGGTGAGGCGGCTGCTGTTCATTAATATGAAAATGACTGAACTCATAGAGTCATAGACGATGAGGTTGAAAAAGAAAATGATGTTTACCATGTTGTCGGCAAATACATTTTGAGGCTGTGCTGAATGTGTAATGTGTATTGCCCGCATTATGGTTGCAGCAACTGAAACTAAATTTAGTGTGAGAAATACTGCCGACAATGTTCTGTTAGATCTGAAGTGTTTCAGAATCATTTTCATCTGATAAATTAAAATAATAACTACGAAGGTGCTGAAGATGATAAGTCTGATAATGATATCTGAATACAAATATGTGAAGATGAAAATTGCTGCTGTTCCTGCGATGGTAAGGATGTAGAGGATTTTCTGTTTGCTTTCGCCGGTAAACTTCCCGAGTGCATCAGTACGTGCTGCAGCCGAAAAAAGAGTCAGACCGCTTGCGATAAATATTGAAATGAAATCGGGAATTGAACCTCTAAGCGCAAAAAAGGCATAGGCTGATGATATGACAGAAGCGCCGACTGTCCAGAGCGCGAATCCCGAATATGTTTTCTGATTCTTCCAATATGCGAGCAATATTAAACTCATTGAAACGTTTATTAGAATCAGACAGAGAAATATTGTTTTAATATCCATTATTTACCGTATGGTAATCGGATTATTGCACGATATCCTGAAATGTCAAAAATTATTTTTCAAACATGATTCGATTTAGAGGCTTTTTTAATTGAGTACTTATTATACTGCGAATTCGACATATTCAAATACGGCTCCGTCATTGTGCCGTACAATCATATTAAATCCGGTAGGTACTTTCTTTATGCCGCTTAGAATTTCACATCCTTTCTGTTTAAGATACATGTCGAATTCTTTAATTGAGTCGACTCTGAAAGCGATTTTGGTATCTTTGAATGGTTCGAGGTTTTCGCGGTTTCCGCAGATTATCAGAATATTTCCAACTGAAGCCAGTTTTAATCCGGTTTCAGGATAATCAAACTTCAGGGAACAGTTTTCTCCGTAGAGACCTTCGTAAAAATGAATTGTTTCATCAAAATTATCCTCTATGAAGATTCTGGACATTGTTTTAAGTATTTTCATTTGTCGTAATCCTTTTTAGTCATTGCTGATATTCAGACCTAGTTCATACGCTTTTTGCAGAATCTCTTTGTTTTCACTTGCCATCGGTTTATAACCTTTATCAAGACCGCATGCGGAAAGAATATCAATCGTATCAAAACCCATATATCTGAACATTTCAGCAAATGAATCCATCGCTTTTCGGAAAAGAAACGGATGAGTCTGGTTTTGCGTAAATATAAAAGAAGCTTTCTTCCGTTGTTTGAAAAGCGTATTGATGTTTAAGTCAATAAACGGAAACATCCTGTCGGTGAATAATTTAGTCTGAGCAGTTACGCCTCCGAAATATATTGGGGTAGCGATGATGAGAGCGCTGCTTTCATTAATTGATGAATAAATTTCATTCATGTCGTCAGTTACCGCACACTCGGTTGTGTTATTGTTTTTACAGAAATAACATGCTTGGCATCCCTTGATGCTCATTTCATTGAGATAAAAAGTGTTTGCTGAGAACCCTCTGTCTTTTGCGCCTCTAAGCACTTCATTCAAAAGAATTTCAGTGTTGCTTTCTCTTCTGGGGCTTCCGAGTATCGCGGTAACTGAGTTCATGTTAACTCCTTAAAGATATATTTTTATGAAATAGAGTTTGGTTTTATTCAAACCACGAAATATGCCCTTCTTTTCTCGGAGGTATTTTATAATACTTTTCAGCAGGATACCCCAACATGAGAGCTCCGCACATTGAATCTTCTTCGCTGATCTTTAATATGTCTGAAATGGGCTTCCACTGATTAGCTGCAATCATGAGAAAACCTACCCAGCAGCTGCCGAGACCGAGTGAAGGCGCTGCGGTATCAATAAATGTCAGAGCTATTGCCGAATCTACCATTGTAATAGGATATTGTTTCGGTGCATATGATAGTATGAGTGCGGGTGCACCGCGGAATATCCGGTCATGTGTTTTAGACTCTTCATCAATGAGTTTACTAAGATTATAGGCTTTTGCCATCGGGTGATCATTTTCAACGAGTGTTTTCATGAAATTGATAGTTTCATCTGCCAGACTTCTTATAATTTCATGTGAAGTTATTGCTATCCATTTTAAGCGTTGAGCATTTCCCCCGGTGGGTGCGAAACGCGCGATGTCAAGAAGCGATTCTATTTTTTCTTTTTCAACCGGTTTGTTTTTGTAGTTTCTGATCGACCGGCGTGATTTTAGTGCATGGCTGATACCGTCGAAAGACGGATTCTGTTTATTGTCAATAGTGATATAAGATTCTGAGCTAAGACCTTCAATCGAAATCGCATCATGCGGGCATACCGAAACACAGTGACCGCATTTAACGCATGTATGAGCATTGTTCTCGTCTGCCTGCGGGTAATTAGTTTTTTCATCAATAATGATTAGTTTCATCGGACATGCTTTGGCGCATAATCCGTCTTTAGCGCATTTTGATTTATTAATATTAATCGGATTCATTTGTTTTCTCCTTTTGTTTGACAGAGTCTCTTGCCGAGTTCAAACGCTTTTTTGCAGTCTTCGGGAAATTGTTTGAGGCGGAATTCTTCTTTTTCTTCAACGCTTGTGTATTCGTAGACAACTTTTGCGTAGTCATCAAATTGATATGTGTTCATGCAAAGAAGGTATTCCGTATCGCCCCACACTAAATCTGTTCGGCCTTTTATTGAAGCGATATTCATTTCTGCACCGCTTAATTTCAAAACTTCATGTGAACTCAGATTCATGGTAAATATAAGACCGCATTTTTTTTTGTATCCGTTTACTGCAGAGAAGGGTTTTGTATAAGCCACTTCGGGATAAATGAGCCTTTCAAGAAATGATATGGTTTCCCCGCTTGCAGAACTGAAGTAAATAGGAGAAGCAATAATAACCGAGTCGGCATTTTTTATTTTTTCTAGAACAGGAGAGAGTTCATCTTTGTATGCGCATTTGCCGTAGCTCGCAGAGCCTTTTGTTTTGCATGCCGAACAGCTTATGCATCCTTTAAAGTTTAAATCATACAGATGTATCAGTTCGGTTTCTGCGCCTGAAGTTTCAGCCCCGTCCAGCGCGTGTTTAATTAGTGTCGCGGTATTTTTATTCTTGCGCGGGCTTCCGTTTATTGCTATCAGTTTCATTTATCCTCCATTGTTTTAATGTTCTATGAATATCGAACAATAGATTTGTCAAGCATAAGTTTAAAAGTTTTAAGAATTTCGAACAATGCTTGACTCAAAAACGGTTTTTATCTAGTTTAGCTTAAAGGAGAATAGTTTGAAAAAAATAGCTCATCCGAGAAAAGAAGACCTTGAGCTTTGCTCTGTTCTGAGCGCTCTTTCGGATCCGGTGCGTCTTTCAATAGTAAAAGAGCTTATAGGACGCGGCGAATGCAATTGTTCTTTTTTTTGCGGATTCTCACTTGCAAAATCGACGATGTCTCATCATTTTAAGGTATTGCGCGAATCGGGTCTAATAATGACTACGATAAAGGGAACCGAATATATTCATTCAGTAAGAAAAGATGAAATTGATTCAATGTTTCCGGGCGTGCTTGATTCGGTGCTGAATTCTTATAATAAACGAAAGAGATAACTTTTTCAGCGGTTTTCCGCGAGTCGATCAAGATTATTTTTAATCTTAATAAGACCTTTTTTCATTTCTTCCGTTTTCTCTGTTCCGGTGAGTGATATCCTTACGCCGTGAGAATGCTTTCTGCTTTCTATCGAGAATCTGTCTGATGAAAAAATGCTGATTCCTTCTTTTCTCATAATATTTTCGAATGCGTTTCCTGTTATTCCTTCCGGCAGTTTCAGATAGATAAAATATCCTGACGGAGCGGAATAAAAGTCATAGTCTGAAAGTGTTTTTCTCGCGATTATATTCCTTTTTGCCGCCTCAATGCGTTTAGCTTCGATTGTCTTTTCTGCTTCTCCGTTTTTTATCCATGACGTAATTATTTCAGCATTTAGAGGCGGAGCCATCCACATGGAATTTAAAACGGCTGTTGCCATGTTTTGTTTTATTGCAGGCGGTGCACAAACGAATGATATCCTAAGTCCGGCGCCGAAAGCCTTCGATATTCCAGCAATATAAATTGTGCGTTCGGGAATTCTGCAATAGACCGAATTTTCTTTTATTTCTGCAGTGTGAATATAAGCGTCATCTTCGATAACGGTGAGAGAAAACTGTGAAGCGGTTAGTGCAATTTCATCACGTCTTTTCTTATTCATGGCGCAAAGTTCCGGGTTCTGCATTGAAGGCATTATATACAGTCCCCTGATTTTGTCGCGCCGACATACTGCTGCAAGATCCTCTGGAATCATTCCATATAAGTCGGATTGCACGGGGATAAGTTTAATTCTCATCATTGCAGCGAGTGTTTTCATTCCGGGATATGTCATTTCGTCCGCAGCGATCCGGTCTCCCTCGCGGAAATTTGAAATTAGAGAACATGTAAGTGCATGCTGTGATCCCGAGCATATAATAATGTTTTCTTCGGACTGCGTTATTCCGTAACGTTTGAGCCATTCTTTTGCGGTTAAGCGGTGGCGCATCATGCCTTCGGGCTGATTGTATCCTGAAAAAAGACGCGTTGTTTTTCTGCGTGAAATAATCTGAAGAATTTCGTTTATATCAGGATCAAGATGAACGAGCGGACTCACTATTCCCATTTCAATCATTCCCGGCGATCTAGGTTCCGGGGAAGCGATTGAAATGCCCTGGGGAGATGTGGATGAGATATATGTTCCGCTTCCGGTGCTTCCAGAAATGAGTCCGCGCTTTTCGGCTTCTTTATATGCTCTGTAAACCGTGCTTGTGTTGATTTTAATTTTTGCTGCGAGATCTCTTACTGAAGGCAGCATGTCTCCGTCGGATAATCTGCCTGTGAAAATATCTTTTTCGATTTTATCGGCGATCTGCATAAAAATTGGTTTATCGCCTGAAAGCGTAATGGAGAAATCCGTCATACATACACTTTTGCAATTGAATGCATACGATGTCAAGATTTAATGGACTGGATTCGGAGGTTGATATGCTTTCATTTGTTTTATTTGCGGTGATTATGACGAGTACTCCGGGACCCGGAAACATTTCAATGATGATTCTCGGTCAAAAGTCGGGTTATCTAAAGTCACTGCCTTTTCTTGCCGGCACTGCCGGAGGATTTGCTGTTGTAAATATTTTGGTACTTTCCGGCGCGGATGTTATTTTGAATTCACGTATTGGTTTATTGATGAGAATTATCGGAATACTTTACATTATTTATCTTGCGTCAAGACTTGTTTATTTTGAGTCAGCTGATAATTCAATTAATTCAAAATCGGCTTTTGCGCACGGACTTGTACTTCATCCGCTAAGCGTTAAAAGCTGGACGATGTCGGCTTTCGCAGCAGTAAATTTCTGCTTTCTTACTGCATCTTTCGGAGGAAAAATATATTTTACTGCGGTATTTCTGGTGTTTCAGGTTCTGTTTCATTCTTTGTGGTGTGTTTCCGGCAAGAAGTTATCTGGTCTATTTTATACGCGCCGGAAATCATTTTGGTTCAGGCTTGCTGCGGCGCTTTTAATGACTGGAAGTATTCTTTATCCGTTTATCAGGGATATTTGCAATGGAAGTTAATATCAAAAATATTTATGACATTCTTTCTGATATTCCGCAAGATAAACTCGCAGGAGTTAAGCTTGTACGGATTTCGGGTGAAGGTTCTTCTTGCATTTTCGGCGCAGAGCTGGAAAGTGGCGCAGTTCTCAAAGCTCATTATCATCTTGAAGGGAATGAGACGTATTATGTGATAGAAGGAATATGTACCATGAAGCTTTCAAAACCCGAAAGTGATGATAATCCGCAAACAGAGAGAAACATTCAGATCAAAAAGGGAGATGTTATTAACATAGAAGAAAATACCGTGCATTCACTTCGTAACGGCGAATCTGTAACAAGACTTATTATTGTATGTCCTGAAAATCATGCAGGTAGTGATAGATATTTTATGGAGGATCTTAATGAGAAGTTATAAATTTAAAAAAATGGATGTTTTTGCCGGAGAGAAATCATACGGAAATCCTGCGGCAGTTTTGTATCCTGATGAAAAAATTACTTCTGAAGAAATGCAGAAAATTGCTTATGAGCTTAGGGGTTTCGTTTCTGAAGCTGTTTTTATTTTTGAAAATGAAACAAAAGATGCCGACTATCACCTGCGCTATTTTTCATGCGAAAAGGAAGTTCCATTCTGCGGACATGGAACCGTCGGTGCACTTTATGATTTGCTGAAATCATCGGAGGATAAAAGACCGATTGTCCGAATTAAAACCATGAAGGGCATTCTTGAAATAGAAAACAGAATCGTTTCCGAAGATTCCGTGTACGTTACCGCGCCGGAAGCTTCTTTTTACGATTATCAATTTGACAGGAATGAAGTTTCAGCTGCACTGAATGTTGATTCGTCTGCCGTGTCTGATAAGTATCAGTTGACTGCTATAAATGTCGGTCAGGATATTCTTCTGGTTTCTTTGAATACTATTGATGATGTTGTAAACTGTTCACCCGAATATAATACAATCAGGCAATACTGTATTTCAAATAAGGTTGAAATCGTTAATATTTATACAGATGATGTAAATTTTCCGCAAAACCTTATGCGTTCACGTGTCTTTGCCCCCGGATTCGGATATCTTGAGGATCCGGCCACGGGTTCAGCTAATTCGGCTCTTGCTTATTTTCTGAAAAAGGAAAATGCATGGGATGGTAATCCGTTTATAATCGAACAGGGCAGTGACAAAGCGTACCCGAACCTGGTACGGATAAATTTTAAGAATAACAGGGTATTATTCGGCGGAAATGCGAAAACGAGGATTGACGGATATTATTTTTTAGTGTAGAATAATAGAAGATGCGCTGTGTTCTTTCGCGCGCCTTCTAAAAAAGTTTGACAGTATATTGCGGTGATATGAACTTCTGTTTTGCGGATTTGTCCGCAAGACGGCGTTGCCATAATATAACAGGCGGTTAACACTATGACTGAAAACGGAATACCTGTGGATCATGAGATCGTTGAAAACGATTTGGTTTCGATAGACTCTGTTCTTCCTAAACAGCTTTATATTATTCCAATACGATACAGACCAATTTTTCCTGGAATAATAACTCCTTTGATTATTTCAAAAGGAAAATTTGCAGAAGCTGTTGATAAAGCTCTGCTTGCTACACGCACGGTCGGACTTGTAATGCTGAAAGACGATAATGTCGATGACATTAAGCCGGGAAGCATTTATGAAATGGGAAGCGTTGCGCGAATATTGAAGAAAATCAATCTTCCTGACGGCGGGGTGAATGTTCTTATAAACAGTATCAAGCGTTTTAAAATTACCGGCATCATCAATACAAAGCCGTATCTGGTTGCTGAAGTAGAATATCTCGAGGATGAAATGCCGAGAGCAAAATCTAATGAGGTTAAAGCTCTAACGCGTTCTGTTTTGTCGCAGCTGAAAATGCTTTCCGAAAATAATCCTTTATTTACTGAAGAGATGAAGCTCACGATGGTCAATGTCGATGAGCCCGGCAAGATTGCCGATTTCGTAACATCAATTCTCAATCTCGAACGTAATGAGTACCAGCAGGTTCTAGAGACGATTAATGTCCTCAAAAGGCTCGAGCTTGTGCTTGTAATGCTTCAGAAAGAGCTGGAAGTTGTATCACTTCAGAAAAAAATTCAACAGCAGATAAATGAAAAAATAGACAAACAACAAAGAGAATATTTCCTCCGCGAACAGCTCAAGGTTATCAAGCAGGAGCTTGGAATGGAGGAGGATGAACGCACGAAGGAAATCAATGAGCTGAAAGCGAAGGTCGCGGCTCTTACTTTGAATGAGGAAGTTCTCGATAAACTGAAAGAAGAAATTGAAAAGCTTTCTTCGATGGATTCCAACAGTGCTGAGTATAATATCACGCGGACTTATGTTGATACGCTTCTTTCTCTTCCATGGAATATTAAAACCGATGATATGAATGATCTTGTCCGTTCTGAAAAAATTCTTAACCGCGATCATTATGGTCTCGAGGATGTAAAAGAAAGAATTCTGGAGTTTCTTGCGGTTAGAAAACTCAAGCCGGATGCCCGCGGAACAATTCTGTGTTTAGTGGGTCCTCCGGGTGTCGGCAAGACTTCTCTCGGGAAATCTATCGCTGCATCGCTTAACAGGAAATTCTTCAGAATGTCTCTGGGCGGCATGCGCGATGAGGCTGAGATAAAGGGTCACCGCCGCACTTATATCGGTGCGATGCCGGGAAAAATTATGCAAGGCATAAAGATATGTAAATCGCGTAATCCTGTTTTTATGCTCGATGAAATTGATAAGCTCGGGTCAAGTTATCAGGGAGATCCTGCATCAGCACTTCTGGAAGTTCTTGATCCGGAGCAGAATAATGCATTCCGCGACCATTATCTCGATGTACCTTTTGATCTGTCGGATCTGTTTTTTATAACAACGGCTAATACTTTAGATACAATTCCGCGAGTGCTTCAGGATAGAATGGAAATTATAAGACTTTCGGGTTATATCTCTGAGGAGAAAGAAGAAATAGCAAAGCGTTATCTTATTCCAAAACAGATTAAACTGCATGGTCTAGAAAAAACAGATCTTAAGATTTCAAATTCGGGACTCAAGCTTATAATTCAGAAATGGGCGCGTGAAGCAGGTGTAAGAAATTTTGAGCGGAGAATTGAAACAATATGCAGAAAAATTGCTTCCATCAAAGCTAAGGGCGGTGAGGTAAAAAAAGGTGAGCTTTCAGAAGAAGAAGTCAGAAAGTATCTTGGTCCTGAAATATTTCACGACGATGATACTCTTAAAATTGACAAACCCGGTCTTGTAAACGGGCTGGCATGGACATCTTTGGGCGGAGCGACTTTAATCATCGAATCCATTCTTGTTCCGGGCGGCAAAGGTAATGTTCTGGTTGTGACGGGTCAGATTGGCGAGGTGATGAGCGAGTCGTCAAACATAGCGTTCAGTCACGTCAGAAGTCTTCTTGCAAAAGATGAGGAAGCGCTAAAACTTCTAACGCAGAATTCAATTCATCTGCATATCCCTGCCGGAGCAACTCCTAAGGACGGTCCCAGTGCTGGTATTACGATGGCGACTTCTATTTATTCTCTGCTTACATCAAGAAAGGTGAAAGAAGATGTTGCTATGACGGGAGAACTTACTCTGACGGGAAAAGTTTTTCCAATAGGCGGTTTGAAGGAAAAGCTGATTGCAGCAAAACGCGCCGGTATAAAGCATATAATTTTTCCGAAGCTTAATGAACGTGATTTGGAAGAAGTGCCTAAGCATATAAAGAAGGGTCTAACTTTTCATCCGGTAAGTGAAATCGGGGAAGTTCTTGATATTGCGCTTCATCCGGCAGCTAAAAAAACCGGTGCTGTAAAAAAAGAAAAAACGTTGAAAAAATAATTATTTTATGATAATATAATCCGTCCGTTATGGACGGATTATGAGGTTTTAATGCCTATTAAAAACATCATGGAAGATATTGTTCTTTCAGTTGTCGACAGGGTGATTAGAGAAGAGAATACGTTCGCAGATGCAATTGAATTCAAGCAGGACGTGGCAGCTTATGTTTTAAACAGGATTCCGTCTAAATATGTTACAAGCGAGAGGGGAGTTCTCCATTCAAAACTTGAAAGCAAGTTTTTTGTTCAGCAGAAGACGGATATTCTTCTTCTTGTTCACGAGGCTCTTAGTATTATTACGAAAAGAAGACTCGCTTCGTCGATAGATTTTGAAGCTATAAAAAATAAAAAAAAGATATTTTCGCCTCATCTCATAGGCGAAGTGCTTGAAGAGACAACATTTTCAATTGTTCCTGACATAAATGTTTACCTTCTTCTGAATGGGCATCCTGCTTCGATGATTGATGCTTCATGGGTCAATCCGTATTCTACAAGCAAGGCTACAATGGGATATTATCATTTTTGGCCGGAGATTGATCTGGCAGAATTACCTGAAGGCGAAGAAGTAACTTTTGAGATAGTTTTCTCTCATCCTAAATTCGAAAGCAAATCGGTGATGTTCTCAATTATGCCTTCAGATAATTTTGATCCTTCAAAGTCCAAAGTAATTCCAATCGCGCTTCTTAAGCTGAAAGAAGGCGAAAATGCATCATTTCTCTACGATTGATAAATGAAAATACTGCTTATCTCTCCTCCTTTTTGCGATTTCTATTTTACGCGTGCGCGTATTGAACCTTTGGGATTACTCTATGTTCAGAAATCTCTTTCTCTAGTAGGTTATAAATCTGAGATATTGGATTTCGCAGATGTCAGACATGAAAAGAAAATTAAACTGCCCCACGAATTTTCTTACCTCCGTAAATATTATCATAAAGACTTGTCTTATTTCTCATTATTTTCTGATTATAAAAGATTAGGTTTATCATATGATGAGATGTGCGTTAAAATAAAAGAGCATGTTCCTGATATTGTTTTTGTCTCTGCTAATTTTTCAGCTTACGCTGCTGAAGCACGTGAAGTTATTTCTGCAGTGAGGAGCTCTTCTAATGCCGTGGTTCTTGCGGGTGGATGGAGTGTGACAGCGGAAAAAGAAAAGATATTTGATTTTCTTGGTGCCGATTTTCTCATTCAGGGTGATTTTCCATCTGACTCATCCGCGCTTATGCAATTTGTACTCGGCAATGGACATTTGGATAAAATACCTGGATTAATTTATAGAAATATGGATTCTGTCGCAGTCAATAAGACGGTTGATTATATAATACCTTATTATTTTCCAGATAGAACAGGTAAATATTATTTCAGAGGAAAAAGGATCGCAAAAATTATTTTGAGCAGAGGTTGCAAAAACCGGTGTGCTTTTTGTTCTGTTCACCGTAATGGAATATTTTCTTTTAGAAGCATCGCGTCAGTTGATGCGGAATTAAATTATCTTTACGAACTTGGAATCGAAATTATTGATATCGAAGACGATTCTGTTTTTTTTGATGCGGTATATGCTTCTGAGCTTTTGACTGTAATCGGGAAATATGCTGATAAAGGAATGAAGTTTGCCGCAATGAACGGAATGAGCGCAAATGATCTTATTCCGTTTGCTGAAAAGTGTATAGAAAGCGGATTCATTGAGTTTAATCTTTCACTTGTATCTTCTGATAAAGAAGCAATTCGAAAGTCTAATAGACCTTTTGGGCTTGATTCGATTAAAGAAGTTCTCAGTATTATAAACGGACGTGTTGAGACGATAGTTTATCTGATTGCTGGACTTAAGGGTGGAAGTTCGCAGTCATTATTCCGGGACATCCGTGAACTTGCTAAGCTTCCGGTAACAATAGGCATATCTCCGCTTTATAGTGTGCCGGGTATAAGTTTTTTTGATGAAGTGGCTCCTTCAGATAGAGAATATTTGAGGGGGAGTGCTCTGTATAAATTTTTTAATGATACGAGAGAAGATGTCGCATCGGCAATGAAATGTGCGAGAATGATAAACAGGGTTCGAATAATGGAAAATACTCCTGAAGATGTTGATAATGTTTATTATTATAAAAAATCTGCAGAAAGAAAAAAATGGTATCGTAAAACAAAATCGGGATGGATAGACAGTTTTGAATTTGATGCTGATATTTCCGGTATTGATGTTCTGAGAAATGACGGAACTTTTATAAAGTTATAGTTGAATAATAGTGATCTGTGGATTCGGTGAAAAATCGGATTGAAAGGAGGATTTTTGAATATTGTAGCTAAGTACGCTGTTCTTCAGGCTGTTTCAATTGTTCCGTTTCTAGCAGGTTATTATTTTAGATGCAAGATTAAGTCTTTTGCGGACTTTAGAAGAAAGATTATTCTGTTCAATCTCGTAATTCTTGAGCCCGCTGTAATATTTTATTCTATTTGGGGAATCGATGTCGATAAAACAGCTCTTTGGATTTTTGCTGCGGCTTTTTTTATTGCTCTCTGCGGTTACATATTCGGAAAGATTTTTGTAAGAATACTTAAATTGAAAGGGGACGATTCATTTGCCTTTATTTTGACTTCCGTAATGTCTAATACCGGTTTTACGATGGGAGGTTTTGTTTGTTTTTTAACTGCGGGAGAGAAGGCGATGGCTTATTCGTATTTCTGTTCACTCGGTCTTGCATGCCTGATTTATTTTCTAATATTTCCGCTTTGTTATGTCCGTGAAAGTGGTGAAAAGATAAGACTTTCTATATTTTTGCGCGGAATATTGAGAGTGAATAACTTGCCTATTGTCGGATTTATTTTAGGTGTAATATTCAGGCATCTGTTTAGTCGGCCGCAAATAAATTTTCCTTTGCTTGATATTATGGTTTGCATCCTTGTTGCAGGTTATTTTCTTTCTCTTGGAATGGTTTTTCAGTTTAAAAAGAGCAGGGCGGAAAAACTTATTCATGCATCTGAATTTTTAATAAAATTTATACTCGTTCCGCTTTCGGTAATCAGTGCAATTCTAATTCTTGGAGTCGGCGGATATGCCGGTTATGTTATCGCGGTTGAATCATTTATGCCGTGTGCGGTGTTTTCAGTTGTGACTCTTGTTCTTTATAATATCAGTCCGGAGTTGTCAGGGCGTGTTTTTGCATTTAATACGGCCGCTTTTTTTATTTTTATCCTTCCTTTGATTCTGATATTTTCAAAAAAAGCGGCATATTTTTTCGGGTTATGACTGTAGAGCTTTTTCTCTGATTAATTTTCCTTTGGTATGAAGTTCTTCAATCCGGTTCATGATTTCGTCTACTTGATGCTGACGCATTACATCTTTGTCTTCTGCCTCAGGATTCTTTTCTGATATTTCCTTAACAAAATCGGATGTCTTGGTTACTTCACCGATGCTGAATATAATGACATCTTCCTCATAGGCTTCTTTTGTCATGTCTTCGTGTTCCTGCGGTATCATGTTGTTGCCGTTTATTGAACAGCAGCAGAAGTAATCGAAAATTCTGAGGTATGCCATGGTTTCTTTCATGCCTTTCATTGAGTCGGCATCCCAGTCACGTCTTCTAGTGCCGGCAGGGTATAGAACGAATATATTTCCTTTGTTTTTAAGTTCCATTATGTGTTTTGTAGCTCTGAGATTAATGTTTTTCGCAAGATCAAATTCTTCACCGGAAATTTTAGAAAGTCCTCTGATCGGGAATATTACAACGCGTGTGAACATTTCAGCAAAAAGCTTTACAACAGGATTCTGGTTCAATTTGACACCGGCTATAAAAATCAATTTCTCGAAAACTGATTCCATTCTTTTATCCGGATGATCTTTAAATCGGATATACATACTTGGAACATCCATGTTTGATACATGTTCTGAAAAAATTATGCAGGATTTTCCTTCGTTTGCAAGTTGTTCCAATTTTAATACATTCTCATATCCGGCGACATCACTTCCAGAAAGATGACCGATTCTCATGAGTTCTGCGAGAAGCTCTCTATTGTTTTTGATTGCAGGCTGATATACATTATCCGGAGAAATGATATTATTCTCATTCATTTTTGAATTCATCATCATTTTTTCTGCATACTGAAGAAAATGAGCTGTTTTGTTTTTATCGGAAGACATAAAACCCCACCATCTGAATCTGCAAAGTTATTTTCTTGATCTTGCAGTGCTGAATAAAATAAATATTTCTTAAATTAGATTCGAGTGAAAAAAGGAAACCGGCACTTGAAGCCGGTTTTACTGTTATCATTCGAGAGATTTAAGCCAGTTCATTTCGGCTTTCAGGTGATTCTCGATGTAAGTATACATGTGCATGAGAGAAGATTCTTTGTTTTTACTTTCTTTTTCGATTTTAGTTTTCATTGAATTGAGTTTATCCTTGATAAGCTCCTTTCTGTCTTCAAGAAAAAGACTTCTCTGTTCGTCGCTAAGTGAAGATATGAACATAAGAACTATATCTATGTCAAAATGCATCAAGTTGCGGTCGAAATACTGTTTAACCAGTTTTTTATAATGCTTTTTACCTTCTGGTAGAATTGAGTAAACGTATCTTTCCGGATTTCCGCCGTCTTTCTCAGTTCCTATGCGTTTGATCCAGCCGTTTTCAACAGCCTTCTTGATTGCGTAGTAGATAGAACCGAATTTGATGTCTACGTAGTCTTCAAGTCTTTCTACGATTTTTTTCTTAATGTCGTAACCGTAAAGATTGCCTTCTGTGAGAAGACCCAGGATTGTGATTTCTATTTTCATATAGCCTCCTAAATAATAGAAATGATTTTGAATGATTGCATTTGAATTTCAAATCATATATTGAATATAATACAAAACGGTAAAATTTCAATATAAAATTTACATAATAAATGTTAAGATTTGTTTCCTCCGTGACCTGAGAATGCAGCAAGAGATTTTTTGATTAATTCTTCAGTTGTTGCCGAAGGATAAGTTTCAACTATTTTAGAAACTGTACTGCTGACATTTTTTTCGTCATAACCAAGAGAAATAAGAGCTTCAATTGCATCGCTTTTTTCCGTTTTTATTTCGGTTGAAATGTGACCTTTGAAAAGATTTTTCTTTCTTGATAGTTCGAAAATAATTTTTTCAGCCTTTGCTTTTCCGATTCCGGGTATTTTGGTCAACACTTCGGGATTGGAGTTGTTGATGGCGTCAGCAAATCTGTCTATATCTAATCCGGATAAAATCGAAATTGCCATTGACGGCCCGATTCCATTAACTTTTAAAAGTATTTCAAATATCTTCTTTTCGTTTTCAGTAAAAAAACCGAAAAGTTTCAGTTGATCTTCTCTGTGGTAAGTGTGTACGTGAATAAAAACTTCCTCTGATTCAGAAAGTTTTTGTGACGTTGAAAAAGGAACGGTTAGCGTGTAGCCTACACCTTTAACGTCAATAAGAACCTCTGAAGGCTTAAGCAAAACCACTATGCCCTTGAGAAAACCAATCATAGACCAACACTCTTTTAATGCCTTTATTTTTCAAGCATTTATTGATATAATGTAAATAAGTGAAATGAAATAGTATAGGAATGTTAACCATTTATGATTGATAATGGTTCCAATGTGTAATAATTAATTGAAAATGTAATGAAATCAGAAAAAATGTTGTGGAATTATTTCATCGATTTATTTCATTTGAACCATTGTAGATAACGTTTGCGCTTAAGTTGTTTAAAATATACATCTCTGGAGAAAGTAATGGAAATTAACGAATATATGAGCAGTATCAGAAACGAGCTTTCTGTTTCAGCATCAGATATGGAAAAGATTGCCAATGATTTTATCGCTGAAATGAGAGAAGGTTTAGAAGGCAGGACGAGTTCGCTTAAAATGCTTCCATCGTATATCGGTAAGCCTACTGGTAAAGAAAAGGGTTCTGTTGTTGCAATTGATTTCGGCGGGACAAATGTTAGAATACTTCAGGCTGATCTTGACGGTTCCGGTAAAATAACAGTTAATGCAAAAAATAAATTTCCGCTCGTAGATCCGGATGGAAAATATAATTATACTGCAAAGGAAGCTACTGGAGAACAGCTTTTTGATTACATCGCCGAACATGTTGGAGAAATATCGATTAAAGGTGTTGAAAATTCTCTTGGTCATACTTTTTCTTTTCCATGCAAACAAAACGGAATCAATAGTGCCGAGCTTATATATTGGACAAAGGAAATAAAAACAAGCGGTGTTGAGGGCAATGATGTCTCCAAAATTTTAGAAGGTTCTTTGAAGAGAAAAAAAATTGAGAATGTGACACCTAAAGCTGTAATAAATGATACTGTTGGAACATTGCTCGCGGCAGCTTATTCCAATTCAGACGTTGATATGGCTGCAATATGCGGAACGGGTCACAATGCGTGTTATCTGGAACCTAATCATCCTCTGACCGGGAAACCAATGATAGTAAATATTGAATCAGGTAATTTTAATAAAGTTCCTCAATCTAGATTTGACGCCAAAATTGATACATCGAGTGAAAGGCCTGGTTTTCAGAAGCTTGAGAAAATGATATCGGGTTATTATCTTGGAGAAATTATCAGAGCGATTCTTGAACAGATGATGGTGGATGAAGTTCTTCCAGAGAGTGCAGAGATTTCCAAAAAAGATGTTATATACGGTGCGGACATTGATAATATAATTGCTGACTCGGCGGATTTTAGCGCGACTGCAAGGGTGATGAAAGAAAAATTGGGACTCACTTCATTGACGCGGGATCAGCTTTTTTCAGTGAAAGAAATAGTGGATATGGTTTCTGTGCGTTCGGCCAGACTTGTAGCGGCTATATTTGTAGGTATCGTTTATCATATAGATAAGAACGTTGATAGAAAGCATGTAATTGCAGTTGACGGTTCTTTATACGAAAAAATTCCGAATTATGATGTAAATATCCAGAAGGCGATGGATGAACTTTTCCGTGAAAAATCGGGTAAAGTTTCAACTATTCTTGCTAAAGACGGTTCGGGCATAGGTGCGGCGATTGCAGCTGCGACTGCATGATTATTGTAAAACCGAGAAATGAATCAAGCCGGGTTTAAAAGATGTTTTTTAACCCGGCTTGATTTTTATTGATCCGTGGTATGATAATTCTGTGAAATTAATATTGAAATACGTTTTAAGTTTAAATTCAATCCGATAGTTATCTGTCTGATTATCAGATTGGTTTATGCAAAGAATTATTTTTATTATAATTTCTAGAAAATTAGCAATGCCCCATTCGAGAACAGATGATACAGAAACTTTGTAAAGTTTACGGTAATCCAAACATGACTCATATAAAGGTTCTGGAATGCTAACGTGGATTATTTTCCATTCTTGTTCAGAATAATTTTTTTTCTGGTATTGGACCGGCTTAAAAAGGTTAACTTCTTTTCTCCACATTATCTGTTTTTTTATACATTCATGTAGAATGTCATTGATTAGCTTTTTAATTCGTATTTCATGAAAAGCAGAAATCTGAGAGATTTTATTATAAGATTCCAATGAAATGTTTAAGGTAGTTTCAATCATAACAGCCTCTATAAGATATAACGAGGTTGGTGTGATTATTTTCTATTTTTGAAAGGAATTGTTGAGATTGTTGTCGGTAAAAATGTATTTTTAGGTTTTTCGGTTTTCACTTTCCGAAACTTTTATTATAAAAGTTTCGGAAAGTGATGGTATATCTGTAAATCTATCAGCAGATTTTTTTTGCTACATGAGATGCTTCAACTGCATCTTTGCTGTAGTAAGCTCCGATAGATTTTGCGTATTCTTCGGTAACAACCGCTCCGCCTACCATTAATTTGTAAGGAAGCTTTCTTGTAGAAATGAGTTCAGACATTGCTTTCATTTCCGGCATTGTAGTCGTGAGAAGAGAGCTAAGGCAAATAATATTTGCTTCGACCTCAGCAGCTTTATCTAGAATAACTTCATTATCTATATCTTTGCCCATATCATATACGATAAATCCGTGGTTTTCAAGCATCATTGCTACGATATTTTTGCCGATATCATGGATATCTCCTTTTACCGTGCAAATTACAACGGATTTTGAAGCCTTGGAAGATTCCTGTTTCATTATGGGTTTTAAAACTGTAAAGCCTTGCTTCATTGCATTCGCGGAAGATATCATCTGCGGAAGGAAATATTCGCCTTTCTCGTAAAGATCTCCGACAACATTTAGTCCGGCGATTAGCGCGTTATCCATAATGGATTCTGGTTTAAATTCTTTTAATGCAGTTTCTATTTCTTTGCAGATTGAATCTGAATCTCCTTCAATAACAAGCATTTTAATTCGTTCCAGAATACCGAGTTCAGACTTTGAAGAGCCGGTTGAAATTGTATTGGTTTTGGATGATTTAAAATGTTCAATATATTTTACCGCGTTTGTGTCTTTGCCATAAATGAAATTCTTAGCCAGATTTTCTTCGAGCGAATTAGTCTCAACAATTTCAAACACTTTAGTATTTACGATACCGAATTTCAGTCCGCGCTTAAACCCTTCTTTTATGAATGCATTATTGATGTGTTTTCTTTCAGGTAGACCGAAAGAAATATTGCTGATTCCGAGACTTGTTTTGATTCCCTGTTTTGTGAAATGTTCTATAACTTTCAGTGTTTCAACAGCAGATCCCGGTTCCGCGCTTTCTGCAAGCATCAATGGATCGATGATTATCCGGTTTTTATCGATACCGTCATTCTGAAGCATTTGAATGAGTTTGTCGCCTATTTCTATTCTTTTGGCGGCGCTTCTGTGAACACCGGTTTCATCGATACACAGACCTACGATAAAAGAATGAAAACGTTTAACGATTGGAATTATTTCATTATATTTATCCTTTCTGGCATTGATTGAGTTTATTAGCGCGATGCCGGGATAATTTTTAAGTGCCGATATCAGAACTTCGCCGTTTTCAGAATCAATCATTAGCGGAGTTTTGACCAGTGTTGTCAAAATATTTACGGAATTTTTCATGGCGGCAATTTCGTCTATGCCGGGAGTACCTACGTTGATATCAAGAACATCAGCGCCTTCATCCTGCTGGGCTTTTGCCTCTGAACGTAAAAACTGAGTCGAATTTGTTTTTAGATCAGCTGCGAATGCTTTTCTTGCAGTCGGGTTAAGTCTTTCGCCCACTTTTACGAAATCGGCAGAATTGATATTGAGAGCACAGTATCTGCTGGTTGCATAATAAAAACTTTTATTGTACTCGAAAGCCATTTGTTCAATGGAACTTGTACTGTCTTTTACTGCTTTTATGTGATCAGGATTTGTTCCGCAGCAACCCCCGATAATTTTAATTCCGAGCTCGGCAAGCTGTACTGCAAACGCACCGAACTTTTCAGGAGTCATCGGATATGTGGTTTTACCTTCTACTACAATCGGCAGACCGGCATTTGCCCACACAGCAACAGGAACTCCAAGTTTTTTTATTTCATGAAAATTATCGGATAAAATTGAATAAATTATGTCCGGCCCAAGTCCGCAATTTGCTCCGACTACATCAGCTCCGTATTGAGCAAGAGTTGCGAACGCGGTTATTATATCTGTTCCGCCATGGGTTTTCCCGTCTTCTTTAAATGTTACACTTGTGATTACCGGAAGAGAGCAGTTTTCTTTTGCTGCCATCAGTGCTATTCGTGCTTCGTTGATGTCATTCATTGTTTCAATTGCGATTAAATCCGCTCCGCCTTCAGCAAGACCGATGATCTGCTCTTTGAACGATTCATAGACTTCATCAAATGTAAGTTTCCCGACGGGCTCAATCAGTCCGCCTGCTGGGCCCACTGAGCCTGCAACAAGTGCTTTGTCTTTTGCTGCGGCCCTTGCGCATTCGGCAGCCTTCCTGTTTAATTCACGGCATCTGTCTGAAAGTGAATATTCAGCGAGCTTAAGTTTGCTTCCGCCGAAAGAGTTTGTTTCTATTATATCAGCACCCGAAGAAACATAAAGATTGTGAATTTCTGTTACTATGTCGCCATTTTCGGCATTTAGAAGCTCGAAACAGCCTTTGTACGAAGGAATTCTCTGCATCAGTAACGACCCCATCCCTCCATCAAGAACAGCTGCCCGGTTTAGTTTTAAGAGATCGTTGAATGTCATATATAACCTCATTTTTTAGAAAGGGAAATGAAAAAAGAAAGGCATATTTTTGCAATAAAATATTCTTTACATTCGCACTCTTTTTTTTACGGTAAAGCGTTTTTTTGTCATTTTTTAGTGTAGATTTTTAGTGGAAAATTACACTCTATTAATGAAGGCGTGCTTATGATTGAAGCCAGAATTATATTTAAGGAGATGATTTTGATATTTATTGGTCGTGTTAGTTTCATCTTATTGTTTTTTGTTTGTGCTTGCGGCGGGGAGGTTCTAGATGATGCTCAGAATTTTGTTCCCAATGAAACGCCGGTAATTTCTAGTATTAGTTTTGAGCCTTCTGATCCTACTTTAATAAATTATGAAGATAATCTCATCCCCGATATACCTTTCATTGTAAGGGCCACTGCCTATGACCCGGAGAAAGAAGGTCTTACTTATACTTTTACGTCTGATAATGGAAGTTTTGCAGGTCAAAAAGAATCGAATGGAGAAGTTGAGGTCGTATTTGTTACCGGAAAGATGAAATCCGGGGAGCAGGTTACTGTAAAATTGACTGTTTCTGATCCAACGAGAAGAAATAATGAAGCTGTGGAAGAAATATATATCGGGAAAGCAAAGCCTAAAGCAAATATTTCCATTATGAATGGAGGTTCTCCGGTATTAGCAGGTAATACAATCAATTTGGCTAGAAACGGATCTTGCCCTCTGACTTTGACTTCTGATTGTACGGGTTCTTTTCTTTTTATTGAAAATGACGCTGAGACTAATCCGAATAATATATCTATAGGTGATAAAGATAAAGTTTTCGGGCTGGAAACTCCGACGGGAACAAACAAGTCTCTCACCGCAACTCTTTATGGTCCGGATGCTATAATTCCAGATCCTAATCACATGCTGAAAGTGAGTTCGGTCGGGACGCACAAGGTCTGGATAATTTTTGAAGATATGCTGGGGCAGAAGATTGTCATTCTCTGTAATGTGATAGTTTCCCCGTAACCTGGTTTAAGCCTGTGGTTTCATTGAGACTATCTCGCCGATATACATTCGGTGATAGTCTCCGTCTGTATAGTTTTTCTCTATTTCCGCATCAAGAAAGTTCGAAGGATTGATATCCTGATAATATATCTTTCGGCATACCGCTGATATTTTGGCTTCTTTATAATAAACACAGCCGTTTTCAGTAAGTGGTGTGAGTTCGAGATTCTTTTTATCTGTTTCGCGTCCGGATTTTGTTCCGCAGACTTTCAATATATCTTTGTGCTTTTCGTCGAAAAAATTAATACTGAAATGAGAATTAGCTTCAATAAATTCATATGTAAATCTTTGTGGTCTCACGTAAATATATACTATATCTCTGTTCCACAAATGCCCCATTCCGCCCCATGAGAATGTCATGCAATTGTGACTTTGCATATCTCCTGAAGCGAGTAATCCCCATTGGTTTGCAATAAGATCAAAGATGTTTTCGTTAAGTCTATGAGTTTTCATGATTGAGTCCTTGATGTGATATTATGATTTAAAGTTATTTGGTATAAAATAATCAATTTATATAATTAGTCAATAGATCAATCGTAAACACTTGTTATTTTAAAACCATTCAAAAAATACCAAAAGATAAACCTCCGTAAAGAGTTACACCTGAGAAAGAAACCTTCAATTCTTCTTCTTGTATGACGCCAGATTCATCTTCGTATGAACCTTTAAAGTTTAATTTAATACTTTTTTTCCCTTCGATTCCGATAAAAAGAGAATCATGTCTTTGGTTGATTGCAAAATTTAATTCAGCTTTAACCTGAGCTCCGAAGCCTGTAGTTTTAAGTGATTTATTGTCAAAAAATGAAGAGACAAGAGAATGATTATCGCAATAGTTTATATCCAAAGTTAATCTATAATAAGTTGCGCCAGCTCCAAAAATTATCCAGTACCGCTTGTTGCGAGAAATATTATACTTTTTCAAAAGATTGAATCCGAAAACAGTTGCATTTATTTTATAGCTCTCATTCCAGAATCCATAATCGGAACTAAGGGCTGAGATCTTAGCTTTGGATAAATATTGTTTTCCTATCATAATACCAATTCCGGTATTATTGAAAAATAAACGTGGTTCAAGAGAATAGCCGTATTGAAGATTCGCGTCTTTTCTTTGGGTTTTGTCATTTTTCATTAAATCTTCATTGAAGTTTTTCTCTGATTCATCAATTAAAGATCTTAAATCGGGATTGTGCGCATATCCGGCATTTGCACTTCCGGTGAGATAAAGTTTTGTTTCAGCAAATGCCGCTGATGCGTGGAAGATTAAAAATGCAATAAATATTCTTTTTATCATATCTGATACCTTAAATATAATCTAAGGTATCAGATATGATTTAATTTCGAATAAAGCAATCAAAAAAGATATTAGATGTCGAAAACAGCTCCCTTGTCAGCGCTTGATACAAGCATCGCGTAGCGCTTCATATAGCCTTCAGTTATTTTCGGTTTGAATTCAGGAACTTGAGCAAGGCGTTTCTTGATTTCTTCATCCGAAAGTTTGACGTTGAGACTGCATGCGTCGATATCTATTTCAATGATGTCGCCGTTTTGAATAGCTGCTATAGGTCCCTTCGCTGCAGCTTCCGGTGAAACATGCCCGATGCTCGCACCTCTTGTAGCACCGGAGAATCTTCCGTCGGTGATCAATGCAACGTCTTTGTCAAGACCCATTCCGGCGATTACGGAAGTAGGTGTGAGCATTTCTCTCATTCCCGGACCTCCGCGCGGTCCTTCGTATCTGATTACGACTACATCGCCTTTTACTATTTTTCCGGCGAAGATTGCCTCGACTGCTTCTTCTTCGCTGGCGAAAACTTTTGCAGGTCCCGAATGTTTAATCATTTCGGGGGCAACAGCGCCTTTTTTTACAATCGCTCCGTCCGGTGCGATGTTTCCTGTCAAAACTGCGAGTCCTCCGTCCGCATGAACAGGCGCTGCAACTGTTCGTATTACACTCGTGTCAAGAATTTCGCTCTTTGCACAGTTTTCTGAAATGCTCTTTCCGGTTACGGTGAGAGCATTATTGTTTATCATTCCGTTTTTAACGAGCTCATTTATTACAGCAGGAATTCCTCCGGCATCATGAAGATCGATTATATGATGAGGACCTCCCGGAGAAAGAGTACATATGTGAGGTACCTTTGCCGCGACAGGATTAATATCTTTTAGTGTAAGATCAATTCCGGCGTAGTGCGCGATTGCAGGAATGTGAAGTGCTGTGTTTGATGAGCCTCCAATTGCCATATCAACCGCAAGCGCGTTATAAATTGCATCCTTGGTAATGATGTCTTTCGGTTTAATGTCTTTTTCAACAAGAGTCATTATCTGTTTGCCTGCGAGCTTCGCGAGACGTATGCGGTCTGAACTTACAGATGGTATTGTTCCGTTGAATGGAAGCGCGATACCGAGTACTTCGCTCAAGCAGTTCATCGAGTTTGCTGTAAAAAGTCCCGAGCATGAACCCGCGCCCGGACATGCCTTGCATTCCATTTCATAAAGCTCATCATCCGTCATTTGGCCGATTGCGACTTTTCCGACACCTTCAAACATCTGCGTGAGAGAAATATCTTTTCCTTTGTGACGGCCGGGAAGCATCGGGCCGCCGCTGATTACGATCGAAGGGATATTCATTCTGAGAGCTGCGATTATCATCGCAGGAACAATTTTATCACAGTTAGGAATGAATACGAGTCCGTCGAAAGGGTGGGCAGTCGCCATTATTTCAATCGAATCGGCGATGAGTTCGCGTGATCCGAGTGAATACTTCATTCCTTTGTGGTTCATCGCGATTCCGTCGCAGACGCCTATTACTGAAAACTCAAGAGGAGTTCCGCCGTTTGAAAGGACTCCTTTTTTTACTGCTTCTGATATGTTATTGAGGTGAATGTGCCCCGGAATAATCTCATTGGCTGAATTAACGATACCGATTATCGGACGTGCCAGTTCTTCATCTGAAAGTCCAGCCGCTTTAAAGAGCGAACGGTGAGGCGCTTTTTCGCGTCCTTTTTTCATCAAGTCACTTCTCATTTTATTCTCCTTCCGGACGCTAGCGTCCTGACAAAACATCAGAAATGGAAACGGGTATTTTATCAATAAAAATTTGTCCTCAAGCCGGACGGGCTCCAAAGACTTCGTCTTTGGAATCTGTTTTTCGCATGGATCATGCGAGAATATTCAAAGGGACGAGGTGCTCAGTCGCCGCTCCTCATCCCTTTGAGATCCCACTCCTGGCTTTTTCCGCGACAGAACTATCGCGCATTACTTCGTAATGTCTGCGATAGTCTGCGCGGAAGTTGTATCTGCCTGCGGCAGATGATTTAAGGCATTGTTTTCTCATTCATTTTGTTTCTCTGCGATTTTCTTTGAATTTTAGGCGGTAAATTACGTTAAATTATACTTGAAAGTTTCATTTATGAAGAAAAACAATTAAAGTAAACGCTGAGGCTTGCTATGTTGAGTAAATTATTTAATTCATGTACCGCAGATTTCTATTACAAATACAGAAAATTTTCTCCTGTTTCCCTAAAAGAATTATTGTATGGTGAAATATTTTTTGCGGAAAGAAGTGAATTGAATGATCCTTATGATACTTTAGTTCCATATTTTTTTAAAGCAGATTACGGAAAATATTACAGACTTTTAGAAAGTATAATTGAAACGAAACGAAAAGAGCCTTATAAAGAATGTATTAAAGAAATAGCCGAATTTTTATCTAAGAATGATTTATCATATGAACAGCTAATAAATAAAATTGAATCTGAGGAATTTGCTGATATTTATTTGAAACAAATAATAGGGGATATTCCGGAATCCTTTCTCCAATTGGAAAAAATGAAAAATAGATTAAAACATGAGACACATAAAGCCGTCGGTCGCTTTAATTATATATCTTGTTTTTCAAAAAGTTGTGATAATCCGATAATGTGGTCTCATTATGCAGAGGAGCATAAAGGTTTTTGTATGATCTTTAAACCTTATAACAACTCTCTATACATTGATCCTTTGAAAAATACAGACAATGGAGTCAAAAATGAAAACATACGAAAATATGAATTTCAAGATGTTATATATAGTACAGGAATTAAGAGAATGGATGGTTTTTTGAATTTTAGTCCACATGTAAATGGAATTTCTAGATTATCCCAAAAAGAGATTAGAGATTATTGGGATGAATATAAGAAATCAGCAACTGTAAAATATATTGACTGGGAATATGAAAAGGAAGTTCGATTAATAGAACCTCATTGGCCTGAATTTGTGGATGAAAACGGATCAAAGAAAAAATCCCTGGTCGAGCGTATTTTTTATTATGACAAAACACAGCTTCGCGGCATAATATTCGGTACGAAAATGAAAACTGATGACAAAGAAGAAATAATTTCAGGAATAAAAGTAATGCGTGAGGAAATTGTTAAATCCATAAAAGATGCAGGATTATTACCGCCGTTTGTTTTCTATGATGCCGTACAAAATCCTAATGAATTTAAAATCAACAAAACCTTCTATAGAGGGCTTAAGGGAAGAGCTGAAATAAAAGATAAAAGTATATTTGACGAACATATTAAGGAATATGAAAAAACATTAACATTATATAAAAACCAGAATCGCTCACTTCCCAGCAACATTGTATACAAATAAAATCCTCTCTCCCAACCTCTCTCCTTTGATAAAGGAGAGAGGAGTAAGAATGGAAATTGTTCATTGGATTTTTTCTGTTGTATCTTGATAAAGTTGCTCAAGCCTTTTTGAATCAAATGATTGCATGAACTTGATGACAAGTTGTTGAATATTGATGAAGTTACGAAAACCCCTCTTTATCAAAGAGGGGTTTGGTATGATTGATTTTATTTCAGTAATAAAGGCTGGGGATCAATCGTCTTGATAGAACCGTCTTTATTATAAATCAGTTCTGTTACTTTTACGTTTCTCAGATGATCTCTTCCTTTTGAGATTGTGCAGTCATGATAAAAGAGATACCATTTGCCTTTAAATTCAACGATTGAATGATGATTCGTCCATCCGGTAACAGGTTGAAGAACTACTCCCTGATAAACGAAAGGGCCGGTTGCTTTATCTGAAGTCGCATAAACTATCATGTGTGTGTCGCCTGTTGAATACGACAAATAATAAGTATCCTTGTATTTGTGCAGCCATGCCGCTTCAAAAAATCTTTTCGATTTATCACTTGCCGCAATAGGCATTCCGCTCTTGTTGAGTATTTGCAGCATGCGCGGCGCCGATTTAAAGCTCAGCATATCATCAGACATTTCTGCGATATATGGTCCGAGTGCCGGATCAGCTCCCATAGGTTCTATCAAATTATTGTCAAACCTTCCGTTCTGCCATTTTTCAAGCTGTCCTCCCCAGAGTCCGCCGAAGTACATATATGACTTTCCGTCTGTATCGGTGAACACAGCCGGATCGATGCTGAAGCTTTCGGGAATATAAGAAGGCTGCGGTTCGAAAGGTCCTTCGGGATTTTTTGAAGTTGCGACTCCTATTCGGAATATTCCCTTTTTATCATGTGCCGGAAAGTAAAAATAATATGTTCCGTTTTTGTATGCCGCGTCAGGCGCCCACATGAAGCGGAATGCCCATGGTACGGTTTTAAGATTTAAGACTTCGCCGTGATTTTTCGGCGTAGAATTTATATCATCCATCGAAAAGACATGATAGTCCTTCATATTATAGTGACTGCCGTTTTTATCAACGGCTGCGGCATCATCTATGTCATGTGAAGGATAGATGAATAATCTTCCGTTAAAAACATGGGCCGATGGATCAGCTGTAAAAATTTCCGTTATAAGGGGCGGAGTTATCTTCGGTTTTTCAGGTTCTGTTTTTCCTGTGCATCCCTGAAAAATAAAAGGAATAATCAGCAAAACGTAAATGTTAATCTTTTTCATTTTTTCTCCTTACTATATTATGCGGCATTGCCGATAGTGCACTTTTGTAAAAAAAATCAGCTTCTTGTCAGTGAACGGTAAACGATTCTATGCGGACGGCTTGCATCCTGACCGAGTCTTTTCCGTTTGTCTTCCTCATATTCGCTGAAATTTCCTTCAAACCAGTATGCTTTTGATTCACCTTCAAACGCGAGAATGTGAGTGCATATTCTATCCAGAAACCATCTGTCATGACTTATGACGATTGAACAGCCCGCAAAATTCTCAAGCGCTTCTTCAAGTGCGCGCATTGTGTTTACATCAAGATCATTTGTCGGCTCATCAAGAAGGATCACATTCGCTCCACTTTTTAGCATCAATGCCAGATTGATTCGGTTTCTTTCACCGCCGGACAGGACTCCGATTTTTTTCTGTTGATCAGATCCTATAAAGTTGAATCCCGCGGCATAAGCGCGGCTGTTAACGTCGCGCGATCCTATTTTAATAGTTTCGCTTCCGCCTGATAATTGCTCCCAAACAGTTTTTTCTGGATCAAGATTACTGCGGTTCTGGTCTATACAAGCAAGCTTTACGGTTTCACCGATTTTGAAAGATCCCGAGTCCGGTTTCTCTTCGCCGGTTATCATTTTGAAAAGAGTGGTTTTACCAGCTCCATTCGGTCCGATTATTCCGACTATGCCTCCGGGAGGAAGAATGAAATTGAGATCTTCGTAGAGAACTTTTTCTCCGAAAACTTTGGAAACGCCGTTCGATTCAATTACTACATTTCCGAGACGCGGTCCGGCAGGTATTGTAATCTGAAGATTTCTTTCCTGAGTGCGGTCGCCCTGAGCAAGCAGTTTTTCATATTCATTGATGCGCGCCTGTCCTTTGGAATGACGACCCTTCGGGCTCATCTTTATCCATTCGAGTTCGCGCGCGAGAGTTTTTTGGCGTTCTGATTCTGATTTTTCTTCAAGTGCGAGTCTGTTTTTTTTCTGCTCAAGCCAGCTTGAATAATTTCCTTTGTAAGGAAATCCTTCGCCTCTGTCGAGTTCAAGAATCCATCCCGCGACACTGTCCAGAAAGTAGCGGTCATGCGTCACGGCAATTATCGTTCCTGCATAATTTGAAAGATGACGCTCAAGCCATGCGATACTTTCTGCGTCGAGATGGTTAGTCGGTTCATCAAGTAAGAGAATGTCGGGTTTTTTTAGCAGAAGACGAGTGAGAGCGACACGGCGGCGTTCTCCGCCCGAAAGTGTATCAACTATCTGATCTGCCGGCGGACAGCGCATGGCATCCATTGCAAGATCAAGCCGGCTGTCAAGATCCCATGCGTCAAGAGCATCGATTCTGTCCTGTATTTTTGCCTGTTTATCAAGAAGTTTCATCATATCATCTTCTGACATCGGTTCTGCAAATTTATCGCCGATAGCATTATATTCATTTATAAGATCTACTGATTCCTGTACTCCTTCCTGTACGATTTCACGGACCGTTTTCCCGGGTGCGAGATTAGGCTCCTGCTCTAGATAACCGATTGAGAAACCCGGTGCAACTGAAGTTTCGCCGGAAAAATCAGTATCAATTTCGGCAAGTATTTTAAGAAGACTTGACTTTCCCGAGCCATTGAGTCCAAGTACTCCGATTTTAGCGCCGTAATAGTATGAAAGGCTTATGTCTTTGAGCACCTGCTTTGTGCCGTGATGTTTGCTCACGCGATGCATGGTATAGATTATTTTCTTATCATCATCGGTCGTTTGTTTTGCCATTTGTTGCTCCGTTTGCATTCTGTGAATATTTAATTTTATGACAACACTAAAGACGATGAATTATTGCTCTGGAGAAAAATAATTTTATCAATGACGATTATATCTAAAGCATATATCATATTTTAATGTTGAAATTATTGTTTTATAAGTCAAGGAGCATTTGAATTTTTGATTAAACTAATAATAATGAAAAATTATAATACCTTTTATTATTTGAATTAATTCTTTCTGTGTACTATAATCTAAAATGTCCGGCTTTTTGTTAGGCCTGGATAGTTTGCCGTGCCCAGAGGAAACTAAATGCGAGCATCTAAACTGAGTATTATCAAGGATTTTCTTGGAGTGGGCGTATTGATCGGCTTTGTTGCCGCGGTTATGCTTCTCGTCATTCCCCATATTCATGAAACAGAAAACAACGCATTGAAAAATTCTTACATAGAAGAACAAAAGCTCATTGTTAGAAACGAAATAGACAGTCTTTCGCAACGACTTCTTGGTTTTAGGAGTATTCTGCTCAATCAAGGTATTTCAAAATCTGAATGGTTGAAAATTGTTTTTACTTTTATCCAAAATCACCGCTATGGTGCCGATAACTATGGCTACTTTTTTGTGATTGATAGCAAAAATAGCAGCATTTTGTTTCATCCGCTGATGAAGGAACTTGAAGGTAAAAAACTTAATACTATTATAACGCCTAAGGGAGAGAATTTCGGTATACTTTTCGAAAGATTGACTTTTGTTTCTGATTCCGGTTTTATAGAGTATCACTGGTTTGATAAAAATGAAAGTGTTCAAAAAAAGACAACTTTTGTTAAAAGAATTCCGGAATTTGACTGGATAATATGCTCGGGTTTCTATCATTCTGATTTTGACAGGACTTTTGAAAATTACTCCGTTATAAGAAAAAAAACATTGTCTGATACCCGTCATGATATTCTTATTCTTGTTTTTATTGCGGGAGCTCTTCTTGCCCTGATTTCAGCGTTTATTTATTTTAGAATCAGAGAAACCGAAAAATCGCTCGCAAGACAGATTGTGGAATTTGAACAGTATAAAATCATCCTTGATGAAAGTTCTCTGGTTTCGCGTACCGATATAAACGGAGTCATTGAATATGTTAATGATAAGTTTTGTGAAACAAGCGGATTCTCGCGTGATGCATTAATAGGGAGCAAACACAATATCGAGCGTCACCCCGATACTCCGCTTGAAGTATTCCGTGATTTGTGGAATACCATTTCATCCGGCAGGGAATGGACAGGTCTGATTAAGAACAAAAAATCTGACGGTAGTTTTTATTTTAAACAGGTTACTATTGTGCCTTTAAAAGATGAAACAGGCCAAATAACCGGATACATTTCTTCGGGGCATGATATCACCGAGCTTATTGAAAAGCGTCGCGATTTTGATAATCTTTTTAATACTGATCCGTTAACCGGACTCGGAAACAGAATACGGCTTCTTAAAGATCTGGAACGAGCTCAGGTTCCGACTGTGGTTCTAATCGATATAGAAAATTTTTCTTCAATAAATCAGACTTTCGGTTCAGAAACGGGAGATGAAATTTTGCGGAAAACAGCCGCTGCCATTTTTAATTTTTCTGTAGCGCATGAGATTTCGTCATATAGGGTTTATGCGGATACTTTTGCCGTCCTTTGTTCGGACTCGAGAAAGCATGGTGAAATTTCTGTATGCATTGATCTTCTGGCAAAAAGTCTTAATGATATAGTATTTGATATCGCTGATAACGAGATTGCTTTGATAACTCATATCGGCGCTGCTTCATACGGTTCTGACTCATTTATCTGTGCAGATATTGCCCTCAAGCGTTCAAAAAAGTTAAACCGTCAGATTCATATATTTTCATCAGAAGAAAAAGAACTCCCTGAGGATGTACTCGAAAATATATCGATATTAAGCGATATAAATTATGCCATTAGAAATGATAAAATATATGCATTCTATCAGCCTATAAAAAGTCTTGCAAGCGGTGAAATTGAAAAATATGAATGTCTCATACGAATGGAGGATAAATCAGGAAATATTATCTATCCTGATTCGTTTATTGAATTAAGCAAAAAAACAAATCTTTATCAGAAATTGACTTTTATAATGATTGAAAAATCAATTTCGGCATTTCATGAGAATGGTTATGATTTTGCGATCAACATGACAATTGAAGATATTTTGAACTCTGATACTGTTTCATATCTGATTGATGAGGCCCGTTCAAAAGACGTTGCGAACAGAATGATTGTTGAAATTGTAGAAACAGAAGAGTTGAAAGATCTTGAGAGAGTTATTTCGATTCTGAATCAGATTAAATCCGAAGGAATAAGAATAGCGGTAGATGATTTCGGCTCGGGATATTCGAATTTTGATTATCTGATAAAAATTAATCCGGCATATGTCAAAATTGATCAGACGATAATACAACGTGTTATGACGGATGAGCGGGCTAAGGAGCTTTTAAAATCAATTGTTCTATTCGCGAGAAATTCGGGGATTCAAACAGTTGCTGAGTATATTGATTCTAGGGAACTCGAAGAAGAAATGATGCGTATCGGAATTGATTATGTTCAGGGATGGTTGATCGGTAAGGCTGAAAGTGTCATTTGAATGCGTGATTTTTTAATCTGATTTGATGTAAATTATGTAAAATAAATAGGTGTTTCAATGTTATTTCGTGAAAGTATTGATTAATTCCTGTGGGGTGAAACAATGGCAGAAGAGTCTGTCATAGAGTTGCTTGAAAAGGATTGTGTATGTTTTCGATAAAAAATGACGGCAAATTGTTTAAATTTTTGGCTGTATTGATTTTCATCATATCGGCTTTTCTTTTTGTAAAGTATGCTGTTGAAAGTAATCTTTATCGGAAACAGGTATATTTACTTTATACAGAAATAGTTCACGGCAAGGATCTTGTTGCGGATATTCTTCCCCCTCCTGCGTATATTATCGAGAGTTATTTAGCCGCGTACGAGATGCGCGAAAATATCAATAATCCTGTTAAGTCGGATCAGATAGCACAGTATATCCGGGATAGGCTCATGAGAGATTATCATAACAGTTATGATTATTGGAGAAAAAATGCGATATATATCGAATCCGATGAAATGATAAAATCTGAGCTTCTCGATAAAAGTCTGGTTTCTGCTGATAAGTTTTACAGAGCGCTAAATGAAGAGTATATTCCAGCTGTTAAGCGGCGCGATATAAATTCTGCCAACATTATAATGATGCAAAAGCTTCAGCCTTATTATGCTGAACATCGTAATCATATTGATGGTCTTGTCATAATGGCATCCGAAAGAAATGCCCATAAAACAGTTTATCTAGCATCGATGAGAGAAAAGGTACGCACGACTCATAATAAGATAATTGTAACGGGTTCACTTGCATTTATACTGATAATATTGTTTCTGGTTTACCGCTTTGTCTTTTTTTTCCGCGCAAATGCAGCTCTTAAAGAGAAGAACAAAAGACTGCACGAGCTTTCTTTGCTTGATAATCTTACGGGATTATATAACAGGCATTATTTTCAGATACGTATTAATGATTATATCGATTCCGTAAGAAGTTCAACGCTGATAAGCGGTACAAAACTCGGTTTCTTTATGATTGATATTGACTTTTTTAAATTGATAAATGATTCAGAGGGCCACTTATTCGGTGATGTTGTGTTGAAGCAGTTCGCCGAACGATTGAAATCGGCGATTCGCGAAGAAGATGTTCCTGTGAGGTGGGGAGGCGAAGAATTTCTGCTTCTTGTTCCAAGAACCGATGAATCAAAGTCTTCAGAAATTGCTATGAGAATTCTTGATAAGATTAATTCGAAACCATTTATTATTGCTGAAAAGGAAATTGCGCTGACCTGTTCTATCGGATACTGTCTTTATCCGTTTGTATCTCATAATCAATATGGAGGTTGGCGTGAAGCAGTCAAGGCGGCAGATTCTGCGCTTTATATCGCAAAACGCAGAGGGCGTAACAGATCGATCGGAGTTTTCATTAATCCCTCATATAAAAACAACTTTGATCTGAAATTGATTTTAGCTGATATAAAAAAGTCGGCTGATGACGGAATCATCATTCTGAAGCAATACCCCTGATTTTAACGGATCCGCTGCGGAATGGGTGTTTGTTAAAGCTACCCAACAGTCATTCACTTCTATTGTTTAGAATAAAACTCATACCTAAAGATTTTTTGCAATAAAACTTGCGTTATTCCGTTATAAATTGTGAGCCTTAAGGTGCGGGATTAACAAAATTGAAAAACAGAATCAGTCATTTCTATAAAGAAGAAAGACCTAGAATGGTGGCGTTCGTCAGGAAGCTTTTCAGCGATGTTTCCGACCGTGACGGTGAAGACATTGTGCAGGATGTGATGTTGTCGATCTGGAACTCTACAGATGCCTCACCGGTTGAAAATCTGTCGTCATATGTCTATAGAGCTTTGCGCAACAGGGTCATTGACGCTTTTAGAAAAACAAAAGATGATGTTTCGATGAACGAAGAAACCGGATATGATTCGACTGTTACTATGTCAGAATTTTTATGCGATTTAAAGTACAGTGTGGAAGATGAATCTGAGCGGAAGGAAATCAGCCGGTTGATTTTTGAGGCTCTTGATCTTCTGCGGTCTGATGAAAGAGAAATTGTCTGCCTGACTGAGTTTGAGGGCATGAGTTTCAAGGATTGTTCGAAGATTCTCGGTGAACCGGTTGGAACGCTTCTTTCAAGAAAATCAAGGGCATTGAAGAAAATGGAAAACATTCTGCATCAGATAGGATTTACAAAGGAGGATTATTATGACGAATGAAAGCAGGGTAGTTAAAGTTTTTAAAATTATTGGAATGGTAATTGCAGGAGCAGCCGGGGCGTTGATTCTGGCTGGACTTTTCGGATTTATTTTTATGCATTTATGGAACTGGCTTATGCCGGATCTGTTCGGAATTAAGACTATATCATTTTTTCAGGGTGTAGGTCTGGTAATTTTGTCGAAGATTCTTTTTGGAAGCCTTAAGCATCATCCCGGCAGGCATATCGGAAAGCACATGTCGCGTAAAATGAAAAAAAGATGCGGGCATTTAAAAGATTTTCCGGCTGAAGTTGCAGAGAATTATGATGAATATTGCGAGTATTGGGAAAAAGAAGGTTCTGATGGTTTTAAAAAATACATCCGCAAAAACAAGTCAAACGGAGAATAAAGTGAAAAGTATTATTTTCGGAAATTCAATGGATGTGATGCCGTCAGCATTTTTCAGAATCATGGCGGTTTTGTTTAAGATCAGGGATATATTAATGCCTCATGACTATAAACTCGACATGATGGGAATTAAAGAAGGAGACGTTATTCTTGACTGCGGATGCGGAACAGGCAGCTGTCTAAAAAAAGCTTCCGAACTTGCGGGAGAAAGAGGTTTGGTCTATGCGGTAGATGTTCATCCACTAGCTGTTAAATGCGCTCTTAAAATTTCTGAGCAGTCAGTTTACAAAAACATTAAACCAATAATGTCACAAAACGGAGTGATTCCGATAAAACCGAATTCTATCGATGTCATTTATGCGCTGGATATGTTCCACATGGTTTCTGACTACAAATCCTTTCTGCGGGAGCTCTATGCCCTGGTTAAGCCAGAAGGAAAACTTTATCTAGAAGACGGTCATCAGTCAAGATTAAAGAGTGTAAATAAAGTTGAAGAATCGGGTTTGTGGAATATTGTTGAAAATTCTGGTAAATGGCTCGTATGTGTTGCTGATAAAAAATAATAAAAGAAGCCCCGGGGGGTACTCGGGGCTTTGAAATTTATGAAAACGTCATAGTAATGATTACCAGACGGTCTCAGCGTTTAAAAACGTTCCTCTTTTCCGGATACAAATACCAGTCTTTATCCTGAGCGCCTTTTGATTCATACCATGATTCAAACTTTTTGTATGCATTGTATATGCCGTTGGTTGTGCCTTCATAAGGCCACTGCCAGTCTTCAGGTATTACTATCGCCCAAGGGAAGTTGTCACTGTCAACAAGGGCGCCTTGGTAAGTTGTATTGAATGCTGGAATGTGTACTTCGCCTCTCCATGAGTCATTGTTTGGAATGATGAACGGATCGAAAGGCATTGCGCCGAGATCTTTAGCGCTTATTCCGTTAGGATATTCAATTACTGTTGTTTTTTCAGGAACATCTATATAAGTATATCCTTTTGCAGTGTTGCAGTTCCAGTCTTCTTTGTTGTAGCCATTAGCACGGAAAGGCTCGTGAAGATTTGCATAAATCACATGATCAATTCCTGCTATGCGGATGGCAAACTTATTGTGGTATCCTGCACCTGCAGCTAAAGGCTTGGTTGTTATTTCAATCTTGGTTGTTTTGCCCTCAGAATTGATATACTGCTTGTATGTAACTTTGACAACTGCATCATTGAAATCTGCATCACCTTTCTTTGTTCCATTGTCGTAATTGTCTTCAAAAGCGAATACATAAGAAGCTGTGTTGATTACCGCAACTGATGAGTCGTTATCGTCAACATCTGTTCCTTCATTCGGAGCGAGAATTCCGTCACCGTCGTTATCTATTCCAGTAGGTTCAGTCTGTTTCTTGAGAGTAATCTGACCGTCTATTAATGAAAGGCCTGAAATATCTTTGCAGACTACAGGTTTCGCTTCTTCATAGCCATTAGCTTTTACTATTATCGAAACATAACCTTCGGCGGTATTGATAGGAATTGTTCCGTCAATTATTCCTTTTGCGTCAGAAATCAACGACGTGATAACATCTGTTGTTTCGTTAAATGATATGATTTCGCCGGCAGTATTTTTTACAACATCTGTTACTTTTACTATCTGAAGAACAGCTCCCGGAATTAATTCACCGGTTTCCTGGTTCTTGATAATAACGTCAAATGCAACCTGCTGTACTGTTGAAGGAGGAGTGTTTCCGCCATTGTCAGCCGGAGTTCCGTCAACTACGTTTCTTATCACATTAACGCCGTTTTTAAGTTTTGCAATTAAATCTGCAAGCGAGTCTGCAGAAACCGTATAGGTGTAAGTTTTGGTTTCGCCGTTTTTAAGATATTCGAAATCTATATAAGCTGTAACAGATCCCGAAACATCAGAAATAAATCCTGTAAAAGAAGCATTTCCGCTCGAATCGGTTTTCGGAAATTGCGCGATAACAGTTCTATTAGAATCTTTTATCGTTATTACCGCACCTTCGATTGGTGTTGCGTTTGTGCTTGTATTGTCTGTAACGTTTGTTGTGAAGCTGTAGTATGTTGTGTCGGCATTGTCAAGTGTGACTTTAGCGATTGCATTTTGGATATCGGAAATGGAAGAAACACTAATTGCTTCTGTAACATAACCGTTTGCGCTGATAATTAGTGTTGCAGGAGAAGTGTTTTCGGAAATTTCCAGACTTAAAGAAATACTGCCGTCATCAGCTGAAGTAATCTGGAAAATAATATTTCCGGAAGAATCTTTAACTGTTATAACAGCTCCAGAAACAGCATTTCCGGACTCATCAAATACAGTGCCGGATAAATTAACAGAAACCTGATTTTCATCAGTACTTTCAGGTGTGCCGCTTGGATTATTGTTTCCAGGCAGAGATGGTTTGCCGCCGGGTTTATCGGTAAGGTCAACTTTGTCGCTGCCGCCTGATCCTCCGCCGCAATTAGTCAGAGTTAGTATTGGAGCAAGTAATAGAACTAATATGAACAACTTTAACTTTTTCATATTTTTACCTCCAGATACTACTAGCAATAAGTGTGCCATTATTGATTTAATTTCTCCTTTCGATAATTGTCAATTTAGTATACAATTTTTGATTTGTAAGTAGAATAATGAGACATAAGTGGTGAAATTGATGAATTTTTAAGATAAAATTTACGATTATCAGTCTCATAATGATATAGAAATATTTGATGTATCAATATGATACTATAAGTGAAACAAAATATCAATATGAGACAAAAAACAAATTTGTCTCATATTGAATTCTATGGGAATCTACAGCTTGTTCTTGATTAGGTTTCTGATAAAATCAGCAAATTCCTCGTAAGTATAATTGCCCGCATTCTGAGGTTCAATGAAGTTAACAGAAATTTTTGTAAAAGGTCTGATGAAACTGGCGCCGGCAGGGAAGGCTTTATATGCTCCTTTGATTACTACAGGTATAACCGGAATATTCAATTCTTTGCTCAATATCGCAAAGGTTTTTTTATATTCTCCAAGTTCACCGTTTTGAGTCCGCGTGCCTTCAGGGAAAATGACGACATTGCATTTATTTCTAAGTACTTCTCCCATTTTCTGAATCGTATCCCTGAGATTTGAATTGATATCTATTAGAATAATATTGGAACGTTTCGCGAGAAATTTACGAAATGGCGAATTAAAATGCTTTGCTTTTGCAAAAATAAAAGTTTTACGCAAGATTTCGGGCGAAAGAACAGAGGCTAACAGAATCCAGTCTATATTGCTTTGGTGGTTGGGTGCTATTATAGCAGGTGATGTAAGATTTATCTGACGAGCGTTTGATTCTATACGGCAGATAGAATTAATAAATACTTTGAAAAAATTTCTGAGTGTTATGTGAGGCCAGCGGCTTTGCGGTATTGCTTTCATTGAATCGGTATTTAACAATGTCTTCCAATCGCTGGTCTCTTCAGTAATTTCGGAATTGCTGTTTATAACAAATTCTGCAAGTGCTTCGGGAGTTATAAGTTTTGTTGCGTCTTCATCTTCTATTTTTATTCCGAAACGAGTTTTAATAAAAGAGATCAGTGCCACCTTGTCGAGAGAATCCATTCCGAGATCAAGCTCGAGATGGTTTCGAGGTTTTACGGATATTTGCTTGGTTTTTTCTATATACTCTCTAATTAGACTATATTCTTCACTTTCAGGATGATTCGCTCTGTCATTATCTTCGGCTTGTTTTGATGCAGAAACATCTTTGAGTTTAAATCGCTGAAGCTTTCCAAGCCTGGTGCGCGGCAGTTCGTTTTCCGTTAGAGAAAAGCTGAGTATTTTTTTGTATGGAGAAACTGATTTGTTATAACTGTCGATAATATCCCATTTGAAAAATTCATGAATGTTATGGATGCCGTTTTTTTCAATTTCAGTAAGGTCCGGCACTATTACGGCTTTAAGTATCCCGTTATCGAGGAATATTCCGCATTCTTTGATGAAAGGTGATCTGGAAAGTTTTTCTTCAATTTCTTCCGGGTTGATGTTTTTACCGTTTTCAAGAACGATTGTTTCCTTAATTCTTCCAGTCACAAAAAGAAAATTGTTTTTGTCTATATATCCGGAGTCCCCGGTATGAAGCCATCCGTCTTTGATGATTTGTTCTGTTTCATGCGGTTTATTGTAATATCCTTTCATGATATTTCTTCCGCGGGTGCAGATTTCACCGTTTTCGATTTTTACTTCCATATTAATTACAATTATTCCGGCACTGCCGAGGCGGATTCTGCCCGGCCGGTTACAACTTATCATGGGAGCCGTTTCAGTCATTCCATATCCTTCTAGCATTTCAAATCCGAGAGTTCTAAAAAATCTTGCAGACTTCATGTCAAGAGCGGCTCCGCCTGAAACCAGATAGCGCATCGATCCGCCGAAAGCTTTGTGTATTTCTGAAAATATTTTTTTAGAAAATTTTTTGGAATTTATCAAAGATGCAATTTTAAATAAAAATCTTGCGATGAAACGCGTATCAATTTTTTGTTTTATCCCTTTCATCAGCTGTTGGTATAGTCTTGGAACTCCTATTAATAGGGTGATTTTCCCATCTTTCAATGTGCTTCTAATATCGTCAGGATTCATCGACGGCGCTATTACGACAGTTGCTCCAACGTGAAGAGGCGCAATTATTGTTCCGGTCAGCGGAAATGAATGATGAAGCGGAAGAAGAATCATTACTCTGTCGGATTCTATGAATATTTTTGCATCATCATGTACGGATTCAATATTTGACTGGATATTGTCGTGTGTGAGCATTACCCCCTTGGGGGAGCCTGTTGTTCCGGAAGTGTAAATTATGAATGATGTGTCGTACTGATTAGTCGGTTTGATTTCGTCGGCATTTTCGTTTTGATAGTTTATGTCTAATTTGTCGAAATTTATAAGAACAGGTTTTTTTGATGCAATATCGGATGCTTTTTGAGCTTTATTTGCTGTCTGATTTGTGCAGAATATAAAATCCGGTTCGCAGTCGTTTAATATATAAAGAAGCTCTTCTTCGCTTGATAGAAAATCTACGGGAACAGAAATGCCGTTCAGTTTGATTGTGGCGTAAAATGCAAAGATCCATTCAGGTCTGTTTTCGGATAGAATAACTGCTTTGAAAGGTTCTTTTTTGAGGAGTCCCGCAATTGCAGAAATATTTTTTAAAAGATCGGTGTATGTTATCTCCTCTCCCTTATAAATTATTGCCGGTTTCGGGTGGTTTAATATATGCATTTTTTCTCCATAATGCCCTTAGGCGGAAACGTCAGTTGATGTCACTTTTGATAATGTGTCAACGTCGTTATTATAAGTTATAAAATATTGTTAAATAAGGCAATTCGATTGTTCATTTAATTGTTTCCCGAAAAAAGTTGTGACCAGGCTTTGGAATTGAATTTCCTGATTCTACTGAATACCATAAAGCAAAGAATTTGTTGACAGTTATTCAGTTTAGGATAAATGAATGCGTATGAATAATATATTGCGGCGTTATCTGAAAAAAGCATTTTTTTTGTTACTTTTTGCATTCATTTTAGTTTCCTGCCAGAATGATGAAGAAATTGAAGGATCATGCAAATTTCATGTCATTTCATACGGTGACGGAATTGTAGGATGGTACATTGTCGATAATGATGATCCCGTTTCGTTTTCGGTGTCTGAAATGGAAAATTCATCATATTCCCTTTCTATAAAATTTGCTACCCCCGAATCTTCGATATATATATTTGCAAAGGCTGCATCGGATAAAACTGAAAGTATTTCGATAATGCTTTATGACGATGGAGAATTGCTCCAATCGAAAAGTGCGTATAAAATTACCGATGAGTCTCTCATTAATGAAGTATCGTATACCGAATTTGTTTCTGATAAGGAATGATTTGGGTTTAGCTAACCTCTCGGCATGAATTAAAAGGAAGTTCAAATGTTTTCAGTAAGGAATAAATCCATTACGTTTCTTCTTTTATTTTTGTTTTCAGTAATTTCATCTCCTTTGTTTCCGAGCGGTTCTGGATCAGATGAAACCAATATGATTGCAAATGTCGGTATTGCTATTCTTTCGGCGACTGTTATTGCCTTTATTTCCCATTTGTTTAAGCAGCCGCTTCTTCTTGCGTATATAGTTGCCGGTGTAATAATCGGACCTAAAATCGGCTTCGGTTTCATTGAAAAAGCTGAAGATATTGAAACAATTTCACATTTTGGTTTAATTCTACTTCTCTTTTTGATAGGTCTTGAAATTGATGTAAAGAAGCTGAAAAGCTCAGGCAAGTCTCTTGTCGCGGGAGGCTTGACTCAGTTTCCTATTTGTGCTCTCATCGGATCTGCTTTCTTTTTCATTCTCGGATATTCCGCTCAAGGCGGAGGATATGATCTTTTCTATCTCGCCGCATGCTGCGGACTGAGCAGTACTGCCATTGTTGTAAAACTTCTGTATGGGAAATTTGAACTCGATACACTGGCTGGCCGACTAACTCTCGGTATACTCGTCTTTCAGGATATCTGGGCGATTATTCTTCTCGGAATTCAGCCGAATCTTGCCAACCCGGATATTGTAAATATTCTGCTTTCATTCGGCAAAGGTATATTCCTTGTTGCAGTCAGTATGATTGTAAGCCGTTATGTTCTGCCGAAACTTTTTAAATCAATCGCCAAGATACCCGAACTGGTTCTGATTTCATCGCTTGCATGGTGTTTTCTCGTCTGTGGTGCGGCCGCGTCTCTCGGTCTGTCACAGGAGATGGGTGCTCTAATTGCGGGAGTTGCGATTTCTACATTTCCTTACAATCTTGATGTTATTGCAAAAGTCGTTAATATACGTGATTTTTTTATAACATTATTTTTTGTTTCACTCGGAATGCGAATTCCTAATCCGCTTGAAAACATGTCTGTTCTTGCAATTGCCGCTGGTGCTTCGGCGTTTCTCCTTTTATCGCGGTTCCTTTCAGTTTTTCCGGTGCTTTATTCACTTAAAAACGGTCTAAGGGTAAGTCTTCTAACATCGGTAAATCTTGCTCAGATAAGTGAGTTTTCTCTTGTTATTGCTTCACTCGGACTGGCTCACGGTCATATTTCACAGGAAACGATGTCTGCTATTATTTTTGTTTTTGTTATTACTTCGGCTCTTTCTACATATATGATTAAGTATAATGACTCTATACAGAAAGTCCTGGCATTTGCGTTAAAGAAGGCTGGCTTGAAAGAAATTTCCTCAGCAGTTCATGATGATGAAACAGCACCGGGGAAAGAAATCGCTATTCTGGGTTTTCATAGAATGGCAAGTTCTCTTCTTAGTGAAATACTCGGCACAGAAGATGTTGAGTCATCATTGAAGGATAAAATTGTTGTAGTTGATTTTAATCCCGAAATTCATGAGTCGCTTCAAAGTGTCGGCGTAAAGGTTGTTTACGGTGATATTAGTCATCTTGATACTCTTTATCATGCAGGAATTCACGATGTTAAAATTGTTGTTTCGACTATTCCGGATACGATTTTGGTAGGAACAGATAATCTCAAAATAATACGCCACATGCGTGATGTATGTCCGAATGCCAAAATAATAGTAACTGCGGAAAGTATCGAGCGCGCACTTAATATGTATGCAGAAGGTGCCGATTATGTTTTTATTCCGCGCGTCCTTGCGGCTGACAGGCTGATGAACGTTATCGGTGGGATTCTCTCCGAATCTAAAAAAATGAAAACTGAAATATTGGAAGAAATTGAATTGTTAAAATGCAGAAGCGAGATAATAAGATAACCAATAGTTTTTTATCCCGCTTCTTTTATTTACTATTTATTTAATGAATCTGCTGAGTGCCTGCCTGTTTTGAGATAATAGATTATATCTTCCATATGAACAGTTTGCGATGAAAGTTCTTCTGCTGTGGCAGTAAGTTCTTCTGATGCTGACGCATTCTGCTGTACGACAGAATTCAGCTGCTGTACGGCACTGTTTATCTGCTGAATGCCGTTAGCCTGTTCGCCGCTCGCCGCGTTTATTTCTGCTACGAGTTCGGATGTTTTCTGGATGTCCGGCACGAGTTTGTCGAGCATTTCACCCGCTTTTTCTGCAACCTCAACGCTCGATCCCGAAAGCTCGCGGATTTCTGCTGCAGCGTTTTGTGAACGTTCGGCAAGTTTTTGTACTTCACTTGCGACAACAGCAAACCCCTTTCCGTGTTCGCCGGCGCGGGCAGCTTCAATAGAAGCGTTAAGTGAAAGAAGATTTGTCTGTCTCGCGATTTCCTGAATAATGGATATTTTCTCTGCTATATTTTTCATTGCAGTAACTGTTTTCTTTACTGTTTCACCGCCGCCTTTGGCATCGGATGCTATTTTTATGGCGATTTTTTCAGTTTCGCGGGCATTCTCTGCGTTTTGACGGATTGTGGCAGTCATTTCCTCAAGTGATGATGAGACTTCTTCGACGCTCGCTGCCTGTTCGCTTGCACCCTGACTCAGCTGAACCGAAGAAGTAGAAATCTGTTCAGCTCCGCTCCGAACTTCGGTTGAGGATGTATCGATTCGTCTGATTATTGTGAGAATTGATCTGACTATTAGAAACGCGAGGATTATTGAAAACAAAAGAGATAAACCGATAACAGCAGATGAAATAGCATCGATTCTGTATTTCAGTGTGTTGCTTTCTTTGAGAGCTTCCTGTGCCATGGTTTCATTTAATTTAACGGTTTCATCGACGTAAGGTTTGATTTTCTTAGCATAGATAACAGCATTGTTGAGGCGGAAATATTCGACTGCTTCTTTTGTTTTTCCCTGATCGCCGAGTTCGAGAGTCTTCTTTAAATGAGGTTTGTATTCCTCTATTCCGGCTGTGAGAAGATTCATTAGTTCTTTTTCGCGTTCTCCGGGAGCTGTTTTATTATAATCGCTTATGCTTTTTTCATAAGTAAGAAGATTTTGGTTGATGGCATCATTCATAGTTTTTTGAATTTCTTTGTCGGTGTTGGCAATATAGTAAAGGCCGGATACCCTGACGGTTAGAATTGCTCGGTCGATATTGTCCGCTATTCTTATTCCCTCAAGATTGTTTGAATACATTTCATTTATTTTTGTGTTCATCTGGGAAATCCCCCAGATTCCATAAAGACCTACGCTGAGTGTAAAAAACGTAAGAATTAAAAATGAAAAGATTAATTTGCCTTTGATTCCAAGCTTCATGATGAACACCGTTTTTTTAAGAGAATGATTTGGATTATTTATCCCGTGTTTCATTTTCGGTAATAATATACAGGTTTATGAGTTATAAAAGTGAGATTTTGTAAAAGAATGAACTTCGCGGATATCAACCCTTAGCGACTATCTCTTTTGTGAGATTCATGTAATCTGTTGCGCCGTTACTGTCTGATTTGTATTCGAATATTGTTTTTCCCCAGCTTGGAGCTTCCTGTAATGCAACATTTTCGCGAACAAGAGTCTGATACAGTTTTCCGGGGAGTCGCTCATCCGTTTCGCTTAAGACTTCACGATTTATTGACTTCGCGGCATTGTACATAGTTCCGATGATACCTGTTACTTCAATTCCTTTGTTCAGGCGCTGTTTAACCATCTGAACACCTTCAAACAGATTATACATTCCGTGAAAAGGCAGAAATTCAAGCTGAAGCGGTACAATAATTTCTGATGCGTATGTGAGAGCGTTAAGTGTAAGTATTCCAAGAGAAGGAGGGCAGTCGATCAGAACATAATCATATCCCTTAACCTTTTCCATTACTTCTTTAAGAAGAAATTCTTTTGCCGGAAACGGAAGAAAATCAAGATCCTTGAGATCGTTCTTTGACGGAAGAATATCAATTCCGTTTCTGTCAATTTTCGCGTCGTCGAAACTCACTTCGCCCTTTAAAGTTTCAAATATCGTAAATTTGACATCACTGGCAGGTAGTCCGAAGTGATAAGTCGCCTGCGCCTGATGGTCTATGTCTATTACCAGAACCTTTTTGCCGAGAATCTGCATTGCCGCCGCGATATTTACGGTGCTGGTGGTTTTTCCGACTCCGCCTTTATTGTTAAGAATGGCAATTGTTCTCATGATTCCCCTTCGGTACTAAAAATACAAGATAAGGGAATAACGGTGAAGGTATTTGTCAAGGGATTAAAAGAAAGACTTGCCGTATCAAAAAAAATTAAATTAAACAGATTTTTTTTATAAATTTGTGATAAAAATAACTTCTAATACGTTTTAATTAATGTCAGTTAATTCCTAGCACAGCCCCGTCGGATTGTTTAAGACTTTGTCCATCCGGCGGGGCATCTCCTTTTGATTGACAGGCTTATTGTGGAAGAGCAAATTGTATTTGACGAATTAATGATAATTATAATTGTAGTACTATACAAACGATAAGGAGAATATTATGGCGGATCAAAAAGAACTCAATCAGAAAGCGCAGGCCATTGATTCTGCCATTGCGCAGATAGAAAAACAGTTCGGAAAAGGTTCGATAATGAAACTCGGCGACCAGACCGCAAAAGTTAAGGTCGGCGCGATAAGTACAGGTTCGCTTGAGCTCGATATAGCACTTGGGATCGGCGGCATTCCAAAGGGAAGAATTATTGAAATATACGGCCCGGAGTCTTCCGGTAAAACTACTCTTACTCTGCATATAGTTGCCGAATGTCAGAAAACCGGCGGAATGGCGGCTTTCATAGATGCGGAACACGCGCTTGACCCTGTTTATGCTGCAAAACTTGGAGTTAAAACTGATGATCTTCTTGTATCTCAGCCTGACACAGGCGAAGAAGCTCTTGAAATTTGTGAATCTCTTGTCCGTTCGGGTGCTGTTGATATTATTGTAATAGATTCGGTTGCGGCTCTTGTTCCTAAAGCCGAAATAGACGGTGATATGGGGGATTCTCACATGGGTCTTCAGGCTCGTCTGATGAGCCAGGCATTAAGAAAACTTACGGGTATTATTGCAAAAACCAATTGTACTGTAATTTTCATAAATCAGATACGTCACAAGATCGGAGTCATGTTCGGTTCACCTGAAACAACTACAGGCGGAAATGCCCTTAAATTTTATGCCTCTGTGCGTCTTGATATTCGTAAAATTGAAACTCTCAAAGTAGGTGAGGATTCAATCGGAAACCGCGTTAGGGTAAAAGTTGTGAAGAATAAAGTTGCGCCTCCTTTTAAAAAGGCGGAATTTGATATGATGTTTAACGAGGGTATATCCAAGACCGGCGGTCTTGTTGATTTGGGTGCAGAATTCAACATTCTCAAGAAAAGCGGAACATGGTATTCTTACGGCGAAGATAAAATCGGTCAGGGAAGAGAAAATGTCAAAAAGTATCTCGCAGAGAATCCTTCCATTCTTTCGGAAATCGAGCGCAAGGTAAGAGCTGCAGCTGGTTTGGTTGAGGATGAGCCGGCAGTATCAAAAAAAGAAAAGGTTAAAGAAGTAAAAGAAACAAAAGAAGTTAAAATTGCTAAAGAACCGGTAGAAGTAAAAGCGGTTCCAGAAGAAGAATCCGAATATATTCCGGATAATGAATAGGTTGAAGATAAAATCTTCCGGGATAAGGCTGAAATCTTCGGAAGATATTAAACGCATAGCCGAGGCAGGAAGAGTAATTGCAGAGGTTTTTGAAGAGATTTCTAAAACTGATCTGGATTCGGCGAGCGCGTTTGAGATTGACACTTTTATTGAATCTTTTCTCAACAAGCATGGATGCCGCGCGTCGTTCAAGACTATGCATAATTATGCTTATTCATGCTGTATTTCAGTCAACCATGAGGCTGTACATGGGATTCCCCATAAAAAAAAGAAAATTAAAATCGGTGATATTGTTAAAATTGACATAGGAGCTTCTAAAAACGGATATTTTGCCGATAGTTGCAGAACATTCGCGTGCGGAAAGATATCTTCTGAAGCACATAAGCTCGTGGATACAGCTAAAGGAGCCCTTGCTGCAGGCATTGAGCAGGCAAGAGTTGATAATTTTCTCGGAGATATCGGTTCTGCCGTGGAAAAATACGTTATTTCAAGGAAAAGTACTGTTGTCAGGGAGTTTTGCGGACACGGAGTTGGTTTCGCTGCTCATGAAGCTCCTGTTGTTCTTCATTACGGTAAGGAAAAAACCGGATTGAGGATACCGGAGGGTCTTGTTATTGCCGTTGAGCCCATAATTAATGCCGGGAAACGGGAATTGATAACTCTTTCGGACGGATGGACTGCTGTAACTAAAGACGGATCTCTTTCTGCTCAGTTTGAGGAAACCATTGCTGTAACAAAAAATGGTGTGACTATTTTAACTTCTTTATAATTGTTAGTATCGAAAAAATGCTTCGTTTGTTATTTTTATTGACACAAAAAGCAAGTCTTTTCATATATGATTAATATTTGATATATCAGGGTAAAAAAGTTGGCAAATACAAGTTCAGCAAGAAAAAGAATCAGACAGAGCGAAAAACGCAGAGTGAAAAACTCTTCAATGAAGTCTGCTTTGAGAACTTCAATCAAGAAACTGCGTTCATCGGCTACTGAAAAAGCATCCAAAGATGTTCTTTCTACTAATCAGAACAAAGTTGACAAGAATCTTGACAGTGCTGCAAGAAAAGGACTTATTCACTGGAAGAAAGCTGCAAGACTTAAATCAAGACTTGCTAAAATGGTTAATTCGGTTGTTAAGTAGGCATTTCTTTGCGCAAAAATGATATTGTTGATATCATTTGGAATAAGGTTGAGAATTTAAACAAAAAGGACGTTGCGGAAGTTGTTGATTTGTTTCTTTCTGTCGTTTCGCAGAAGGTTAATGAAGGCGAGAGAATTGAGCTTAGAAAGTTCGGGACATTTTACAGGACCGAGAAAAAAAGCAGAAAAATTTACTCGCCAATTGCAAAAAAAACGATTGACGTACCAGCGAGATTTTCAATAATGTTCAAAGAAAGCAGATACGAAGATGAAAAAAAGGGCGATTAGCTCAGCTGGGAGAGCGTCTGCCTTACAAGCAGAATGTCGGCGGTTCGATCCCGTCATCGCCCAATTAGGGAAAAGAGCAGAAATGCTCTTTTTTTTCCGTTAAATGAATAATTATAAAAAATATACCCTTCCGGTTAATCCCGTTTTTAAAATCATATTCAGTTTTGTAATACTGATTTTTGCGGGAGCTTTCATTCTCTCCATGCCTGTATCGCTCGTTAAAGACATTAAATTTATAGATGCGCTATTTATATCCACGTCGGCGGTCTGTGTTACGGGTCTTGTGACGGTTGATGTTCCGAGTGTTTTTTCTCATTTCGGTCAATTCATAATAGCTTTGCTTATTCAGCTCGGCGGTTTGGGCGTGATGACTATTTCTGTAACCTTTGCTTTTCTTCTTGGAAGAAAACTCTCTGTGCGATGGCAGTTCGCTTTGATGGATTTATATTCCGTACATTCTAAACTTTCTATAAAGAGTATTTTAAGAAGAATATTGCTGTTTTCGTTTGTTGTTGAAATGATCGCGGCATTTTTTCTTTTTCCTGAGTTTTATGCTGTCAGGGGGAATATCGCTCAGGGTCTTTGGGATGCTGTTTTTCATTCAATTTCTGCATTTTGTAATGCTGGGTTTTCTCTTTATCCGGATAATTTAGTGAGATTCTCTCATAATAAAATAGTACTTTCAGTCATTTCAGCTGAGATAATTTTCGGCGGTATCGGATTTTTTGTTATGAGTGAGATCGTTCATAATATTTTTCTTTTTTGGAAATACCGAAGAATAAAAAACCATCCTCAGATAATATTGTCGCTTCATTCGAAAATCGTTTTTACTGCGACATCGTTTCTTATAGTTGTTGGTGCACTGATTTTCTTCATTCTGGAAAGGGGAAATACTCTTTCATCTATGGGATTTTTTGATAAAATACTTAATGCTTTTTTCCAGTCAGTTACATGCAGGACGGCTGGATTCAATACAGTTGATATCTCCTTACTTAAGGAGACGAGTTTATTTATTATGGTGGGCTTGATGTTTATAGGTGGTTCGCCGGGATCTATAGCAGGCGGAGTAAAAACCACAACATTCTGGATTATTCTTTCTTTGATTTATTCAAAGTTTAAAGGAGTTTCCGATCTTGTTTTGTGGAAGAGGACGATTGATAAAGAGACAATAGAAAAGGCAATGACTCTTTTGATTCTGGCTCTGTTCTTTGTATCAGTTTCTACTTTTTTTCTGATATATTTTGACGCGTTCAGAATAAAAAATCTATTTCTTGCTTCGCTCTTTGAGATAACCTCCGCTTTCGGTACTGTCGGCCTTTCTGTCGGAATAACTCCGCAAATGACGGTTATTGGAAAAATATTAACATGCATTGTTATGTTGACAGGCCGCCTCGGACCGATGACTCTTTTTGCGTCTCTGACATTTAATCAGAAAACTGTTAACTTGAAATATCCTAAAGAAAATATTATGGTGGGATAAATGAAAAAGATTGTTGTTTTTGGTTTAGGAAATTTCGGTATAACTATTGCCAAGACTCTTGTACAGAACGGGGCTGAAGTTCTCGGTGTTGATTCCAATATCGAAGTAGTAAATAGTGCTAAAGATTATATTTCTTTCGCGGTTTGCGGCGATGTCACTCAAAAGGAAGTTCTTGAAACACTTCAGATAACCGATTATGATTCCTCAATCGTTGCCATAGGTCAGGATATGACTTCAAGTATTCTTGTATCGCTTTTTTTAAAAGAACTTCACTGCCGTCATATAGTTGCTCGTGCTATTTCCGAAGATCACGCGAAAATACTTGGTAAACTTGGTGTACATGAAGTCGTTTTTCCTGAGCGGGATATTGCCGTAAAACTGGGCAATAAACTTCTGCTGAAGAACGCGCTTGATTATCTTCCTGTTACGGATGATTACGGTATAGTCGAAGTAATCCCGCCAAATTCATTTATAGGGAAAACACTTGCCGAACTTAAAATAACCTCAAGGTTCAGTTGTCAGGTAATAGGAATTAAGACGCCCGAAGAAACCGGGAATACCGAATCATATAATACAAAGATGGCGCCTTCGGCAGGCGATATCATTCGTGTAAATTCTATTTTGATAGTTCTCGGCAAGCTTTCAGAAATTCAGAAACTGCAGAGAGCTGAATAATTATATTTCTATGATGCTGCCTTCGACAGCTATGTCAACTTCAAGTTCTGAGCGCTTCTTCTCTTTGTTTACAGAAAGATAACTTTTCGCATTGGCGAGAACCTGTTCTATTTTTTTATCGTTATAATCGGGATCATGATGAAACAGAATCAGTTTCTTTACACCGAATCTTGCGGCAATATCTATAGCAATTGAAGCGGATGAATGTCCCCAGTCGATTTTATTGACGGATTCATCAAATGTATACTGTGCGTCGAAAACACATACATCGGCATTTCTGAAAAAGCTCTCATATGTTCCTATGTTATCGAGTTCATCGAGATTGAATTCGCAGTCGGAAGTGAAACAGAAAATCTTTCCGTTTTCTTCTATCCTGTATCCGAAAGATCCTCCAGGATGGCGGAATCTCTTATTTATTATACTTATTCCGTTAAGAACAAATTCGCTGTCTCCTTCAAGTTCTGCGAATTCTTTTGTTGAACTCATATAGTCCAGATTTACCGGAAAATGAGTGAAAATCTGCTGATATTCTATTCGCTTTTTGAGGTCTTTTATAGGTGAATAGAATGTGAAACGGTTGCCGGGTACAAAAAATGGCATGAAAAAGGGAATGCCCTGTATATGATCCCAATGAGTATGTGTTATGAGAATGTTGGCATTCCCTTCGCCGCGGCCGAATTCGGTCTTCATTAGTTCATTGCCGAGTTTTTTAATTCCGCTTCCGCAGTCGATGATTATCGTATCCCCGGAGTCCGGAATAACCTGTAGGCAGGTTGAATTGCCGCCGTATGTGCCCCGAAGCGATATCGGAAGTGAATCCAGAAATGCTTTTTTTGACGAATCACTTTTGACATCATGCAGATTCATGAGGTCGAGAGCTTCTTTTAGTTTTTCATATATTTCATTCGAATCAAGCGGTGTCGGTATTGATCCTCTGACGCCCCAGAATTTAATTTTCATTAATTTAACCCGATGGATAAGAATATCCGCCAAAATCCTATTATATGTGATAATAGCTGTCAACGGATTATTTGTCTTGGTATTTAATCTATCGGTGTTCAATATTTTTTATTGACAAAGAATGCCCATAAATTGCCTTTATATGAGGTTAACCCTGAAAATTTCTCGGGTTTTACCGCTCTTGTACATTCTTTTCCGTCTGAAAACATTCAAAGAGGGATATAATGCCTAAACGCACCGATATTAAAAAGATTATGATAATAGGTTCGGGACCGATTGTTATCGGCCAGGCCTGCGAATTTGACTATTCAGGCTCACAAGCCTGCAAGGCTCTCAAGGAAGAGGGTTATACGGTTGTTTTGATTAATTCGAATCCCGCTACAATAATGACCGATCCCGATTTAGCAGATAGAACTTATATCGAACCGATAACTCCAGCCGCTGTTGAAAAGATTCTCGAAATTGAAAAACCTGATGCCATACTTCCGACAGTCGGAGGTCAGACTGCCCTTAACACCGCTCTCGCTCTTTATAATAACGGTGTTCTTGACCGGATGAAGATTGAGCTTATCGGCGCGAATATAGATGCTATCAAAAAAGCCGAAGACCGCGAACTTTTCAAAGAAGCAATGCTTAAAATCGGTATAGATCTTCCGCGATCAGGTTTCGCTTCTACCATTGACGAGGCCCTTGTCCTTCTCGAAGACATCAAACTTCCGCTTATTATCCGTCCGGCATTTACTCTGGGCGGAACAGGCGGTAATTTCGTTTATAACAAAGAAGATTTTGTTGATCTTGTCAGAAAAGGTCTGGATGAGTCGCCGATAAGCCAGGTTCTTCTTGAAGAATCGATTGCCGGATGGAAAGAATACGAGCTTGAGGTTATGCGCGATAAGGCGGATAATGTAGTAATAATATGTTCAATTGAAAATCTTGATCCGATGGGAATTCACACAGGAGATTCCATAACCGTTGCTCCTCAGCAGACCTTGACAGACGCCGAATATCAGAATATGCGAGATATGTCGATTAACATCATCCGCGAGATCGGAGTCGATACGGGCGGATCGAATATTCAGTTTGCAGTGAACCCTGATACCGGACGCGTTATTGTAATTGAGATGAATCCTCGTGTAAGCCGTTCGTCTGCTCTTGCTTCAAAAGCTACAGGTTTTCCAATCGCTAAAATCGCTGCGAAACTTGCAGTCGGATATACTCTCGATGAACTCAATAATGATATTACGCGAGAGACTCCGGCGTCTTTTGAGCCTACAATTGACTACGTGGTTGTAAAAGTTCCAAGATGGAATTTTGAAAAGTTTCAGGGAGCGGATACAAGACTCGGACCTCAGATGAAATCAGTCGGCGAAACTATGGCTATCGGGCGCACATTCAAAGAATCGCTTCAGAAGGCAATGCGTTCGCTTGAAATCGACAGATACGGACTTGGTTCTGATGCAAATCTTAAGCTTGAAGGAATGATTCATCGTCAGCCGCTTTTTCAGCAGAGAGATCTTCTTGAAAACGGTTTGCGCACTCCGCATGATCTTCGTATATTTTATGTGAAGCTTGCACTTAAGCTCGGCTGGTCTGTTGATAGAATTTTTGAACTTACCAAAATTGACAGATGGTTTCTGTGGCAGATTGAAGAGCTTGTTGATGCCGAAAAAACATTCGTCGAAGACGTCCGGATGAACGGGCTCACTGTTGCGAATGTTGTAAGAATGAAAAAAATGGGTTATTCGGACAGACAGCTTGGTTATCTCACTGACGCCGAAAATCTTTCGCGCATATTTGAAAAGGGCAGTGACTCACAGAAAGAATATTCGACTGCGGTCAAAAACCGCGAAAAAACAATCCGCGATTTCAGAAATGCTAACTCGATTAAACCGGGCTACAGGCTTGTTGATACCTGCGCCGGAGAATTTGAAGCATATACACCATACTTCTATTCGGCATATGACGATTGTGACGAAGCGCGAAAAACTGATACGAAGAAGGTCATGATTCTCGGCGGCGGACCGAACAGAATAGGTCAGGGTATTGAATTTGACTACTGTTGCTGTCATGCTTCATACGCCCTCAAAGAGCTCGGTATCGAATCTATCATGGTAAACTCGAACCCTGAAACTGTTTCAACCGACTATGATACTTCGGATAAACTTTATTTTGAACCATTGACTCTTGAAGATATTCTTCACATATACGAAAGAGAAAAACCCGAAGCGGTAATTGTGCAGTTCGGCGGACAGACTCCGCTCAAACTTTCGCGCCAGCTTCTCGAAAACGGAGTGAATATTGCCGGTACTTCGCCTGACTCTATTGACAGAGCCGAAGATCGTGAGCGTTTTTCTGATGTGGTTAAGAAGCTCGGACTGAATCAGCCTGAAAACGGAATAGCATATTCTCAGGAAGATGCTTTGCGCGTAGCGGGTCAGATCGGTTATCCGGTTCTTGCTCGTCCCTCATATGTTCTCGGCGGAAGAGCGATGTGCATCATTTATGACCAGGAATCCCTTATCGAATATATTAAGACAGCTGTTGAATTGACTCCTGAGCATCCGGTGCTCATCGATAAATTTCTTGAAGATGCGGCAGAGATTGACGTAGATGCAATCTGTGACGGAAAAGACGTTTATATCGGTGCTATTATGCGCCACATAGAACAGGCCGGAATTCATTCAGGCGACTCTGCTTGTGTAATTCCGCCGCTCGGAATAAAAGAAGAGATAATTGAAGAGATTACACGCCAGACCAAGGCTCTGGCTCTTGAGCTTAATGTCATAGGTCTCATTAATATTCAGTTCGCACTGAAGAATGATGTGGTTTTTGTTCTTGAAGTTAATCCGCGCGCATCCAGAACGGTACCTTTTGTGTCTAAAGCCAAAGGGATACCTCTTGCAAAAATCGCGCTTAAGGTAATGCTTGGTGCTAAACTTAAGGATTTCGGTTTATCAGAAAGATTTGAAACTCCTTATATTTCTGTTAAGGAAGCGGTTCTTCCGTTCAATAAATTTCCGGGAGTTGATGTTGTTCTTTCTCCTGAAATGAAATCAACGGGCGAGGTAATGGGAATAGCCCGTGATTTCGGCGAAGCTTTTTATAAATCAGCTCTTGCGGCCGGAGATCGTCTGCCGCTTGAAGGATCGATTTTTGTTTCGCTTAACGAGCGCAGCCGTTCGGATCTTGCTCCTGATCTTTTGATGATGTTTAAAGAGGGCTTTAAGTTTCTCGCTACAGGCGGCACTGCCGCATTTTTGAGAAGTAACGGAATCGAATGCTCGACAGTCAATAAAGTAAGCGAAGGCAGACCGAATATTCTTGATTTGCTTAAGAATAATGAAATCGATATGATTTTCAACACTCCTCGCGGAAAGGCACCGAAGAGCGACAGCAATCTCATCAGACAGGTTGCTTTGAGATATAAAATTCCTATCATCACAACCGGTTCGGCTATTAAAGCTGCGGTAGAAGGAATAATCAGAATGAAAAACTGCAGTATCACAGTTAGAGCTCTGCAGGATTATCATGCTGAAGTGAAACAGCATTTGCTGAAAAAATGAAATTTTAAGAGTGGTTATGAGTTCCGATATTAGAAATGAAATCGAGAGAAGGCGTACTTTCGCCATCATCTCTCATCCGGATGCCGGAAAAACAACGCTTACAGAAAAACTTCTTTTGTACGGAGGCGCGCTTGAACTCGCGGGTTCTGTAACTGCAAAGAAGAAACAAAGAGAAACATCCTCCGACTGGATGGAGCTTGAGAAAAAAAGAGGAATTTCCATATCCTCAACATTGCTTCAGTTTGAGTATAAGAATTTCAGACTTAATCTTCTTGATACACCGGGGCATAAGGATTTCTCAGAGGATACGTACCGTGTTCTTACCGCTGTTGATGCCGTTATAATGGTTATCGACGCGGGTAAGGGTATCGAAAATCAAACCATCAAGCTTTTTGAGATATGTAAAAAACGCGGTGTTCCGATTTTTACTTTTATGAATAAGCTTGACCGTCCGGCAATGCCGCCTCTTGATCTTCTTGATCAGCTTGAAAAAGTTTTGAAGATTCATGCGTTTCCTGTAAACTGGCCGCTTGAAAGCGGACCGTTCTTCAAGGGTGTGTACGACCGTATGAACAAAATCGTTCATCTTTTTGAACGTACGACCGGAGGAGCTTACAGAGCTCCGGTTTCAATCCATGATATAAAAGACCCTTTTGTTAAGGAAATACTTTCAGAAGCTTCGTATGAGACTATACTTGAGGAGATTGAACTTCTCGACGGTGCGCAGGAAGGTTTCGATTTTGATGCTGTTCTTGCCGGAAAGACTACACCTGTTTTCTGGGGTAGTGCTGCTAATAATTTCGGAGTTGAGCTTCTGCTGAACGGTTTTCTTGAACACTCGGCGCCTCCGACAGCGCGCAATGTTGAAGGGGAGCCATTTCCTCTTGAAAGCGAAACCTTCTCGGCATTTGTTTTCAAGATTCAGACTAACATGAATCCGGTTCATCGCGATAGAATGGTTTTCGCAAGAATCTGTTCCGGAAAATTTACCCGCGACATGAGTGTTATTAATTTCCGCACTCAGAAAAAGGTGCGACTTTCTAGCGTTCATACTGTTTTCGGACGTGAGCGCGAAACGACTGAAGAAGCATATCCGGGAGATATTCTCGGTTTTATTACAAACGCAGATTTTAAAATCGGCGATACGCTGAGCACCGATCCTTCGGTTTCATATAATGAGATTCCGCGTTTCGCGCCTGAATGCTTCGCATATTTGAAAAGCAGTTCGGTTTCCGCAAACAAGTCATTCAAGAAGGGGCTTGAGCATCTTCTTGCCGAAGATATCGTTCAGACTTTTTACATGAGGGAATACGGAGCAGTTATGCCTCTTCTGGGTGCTGTTGGTCCGCTTCAGTTTGAAGTTCTGCAGTACAGACTTCGTGACGAGTACGGCGTGGAGTCAAATCTTGAGACGAAGCCGTGGGAAGTGATGCGCTGGATAGGCGGAGATGCCGACGAGATACGTTCCCTTCTTCCGAGTAACTCTGCTGTTGCGGAAGACGATAGGGGCCGTGCGGTTGCGCTTTTTCCGAACACCTGGTCTATGGATTATTTTTTAAAAAATAATCCTGATGTGAAGCTTCTGGATTCGCCTGAATCAGTATAATTTTTCTTTGATATTGTATTGCCAAAGCTCGACAAGTTTATCGAATTCCTTGTCGGGCGGCTCATTTTCGTGAGCTTTTCTTTTGCGGGTTATTAGATAAATGACGGTAGAATCTTCAAGAATGAACTGCTGATTTAATGAGTTGAGTTTTCTAATGAGATAATTCAGATTATAAGTGTGAAAATCTCCGATGTATTCCAGTGATGCAAGAGTAGGTTCGAATTTCATCAGCAGTTCGGTAAGATATAATGACTGCCGCCAGCTTTCCATACTTCCGCTAAGTCCCGATTGAAAGTGAAAGCTCAGCTTCTCATAAAGATCCATGTATTGAAAATAAGAAACCGTAACCGGCAGAATAATCTCTGGAAAAACATTCTGTGCTTCAAGAATGTCTATTGGAGTGCCATTATCCTCGAAATGCTGAAAGATCATACGACCTTTTTCGAACGAAGGATTTTCATCGATTAATTCAATATAAAGCTCTTTAATTATAGTTTTTACAGTCCCGGCCTTTTTGAAATATATTTCAATTTCAACTGGTTCCATGTAAAAATTTAATTTGTCTTCTCTCATTTTTCAGAAACACTTTTAAGCATTGCCTTGTCGCGGCCGGTGAACGCCCAGTTTTTTGCTTCATCCAACAGCTTTTTGTCCGGTTTATCGCCGTCTTTAATTTGATCGGATATTTTTTGATACGATTTTGTGAATTTATCATGCGCTATTAGAAGAAAGTCTCCGGCGATTTTCCAGAGAGTATCTCCCTTTTGAACAATGATGCGCTCGCCTGTCGGGATAATGAAAATATTTCCGGGATATATCCAGTTGGGATTTTTTTTGCCGAACTGGTTTTCAAGAATAGGAGAATAATTGTTTGTTATGGCGATTCTGTTTGCCATGACGAACACCTCGTATTCCCAGCCTGCAAGATTAGGTTTTGGCGGAAGTACTTTTTCCAGATCTCTTTCGATTTTTTCACGGTCGATTTTTGCAGGAGGTTCTACTGTTTTCATTCCCGAAGAAGATGTAACAGTTGAAGTTTTGTCTGTATTTTTATCGTTTTGTGATGAAATATCATCACCTGTAATAGTCTTATTCTTATTGATGAGAAGCAAAAGTAGAAGCGGAAGAATGATGAGTATCGAGCTGACCGGAATGATGATTTTTTTGTGTCTTTTTATGGCTTTAACAATTTCATCTTTTGATGTTTCTTGAGATTTATTTGAAGTTCTGTATGTCAGATCTATAATTTTTCTGTTGAGTGCTGCTAGATTTTTTTTGTCTTCGCTTGAAAGCGAATTAAAATCAAGAGTTGAAAATGCCTTTTGCTTTTCAGCGTTTTTTCTTATTGAAAACGGAAGTTTTACAGACTTACTTTTCGGTGAATTTTTCCAGGCCTCAAAGAATGCCGGAGACCGCAAAAGCGCGTTTAAAAAATCAATTCCTTCCCTTATCTGCGGAAGAGAAAAATTATCTGATTTCAGCGAATCTTTTTTTATTTCCCTGCATATCTCATTAATTTCTTCTTTGGACTGAAAATCTTCGGCAGTATATTCGTATTGTGGAGGTTTTCCCATCATTGATGTGATGATTTTTCCGATTACCGGAATTTTTGCAGCAGGGTGGATATTCGCTGACATATCGCCTGATGATAAAATGTCTTCTTTGCTGATTATTTTATTCGAAAATATTTCTCTTCTTCTTTTTATTGCGTCTTCGAGCTTGTTTACGTATTCGCGATGTGAACTTTTAGTTATAAGAATCTTTATGAGTTCGGCAAGACGTGTTCTGTCTGTAATTATTTTATGCGCAGTTGATTTTTCCTGCGGAGAAAGATGACTAGTTTCGGGAAGATTTTCTGAAACATGGTCGGAAATAAATTTTACTTCACGGTATATCGCACCTTCTGCTGTGTTTATTATAATCCCATTGACCAGATAGACACAGAAAATTGTTCCCTGTGAGCGGTGTTTGGATTCGTGACCTGAAGATGTGAGAAAATTTCTAAGGGTACTTTTAGCATTTTGAACAGTTTTACGGGATTCGCTGAATGCGATAATGAATTTAAGCGCCGCAATTATATTAAAAAAATCGGTATTTGAAAGTTCGTTGGTTTTTGAAACATATCCGGAACATGCGGTGACGAATTCATCCGTTTCGGAAAAAGTAATATTTCTCAGCATTGAAGAAAGAACATTCTTCATTTCTTCGCGAGATGCTTTTTTAATGTTGAATTCTGCGTTACCGCAAAGAGCAGTTATTTCTGTTTTAAGAAGCTTCGTAAAAGAAGGATTTCCGTCGTCGATTACAGCATAAGGAATCTCGCATGAACGGATTAATGCCGATTTTTCTTCGAATACGGAATATGAAATGAAAACGGCGTCGTATTTCTTTTTGAGAGCGTCCTTGAAGCCGGTTTCACCTTTGATGAAAAGATATTTAATCTTTTTTCCGTTAGAGTCTGTTTTAATTTCGGTGTTATATGAACCCGGAATGCCGTTTATTTCCAATCCGCCGGAAGAATACTTAAATGATGTGAAACGTTCAAATGAAAGCTGTGCGTCAGAAAAGAGTCTTTTTATCAGGTCAAAGTCTTCGGAATGATCGCAGAAGAATTTAATCTTTGAACGGCAGTAGTTCTTCCATTTGAGAAACTTTGAAGTGTTCAAATAATTCGCGGAAGGATGTATTATCGCTGATATGAATTTCGGATTTATACCGAGAGAAGCGAATACTTCGAAATATCGCGAAGGGAAAAGGTATGACGCCATTGTATTCTGTTTAAAGAAAATGGGATTATCTTCTGTTATGAAGAAACCTGTACCGTCAATTTTTCTTGAAATTTCTGCGAGTTTCTCATTTAGCGCAATGTCGCTGAAAGATGTTTTGAATGATTCGGAAAGATTGAACAAGTCTGTTTTGTTGTGATGAATCTTGAAGTTGCCGTCGCTGTAAAAAATACCGATGAATGAATCCTTGTCGGAAATACTGCTTTTTGCCGTTATTTCGGGAATATCTTTTTCTGCGTCAACGATTTCGGCGTTTTTGAGATCAAGACAGAAAACTTTTTGATAATCGAGGTATCTTTTTACCAGCCCCCTTGAACCGATGTAGCGGTTTGTCGGAAGATAGTCTATGTCGATGTTGAACTGCTCATTTGAGGGATTTCCGATCAGCCTGTCGGGAATTATTATATTTTCAATCAGAGGTATAAGTTCGGCTGGAAGTTCCGCCCAGTTGCCTATTCTTATGAAAGGCTGGGGGTCATCAAGCTCGCTTCCGGTATAGATTATAAAACATTCAGGATCAACCATGAATATTCTGTCTTTGTTCGTGCGGATAATATCCTTAAGCTCCATGTGAACTCCGATTGATTATGCGTACATTTTTATAGCGTCTGCATTTTGAACTTTAAAAACCGTGAAACATTCGGTTATCTTTTCAGATTATTTTAAAGCTCCGCATGAATTTCTAATTTGGATATCATTTATCTGATTTGTAAAGTATTTTTGCTTGATTCCCTGTCTTTTATCCGATTATTTATCTGTGAGGGGCAATTTGCCTGCGGACCGTTCAAGGGGAGCTGATGTTTATAAAGTTTTTGCAGAAAATAATCGTCAGATCTTTTTACTCGTCAGGAAAAGCCGGTAGCAGTCGTAAAGCCGGTCTTTTTATTCTTCCGGCGGCTGTTTTTCTCTGGATAATTTTATCTACGGGTATCCCGTTAACTTCTCCGATCGGATGGGAAAAACCGTTCAAGCTTATTCCATCAAGAATAAACCTGTCAAATTTTGATGCCTTTTCAAAAGGAAATTTTGCTGTAGTAGCCTTCGAAGGCAAAGAGAAGGGAAAACGCAATATTTATTCATCTACTTCTTTAAACGGCGGAAAAACTTTCTTCGATCCGAAACTGATAGCATCATATGAAGAGCGCGAGGGTTTTCCTAATATGAACCCGCGCGTCGCGATTTCGACCAATGGAAAAATATTTATCGTATGGCAGTCTTACAGCGAAGAGGAAAATTCATACCGTATATTTTATTCCTTTTCATCTGATTACGGCGGGGGTTTTACCTCTCCTGAAAAGCTGATTTTCAAAACAGAGATGGATTTTATACCATTGATTTTTTATGATGATAAAAACGAGCTGCATGTAATTTATCACTCGTATGAGAATGAACAGTTTAATCTTTATCAGGCAGTTGCGGGTACTGATTTGAATTTCTCGGCGGCAGAAAAAATAACCGTTCTCGGCAGAGAATTTAGAGGCGCGTTCTTTCCGTCCATAGCTTCTTCAGGCGCAAATGTTTATATAGCATGGCAGGGAAAGTCGTCCAAGAGCGGAATACTGAATGATGACATATTCATCATGCGCTCAAATGATTACGGAAAAACATATTCAGGCTTTGACAATATAACCAATTCAGCCGGAAATGATTCGCGCCCGTCACTGCTTCTTTCGGGCGGAAAAGTATACTGCTTTTTTCAGAACAATGACGGCGGAAACTGGAAAATCAATTACAGTATAATGGGAGAATCTGGAAAATTTTCATCACCCGCTGTAGTTTTTGACACTAACGCGAACTGTTATTATCCATCGGCTTCATCGGGCGGTGATATTATTTTTGCATTTTTTTATGACGCACGCGGCGGAAAAAACAGCATTTCGTCTGTAAAGATTTCGTCTGATGGAAAAATCACCGAACCTGTCAGGCTTTCGGAGGGAAGAACCCCTGCGTCAAATCCGCGCTCTCTTTCTTTCGGCAGTAAAATACTAGCTCTTTGGAACGAGGGCGGTTCTGTTTATGGAAAATTTTCTGATACTAATGCTGAAATACCTGTTGTCTATTCGGCGACTCATCCTCAGAATAAATGGACTAGATTGTCATCTGCACAGATAAGATGGAATGCCCCTGAAGATGAATCCGGAATAGAAGGATACGCACTTGCTGTAAACCGCGAACGCTATTTCAACCCGACTGTAGTTAATGTCGGAGCCAACACAAGATATTATGAGGTTCCGTTTCTCGAAGATGGAATAACTTATTTTCACATTCGAACTGTTGACAAGGCAGGCAATTACAGCCGTACTCTGAGCTATCCTCTTATGGTAAGCCGTACACAGCTTCCTATGCCGACTGTAGAATCGAAAACACATCCCGAAGGAAAGGGCACGCCTTTATCCTCCGGGTCGCTTAACTGGATTATCGAAGACGATGTCCGTGTCAAAGGATATTATTACAGCATCGCGAAAGAGAAACCCTCACCGCCGAAAATATTCACAGAGAATACGGAAATTTCATTTGCCGATCTTGAAGAGGGTAGACATTTTTTTGCAGTAAAAGCTGTTGATAAAACCGACATGCCCGGCAAAGTCGCGCTATATGAAATTATCGTCGGTTCTGCAGTAAAGCTAACTCCCGGTGAATATAAAAATATCGCGAAGGTAAAAGACGATTCCGTGATAATCGCCCAGCCGGTACATTACTTTGGAAAACCTGTGACGCTTGAATATTCGGTTATGCCGGGAATACATTCCGTTGATATTAAAATAGCTTCAAAGGAAATTCGTGACGGATTTTTTGAACTGATTATAAAGAAAGGATCTGCTGAAGCTGTTTATAGAAATGAAACAGGAGAGTTTAAAATAGAAAATCTGCCTGCCGGAGAATATTCTTTTATTGCCGCAGCGTTAAAAGACGGAAAAATAATCAAGCGCAAGAACGGAAATTTTGCACTTGCAGAAGCGGCAAAAAAAGAAGCGCCGGAACAGATTTCAGTTATTGACGTATTTTCTTCAGTTTTCGGAAGCAGATTCTATTCCGCGCTAATATTTATTCCAATCTTATCTATTATGTTGCTTATCGGAACAGGCCGCGGCCGCCTGCTATTTGAATTGAAAAAGTTTATATTTGTATGGAAGAATTATTTCAAGGTGATGTTTTCAAGGGAATAATCACCCAAACCCATCTTTAGGCAGAATATTTTTGAAACAAAATGAATCGCGCGTTTACTGAATGAAGGGGAATGCCAGAATTTAATAAAGTATAATGAGATTCTGTCATTCGCAGGAATTATAGAGAGAGCGCTGAGCACTTTGAATAAAGATGAACGGCGGGAACAAAGTTAAAAGATAGCCGAAGGCAAACTAGCATTGTTCTGAAAATATTAGGAGGTTTAATTATATGCAATTTCGAAAAAGACGTTTTAATTATCTGGTTTTACTCACAGTATTTATGTTATTATTCACTGTTTCATCTGATTCATTCGGCGTGACATCTATCTGGGATGCTGCAAGGATGGGAGAATTGAAAGATGTGAAGCTGCAAATTGAAAAGGTCGGAGCTGATGTAGATTCATTAGACGGTATGGGTAACACTCCGTTGATATATGCTATCGTTGGCGGATGTCCTTCAGTGGTTGAATATCTGATTTCAAAGGGTGCAGATCTGAATAGAACTGTAAGTTATTCGGGGGATTTAAATTTTTCAGGTATAGATTCCGGTGAATGTAATTATATACAGTTTGCAGTTATTGTTTGGAGAAAGGTGCTAATAAGATATAATCAAAATGGCGGACGTAGCGGCCGGGGACATCATGTCGGAGTTCCTCCCTTATTTGAAAATGCACAATGCATAAAGCTTATTATGGATGCTAATAAGAAACAGAATCTTCAGCTTTCTCTTCCTGTAATAGATAGTATTGATATGGCAGTTATACTCGGCGATCTTGATGCCGTAAAACGTTATGTAAAAGCAGGCATCGGTATAACCGGATTTTCTCTCCGTTATTGCGTGGGATTTGATGACGTTGAAATATTAAAGTATTTTGATTCTATAGGATTTATATCCGAACGTGATACAGGAAGTTATGAGGAATTAATCCGGGAAGGGGCGGAGCAGAATTCTTATAAATGTTTAAGCTATTTCTTCGAAAGCGGAAAAAGCCCCGACTGTAAGGACAATAAAACCACTCCTTTAATAGCTGCGGCCCGTGAAGATAATATAAACATGTTTAAATATTTGCTTGAAAAAGGAGCAGATGCCGGCCAAAGTCCGACTGCGTTACATGTTGCAGCCTCACGGAATAATTTTGAATTAGTAAAACTCATTTTAGCTAATGGAGTAAAAATTGATGCAGGAGACAGCGTTAAAATGACTCCTCTGCATCATGCCGCAGAAGCCGGACATTTGGAGATGGTTAAGTTTCTGATTGAAAACGGAGCTAATCCTGTTGCCAGCGGCAACAGTGCTTTGCCGTATGATATGGCTTCTAAGAATAAACATCAGAATGTCATGGATTTTTTAAAACCTTATACTGATAAGTATTACGATAAGTTTAAGTGATTATGATTAAATGATGTTCTTTAAAACCGCAGGCTTAGTTCGGCGAGTTCTGCACGACAAATAGCCGCGCGGCGACGGCTCGACTCCTTATTGCGCCTTCCTGGCGCTGAGTCTCGCTATCGTCATCGTGACAATAGAGCGACGACTTTTCCGAATGTACAAGGATGTACGCAAGTCCGAGCGCCCATGGATGGATTAGCGCTCGGATAGTGTTACTTTCTTTTTTGCAAAAAGAAAGTAACCAAGCCATGTAAAAGGCGTGGAACGCCTCGCGTAAATATGCTATTTGAGGTAATAGTATATTGCTTGTTCTCAACGGACATCCAGGTGTCCGTCTCAATATAATAACACCAATAAAATTATCGCACACAACCTTGGGGTAAATCTTTCATTTTCCCGCTAAGAGCTAAAGCTCTTCACGCGGGCTGCGTTTCCGCCTCCGTGCGGAAACTAGCGTAATGATATTTCAATATAACTGATAGTTGGAAAACTAAAGTGCGCAAAGCACTTCGAATAAAGAAGAGTGATGAGAAAAAGAATTCAAAAAGTCCGACGAAGTCGGACACCAAATAAGCGGAGCTTTCGCAATCCGCTGAAAGCGGTGCGAAAATCGGAGCGAAAAAAAGCCGGGTAGGGATTTCACTGTCCAACGCTGATGGACATCCTGTCCGCGTTGGATTCGCGCCATCGTGGCGCACAGGAAAGGGCTGGCCGTGTGCTCACGAGGAGCACGAGCGAGGCGGCAACACGATGTCGAAAGCCGCCGAGGATGAAGTCCTGTCCCTTTTGATGTAATTGCTTAACACTATGCAAAAGGTTCAGGGCGAAGCCCTGAGAATAAAAAGTGACCGGCATTTCTGCCGGTCAAGGGGAATAAATCGGTGTGAATAAACAGGAAGTTCCTGCTTATCGGCGTGTGTGTTATCCTCGGTATGCTTTTGTGTAAAGCTCCTTGATCTCGGAGATCAATGGATACCTCGGGTTCGCTCCGGTGCACTGGTCATCAAATGCCTGCTCACTCATTTCATCAAGTGTCGCAAAGAATTCCGTTTCACCGACCGAAGCTTCAGCGATTGTTTTCGGAATATTGAGCTGGGCTTTCAGTTTTTCTATCGCATCGATAAGTTTGTTTACCTTGTCGTCGGCAGTTTTTCCGCCGAGACCGAGGAAGTCAGCTATCTTCGCGTAACGCTCTTTTGCGTTCGGATATTTATACTGCGGAAACGCAGTTTGTTTAATCGGCGCATCCGTTGAATTAAATCTGATTACTTGACTTATCATCAGCGCGTTCGCGAGTCCGTGCGGCAAATGATGACGCGCGCCAAGCTTATGCGCGGTTGAATGGCATATTCCGAGGAATGCATTAGCGAATGCCATACCCGCAAGAGTTGAAGCGTATTGAACTTTTTCGCGTGCTTTGACGTTTGTAGTTCCTTCAGTATAAGCAAGCGGCAAATATTTAAACAAAAGTCTCATTGATTCGAGCGCGATACCGTTAGTGTAATCGCTTGCGAGTACTGACACATATGCTTCAAGTGCATGCGTAAGCGCGTCGATGCCTGAGAAAGCTGTAAGTGATTTAGGCATGCTCATCGTAAGCTCGGGATCAACTATCGCCATGTCAGGAGTAAGTTCATAATCCGCGATCGGATATTTGAATCCGGTTTTTTCATCGGTTACAACTGCGAAAGGGGTTACTTCGCTTCCTGTTCCTGATGTAGTCGGAATCGCTATCATCGTTGCTTTTTTTCCAATTGAAGGAAACTTGTAGATTCGTTTTCTTATATCCATGAATCTTAAAGCGAGACCTTCAAACTTAAGACTCGGATCTTCATAAAGAAGCCACATGATTTTTGCCGCATCAATCGGTGAACCGCCGCCGAGCGCGATTATGGCATCAGGTTTGAACACATTCATTATCTGAAGACCTTTGTTTACTGTCGCAAAAGTCGGATCCGGTTCAACCTCATAGAAAGTCTCGTGATCGATTTTGAGATCGTCAAGTATTGTAGTGATCTTATCTGTATAGCCGAGATCAAAGAGCGGTTTGTCAGTAACTATCAGAACGCGCTTCTTGCCTTCAAGCTCTTGAAGAGCAACCGGCAGTGAGCCATATTTAAAATAAATTTTAGAAGGAACTCTGAACCAAAGCATGTTTTCTCTCCTTTCAGCAACAGTTTTGGTGTTGATGAGATGTTTAACTCCAACGTTTTCGCTGACGCTGTTTCCTCCCCAGCTTCCGCATCCGAGCGTGAGTGAAGGCTCGAGTCTGAAATTGTAAATGTCGCCGATTGCGCCGTGTGAAGCAGGCATGTTGATAAGAACGCGTCCTGTTTTCATCTGTGCGCCGTAATATTTTACGCGGTCGCCATTCATTATCTGATCGGTATAAAGAACCGATGTATGGCCGAAGCCTCCGAATTCGATAAGAGCTACTGCTTTAGCGACTGCATCTTTGAAGTCTTCTGCTTTGTAAAGTGCGAGTACTGGAGAAAGTTTTTCATACGCGAAGCTTTCGTCTGCATTGATTTCGGTTGTTTCGCCGATGAGAACTTTTGCTGTTTCAGGAACTGTGATTCCAGCGATCTTTGCTATGTTGTAAGCAGACTGACCGACTATTTTTGCATTAAGAGCGCCGTTGATAACAATAGTTTCAGCGACTTTTTTTCTTTCTTTTTCATTAAGAATATAAGCTCCGCGATCAAGAAACTCCTGTTTAACTTCATCATATTTTTCTTTTACTACGATGACGGACTGCTCGGATGCGCAGATTACTCCGTTATCAAAAGTCTTACTGATGAGAATTGAATTTACTGCCATTTTGATATGAGCTGATTCGTCGATGACTGCAGGTGTGTTTCCTGCGCCAACGCCTATTGCCGGATTGCCGGAAGAATACGCCGCCTTAACCATGCCGGGTCCGCCGGTTGCAAGAATGAGCGCGATGTCCTTGTGCTTCATTAAGTGCTGGCTGAGTTCTACGGTTGGTTCGTCAATCCATGCGACTATGTTTTCCGGCGCGCCTGCTTCAACCGCTGCGTTGAGTACTATTCTTGCGGCTTCGGCTGTGCATTTTTTCGCGCGCGGATGCGGCGAGAATATGATCGCGTTTCTGGTTTTGAGAGCCAGAAGCGCTTTGAAAATCGCAGTTGAAGTCGGATTCGTTGTAGGAACAACACCCGCAATGATTCCAACCGGTTCGGCAATTTTCTTTATTCCGAACGATTTATCTTCTTCGATTATTCCGCATGTCTGAGTGTCTTTATATTTGTTGAAGATATATTCTGCGGCAAAGTGGTTTTTTATAACCTTGTCTTCAACGATTCCCATCCCGGTTTCCGCAACAGCTTCTTTTGCAAGACGGATTCTTTCCGCATTTGCGGCAATCGCTGCCTTGCGGAAAATTTCATCGACCTGCTCCTGGGTAAATTCGGCATATTTTTTCTGCGCCGATTTTACTGTTTCGATCAACTCTTCGAGTTCGTTAATATTTGTGATATTTTTCATATAATCCCCTCCTGATCAGGTTTCTTGCGGTCAAAATGCTGATAATATGGGTCGGAGTCAACAAAAATATCTCAAAATAATGAAAAAATGTGAAAAAAATCACAAAAGTGTGAAATAATGCTTTTCCAAAGCTTTTATTTGGTAAAATTTATGAGCGCAAACTTGCAATTTATTAAATATCAGTCTGCTGAAATCATAATCCGAATAAGTTTTTCCCCATACGAATTGATTATGAAATGACATTGATATGTAAATATTCGTAAGAGAAAAACGCTTAAGCGGGATCATCTAAAAAATGCTTGCCGGTAAAGGTGCTAAGTTTCCTTATAAACAATCAGCTCATAGGAATGCCGGGTAAGATGAAAAACATAAGAAATTTCTCTATTATAGCACATATTGATCATGGCAAGAGTACGCTTGCCGACCGTATTATCGAAAAATGCCGTCTCGTGGATGACCGCAATAAGGTCGATCAGATGCTTGATACTATGGATATCGAGCGTGAAAGGGGAATTACGATTAAGGCAAATGCCATAACTCTCCGATATGTAGCGAGAAACGGCGAGGATTATATTTTTAATCTTATCGATACGCCTGGTCACGTTGATTTTACTTATGAAGTTTCGCGTGCACTTGCTTCGTGCGATGGTGTTCTTCTTGTCGTTGATGCGACTCAGGGTGTTGAAGCCCAGACTATCGCGAATTTATATCTAGCGATGGAAAATGATCTCGAAATTATTCCTGTTATTAATAAAATTGATATGCCTGCAGCCGATATTGAAAAAACTAAACACAGTATTGAGAAAACGCTAGGTCTTGATCCTGAGCATGCTGTTGCTGTTTCGGCGAAAGAAGGCATAAATATTGAAGAACTTTTGGAGAAAATAGTCGAGTTTATTCCGGCACCGAAGGGTGATATAAATAAACCTCTTTCTGCATTGATCTTTGATTCATATTTTGATAAATATGTCGGAACGGTAGTTAAGGTTAGAATTTATGACGGTGAAATCAAAAAAGACGATGTCATAAAGATGCTTTTTTCCGGAAGAGAATATACTGTTAATGAGGTCGGTGTTTTCAGGCTTAGTCTCGAAAAACGCGACAGACTTTTGCCGGGTGAAGTCGGATATGTTATTGCTAATATTAAATCGGTTACGGATACAAAAATCGGCGATACAATTACACTGGCTTCAAATCCGTGCGCCGCGCCGCTCAAAGGCTTCCGTGACGCGAAGCCGATGGTTTTTGCTGGTCTTTATCCTATGTTTTCTGATGAATATGAGGCTTTACGTGAAGCTTTGGGGAAATTGAAACTGAATGATGCTTCATTGCTGTTTGAGCCGGATAATTCATATGCTCTCGGTTTCGGTTTCCGCTGCGGTTTTCTTGGTCTTCTTCATATGGAAATTATTCAGGAGCGGCTTGAAAGAGAGTTCGATTTATCACTCGTAACTACGGCTCCGAGTGTTGAATATCACGTTACTACCATTCAGGGTGAAACGCTTGTTGTTGATAATCCCGTGAAGCTTCCAGATCCTGGAATGATAGAAAGCATCGAAGAGCCGTTTGTTTCTACGACAATAATTACTCCGAAAGAATATATCGGCAATCTGATGAACCTAATCATGGAATGCCGCGGAATTCAAAATGACATGAAGTATGTTGATGAGAGCAGAGTTGAGATTCACAGCGATCTTCCTTTGTCTGAAATTGTTTTTAATTTCTATGATAAACTTAAAAGTTATTCGAAAGGCTATGCTTCATTTGATTACGAGCTGAAGGATTACCGAAAATCAAAAATGGTAAAATGCGATATACTTGTTCATTCCGAACCGGTTGATGCACTTTCGTTTATTGTTCATTCTGATAAAGCATACTATCGTGGAAAAGAAATTATCGAAAAATTAAAAGACATTATCCCGCGCCATCAGTTTCAGATACCATTGCAGGCTGCAATTGGGGCAAAAATAGTTGCGCGCGAAAACATTTCGGCGTTAAGAAAAAATGTAACTGCAAAATGTTACGGCGGGGATATCACCCGTAAGCGTAAACTTCTTGAAAAGCAGAAAGAAGGAAAGAAGCGCATGAAGATGGTTGGTAATGTTGAGATTCCTCAGGAAGCGTTTCTAACGATTTTGAAAATAGATTGATTTTTTGAAAGTGAGGTTTTTGCCTCACTTTTTTTTTGTTTTTGCTGCAGCTGATTTAATCAGAGATTTAATTTCATCGTTTGAAGCTAGATATGCTGCATCAAGTCCGCCTTTGTCTTTTACAGAAGGATCGGCATTTTTTTCGAGAAGAAGTTTTACCATTTCCATATTGCCTGTAGAGCTTGCCGCCATGAGGGGTGTGAATCCATTTTTGTTAGGTTTATTTACATCGGCACCGTTTTCAATTAAAATTAGTGCTACAGGATTTTTTGAAAAATATATCGCAATCAATAAAGGAGTTGTTCCAATATTGTCTGCAAGTTCGATGTCGGCTTTTTTTTCAATGAGAAGTTTTGCAGATTCTGCGTCACCGTATCTTGCCGAAATGTTAAGAGCCGAAACTCCGTTGTTATCAACTGCATTTACATTGATGTTTTTAGAAAGAAGAAATTCTATTATATCAGTTTTGCGATATGCTATTCTGTTTCTGCATGCTATGAGTAAAGCAGTATTTCCGGCAGAGGTAGACGTATTGATGTCAACTTTGGAAGATAGTGCCGACTTGATCTTTTCAAGATCATTTAACTGAACTGCTTTGAGAAAATTATCGTTGGCGTCAGATGAATATAACACGGTGCCTGTCAGTATAAAAAGAAGGGTTAAATATTTCATATATCCTCCGTGAAAGAAATGCTGATATAAATATATCGGAGTAAAGATGCTTGATATTGCAAATCTTTTTTTTGCTGAGACGATTTGTATTGGGATAGTTGTTTTGAATACATGGGCTTTCAAGCTCGCGTGTAATATTTAATCTGTTTAAAGGGCATAATTATTTTATAAACTTCAAGTATTTTGGGATAAACATGACAAAATTGCAAAGATTTCCGTATTAATTACGGAGGCTATTATGAGACTGAGAAGCAGTGCGAATATTGAATTCATTTCTTATTCACTTTTGGTTCGAGCCTGTAAAGTTAAGAAGATTTCACTGTCGAAGATGATATCTTTTATAATGCGGAATGCTGTAATGCAATATGATTTCAATAATCAGGTAGTTCTTTTTCAAAATGTCAAATATCAGCCGAAGGGCTTAAGGTATAAAATCATTCATTTTTATTTTGAAGCCGAAGAATATGAAAGTTGTCTGGATATGAGAAAATTCGGGAAGGTTTCCGTTTCAAGTATCTTGAATGTCTGGATTAAAAAAAATCTCGGAAAAACTGATTTTGATAAGAATGTAGGTGATTTCAAAGTTTTCATGTTAAAACTGGATAACTATGCAATTAAATATCAGGTTATTATAGACGATAAGGTTGAGAAAGTGAATATAATTATAAAAATAAATCGAAAAATACATTCCCCTTGAGATAATGTTATTTATCCGTCTTTTTTTAAAAATATTTGCCGAATTTATTATTCTTTTGCATTATGGAAGTGAAATTACAAAAAAAGCTCTGCGGATTTATGCAGAGTTAAAATAAACAAATATTTCGGAGGATTCATGAAACATCAGTTTCAGACTGAAGTTGATAAACTGCTTCATTTAATCATTCATTCTCTCTACTCACACAAGGAGATTTTTCTCCGCGAGCTTGTTTCCAACGCGTCTGATGCGATTGACAAGCTGAAGTATCTCAAATTTACCGATGAAGCATACAAGAATGTCGATTTCGACGGAAGAATCGATATCAGTTTTTCCGACTCAGATGGAAACAAAACTCTCACAGTCTCCGACAGCGGTATCGGAATGGATGAAATCGACCTCACTGAGAATCTTGGCACAATTGCGCGTTCCGGAACAAAGAATTTTATTGAAAAACTTACCGGAGATGCGAAGAAGGATTCTAATCTTATCGGTCAGTTCGGTGTTGGTTTCTATTCATCGTTCATGATTGCGGATGAAATCGAAGTCATTTCAAAAAAAGCCGGAACGGATAAAGCCTACAAGTGGGTGAGTGACGGCAAAACAGGATTTGAAATAACTGAGGATGAAAGATCTTCTCATGGAACTACAATTATTCTTAAACTTAATGAGAACGGTGCAGAATACGCAAACAGATGGCAGATTGAACAGCTTATAAAAAAATATTCAAATCATATCGCTTGTCCGATTTATCTGACATACGAAAGTGAAAAAGACGGAAAGAAAGAAACAGTTACTGATCAGATAAATTCTGCTAGTGCGTTCTGGAAGCGAAGCAAGTCCGAACTTAAAGACGAAGATTATAATGAATTTTATAAATCGCTTTCTGGGGATTTTGAAGACCCTATGCTTCATATTCATACCCGTGCTGAGGGAACTCTTGATTACACTACGCTTTTTTTTATTCCGAAAAAAGCTCCGTTTGATCTTTTCCGTTCAGATTATGCTGCAGGTGTTAAGCTCTATGTTAAACGAGTTTTTATTACTGATGATGAAAAAGAACTTATGCCGGTTTATCTTCGTTTTGTAAAAGGAGTAATTGATTCTGAGGATCTTCCCCTCAACGTTAGCCGTGAGATTCTTCAGCAGAATAAAGTTATGGCGAAGATACGCAGTAATTCCGTAAAGAAAATTCTTTCGGAATTTGAAACTCTTTCAAAAGACAAAGAAAAGTATGCTGATTTCTATAAAGAGTTCGGCAAACCGCTTAAAGAAGGTTTATACCAGGATTTTGAAAACCGTGAAGCTCTTACAGAACTTGTTCGTTTTAAATCGACAAAAAGAGAAGGATATATTTCATTTGCGGAATATGTTTCTTCTATGAATTCGGATCAGAAGTCAATTTACTATATCACCGGGGGTTCTGAAGATAATCTTAAGAATTCTCCGCTTCTTGAGTATTACCGGAAAAAAGATATCGAAGTTCTCATTATGGATGATGAAATCGACGAGATCGTTATCCCTTCACTTTTTAAGTATAAGGATTTTGATCTTAAGGCTGTAAACCGAACAGATTCTGCTGATGAACTTAAAACAGAAGATGAAAAGAAAAGCGAAGAAAGCGCTAAAGATGTGATCGAGAAAATTAAGAAAATTCTCGGAGATAAGGTGAAGGATGTCAAGGCTTCATCGCGGCTTTCCGATTCTCCTTGCTGTGTTGTCGCGGATTCGACTGATCCGTCATTTCAAATGCAGGCAATGTTAAAAGCTATGGGGCAGAGCGGCGGAGAGGTTAAGCCTGTGTTTGAGATTAATCCAAACCATGCAATTATCAAAAAGCTTGAAGCGAATTCCGACGAGGCTGTTCTTGAGAATACAGTTAATCTTCTTTTTGTACAGGCTATGATGCTTGAAGGCGGAAAAATAGATAATACCGCTTCATTTGCCAAAGCGATGAATGCAATGCTTGAAAAAGCCCTCTAATTCAACAATAAAAGGACGGCTAACTGCCGTCCTTTTATCCGATATTAGTAATTTTCCCAGTGGCTGAGAGATCATATTCTCCAAGTGCCTTTAGCTCATTTTTGAATGTTTCAGATAAAAGGATTTCAGGAATTATCCTAAACTGCGGCTTTGAGAAATCTTCCTTTCGGATAACTATTTCGTATTTTTCGTTTTGTATCGGTATGAAGTCTATTCCTTTAGTTTGTGATGCTGATTTTTCATTTCCGACGGCAATATCTGCTCCACCCTGAGCAATGATACTAGCTGCGGCGAGATGGCTTTGAGATTCCCTGGAATATCCGTTTATTGATAATGGTGAAATGCCGAGAATCGCAAGTTTCTGATCCGTTAGTATCCGTACGCCCGAACCTTTTTCTCTGTTAACCATTAAAATATCCTTTCTCGAAAAATCCTGCCATGATTCAATTTTTTTCGGATTTCCACTTTTAACATAAAATCCGATTTTTCTCTCCACTATATGAATCATCGTGCATGGAATGCCAGGCATAAGGTATCTGACATACGGTATATTGTATGAAGCAGTTTTTTCGTCCCAGAGATGAACACTTGCTATATCGATTTCTTTCCTATAAAGTGAGACAAGACCGTTGTAGCTGCTGATGTATGACCGCAGGCTCATTATTCCGTTTACACGTGATTCAATGTGGCGGCAAAGTATATCGAGAGAAATGTCCTGTCCGGCAATTACCATTTTTATCCCGCTTTGCGATGATGATTGCGTTGCCTCAGGAAAAATATCATTTTGAATAATATCTGATTTTATTTCATTCGAAAATGATTTTTTCTTTTGCCTGAAGTTTAAAAGATCTGCATATTCAACTCTGACTTTTCTTCCAATATGATAGCAGGGAATTTCTCCTCTCTTAATCATCTCGTAGACAGTGGTTTTTGCTACTTTAAGCATATCCGCTACTTCCTGCGGAGTAAGAGATTTTTCATCAGACATTAGAGACCTCGTTTATTCAGGAATTTATTGAGAAAAAATTTCTACAAGCATTTTTTGTTAAACTGAAGTAAAATTAGCAAAACACAACATAAATGAACTTGACTGAACATAAATACGGCCATTTCATACAAAAGTTGCCATTGCGATCGATTTTAAATCAGATTGTGGAGTCTTCCACGAACTAATTCGTGGGGCTTTATGAAAATCAGTGCAAGAAATTGGATCAAAGGAGTCGTTGGATGATCTTTCTCTTAAGATTGGTGATGAAATTACTGCAATAATTAAATCAACGGAAGTTATAATCGGAAAGTAAATCCTTTCTTAATTAAAGGAGAGATGTGATGGTTTATATTAGCGACAAAGAAATTGATGATTTTATTTCAGAAGATATTCCTTATTTCGATCTCACATCTTCTGTTCTTCGGATAAGCGGCATTCGCGGTAAAATTGAATTTTATACCAGAAACGATACTGTTCTCAGCGGAACAGAAGAAGTTTGCCGGATTTTCAACAGGTTCAAACTTGTTCCGAAAATATTTAATCCTTCAGGAAGTGAAATTAGTGCTGCTTCTGTTTTTCTTTCAGCTGAAGGCAACTCTGAAAACATACATCAGGCATGGAAAGTTTCTCTGAACATTCTTGAATATTGTTCCGGAATTTCAACAAAAACAAAAAGACTGATTGATGCAGCGAAAAAAAACTCTCCGCATATTGAAATACTTACTACCCGCAAATCTTTTCCGGGAACCAAGGCTCTTGTTACAAAATCAATTTTATCAGGCGGTGCGCTCCCTCATCGTCTAGGTTTGTCGGAAACTATTCTTGTATTCAAAGAGCATTTGGCCTTTGCAGGTGGTATTGATAAATTTGCTGAAAATATTCATTTATACAAAAAACGTGCTCCTGAAAAGAAAATTATAGCTGAAACTGAAAACCTCGAAGATGCGCTCAAGCTTGTGGAAAACGGAATTGATGGAATTCAATTTGATAAGGTTTCTCCAAATAATTTAAGTGAATATGTTCATGCATTGAAAGCCATCAGGAATGATATCGTTCTTCTTGCGGCCGGCGGGATTACGGATGAGAATGTTTCAGCTTTCGCATTATCGGGAGTTGACGGAATTGTGACATCCTCTCTTTTTCATGCCAAGCCCGCCGATATGGGCGTAAAAATTACATCGACTTTGTTTTAAGATTAAAAGACCGCTTTTTTAAAGCGGTCTTTTAATTGATACTTTTATCATTTGTCCTCCTTCTGAAAAAAATCTATGCTGATCACCTTCCTGAATAAGATTCCAGACTTTGTTCTTGTCAAGTATAGCTGTTCCAGCAGCGATACTGACGCCATGCTGAAATAATACAGAACTCATTGGTGTGCTCGGACCTACTATTGCTATTTTTGCATTTTTTGATAGTTCAAGAAGGCGGGGCATTGTTTTGTTTATTAAAGTTGTTCCGGTTATAAAAACATAATCCTGTTCAGGGAGAATGTACTCGCATGCAGGATCTGGAAAATCACCCGGTTGTGGAAAACGTTCCAGAATGGATAATGAACAGATTTCTTTAAGAGATTCAATTCCGCAGAAGTGTCCGATCACCGCGACTTTTTTGTCGTGAAGTTTTTCACGCATATAATCAAAAAGACTCACATTTGAATCTTTTTCAATTTCATATTCCGTGAGTGAAAATATTCTATCCGGATTATTGATTATCGAATTGATAACCGATAGCCCGAATGCGGCTTCGTGATTATTCCATGATTTTATTTTTGCCGCTGCATCTTTTGCGTTCATTCCGGAAAAATTTCCCGCTCCTGGTATTCTGCTGTTCCCTTCGCGCGGAACCATTGACATTCCTATAGCTTCTGTTTCTGCAAGATTCCAGTGTGAAGCCGATAAATAGCGTTTGAGTTTTAGATTTGATGGTACCTGTTCTATAAGTTCGTCATAAATATCCCAGTTCATCGTTGTCTCCTTTTAAATTATTTTTTTTAGTATTTTGATAAATGATTTTATTTCACCTGATCCCGTGAACATTCCCGGGCTGATTCTTGTCATGCCCATGTTAATTGTTCCGAAGTGTTTATGAGCCATAAATGAACAGTGAAAACCACCTCTTACGGAAATATCATTTTCTGCAAGATATGAGCATATTTCGGAATTATCAGTTCCGTCTATGTTGAAAGAATAGATAGTGGAGGGGTTATCCGTATCTCCATATTCTTTGATACCCGGTATAATTCTGAGTTCAGAGCGGATCTCTTCAATAAGCTCGAATAAATGTGAACGTATTGACGCAGGTTTCGCTTCGATCACGAAACGGATTCCTTCGAGTAGTGCCGCTATTGCAGGAAAATTCTGGGTTCCGCTTTCCAGTTTGTCGGGTAGATCATCCGGCTGTAGAAGATTTTTTGAAAAGCTGCCTGTACCGCCTTCGCGGATTGTATCCGGGTTTATTGACGGTGAAAGATAAAGCAGTCCAGTTCCCTGCGGGCCGAGCAGTCCTTTGTGTCCCGGCATGGCGAGAATATTTATTCCGTCACGTTCTACGTCTATATCGTAAATACCTGCGCTTTGAGATGCGTCGACCATGAATGGGATTTCTGCTTTTCGGCATTCATTGCCGATTGCTGTTGTATCGTTAGTTGTTCCCGTGACATTTGATGTATGAATTATTGAGACTAATGAGGTGTTTTTACGTATAAGTTTTCTGATAGATTCAGGATGCGTCTTTCCTTCTTTGGAACAATCCGCGACTGAATAATCAATGATGCCCGAGTTTTTCATTTTAACAAGAGGTCGCATTACGGAATTGTGTTCGGTGGAACTCACTATAACGTGATCTCCTTTTTTCAATAATCCCTTTAACGCCATGTTTATTGAATCCGTTGCGTTTTGCGTGAATATGATTCTTTCAGGGTAATTGATTCCGAAAAGTCCGGCTGCGGCGCATCTGCAGTCGTATATTATCCCGGAGCTTATATCTGAACGTTTGTCATTTCCCCGTCCGAAACCCGCACCGAAACTTCTTGTGTGAAAGTTGAGTGAAGTGTAAACCGATTCCGGTTTGGGCCATGAAGTTGCCGCATTGTTAAGATAAATCATATTCACCTCCTTCTTTTTCAATCAGGATATATTTCTCAGGACCTTCAGCTTTTAGGGAGTATAGAATAAAACTGATGTTTTTTTCTTCGGCTGATTTTATTACTTCAGCAGTCTGTTTTTCATTAAGTTCGAGAGCGAATGAGCATCCTCCGTGTGATATGCACGACGGAGTCTGTTTCATTCTGAAGAAAGTTCCCGGAAATGTTCTTTTAACGGCATTTACTTCGCTAAGCGTTGCAAATGCTGTGAGAAAAGTTTTGCTGTTGTCAGATATCTTTGACATTGCATTTCTCGAAAAGAATAGCATCGTTAAGTGAAATAACTTCATCGGCTCCCGAATATACAGCGTCACGGATTATTATTTCCGCCTGTCTGGCTTTTCCAAAGAGAGTCAGAATCCACTGTTCACCTGACGCTTCTGTTTCTGTTAGCTGCATCGTTCCTTTTATGACGGAACATCCGGTAGCTGCCTCTATTCCGTGTGCAAAAAACGCCGACCCTGTAACACATGCGGATGAAGGGTCTCCTCTTGACATATCTAGAAGCTTCATTGCTTTGATTCCCGCACGCAGTCCGAGAGTCATGGTGACGTTTACCATATCCCAGTGAATAGACCGTGATGAATGAAGCATTTCAGTTTGTGATATACACCAGTGCATTGGAGCCGTTGCCAGCGGAAAAGCATCAAATTGAGGAACATACGGTTTTAAATCAATAACAGGTGATCCGTCAAGAGCATCGAGTCCCTTTACATAAAGAACACAACCTTCTCTTTTTACCAGAGTTACGATGCACGAGCCGAGCTTGGCAGGTCTGGCGGGCGAACGTTTGGAAAAAATTCCGCGGCATGTCGGCTCCCTCGTTAGAGGAAGCTTTAATATTTGTTCGTTTTCAGAATATCCCGCAAAAGTTTTCCAGTCATCCTGAAGATGCTGATAATAGATACAGAAGAGGTTAGAAAATAATTCCGTACCGAGCAGTCCGTCTTCATATTTATCATCAATGATGATCTGGTTGATGTCATTCTGATAATCGCATTTATCATTGAACTTGCGGTATTTTGTGCTCACTGAGCCGATTGATTTTACAGTATAAGTCTTATCCATTATAACTCTCCTTTCATTCCAAAATAAAATGTCCTTCCCGGTCCGGGATTAAACGGATCTGCCGCGTAATCATCGAGGATATTTTTGCACATCACATATCCTTCATAGTGCTCGAGAAATTTCTGTGATATTTTCATGCTTAACATCAACGGGTCATGGAGTTTAACGGTTTTATAGTAATCTGTTGAAAATTCATCTGTTGAAGAAGGATTGCTTTTCATTGCATACTTGACGGCGTTCGCAGTATAGCTTCCGAAAATATCAACAGATGTTTTTGTTTTAAAGTCGAATCGGATGTCCAGAGTCAGCTGATGTTCCGGTATGTCGGCGATTTTTTCACCCTTGTTTATTATGGAATCGTCTTCGCCTGTATCAAGATTTCTGACACGGAGATATGTGTAGGAAAAACTTGATGAAAGGTCTACTAGATCGGCAATGCTTGCGAAAGTTCCGTCAACAATCAGTTCTATGCCCTGATGAGTTTCACCTTTTATATTGGTGTATTTTTTTAATGATGGTGTATCGACATCATAAATTGTTGCGAGTTTATCCTTGAATCTGCTGTAGAAATAGTCGGTTCTGAAGCTTACTGTTTTCTGGATAAAAAAGAGCTGGAATCCGGTGTTAAGGTTCAAAGATTTTTCCGGCTTTAATCCTTCATCAGTATCTTCATATACATTTGCATACTGTGACATTGTCGGAAGTTTTGTCTTCTGTGATATTGAAGACCTTAAAAGCAGAAAGTCTTTAACCGGTTCAAATGTTGCACCTAAAACAGGGCTGAAAGAATCGCGTGTTCCCCAGATTTTAGAATCACTGTCGGCAATATACTGATCTTCCATCGAATCGCCGAATTCTGTAACGCGACCCATCGCCATTGTCTGTGAGCGGGCTTTGAACTTGCTGAGTTTCTGGGCGTCGTATGAAACCCCGACGCTTAACTCTACAGGTATTTGTGCAAGTTCGTAGAAGTCAATTTCATCTTCAACCGCTAAGGTAATTTGCTTTCCTTCCATCAGTTTTGTATCAAACCATGAATTTCCGGCTAAAGCGAATGCAGCATCTGCTCCGCCGCCGCTTGCTCCTTCTCCGATGAAATCACTGTCAGCCTGAACTCTTTCAAGATGCTTATCCCATCTGAAAAGAATAGATGTATTTAAAGTATTCCATTCTGTCAGAGAATACGACGGAAATATGTTAAAACCAACTGAGGTGTTTTGCCAGTTTGAGTGAGCTCCTCCCCATCCTTTTACAGGAATTGTTTCATCCTCATCCTGATACCCATCGAGGAATTCGTAATTGTGATTGTAAAATACATTTGCCTTCACGCGAATCTTTTCGCCTTTAACCTGAATATAAGGTGCGGCATTGACTGAGTAGATCTTCTTCCAGCTGAATGAATTGCTGCTTAGCGACATTGAAGGATTGCTTGTCGGCCACGTGTGCTTGGAAAATTCTTCAGTGTTGGAAAGTGAAACACTGTATCTGTCGGCAGTGCTGTAATTGAAGTTTGAGGAAATCCCGGCTTCAATATCATCATTGATTTCGTAGCCGGTTTTGCCTGATATTCCGTATTTGAACATTTCCTGATGAGGCCAGTCGCCCGTATCGTTAATATATGTATCCGATGCCGCGCCTGAAAGATCTGTTGTATAGCCCAGAGCGGAATCCGGCATAAATTTGTTGACCCATTTTCTACGCTCACTTTTAGTAAGTTTTCCTGAAACATCATATGGGGATTGTCTTTCTACTGTTCCCGTAAGCCAGTAGTAAAATCCGCCTATGGTGTTTCCGTGTGCGCCGTTAAAAGTATAATCTCCATTTGATCCATACTCCGCACTGCCTTTTGCATAGAGTTCAATTGGTTTTTTTGTGATTATATTTATTGATCCAACACTTCCCATTGTTCCGTAAAGAGCGGAGCATGTCCCTCGGTTTATGACTATTTCGGAAGCGTTCATTGCCGGTATTTTGGAAATATCAACATTCGCTTCGTATACATCTGCAACAGGAATCCCGTCTACAAGAAGCGCTACGTAAGGCATTTCGAATCCGCGCATTCTGTAACGTATGTGACCCTTTCCGTGCTGGTAGGTCGACATGCCGGGAACGAGTTGAAGAGTATCTGCCAGGTTCTTGTCATTATGCGAGTCAATGTCTTTTGAAGATATTACGCTTTGTGTTGAAGCCTTGTCGATAGCCGGAATTTTTTTACCGCTTATGACAATTTCCCCGGCTTCGAAAGTCTTGACTTTGTCTTTCTGTGCGTTTTCCGCTGGTTTGTCTTTCTCTGATTGTGCTGCAATTTGTGAAGCGGCGATCAGAGATGCGGAAACTAAATAAATCAGTTTTCGTTTCATTGTTTACCTCTCTATATTCCTTTTTGTTTTTTGATACAGATGTTTACGGATAAAAGTTTTTCCATTTCGGTTTCGTTGAGTTCTTTTCCGTAGAAGACAGAATAAAATTCTTTTATTTCTTTTTTGAGGTCGTAATCGCATAGATCAGGATAAAATATCTGTGGCAGCCATATTAGGCCGGCGATACGGTTGACCGAAGGCGGGCGATCAATCCATTGAAAAGGAGAACGTGGAACTATGTATATTTTTCCATTTTTAACAGCGTCAATTTTGTTCCAAAGCGGATTGCTGTTGATGATGTCGTTCCATCCTTTCATTCCTCCTTCTTTTCCGAGATAATCGGATATCAGAATAATTTCAGGATTCCAAACGAGCACCTGTTCCATGGAAACTGGAGTGTTTCCGTATCCTCCCATGTCATTTTCCTTGATCTGGTCTACGTTGTGACCGCCGCAGAACCTGATGAGTTCAGCGTGCATTGACTGATCGGGTTCGGTATTCAAACCTTTTAAACCCTCGGCGTAATAGACCCGGACTTTGTGTTGTTCCGGTACTGACTCTGATATTTTTTTCGCGCGGTTGATTGTTTTTTGAGTATATGCCTTTAGAATATCAGCGCGTTTTTTGTTTTCGGTCAGTTTGCCCATTGCTTCAAAAACTGCAGGAATATCTTCAACTGTTTTCATGTTGAATACTGCGACCGGTATTCCTGTTTTTGAACTGATTGTCAGTGATTTGTCTTTTTCAAAACCGTCGGATGATGTTGACAGACTGATTATTAAATCTGGTTTTGCCGCCGCGATTATTTCGAGGTTCACTCCCGCAGATTTGCCGAACCATCCTCCGAGTTCAGGAAGTTTTCGGTATTTTTCATTCATATATTCCGAATCATCTTTGTTGAGTTTGTAGTTCCATCCGATTAAAAGTTCGGGATCGAAACTGTAAGCGAGAGTAGTTCCCATCGGAGAGGTCGAAAAAATTTTAGTCACATTCTCAGACACGAGAATTTTTCTTCCTGCCATGTCGGTGAATTCACGTTTGCCGGAAGTTTCTCTCGAAGGTTTTCCGCAGACGGTTAATGCAGTGGAAAAAAGAATCAGAACTATTGCTGATTTATTCATATTATGCTCCTTTTGTGTCCGACTGGTACGCAGTAACAGTGTCTACTTCCGTGCTCGGATTCATGTGTCGCTATTTCAACATTGATGCCGTAAACTGTTTTTAAGTTTTCTTTTGTCATAATGTCTTTGCTTTCTCCGATGCGGATATTTCGTTGATTATCTATTAGAATCACTTTTCCTTCGGATTCGAAAACATGATTCGGGTGATGTGTTGTCATAATTATTCCGATTCCGTGAGCGCTGAGTTTTTTTATTTCGGCGATGACATATGATTGGTTTCCGAAATCCAGATTGGAAGTGGGTTCGTCGAGTATCAGAAATTCGGACTGCTGAGCTATTGCTCTTGCAATCAGAACGAGCTGTTTTTCTCCGGAACTAAGTTCTGTGAAAACGCGCTTTGCAAGTGGTTGTATAGAGAGTGTCAATAGTGCTTCGTTTACAAGTTTGTAATCGTTTTTAGAAGGTGTTCCGAAGAATCCGATATGCGGAGCTCTTCCCATCATCACGATGTCTTCAGCTCTGTATGGAAAAAATACTTCTGTTGCCTGGGGTACATAAGCAATAGAAGAAGCTCTTGAAAACGCGCTCATGTTGATAAGGTTTTCGTCATCAATAATGACGGATCCGTTTACCGGTTTTAATAATCCAAGAAGAGTTCTAAACAGAGTTGTTTTACCGGCGCCGTTCGGGCCGAGAAGGGAAACGGTTTCTCCTGAAGAAATTTTCAGATTAATGTTTTTAATTAGAGCTTTTCCTGAGTATCCGCATGAAAGATTTTTGGTTTCAAGAATCATGACCAGCCTCTTTCTGTCTTTGTCATCAGGTAGATGAAAAACGGTGCGCCGATAATCGCGGTTAGAATTCCGAGCGGAATTTCTATTGAGAGGACATATCTTGCGAGAGTATCCACTGTTAGTAGATATATTCCTCCGATAATAACAGATGCTGTTACGAGAGTTTTGTAATCCGGACCGAATATCATTCTGACTATGTGCGGAACAACGAGTCCGACCCATCCGATGAGTCCGCATACTGAAACCGCTGCCGAAGTCATAAGTGTGGCGCATGCAATAATTAGAAGTCTGTAAGCTCTTGTATTTATTCCGAGTGCACGCGCTTCATCTTCGCTGAGTGAGAGAATATTTATTTTCCATCTGATCAGAAAAAGCGGAATAAATCCGATAAGTGCACAGCCTGAAACGAAAAGCGTATCTGACAGACTTACAGCAGAGAGATTGCCAAGGAGCCAGAATGTAATGTCCGGAAGTTTGCTGTATGGATCTGCTGTAAATTTTACCAAAGATAAAAGAGATGTAAAAACAGTTGATACCAGAATTCCAGAGAGAATTAAAACAAGAGAGGAGCGGGCTTTTGATACGGTTGATGAAATTATCCATGTTACCGCTACTGCGCTGATTCCTGAAAGAAAGGATAGGGCTTCAACTCCTTTAATTGAAAAAGCAAATAGTATTCCGAGAGCCGCTCCGAATGCTGAACCCGATGATGCTCCGAGCATATCCGGTGATACCATCGGATTTCTGAAAATTCCCTGATATACTGCTCCGGCTGCAGAGAGGCAGCCTCCGATAAGAAGCGCTGATAAAATTCTCGGAAGCCGTGAATTTATAAGGATTATTTTAAAGGTGTTTAATTCTTCAGGTGATGCGCCATTTCCGTTTATAAGAGATATGAAACTTACAGGATATTTCCCGATAAGAAGTGCAATCAGTGATAAAAGTATGAGAATGCAAATCCAAATAAACAGTTTCATACACCTCTGCTGAGCGGTTTCCGCTTCATTGAAACGAACTTTATTTAATTGATAGCTCGTTTATGTTTGCTATAGTTTGCTGATGTTAGTTTATGTCAATATAAACCAGATCTAAAGCGATCATAAGCGAACAAGTTTACATTTATGAAACAGTTCGAGTTTGTTTGTGTTCATTGATGTTGTGCAGGTTTTGAGGCTTAGAGGAAATTTGAAGTCTCAGGGTGATTAAGCGATACGTGTGAACGGATCAATGCTGCAGATTTATTGATAGTTGAATATCTCTGATGGCTGAATAATTTTTATTTTCTGGAAAATTGTCATTAATGGGGTATAATAAGAATTAAATAAACGAAACTTTATTCATATCGGAGGCTATATGGCTAAAATAACTTTAAAAGGCAATACTATTAATACATTCGGAAATCTTCCTGAAACCGGTTCGCTTGCTAAGGATTTTTTACTTACCAAAACGGATCTATCGGATGTGAGTCTTAAAGATTTCAGTGGAAAGCGCATCGTTATGAATATTTTCCCGAGTGTTGATACAGGTGTTTGTGCAACATCGGTTAGGCGTTTTAATGCCGAACTTGATAAAATGAAAAACACCGTTGTTCTTTGTATTTCTGTCGATCTTCCTTTTGCGCATCAGCGTTTTTGCGGTGCGGAAGGATTAAACAATGTAATTTCGCTTAGCGAAATGCGCGCTAGGAATTTCGGCGAAGATTACGGTGTTCGGATTATAGACGGTCCGCTTGCCGGAATATTTTCACGTGCGGTTATTGTAATTGATGAAAGCGGAAAAATTATTTACACAGAGCAGGTTCCCGAAATTGCGCAGGAGCCTGATTACGCACCTGTCGTAAAGCTTCTTTCGTAAACTTTGTATTACCGGTAGAGCCGGTAATACAAAAATTCTTTAGTTTCGGTTTCGCCTGAATTAATAATCTGTATATTGCGGATCATTTTGAATCCGCATTTTTTAATTATTCTTCCGGAAGGAATATTGTCCGGCTCAACTATCGCAATCAGATAATCGATTTTCTTATTTCCCAAAACCCATTTCGAAAAAGCTGCGGCTGCTTCCGTCATATATCCTTTTCCTGCATATTTCTCGCTGATGAAATATGCCATCTCTACCTCGTCATCGACTTCGGCTTTATGGCCGCATCCAATCATCCCTATAACTTGAGACGTAGATTTTTCAGTTATAGCGAGCATTGTCCGCATATTTTCCGGTTCAGCGTAGCATGAAATATACCAGTTTAGAAGACCGGTTAAGTCTTCTCTGTTCATTGCCCAGTCCGGCATCCATTTGAGGATGAAGTCTTCCTTTGTTATTTCTAAAATTCTGTCAGTATCCTGAAGGTTGAATTCTCTTAGAATCAGTCTGTCTGTTGTTATCTTCATGACCGCATAAATCCGGATGAAGATGGTTCTGTCAATAAAAAGGTGTTTGTAAATATCATACAATTGATCAAAATATAAAGTATGCGGGTTGTAATTAAATGATCCATTAACTTCTTTGTATTTTCTTCATATAATCGTAATTCCCAGCGAGCTGAGTGTATATAAATGAGATGTATCAATGGATTGTAATTAATATTAGCTTATTTGATTAGCGTGCATTTTTGGATAAATTATTTAGTTAATGATTTCTTTCTTGTTGATGTTCGAAATCAGTTTTTTATAATCAGGTATATCGATTTGTTTCCGCTTTGTAAATAATCATGTTTTGCAATGAAGATAATGAAATTCTTCTTGAAATTAGTATTTTCTTGTATTGCAAGAGGTTATCTCGAAGTTGATTATTCTCCTCTTCGCGATGGGAAGGGTGGTGCGATGGGACTCCGGAATGTGATGATCAGGCACAAATTGTTTTTTGTTTCTGTAATGTTTATTATACCTATTGTTCTTCTTCTTTATTTCTTTATTACCGAAAAAAATGTTGCGATACGTTTTGGAACAAAGGAATATTATGGCAATGAAATTCTGAGAGAAGTAAGAATTCTGATGGAAGACACTTTGCGCTATCATCGGGAAATTCTGGATGAATCGGATTCTTCTTCATCAGCCATTCGAATTGATTCAGCAATATCGCAAATAGAAAAGAAAAATAAATATCTTCTCGATTCGGATCCCCATTCTGATATGATTCAGGATAAACAGTATGATCTCATGAAAGAATCATGGAAAAATATTTCTTCAGCCGGATATCCATCTTTCCATCAGAGTGTCAGGGATTATTGGTCACGTATAGGCGATACCTCTAACCTCATTCTTGATCCCGATCTTGACAGTTATTATCTTATGGATTTTACGCTTCTGCGTGTTCCAGAATCTCTGACTCTCCTTGATTCAACTTATGAACTCATATGCACATTTGATTCCGAAAAACTATCCGAACAACAAAAAATCGATCTTACTGTTTTAAACGGATTGATTATCTCTAATAAGGAAAATTCAAATAAAAGTTTTTTAGTAGCATATGAAAATGACTCTACGGATGGAAAAATAATTAAAAATAAACTCGAATCTCTAATAGATAACCGGAACAAAATATTTTCAGAAATTTCTGATATGATAAGTAAATCGGTATCGTCCGGGAGTTTGAACAGTTATGAACGTACCGTTTTAAAAAAGAAATTCGAGTCAGCCTATTCTTCGCAGTTCACACTTTATGATTCATCGCTTGATGTGCTTGATTTACTTCTAAAAGCAAGAGTTGCACGTTTCGAAAAAAATAAATTTATTACTCTTTCAGTGGTTTCGATTTTTATACTAATCTCACTTTTTTTTATTATTTATCTGGTTAGATCGGTAAATCATTCTGTTATGGCTTCGCGTGATATAGCAGAACGTTTATCCGGTGGCGATTTGACAGTCGATTCAGGTGTGCTTATCGGACGTGATGAGCTTGGCCGTATAATCGAAGCTATGTTGTTTTTTGCGGCAAAGATACGTTCTGCAATTAAGGATGTTTTTCGAGCTTCAGAAAATCTCAATAAATCATCGAAAGATCTATCTCTTATGATAGAAGAATTTCATGATGATGCTAAAGAACAGGCGGCTTCGCTCGAAGAGATTTCTGCTACAATCGAAGAAATTCTGACGGGCATGGATTCGTTATCAATGAATGCGGAAGATCAGCGCACAAATATGCTTTCTCTTCATTCGAAAATGTCAGATCTATCTGATACCGTCGGAGTGATGGATAATTCTGTTTCTTCAACAAAATCTATAACGGATTCTTTGTCGCAAAAGACTCTTTCCGGAAAAAAGAGTCTGGATAAAATTACCGATCGAATTTCAAAGATACATGACAGTTCATCGCAGATGAAGGGAGTTTTTGATATTATTAATGATATTTCCGAACAGATCAATCTGCTGTCGCTTAATGCGTCGATTGAAGCAGCCCGTGCGGGAGAGTCGGGGAAGGGGTTTGCGGTTGTTGCAGAAGAAATTTCCAAGCTCGCCGATCAGACCGCTTTCAGTATAAAAACTATTTCGGACTTAATTTCATTCAATGACAGGGAGATTAAAGGCGGTCTTATTGAAATAGAGGAGAATAACAAATTGTTTGGAGATATAATCACAGGTATTCAGACTATTGTAAAATCTATTGATTCTTTATCAGATAATCTTTCAATTCAACGTTCTAAAAATTCCGCTATATGGACAGAATATGAGGATGTTCAAACCGAATACACTCTTATAAAAAATTCAATACAGGAACTTAATAATGCATTTGAATCGGCTGTACAGTCGGTAAATATGCTTAATGATGTACTTCAGCGTAATGTGGCTAAATATGAAATGCTGACAGGTCAGGCGCTTCTTTCCAGCGAAACCGCAATTTCTCTTGCTGAAAGCGTTGCATTTTTTAAGACATAAAAATATAACCTGAAACATTCTTTCATCCGGATTGCCGATAAGAGACAAATTCATTGACTTGACATTTGCAGCATACTGTCTTATTGGAAGTAATCCGGAGGTTTTATGAAAAAGAAAAATATTATTATATTTTACGCATCCGTTTTTATTATTATGTTTGTGCTTCGCTTCATTTACGGATATGCCAAATATTCGGATTCATCATATACAGTTTTTTCTGATAATGATGCAGTTATGGATTCTGTTCGAAACTATGCATCAGATAAAATTAAGGTTTCAAAAGAGGGTCTGCCACAGGGTTCTCCTTCAAGTATAGATCAAAAATACGAAAAAATTGCGAATGTTAATTCTGTCTCTTCAAAGTTTGAGGAAGATGAGAAAAAGATACGTGATTCGATTAAAAATTATAATGCAGTCATACAGCTTGAGCAGAAAAACGGAAATCCCGGCAAGCGCGAATTGAATCTGATTATCGGAGTTCAGCCGGATAAATTCGAAACACTTTATGAAGAAATACTTAAAGTCGGAAATATAACATTTCGGAAGATAACTAAAACCGATAAGACGAATGATTTCCTGAAATTGAATGCTTCGCAGACTTCTCTTGAAAAAATGCGTTCATCTCTTCTTGAATTGAAGAATAAAAACGGAAATATAGACGAATTCATAAAGCTTCAGAACCGTATTCTTGAAGTTGAAAAGGAGCTTCAGACGCTTGGGGTTCAGTTAGGAAGCTATGATAATTTAAATGAATTCTGCACGGTCAAATTTACTTTAAAAGAGAGCGGCAAAAAAGATATATCATTTATTCAGCGTATAATTGTTTCTTTAGGATGGACAATAAAATACTATTTTATATTTGTAATTTCAACATTTTTTGTTTTATTTTCTGCCGGTACTTTGATTTATATTAATAGCAGAATAAATTTTAAAAGATTTTTTAGAAAGTGATGTGTTTTCAGGATTGCTTTCCTGAATAGTATTAAAAGACTCTTGACGGATATTTTCCGTGAGTTTTTATTTTCTTTTAAAAGGGGGAAAAATGAAAAAAACATTCAGCATTTTGCTTTTTATTTTGTGCGCCGGCTGTGTTTCTAAGCCTGATACAATTGATGATTCGCTTTTGATTGAAAAAACACCGGAACAGACTAAAAAGATAGAGTCTCTTGAAGACAGTATTATCGAACAGAATAAGGTGCTTGAAAAATCAATAAATAATTTAAATATTTCTAAACAGGATCTCGTGAAGGAGAAGGGGGCTTTGTCAATTCTGGAGAAGGAAAAATCTCTGAACGAAGAAAAGCTGAAAGTTGCAAAAGCTTCTAAGGACGAGGATGCTGTTTCTTCAGCTCAGAATGAGCTCGCAATTACTGACTCAAAGATCAATAAACAGAAAGTGAAACTTGCATACTTCGATGCTTTGAATTCGCATAGAGATAATACCAATCGACTGGAATCCGCAAAGCTTAATGTTCTGGCAGCCGAGCTTAATTATGACAAAGCGAAGATTGCAAGAGCTTATCAGATTAAACAGCTTAAAAATAAAAATGATTCTGATGCTGACAAAAAGAAAGAAAAGTCATTTCTGGATAAATTCAAGAAAAATAAGGACGGTCTTATTGATGAAGAGGAATATAAAAAATATTTCGATTCTAAAAAAGATGATGTTCAGAACAGAACTGCTGATTTTAAAATATCTGAAGAAAAGATGAATAAAGCTAAAACAGCTTACGAAGATTCTGTTAAATAACAGTTTGTTTGTTAACTGCAAATTGACATGGGGGGATTCATGAAAAAAATGCTAATTGCTGCCGCTATTCTGATTCCGGTTTATGGCTTTTCTTTGTTTAAGACGGATTCGGAGTACAATACACTATATAATCAGAAAGTTGCTCTGGAGCTTGAGATAAAGGCCTTAAAAAGACAGTTCGATAATCAAAGTGCCTCTCTTAACGGCAAAATTTCTTCTCTTCAAAATGAAATTGAATCATTGCAGAAAAAAATAGATTCACTTAATGATGAGATGCAGAAAAAAGATAAATCTGCTGAAGAGAAATACCAGGCTCTATTAAAACAGAATGAAATATTGAAACAATCCGGAAGTGATAAGGAAAAACAGCTTTCTGAAGAAAATAAAAAGAATATTGATCTTTATGAAGCAAAGCTTTCAAAGTTGCTTGCTGAACTTCATGAAGAGAAAGAAAAGAATCTTGTAACTGTCAGAGACATTAAAGATGCGTATGAAAAGAAAATTTCTGCGCTGAACGAGCAGATTTCAGCTCTCAGCCGGGATATGGCAGAAATCAAAGCATTAAACAAGCAGCAGAAAGATGAGCTCTCAAGACTTGAAAATCAGGCGCTTGAACTCGAAAAACAGCTTCAGAAAGAAATTGAAAACGGCGAAATACGTCTAAAAAGATATCACGATAAGCTCATTATCAATATTGATGATAAAATTTCCTTTGCTTCGGGTTCGGCTGATCTAAAGGCGGAAATTCTTCCGGCACTGGATAAAATTAAAAAGATTCTTTCGGACTACCCTGAGTATCAGGTTGTTGTAGAAGGTCATACGGATAATATTCCGATTAAGACGCAGAAGTTCAGAAGTAACTGGCAGCTTTCGACAGAGAGAGCTCTTTCTGTTCTTGATTATCTTCTCTCTAAAACAAAAATTGATCCTCGCCGTTTTTCAGCAGCCGGTTTTGCCGAACATAGCCCGATAATGCCGAATGACACGGCTGATAACCGCTCTTTGAACAGAAGAGTCGACATAGTTGTTATACCAAGAGTAAAGGCGAAATAAAGTTCTTGAATTTTTACAGCCCAGCTGTCTTTTTGGACTCAAAGCCAATTTTTAGTAAAGAATCCGAGGTAAATATGAAAAAACGAATTATTGCAGGTAACTGGAAAATGTATAAGACTTCTTCCGAAGCGAAAGATCTTGTTCATGGAATTTTGAGCGGAATGAAGGAGATTAATCTTCCTGCTGACCGTGAAGTTCTGGTTTTTCCTCCGGTTATACACGTAAAAGAAGTGCACGAGATGGCTAAAGGTTCAAAGCTTTCTGTCGGTGTTCAGAATATGTATTTCGAAGCAGAAGGTGCTTTTACCGGAGAAATTTCTCCTAAGATGGTAAAAGATGCAGGTGCAAAATATATTCTTATCGGTCATTCCGAGAGAAGACACATATTTAAAGAATCTGACGAGCTTTTAAATCGTAAAGTTAAAGCTGCTTATGAAAATGATCTTATACCAATGCTTTGCATAGGTGAACTTCTTGAAGAGTACGAAGCTGGAAAGACTAATGAAGTTTGTAAAAAACAGCTTGTCGAAGGGCTGAAGGATATAACTGCAGATCAGGCTAAGAAGCTGACTGTTGCATATGAGCCAGTATGGGCAATCGGAACAGGAAAAGTGGCTACACCTGAGATAGCTGAATCTGTACAGAAATATGTGCGTTCGGTACTTGCAGAGATGTTCGGTCAGGATATTGCGGATATTATTCCAATCCTTTACGGCGGATCGGCAAAACCAGATAATGCAGCGGGACTTCTTTCTCAGCCGAATGTTGACGGTTTGCTAATCGGCGGGGCATGTCTTAAAGCTGATTCTTTTCTGGCAATTGCCAAATTATAATTGAGGTATCCCAATGGGTGTTTTAGCGACTATTCTGACTGTTTTCTTTGTTATTCTTTGTTTCTTTCTTGTAATTCTTGTTCTTCTCCAGTCGGATAAGAGTTCAGGAATGGGACTTTTAGGCGGATCCAGTCAGTCTACTTTCGGGTCTTCTACAGCGGATGTAGTGACAAAAATTACTTCCGTTATGGTGGCTCTTTTCTTTATCATAGGAATTGCTCTTGCTGTTCTTGAAACTGCTCAGATGCGTGAATTAAAAAAAGGCGTTAGCGGAACTTCTTCCGAACTCCGTCAGTCAGAACAGGCTCCGGCTAAAACCGAGCAGTAAGATAAACACCGCCTTCGGGCGGTATTTATTTTTGTAACAATGCTTATCTGTTTTTTTACATAAGATTGTCCTCTATTCTAAAATTCGGTGAATTAGTTTGAAAGCGTGCTTTTGGTGCAGATTCTCGTCCAAATTTTTACGGAAGTTTCTTGCGGCTTTATTTCTTACGGCGGTCTGTTCCTCGGCTTATGCCGACAGTCTGATTTCCATAAAGCCGGATTCTTTAACTTCTTCGCCTGAAGAAGACGCAAATAAAACTGAGAACACAGCTCAATCATTGAATCTTGATCTTCAGGCACTTTACGGCCAATATAATAGTATGTATTCTGCGGTAAATCTGGCTCAGGAGCAGCGCAATTTTGTGTATTTGCTCTCTTCTTCTTTTAAAAGATCAAATGACTACGGCTATGCTGATGAAATTTTCGTCAATTCGAGTTATTTTGAAAACAAAATTTCTTTTACCGGCAATCTCAATGTAACGCCTTTCATGAAGACGATTCTTGACGTATCGATAGATTCTGATTCACATGGTATGTTTGCAAATCCGGATTTCAGCAGAGAAGAGAAGGAAAGACTTGATCTTTCCCTCAAGAATATTCATAAGATTTCGCCTAAATTTGAAGTTTTCTATGCGTTCGGCGGTGCCTATTATTCTCACCAGCTTTCAGGAAAAAGCATGGATGATGTTAGAACGCGTTTTTCAAGGTATAATGGCGAAACCGGATGGGAGTATATTTGGTCTTCAAGTAACCGTTTCAGAGCAAAAGCTTCATACACGAAATATCATTATTCTATTGGAAATCAGGATGATTACTACTTCGCAAGGGGAGAAATTATCGATGATTTCTATATAACAAATAATTTTGCATTTTTAATAGGTCTAAATTTCGCATATCATAAAAATTTCGGGATTCTCGGTCTTGAAGATATGCGCAAAAAAGAGATGGGTAATGAAATTCCGATTATTCCGATCGGAGGAATTTCCCTAAAGGGTATTAAGTATTTTTCAGCAAGCCTTGAGTACCGTTATGACATGGCCGAATTTAAGCCTGAAGAGTATTATTTTCCTCAGAAATATCTTTATCCCGCATATTATTTGATTCCTTCAAGAGTTCACAGAATTTCAATTGATTCTGACTTTACAGTTGTTGATAGATTTTCTTTGAGATTTGCAGGTGTTTTGAAAAAATCCGATAATTATGCAAATTATAAACAGGTTTCTTTTTCTTCGGATGAGGCATCTCTTTTGACTGCTGAAACCGTTAAGGCTGATACAATTGATATACTTTCAGAAGCTAATCTCGTTATAGTAAAAGACTCTTTTGATATATCAGCATCATACTCCAAGTTTTTGTTCGAATCAGATAAAAATATAACCTATAAGCCCGCTAATGACCTTAAAGTTTCTGCTAAATATTACGGTACATATTTTAATATTACTTGGATAAATAGATTTGTAGGCTCCCGTTATGTTGACCCGGAAGAAGAAGAAAAAATTAAACGGTTTGTTCTCGGATCGCTTTCGGTTCAATATAAGGCGAGCAAGTCAGTATTTGCGGACTTGTTAATAGAAAATTTGTATAACAGAAAATATTATCTTCGCAAGGGTTATCCCGAATCTGGAGTAACTGCGCTTTTCGGTTTACGAGTATTGATATAGTAGGTGTTGTATGGGTTCATTACTTTCAATTTTTGATTTTATTCCGGCATGGGTAACTTTTTTACCGATTGCAGTATGTTCTGTAATACTTCTAGCTGTTGTAATAGAACGGCTTATTTTTTTCAGAATTGCCCAGAGTACTCTATCAACAGATCTCGATAATTTCTTTTCGGCGCTTTCATCAGGCGGAAGAGAAAAAGCTCTTGGTGTTGCTGTTCAGTCAGGTAGCATAATAGTTAAATCGCTATCGGTTTTTTTCCAGATACCTGCTGGTCATGATCCTGCTGTTTATTTTCAGTTTGTTGCGGAAAAGACTCAGCGTAAAATTGAAAGATATATCGCGGTTGTTTCGACAATAGCGACAATATCCCCGATGTTCGGACTCCTTGGTACTATTACCGGTATGATGAAATCCTTCGGTGCATTATCAAAAAGCGGAGCTTCTTCTCAGGAGCTTCTTTCTGCCGGGATAGCAGAGGCGCTTTTAACAACTGCTTTTGGTCTTATTGTTGCAATCCCTGCGCTGATTTTTCATAATTATTTAATTTCAAGAAGCTCAGCTCTTGTAAAAGAACTGGAAATTAATGCAAACAGGCTTATGCAGAATGAGTGATAAAATAAAACTTACTTCGCGAAAAGAATATAAGTCGCTGATTGACATTACGCCTATGATCGATCTTGTGTTTCTTCTTGTCATTTTCTTTATGGTTACGTCGAGTCTGGGTAAAGTTTCGTCAATCAATGTAAATCTTCCCCGCGCAGAAAAAAGTGATGAAAATATCACAGGCGAGGCTGTCGTGAGCATAAATAAAGATAATGAGATATTTTTTAATGATGTAAAGGTTGATTTGACCAGAATTCACGAAGAAGCTGAAAAACTTTCGGATTTCAAGGGTAAAATTATCATCAGAGCGGATAAAGAATCGAATTATGAGTCGGTTGTTTCAGTTATAGATGCCCTCAACAAGAAAGGAATTAAAAACTTTGTTCTCGCCGCCGTCAAGAACTGATGCAATCCTTTATGCTAAATTCTTGACAGCATTTCCTCTTAAATATACTTATGACGGTTTACTGAAAAATAACGGATTTGGTTGATTAATAAGATGAAATATATTAAAGCTCTTGCACCGGCGTCATTATTAGCGCTTCTGATATTGAGTTTTCTTTTTTTTAAAGAATCCGGATATACTATTCCTTCAGAATATGAAAATAAATTAATAAAACGCATTGAGTTTGTAGGTGTAATAGAACTTGAAGACGGAACAGTTGAATATGGTCAGGTTTATGACAAATCTTATGACGACCTTCTGGAATTATGTTCGAGTTATGTAGGTGAACCTCTTAAGTCAGAACTTATTCAGGCAGATATAAAAGCATTAGCTAAAAATGCCAACATGATGGATGTTAAAGCTTATGTGTCTGAGTATGACGGCGGTGTAATTTTAAAGTATTATTGTAAAGAAGGACCGATTGTCGGGCAGATCGAGTTTAGAGGAAGTGAAAAAATTAAGACAGATGATATTCTGGTTAAACTTCCTTTTCGCGAATCAGAGCCTTTTCAGCAGAGCCTTGTCGAAGCCGGCTCAAGCATTATTCTGAATCATCTTATTCAGGAGAAAGGTGCATTCAATGCAACTGTTCGTTATGAAATAAAGAGATTAGAAGGGAAAAGAAATTCCAAGAAAGTAATATATTTTATTGACGATGGTGAGGAAGTAAATGTCGGACGCATAACGCTTTTGGGTGTAAATAAAATATATGACCATCAGTTGCGTTCTATAATGCAGACAAAGTCAAAGGGTCTTTTGAATTCCGGCGAATTTAAAAGAGATGAATTTGAACAGGATAAAATGAGGCTTATTTACTACTATAGGTCGCTGGGCTATCTTGATGCTGATATTGTTGAGGAAAATACTCGTCTTGAATGGAAAAATCCTGAAAGTACGGAAGATAGAGAGCTTTATATTACGTTAAAATTCAAAGAGGGCGAAAGGTATTATTTCGAAGGATACAGTCTTGAAGGTAATGTCCTTGTTCCTACCGAAAAGATTACACAGCAGTTTTCTTTGAAGAAAGAAAAGGATCCGTCTGATGCTCTTGCTGACAAAATTCGTGGAATATCCGGCAATATCGCCGATGATGATGTAGTTTTCGATGAGACGAAATTTCAACAGGACAGATCTGTTATTAGTTATGAGTATTCCATAATAGGACATGTTTTCGCCCGTATTGTTCCGGTGAAAACAGTCGTCGAACGTGATAAAAAAATTGGGAATAAAACAGTTAAGAGAAAATATGTTTCTTATAATTTCAAGATATTTGAAGGAAAACCTGTAGATATCGAAAATATAATTATAAAAGGCAATAAAAAGACAAAAGAAAAAATTATCCGACGTCAGATTCTTGTAAAAGAAGGTAAAAAATACAATCAGAAATATCTTGATATTTCACGTGAAAGAATTTATGCACTTGGATTTTTCAAGGAAGTTAATATCGATATCCGTCCAGGAAGTACTGACGAGAAGGTTAACCTTATATTTACTGTTCTCGAACAGCCGACTGGAAATATCAATATGGGCGGAGGTATCGGTAGCAGTACCGGTTTTGCTATAACCGCTGCCGTTGCAGAAAATAATTTCAGAGGACTTGCTCAGAAGGTTGAGATAAAGGTCGAATACGGTGCAGAAAGAATATCTTCATCCCTTTCTTATTCAGATCCATATGTTTTTGATTCTCCTGTCGGATTCAGTGCCTCTATCTTTTATAGTTTATATCAGGTAGATTCATCTACTCCGTATTTTGACGATCTGGATGATAATGACGAATATCGTCAACGGTCATTCGGTTACAGCACCGGATTGTCTTACAGTTTTATGATTTATAATGGTGTTGGAATTCGCTGGAGACATTCTTTTAAGAAAATAACTGATGCGGCTGGAAACTGTTCTGATGAAACTTTTAAGATTAAAGCGCTTGGTATTCAGGAAAAACGTGTTATCAGTCTTAATCTATATCATAATTCGACGGATCATTCACTTTTGACTACAAAAGGGCTTAATCTGGATTTTGAAACAATGTTTGTCGGAGGTGCATTTCTGGGAGGTCAGGATCACTATATTGAATATATAGTTTCCGGTGCCTGGTATTATTCACCTTTTTCCCTTCCGTATCTTCCGAAAAACAAATGTGTTATAGAGTTGAGAGCGAGCGGAGATTTTATTAACCCTCCGTTCAGCAAGTCCAAAGTTTCTAATCGTCAGAACAATACAAGAAATCCGTGGCTTGAAGAAGATGACCGTCTAGAAATCGGCGGACCGGAAACTGTCAGAGGCTGGGATTATGATGACAGTAAACTTCCAGACTCATGGAATGATGGACTATATCACAGACTTCAATACGGGGCAGAATTGCGTATTCCGCTTTTATTTGAATACGTTTGGACTGCGCTTTTCTTTGATGCGGGTTCTCTATGGAGTGACTCACGCTGGGAAAGATATGCTGATAAAGATTTGGCCGCGACAATAGCAAAAGACCGTGCTGATGGAAAGCTTTACAATTTGGGTGAATTCGGTGATGCAAATACAATGAAATATTTCAGATATTCATGGGGATTCGGCGTAAGGATTCAAATGGCGATGATGCCTTTGCGTTTTTGGTGGGGACAGAAGCTTCAATGGGACGGAATAAAGCAGGGCGGTTTTTCGCGTGTTGATAAAAAGTTCTCATTTCAGTTTACCATCGGAGATATTAGATTTTAGAATATGAAGAAATATTATTGACAGTAAACCTTTTTAAACTATTTTGCGGTGTAATCAATTAAATGGAGAAATTTATGCTTTTTGAAAATTTGTATGCACAGTCCCAGCCTGCTGCGGCAGGCGGTTCGCTTGTGAGTTTTATTATCCCAATGGTTCTAATGATGGTAGTTTTCTACTTTCTTTTAATCCGTCCACAGCAGAAAAAAGAAAAAGAAAGAGTAAGAATGATTAATTCAATTCAGAAAGGTGACAGAGTTTTGACTGTCGGCGGCATTTATGGCGTTGTCAGCGCATTGAAACCCGAAGAATCAATTGTTGTGTTGAAGATTTCGGAAAACGCCAAGGTCGAAGTATCTAAGGCTTCTATTCAGCAGAAAATTGTTTAGGTAGTATTATGAAAAAATTATTTCTTTTGTCTTCCCTATATGTTTTTTCATTTCTTCCGGCTCAGGATGCCGCAGAATCTACGGCTCAGACGGAATCAAAAACTGCTGAAGCTCAAACAGCAGAAAAACCCGTTGAGCCTGTAAAAAAGACAAAAACGGCAAAAGAGACCAAAGTTAATACTCTTCAGGTAAATTCTTTGGATAATTTTCAATTGCTTGATATTTCAAGCGAAGATTTTCTATCGAAGAGAATTCCGGATATTAAAATCGATTCGGCAAAAATGAGCGAAGCAAAAGAAACTGAGCAGACAAAAGAAGAATCGATTTCGAAAGATGCGGCAGTTGATGAAGGAAAAGCTACTTTATGGCTTCTGCCTTACATTAAGCCGATTGCCATAGTTGGCGGAATTTTTCTGATAGCAGTTATAATTAAACTTAAGGACAGAAAAAAGAAACATAAAGTATTCAGAGTCAGGAACAGATAAGAGGAATAAATGAAATCTAAAATTTTAGTAAGACTTTTTGTTATACTTGCGATATGCTCGCTGTGCGCTGTTTTTCTTCTTCCGACATTCGGAGAGCGCACGCTTAAAGTTTCAATGAAAAAAGGTGTTTCTTCTGAACAGATAGATAATTTGAAACACAGATTATCCGGAAAGGAAATTGTTTCTTCTTCGGATTCAGAAATAGTTTTCAGAGGCTATGGAATTACAGATGCAAAGATGAATGAAGTAAGAGCACTCCCATTCATCGAAGACGCTGTATTCGCTAAACATTGGGCTGAGAAATACTTTCTTGCAAAAAAGATAAACCTTGGTCTTGACCTTCAGGGCGGTATGAGTCTTGTTCTTGAAGCAGATTATGCACGAATGGAAGAAAAAGCAAAACGCAAGTTTACCGATGATGATAAAAAAGCTGCAGTTGAGCAGGCTCTTGAAAAGATCAGCGGAAGAATAAATCAATTCGGAGTATCTGAAACCTCCGTCAGAATGAAAGGCGTTGATTCGATTGAAATTCAGCTTCCTGGTGTTAAAGACCCTAAGATGGTTAAGGCAACTATCGGTACAACCGGACGCGTAGAATACCGTATAGTTAATGATGAATTTTCAGCTCAAGCAGCGGCTAAGCTTAGAGAAAAGAATATTGATATTCCGAAGCTTGACATAGAGCAAAAACTTCTTCTTGCGGATTTGTCAAAGGAAATAAACATTCCTGCAGATATGGAACTTCTTTTTCTCTTTGACCGTGACCGCGTAACAAATGAGATAACTCCTGTTACTCCGCTTGCTCTTGTAAAAGAAGTTTCACTTGAGGGCGGTGATATTGCCAAAGCATCTGTCGGAACAGACAGCATGGGCAGATATACTGTAGATTTCAGTCTTCATGCCGAAGGTGCAAAAAAATTCGCGGAAGTAACGTCTAAGAAAAATATAGGCAAACGTCTTGCCATTATAATAGATAACATGATTAAGTCAGCTCCGACTATTCAGACACAGATTTCTGATGGGCGGGCGAACATTACAGGAAGTTTTACGTTTGATGAAGCAAATTTACTTACTAAGGTAATAAACGAGGGAGCTCTTCCTGTTGACTTGAAGATTGCTGAAGAAAGAACAGTCGGGCCTTCACTTGGACAGGATTCGATTGATGCAGGTATGCGTGCACTTATGGTTGGTGCTTGCGCAGTAATTCTTTTTATGCTGATTTATTACAAAGGCGCTGGAATTATTGCAAATATCTGTCTCATAATGAACATGATGATTCTTCTCGCTCTTCTTTCGATGATGGGATTTACAATTACTCTACCTGGTATAGCTGGTCTAATTCTGACTATAGGTATGGCGGTTGACGCGAATGTAATCATTTATGAGAGAATTAAGGAAGAACTTCGTCATGGAAAAACTCCTCGTGCGGCTGTGGAAGCCGGTTTTGACAGGGCTTTCTGGACAATTTTTGACTCAAACATAACGACGCTTTTAGCGGCTCTTATTCTTTCGAGAATCGGTTCTGGTCCAATAAAGGGATTTGCAGTAACACTAAGTGTCGGTATTATTTCGAGTATGATTGCGGCATTGTTTGTATCGAAGATGATATTCCATATCATTGTCAACTCTAAGAAAAACATGAAATCTCTAAGTATATAAGGAGAACTAAGTGGAAAAGGTTATTAAATTTACCAAATATAGAAAATTCGCATACATGTTCTCCATATTGCTGTTTCTTTCTTTCATTGCAGTTACATACATGAAAGGCGGTATGGTCTGGGGAATAGATTTTCTCGGCGGAGCCAAGATTACAGTACGTTTTGCAAAAAATGTTACCTTGACAGATATTAAAAATTCGCTTTCTGAAAACAATATTAACGCTTCTGTTCAGAAGGTTGGGGAAGAGGATAAAAATGAGTATTTAATTTACTCAAAGCTTCTTGATCGTCCAGTCTATGATTTTATGGGAAGCGAGTTTTCCGGTTCATATACAGCGGAAGAACTGGTTAAGTCAATTGTAAATGATAAATATGATATTCCAGCTCCTGTTGAATCTGAAGGCGGATTGAATTCAATCAAGTGGCTTAATGATTTGCTTATAAATCCGAATTTTTATAAAAGCTGGATAACAGTGAAGGGAATAAAGCTTGAAGGCGAAACAGCTGCATCAGTTGCTGAACTCGACAAGCTTTCTGATTTTTCTACGAATATTGCTTCGGCTGAGAAACTTATAAAATTAAACCGTAGTATCCTGGAAAAAACATACCCTGACAAAACTCCTAAAAGTGAAGTTAATAACGGTTCTTCTGACAGAACTCATGCTTTAATATGGAGAGTTATAAACTTTAAATTTTCTGATGCGGAAGAACTTGCAGTCGAAACAGTCGGACCTTCAATTGGCGATTATCTCAGAAAATCGGCTCTCAAGCTTGGTTTGATGGCAATGATTATGATGACGATCTATCTTGCCTTCCGCTTTGAGTTTAAATTTTCAATTGGAGCAATGGTAGCACTGATGCATGACGTGGTACTTTCTTTTCTTCTGTGCGGTGTTCTCGGTATAGAAATGGATGTTCCTGTTATCGCTGCACTTCTTACCATATTCGGTTATTCTGTAAATGACACCATTGTCGTCTTTGACCGAATACGTGAGAACATGGCTGTAAAGCATTCAGTGAAATTTTCACATGTAGTTGATATGGCTATTTCTCAGACATTGTCGAGAACGATTCTTACATCGGCAACAACGCTTTTTTCTGTACTCGCAATACTAGTTTTCGGCGGTGATACGATAAGAAATTTCGCGATTGTTCTTCTTTTCGGAATTTCAATCGGTACATATTCTTCTATATTCGTAGCATCTCCGGTAATTCTTGCATGGGAAAAGTATGTTAAGAAGAATAAAGAAGTTTATTGATAATTATTTGAAATTTTAAAAAGTCACTCATAATGGGTGACTTTTTTTTTGCGGAGGAGTCTTGAGCGTTTATAACAGCAGTTTTATGCTGAAGGCTTTCGAAACGGCTTTTTCGAGATGCGGTCATACATCGCCTAATCCTCCGGTTGGAGCTGTTTTAGTAAAAGACGGCAAAATCATTTCCTCTGGCGGAACACAGATTTGCGGCGGTGATCACGCTGAAGTGTGTGCAATTAATTCTGCAGGTGAAGATTCCCGTGGTTCAGAATTGTACGTGACCCTGGAACCTTGTTCTCACTACGGTAAAACTCCGCCATGTACTGATAAGATAATTTCTTCTGGTATTAAAAAAGTTTATCTTCCGATATTAGATTGTAATCCCAAGGTCAGCGGAAACGGTCTTCGTATTCTTAAAGAAAATGGTGTTGATGTAGAAATTGTAGATGAGTTTAAAGATTACGCTATTGACATGTATCGTCCGTTTTTTACTTTTATTGAAAAAAGAAGATCCTATCTTATCCATAAATCTGCCGTTAGTCTTGACGGTTTTATCGCTGATACTACTGGTTCTTCGAAATGGATTTCTAATGAAATTTCAAGATATTTGTCTCACCGTCTGCGCGCTTTGAGTGATGCGGTTATAATCGGCAAAAATACTTTGCTTGCAGATAATCCTTCACTTGATGTAAGACTGAATGATTTTGATATCACCGGATTTAATTTTAAAAATGTTTTAGTTACGGGATGTCAAAAGCGAATTCTATCTAATCTTTTTTATGAAAATAATATTTGTACTTCTAATCCTCTTAGGGTGGTTGTGGGTTTTTCAGACCAATATTCTAAAGACATGAATTTTTTTAAAGATGAAAACTGTATCGTTTATGAAACAAAGGAATACCATACGGAATTATTTGACTATCTTTTAAAACTCGGCAGAATTCGAATTATGCCGGAGAATAGTTTTTTTGAAAATATACTTTCAGATCTTGCATCAATGGGTATTATGAATGTTCTTCTTGAAGGAGGAGGGCGTATTTCGGGCGGATTTATGAGTGATAATCTTATAGATGAGGAATATTTATTTATTGCGCCAAAAATTTTTATTGATGGCAAAAAAGTCTTTTCAGGGGCAATATCATTTGATAATCAAACAAGTAAAAAGCTTTTTGATATATCGTCTTGTTCGTTGAACGGTGATATATTATATCATGCATATTATCGGAAGAGGTCGGATGTTTACGGGAATTATTGAAGAGTGTGCTAAGGTTTCATCAATCGTTTCTTCCGGCAGCGGAATCAATATCGGAATTGATTCATCCATTGTTACTTCTTCTCTCAAAGTTGGAGATTCTGTCGCGCTAAACGGTGTTTGTCAGACGGTTACAAAAAATACAGATAAATATTTTGAAGTATTTGCATCACGTGTAACAATCTCTCTAACAACTCTTGGTAAATTTAAAACCGGCGACAAGATTAATCTTGAACGCGCCATGCTTGCGAGCTCACGTTTGGGCGGCCACATTGTATCCGGCCATGTCGATGGTGTCGGAATTATAAAGAATTTAGTCAGCGACGCTTCGGGGCTTACGGTGATTGTCTCCGTAAATCACGATTTGATTTCAATGATGATACCAAAAGGATCGGTGACTGTAGATGGTGTTTCACTTACGATTGTTTCGGTAAGTGGTAATGTATTTACTCTTTATATTATTCCTGAGACTATAAAAAACACAAATATTCCGTCATGGCAAATAGGCTCAACTGTAAATATCGAGACAGATATAATCGGTAAATACGTCAAAAAATTTGTCTCTGCTGAAAATTCTAAAAGTCTCGAAGATTCACTTAGAGAAAACGGATTTTTATAATTACCATTTTATTTCGGGATGCATTTTGGAAAGAGTTTCAGCATCAGTTATGTTGAAGAACCTGTCAATGAATGCAAGTTTGAAAATATGACGTATGCTTTGATTCATATTATATAGATGTATTTCTATTTTTGAATTTTTTGCAGTGTTCATGAATTTTACTAACGCACCAACAGCTGATGAATCGATATATTCAGTTTCGGTGAGGTCAACACCTATGACAGAAACATTCATTCCGATTAATTTCATATATTCTGTTTCAAATCTCGGAACCTCATCAATAATAAATTTCCCCCTTATCTGTATCTTCGAGATAAGACCGGATTTTTCAGAATTGATTTCAATCATTCGAACTTTCCTCACAATATTATTCTATAACAAGTATTTCAAAAGTCAATAACTATTAGCTAATTGTTTAAAAAGAATAAACCTTTAAAGAGTTTGAAGTTTCACCTTTATTGCTATAAATTTAATTTAATAGTTCTGAAAGTTTTTTATTATTAAAAGTTGAAAATACGTTTTATATTTATTTTGCCGGGCGAAATAGGCAGGTGTATCGGCTTTTTCTTATATGAAGACAGATATGCCGCGTTGATAATTTCGAGAGCTTTATAACCGTCTAATCCCGAAGATGTTGAAATTGTTGTTTTATCGGATAATATTGATTTTACTTCACGGTAGAGATTAGTAAATGAGTTATGTTTATCTTTAGGGGAAGGAAATATATTTTCCGAGAGATCATAAAACCCGCTATAAAGAGAAGACTCTTTAGGGATGAAAATTCTGCGGTAACCATTACCTATTATAATACGGCCTTTTGAAAGAATCATGTCAAGTTCAAAGGTGAAATATGAACAATTCCCGCCGGCTTCGGCGAATATCTGGACTCCGTTTTCAGATTTCATATGAGATGAGATATAGTCTTCAAACCCTTTGTTTCGGGAATAACGTTTAAATTCTGCACTTACATATTTAATTTCACCCGAGAAAAAGCGTATCATGTCAACTAAATGTGTTCCGTCATGGAGAAAAGGTCCACCGCCATTTTCTGCGTGAGAAGTACCTCCGTGCGATGATGTCATCATTGATGCGCGTATTGAAATCAGCTTGCCGAGTTTACCTGAGTCAATCAGCTCTTTTGCCTTTCGATAGTAGGGATCATAGCGTCTTTCATGGTTCGTAATTATAATTACGGAATTTTTATTGCAGATATCCAAAATTTCGTGAGCACTTCTAATTTCAGCAGTTAAAGGTTTTTCGGAGACTATTACTCTGACTTTTTTTTCAGCGCATGCTTTTAATATTTTATAATGTTCGGAAGTATTTGCCGAGATTACAGCCAGATCAAGATCGGCATTTTCAAGAAGTTCATTATAATCCGTATAAAGAAATTTAGGTTTAATAGCCGCTTTTTGGGCGAATAAATTAAGTCTATCGGTATTTGTATCGCAGGCATAATTGAATTTAATTCCGGCGGAATAAGCTCCGCCGTAGTGGGTGCATGGTTTGTTTCTAAGCGGATCATTTTCAAGTAAAAATCCGATTCGACCGCATCCGATGAGAGCTGAATTAATTTTCATTATAGAATAGGAAAATAATTCGAGATTTCGAAATCCGAAACATGACGATTAAAAGCATCTATCTCTATGCGTTTATTTTCAATAAAGATTTCTTTAATGTAAGAACCCAGAGTTTCATCAATGAGTTCACTATTTGAAAAATAGACCAGTGCTTCTGAAAGAGTTTCCGGTAATTTTTTACCATCTTTTGCTTTGGAAGTCATGTCGGAAGGATTTTCGAATTCATAACTGTTTTCGATTCCTCTAAGTCCTGCGTTTAGAATTACTGCTAAAGAAAGATAAGGATTACATGAAGGATCTGGATTGCGTATTTCAATTCTCATTGAATTCGGTTTGTCAAGCCTGCATTCGGGTACTCTCACAAGCATTGCATTGCTCCCTGTTCCCCATGAGACGAATGTTGGGGCTTCGAATTCTTCATGAAATCTTTTATAAGAATTTATCCATTGATTTGTAACGGCAAAAAATTCATTTGTATGTTTAAGTACACCGGCAATAAAATGTTTTGCTGTATCTGAAAGATAATAATCTTTATTCTTATCAAAAAATATATTTTTATCATTTTTGAAAAGCGACATGTGAATATGAAGACCGGATCCGTTCTGATCCGAAAAAGGTTTCGGCATAAAAGATGCAAAAATGTTGTTCAGCTGGGCTATTTCTTTTGCGACAATACGGAAAGTGAGAATATTATCGGCGGTAGCGAGAGCATCGGTATGCCGAAGGTCAATCTCGTGTTGGCTGTAAGCTCCTTCGTGGTGTGATGAAATGATATCTATTCCCATCTGCTGAAGGGTCAGAACTGTTTGTCTGCGGTAATCGCTTGCAGTATCAAGCGGAGTTAGATCAAAATAGCCGCCTTTGTCAATAAATTCGGGTTTTGTGGAATTTTTGAGAAAGAAAAATTCTATCTCGGGACCGGTGTAGAATATATAACCCTTGTCTGCGGCTTTTTTGAGAGCTCGTTTAAGCACAAAACGTGAATCTCCTTCATATGGAGTCATGTCTGTTTTATAAATGTCACAGAACATTCTTGCGACGGAATCTTCTTTTGGGCGCCATGGGAGAATCTGAAAAGTTTCCGGATCTGGAACAGCAAGAAGTTCGTGTTCTTCTGTTCTTGTAACGCCTGATAGTGTTGATCCGTCAAAACGGACACCTTCAGCCAATGCGTCTTCAAGTTCATCGATATTGATTGCAAAGCTTTTTAAATTTCCGAGTATATCGGAAAACCAAAGACGGACAAAACGAACGTTTTTGTCACGGGCGATTTTTAAAATGTATTCTTTATCCTGGTTCATGTTTTTTTCCTGATTAAAGCATTAAATAAATTAGTATTACCAATACAAGAACAATAAAAAATGCCGCACCGATAAGAGCTATTGCAGTCGGGGACACTGATGAATCTGTGCCTGCCGCTGATGAATATTCTTTTCGACGCTGCTGATTCATTGGGTCGAAATTATATATGCCGTCTATTCGAGGGTCATAAATGCGCAGTTTTACTTGTCTCTCGTCTTCAAAACACTTTGCATAGTAGTTCTGATTGATACGACAGATAATTTCTATCGGGGATGTTTTGCTGTCAGCCTTAATATCTACTATTTCAGCCGGAACAGGTTTAATCCTGTTATCGAGACGCAAGTGATAGAGTTCAATAAAATGTTGTGCGGTCTGGTTTGCCGCATCGGGCTTTATCATTATTCTGTCGCCGATTCTGAGATCATAAATAGGTTTTCCTTTTACAGGAGAAAGAATGGGTGAAGCGGATATAACCTGAGCATCTTTTCCATATGCGAAAGAGGCTGTTCTTGAAGTTTCTGCCTTGTTTGCGGCTTCTTCAGCGGTTTTTTTCATTTTTGTTTCAATTACTATATTTCTTGAAACTTTTTCAATCCTAGTGTCAAGAAGCAGTTGTTTATCATGAAGTATTCTGTTTAAAAGGTCGTATATCGAAACATTTACGCCAGAATCATCTGAGCTTGAAACAAAACTGAAAAGCTGTTCATTATAACTGGTATCCTGTTTCAATTTTTCCAGCTGAGCCTGGAGTGAATTCGTGAGACTTGTATTGTAAGTTCCTTTCCATTTGTACTGTGTAACAGTATCTTCGAATTTTTTCCATGATTCATCAATGCTGATATTGTAGATGTCAGAAAAGGATGTAATTACTATGTTGTTGTTCAGAATATCCCCGTTCTGATCAAATTGAATGGAAAGAATGCCGAAAAGATTCTGAGTTCCAGCTTTAAACCGTCCTTTGACGAAGAAATTCATTTCATCGAAATTATTAGAATCAGGAAAAGAGGACAATAATTCTTCACCCATAGGACCGCCAATCTGTTTTTTTTAGCCGAATAATGATCAAATCAAAAAGACCTTATGTCAATATAAAAATTTCAGGATTACAGATTTTGGTTTGCAAAATAATAAGTTGTGAATTTCATAAGACGCAGAAATCGGGGTTTAATTTCTTTCTTTTTTGCCTTATTTATGCCGATAATCAAAAGGTATAATGATTCAGGAGGACTTTCGTGCGCAAAATAGTTGTTCTTGGGATATTTGTGTCTCTTAACATTTTTGCTTTTTCGGATCAGACAAATACCGAAAGAGTGGTTAAGATAAATAAGGAATATATAGAATTTATTGATCTTCCTGTGTCTAATTTCGGTGGGAAAGAAAGCGAAGATTTTTTTAATATTTATACAGCGCATTTTAATGCGGAAGTAGCTTTTCTTCAGTCTGACTATAAACGCGCATTCAGGAAAATATTTGAAGCTCAGAAAAAGAGTGTAATTCTTTATGAAAAGATTCTGTCAGATTATTATCTTGAGGATTCAAAGGATTTGCTGGATAGAATGGCTCCTTTTGTTATAAAGTCAAAAAATTCCCTGGCAAGGCTTTATCTTTCTCTCGGTTACAGAGACCGCGCACAATGTGCGACAATAAAGCGGTCTGCTGACGCTTCTCATCCCAGACTTCGTTCTTATAAAATAAGTCAATATATAGAAGCTATTAAATATGCCCGTCGATCAATGAGGTATTCTCTGCTTGCACTTTTTGAGGCTCAGGATGTTGAATCAAAAAAGTATATTTTTTCTCATATGATTGAGGCTGAAAGAGAAAAGAATAATCCTTTTTATGAAAGATTTTTGAAAAAGCAGGATTCGGAAATTGTAGAAGAGTTAAATCGTGATTTTGATTCTTATGATAAAGAATATGTACAGAAAGCTGCTGCAAAGAAAAAAGAATTTGAGGATTCAAAAAAACCCATGGATCCAGCAACGGAAAAATACTTGGGTGAACTTCGTACTGAGCGGCGTGTAAGATTTAAAGATGAAAAAATGACTGCGGAATATATCCGAAATGGCGAGTTTGCAAAGGCTGAAGATATTATAAGAAAATATGTTGATGACATGAATTTTAAATTGATAAACGCGACTCTTGAGGTTGAAAAAACTTCAGAAGGTAAGGAAAAAGCAGATTACGACTTTGATAAAATAATGGTGCATCATCTGGACAATAATTCGAGATATTCAAAAGACTCATATCTCGAAGGCTTTTATAAAAAAGCAAAAATAGTTGACGATATAGCGAAAAAAGATAAGAATAGCGCGGAAGTTAAGAAGGACGAGGTTAAGCCTGAAGCCAAGGCTGAAAATGATGTTCTTCCAAAGGAGTCTGGGGAAAAATAGTCTTATACTGTTTTTCCGTTAAAAATGAACGATTTTCATAAAAAAATGCTTAATGATATTTTGGGTCGCGGAAAAACTAGAAATCCCGATCCTTCTTCTGCAGTAATTGAACGTGATAAACTTGTAAGGAAGGCTGTAGCGGAACTATATTCAGTTCTCTCTCAGTCAAATCAACCGGATTTAGCTGTCAAGCTTCTTGCCGATCATGTAGCTATTATGGTAGACATGATCAATGAGTTTAAAGGCAAAGGGAGAGGCTGATGCGGATTTTTTTATCTGCGGTGTTTCTTCTTATTCCGCTTGTATTTTCTTCCTGTTTCAAGGAGGAGTTCGGCGGACTTGGAATTCAAGTGCCTGCGGGAACCCAAGTTGTTTCTGATGAGCGTCCTTTTGTAATAGTTAGTGTTTTTGAGGGAGGCGCTGGTGAAAGTGCCGGTTTACTGGACGGCGATGTAATTAAATCTGTAGATGGTATAGTATTGAATGGTCTTGAGTGTGATTACATTGTAAATGAGCTTCTTCGCGGCAAGGTGGGAGAAACTGTCGTTCTTGAAATTCAAAGAGGTGAATTGAGTTTTGTTTTTAATATTCCCCGGGGAAAAATAGTTTTACAGGAATGAAAATTCTGACTAAATTATATTCACGTTTGGTTTATACTATTATTGTCATTTTGTGGTTATTTCTGGCAGTTGATATTATTTATAAATTTATGTATTAAAAAAAGCCGCCCTTTCGGGTCGGCTTTTTTTTATTTTGCGGTAATGTAGCCTTCTGCTTTGAGAAGTTCTGCTATGAGAACTGCGCCTCCGGCAGCGCCTCTTAGTGTGTTGTGCGACAGACAAATGAATTTGTAATCATATACGCTGTCTTCTCTTAGTCTTCCGGCTGAAATTCCCATTCCATTGTAAAGATCTCTGTCCAGTTTTGTCTGAGGACGATTATCTTCTTCGAAGTAAGTGATAAACTGCTCAGGTGCGCTGTGAAGTTTAAGTTCCTGTGGTCTGCCCTTGAAATTCTTCCAAATTGTGAGAATCTGTTCTGCTGACGGTTTATTCTCGAATTTTACAAAAACGGCAGCCATATGTCCGTCTGATGCCGGAACACGGATACACTGGGCAGTAATTGCCGGTGATTTTGCGTTTACTATTTTACCATTCTCGATTTTGCCCCATACTTTCAGCGGTTCTTTTTCACTTTTTTCTTCTTCTCCCTTTATAAAAGGAATAATATTATCTATCATTTCCGGCCATGTGTCAAAAGTCTTTCCTGCACCTGAAATAGCCTGATATGTACAGACTGTGATTTCTTTTACTCCGAATTCTGAAAGCGGAGATAGTGCCGGAACATAACTCTGAATCGAACAATTTGGTTTTACGGCAATAAATCCTTTTTTTGTTCCAAGACGTTTTTTTTGTGCTTCTATGACAGCAATATGAGCATTGTTTACCTCAGGCAGAATCATTGGTACATCCTCAATCATTCTTGCTGCAGAATTGTTGGAAACAACCGGAGTTTCAGTTTTTGCATATGCTTCTTCGAGTTTCAAAGTCTCATCTTTAGGCATATCGACAGCACAAAAAACAAAATCTACTTTTGCTGCTACTGCATTAATATCCGCTGCGTCCATTATTATCATGTCTTTGGCATAGGACGGAATGTCGGTACTCATTGCCCATCTTCCTGAAACTGCATCAGAATATTTTTTATCTGCTGATTTTGAACTTGCCGCAAGTGCAGTAACTTCAAAGTCAGGATGATTGTCGAGCAATGTGATAAATCTTTGTCCGACCATTCCTGTCGCGCCGATTATACCTGCTTTAAGTTTTGCTCCCATATTTCCTCCAAGCAGCAGAAGATTTTACTTATGCCGCGTATTTGCGAATAAAACGGCAAAAGCCGCCAAACGAGCATCGTCCCAGAGAGAGTTTCAGCGTCAAGGCAAAAAATACTTTTTGCCTTGATTTCACAAAGAATATATTCTTGACACTTTAGTCTTTCGGGATTTTTTTGCAGAAAAGGATTAAAGAATGAACAGATATTTACTTGTGTTTTTGTTTTCAATAATTTTTCTTTCTTCATGTGTTACTCTGATTAAAGACGAAGAAATAGATGCCATCAAAAAGTATGAAGAAGGAACATATATTCTTAAAACAAACTTAGTAGACAATATGGGAAATACATTGAATAAGGGAACCCGTATAAAAATAATTTCAAAAACAACAAATGAGTATGTTAAGTTTTATGCATATTCTGCAGATGAGCCTCTTCTTGAATCGAAACGATTTCTTCTTCTGTATTTGTTTCAGGAGGATTTTCCGATAGACGGAACAGAGAAGAAGAAAAAGCTTCAGTATGGCTCAAAAATGAAAGTCGATAAGAATGATAAAACCCGATATGTGAGTGAAAATTATCAGGGACAGAGCCTGGATGAGAAAGAGCAGAATATTTATGATTATGAAAATTTCCAGTTTTCAATTGAAAAACTTGAAAAACGTTTTTATGAAGTCGTTGAAGCTGATAAGTCTTCTGGCAAAGATTCGAAAAAAAAGTAACAGAGAGGTTTCATGTTTTCCGGTGTTTATACAGCTTTAATAACCCCTTTTAGAGACGGCAAGATAGATTATGCTTCTCTTGAGCGCATAATTGAGTTTCAAGTTCAGTCTGGCGTAGCCGGTATTGTTTCAATGGGGACAACGGGCGAATCTCCCACGATTCCTCATGACGAGCATATTGAGATTATAAAAAAAACTGCCGAAATAGTTAAAGGTCGTATTCATCTTATGGCTGGAACCGGATCAAACTCGACTACTGAGGCGATTCATCTTTCGGAGAGGGCACAAAAGGCAGGTGCCGATTCAGTTCTTCTTGTTAACCCATACTATAACAAACCTTCTCAGAAAGGAATGATTGAGCATTTTGCTGCAATATCTAATTCGGTTGATGTTCCGGTAGTATTATACAATATTCCGGGAAGAACTGTCGTTAATTTTATGCCAGAATCGGTTCTTGAGCTTTCTTCGCGTGCAAAAAATCTTTGTGCAGTAAAAGAAGCGAGCGGTGATATCAATCAGATGATGCGTCTTATTGAGATTTGCGGCGATAAAATAGATGTACTTTCCGGCGATGATTCTCTTCTTCTTCCATTGCTTTCTGTTGGCGGAAAAGGTGTAGTGTCTGTTCTGTCCAATATACTTCCGTCTCTTGTTGTTGAAGTCGTGAGGCTTTTCGAGGACGATAAACATTCGGAGGCAAGAGCTCTATTTTATAAGCTTTTGCCGCTTGCAAGATCTATGTTCGTAGAAACCAATCCCATTCCAATAAAAGCTGTGATGGCTAAAGCCGGCTGGTGCGCTCCTGATGTCAGGCTTCCGTTAACAGAGCTTCCTGCTGAAAAGCTTGCTGATATCATTAAACTATTTGAAAAAAGCGGTGAAAAAATATGAATTTTGCCATATCAGGAATTTCGGGTAGAATGGGTACGACCATTTACAGAATAATCCATCAGCGTGGTCATTCTCTTCATGCGGGTTTTGAGTCTCCGGCGTCTCCGTTTATCGGAAATGATGCAGGTCTTCTTGTCGGACTTACCGGGGTAAATATTCCTGTTTCTGAGATAAGTGTTGATAAACTTAAAGGTGCAGATGCTGTTATCGATTTTACGTCACCTTCTGCGACTATGATTCTCCTCGAGGCTGCGGTCTCAACGCTGACTCCTGTTGTAATCGGTTCAACCGGATTTGACGATGCTGAGAAAAAATTGATATTTGAAAGCGCTAAGCGCATTCCTGTTCTTTTTACTCCTAATATGAGCGTCGGAGTTAATCTTCTTTTTAAAATTCTTGAGAAGGCAGCTCAGATTCTGCCGGACGGATATGATGTTGAAATTTCGGAATCCCATCATAAGTTCAAGAAGGATGCACCTTCCGGAACGGCTCTTCATTTATTGGATATTGTGAAGAAAAATTCCCCGCATCATGCTAATGCAAAACCGGCATGTTCAAGGGAAGGCATAATTGGAGAACGTAATCAGGATGAGATAGGGATGCAGGTTCTGCGCGGCGGGGACATTGTCGGCGAACATACGGTTTATTTTGTCGGGATGGGTGAACGAATAGAGCTTTCGCACCGCGCTACGAGCCGTGATAATTTTGCGATGGGAGCTGTTAGAGCGGCTGAATATATTGCAGGAAAAAATGCCGGACTGTACTCAATTGAAGATGTGGTTGGTCTTAAATAAATGACACAGAAGGGTATCGATCAGAATGAAATGAAGGAACTTCTCAAAGAGTATGAGGAGAATCCTTTTGATCCGAACAGAAAAAATCCTGCCGATGTGATGAGGATTTTTTTTCAGTTCAATACTTCAATTGTTCCGGTCATTTCGAGGCGAAATATTCTTCTGGGAATTATTACAAAGGATGCAATAACCGCAGAGATGAGCGATATCGCGCGGTTTTCTTCTATAAGCATTGATAAATTTATTTCAAAGATTTCCCGCAAATTCTCTTTTGATGAGCTGATTCCGATTCTTACTGAAAACCGTGAATTTACTGTAATAAATCTCTTTGGCGAAATCCAGGGTTCATGGTCAAGGCTTCAGCTTCTGTCTGCATGCGAAAATGAAAATATCACAGAGGAAAATATTGTATCGGAAGTTGATTCTCAGGTCGAAGAACAGAAAATTCAATGGATGGTTTATCATGTTCTGGAGCATATTCCGCGTCCGCTTTACGCTGTGAACGAAAAAGGGAAAACTGTGTTTTACAATCTTCATTTTGAGGATATGTATCTTTCTAAGACAGGAAAAGCCGAGGTTGATGCAAAGCATGTTGAAACTGTTCTGGCGGACAAATCGGGTAATGATTTTCTGCACAGGGAAGGCGGCGGTGAAATTTATTTTCATTCAAAGGATATAGGCTGGTATTATGAAAAAATACCTATGAAGGATTCGCGTGATAATGTTAATGGATACCTCTATTATTTCGGCCGGGATATTAATGAATCGGTAAAAGATTCGCCTTTTTCTATGAGCGGAGATTCGCTTATTTCGATTCTTGAGAATGTTGAAAGGTCGGTAATAGTCAAAACACTCAATGAATGCGGAAAAGATGCTGACGCAGCTGCGAAAATGCTGAAAGTGCCGAAAAATTCATTTCTTACCAAAATCAAAAAGTACGGAATCGTTACAGAGTAACATTTCTTTTCTGTTTGCTGAATTGTTCTTGCAAAAATATTAATTAATTTTTATAATGTATTATGTCTCTTTGCCGATAATTGTAAATTCACTTGATTCTGCTGAAATTTAATGAGACATAATACTTTCTCTTCCCGGAGGGAATATGGAATTACTGAAAAAGCTTGCTCTTCAGGCAAAGGAAGCCTTTTTAAAGCTTTCTACCGCAAAGAAAGCGATAGTTGCCGGAGTTGTTCTGGCATTGTTTGTCGCGTTCGGAATAATGATTTCTGTTTCGGGATCCGAGCAGAAAGTCGTTCTTTTTGCACAGCTCGAATCGAAAGAATTCGGTGAAGTGAGCAAAAAGCTTGAAGAAATGGGATATAAATACAGCACAACCGGCACAACGGGCATTTTAGTCAGTCCTCAGGAGCGTGATATCATTCTTACGCGTCTTGCGCAGGAAGATCTAATTCCGAAAGGCGTTCCGGGATGGCAGCTCTTTGATATGAGCAAATGGACGGAGACCGACCGTGAAATTGACGTCAAGTACATGCGTGCACTAACGGGCGAACTTAAGCGTCACCTTGAGTCTTTAAAGAATATTGAAAAAGCGGATGTTCAGGTCGCGATGAGCGATGAATCGCTTTATTCTAATGAAACGGCAAAATATACGGCAGCTGTTACTGTTTATCTCTCTGCCGGTTATGATAAGCTTTCAAGAAAAGAAGTTAAAGGTATTGTAACACTTGTTTCAAGAGGGGTGGGGCCTAAACTTAAGCCGGAAGATGTTGTTGTAACAGATGAAAACGGAAGCATTATTTCGGATTTCGATGATGACGGCGACGCGGCTAAACTTGAAATATCCCTTCTTGAGCAGAGAAAGAAGCTTGAAGAAAAAGAGCGTGTTAAAATGCTCCGTGATATTCAGGAAGGTCTGAAAAGAATTTTTTCTGAAGACAGAATACAGGTTGTAAGACTTAATCTTGAATATAACTGGGATAAGGTAAACGAGCAGAGAAAAGAATATCTTCCGTTCGTTCTTCGTCAGGATAATCCTGATACGCCTTATTCGGAACTTGAAGTTAAGGAATCGACACCGATTTCAAGAAAAAATACCACTGAAAATTTTCAAGGCCACGGTTGGAATCCTCAGGGACCTGCCGGAACCGAACCCAATCGTCCTCCGGGATATAAAGCTGCTGATGACCAGTTTGCAAAATATGATAAGCAGGAAAATATTGAAAACCTTGCCGTAGGCCAGTCTGATAAAACTATTCAGCGCCAGCCGTACGAAGTTGCCAAGGTTTCCGTTTCTATCGCAATTGACGGTGTGCAGGATCTGCCTAAAAATCCTGACGGAACATATGATCTTGATCCGGCAAAGAAACCAGTTCAGACTCCGCTTACACCGGAAGAGCTGAAACAGGCGGAAGATTTAATTAAAAGCGCGGTTGGATTCAACAGAGCGCGCGGTGACATGGTTTCCGTAAAAAATATCATGTTTGACCGTTCAAAACAGTGGGAAGCTCTAAGAGATGAATACGAACGAAAAGAACAGTTCAAACGTCTTCTTCTTGCAGTCCTTATAGGAATATTTGCACTCTTTTTAGGTTTCATTCTTTTCACCGCGATTAAAAAAGAAATGGCTCGCAGAAGAAGAATCCGCGAAGAACAGCTCGCGCTCGAGCAGCAGAGAATGCGTGAAGCGGCGCTTCGTGCCGCAGAAGAAGACGGGGTTGATGTCGAACTTTCACTTGAAGAGAAAGCCCGTCTAGAACTTCAGGAAAACGCAATCCGTCTTGCGAAGGAACGACCGAACGATGTCGCTCAGCTTCTTCGTACCTGGCTTGCTGAAGAATAATTATAGTTTTGTTTTTTTCTGCCGATAATGCCCATAGGGTGTTATCGGTTTATTAATCCGGAGGAATCATTTTTTAAATGCTTCAGTCAAAGAAATCACAACTCACGGGGCGTCAGAAAGCGGCAGTTTTTCTGGTGACGCTTGGATCGGAAATCTCATCCGAGATATTCAAACATCTCCGTGAAGATGAAATCGAGACACTTACCTTCGAGATTGCCCGTATAGACAAAGTTGATCCAGGTGATAAAGATAAAGTATTGATGGAATTCCAGGAGCTGATGATGGCTCAGGAATTCATTTCAAACGGCGGTATCGACTACGCGCGTGAAGTTCTTGAACGAGCGCTCGGAACTCAGAAAGCCATTGATATTGTAAACCGTTTAACATCATCTCTACAGGTGCGTCCGTTCGACTTTGTAAGAAGAACTGACCCTGCCCATCTATTGAACTTTATTCAGAGTGAGCATCCACAGACGATAGCACTTATTCTTTCATATCTTGAGCCGCAGAAGGCGGCTCAGATTCTTTCTTCACTGCGCCATGAAATTCAGGCCGATGTAGCAAAACGAATAGCGACAATGGATAGAACTTCTCCGGACGTTCTTCGTGAAGTCGAACGCGTACTTGAGCGTAAGCTTTCGACATTGGCAAGTGAAGATTATACCTCTGCGGGAGGTGTTGATGCTATTGTTGAAGTTCTTAATAATGTAGACCGCGGAACTGAAAAAATAATCATTGAGGCGCTCGAAGAAGATGATCCTGAGCTTGCTGAAGAAATCAAGAAGAGAATGTTTATATTTGAAGATATCGTTCTTCTCGATGACCGTGCTATTCAGAAAGTTCTTCGTGAAGTTGATACAAATGATCTCGCGAAAGCTCTCAAGGGAGTCGAGCCGGAGGTTCAGGAAAAGATTTTCAAGAATATGTCCAAGCGTGCGTCTTCGCTTCTCAGAGAGGATATGGATTTTATGGGACCTCTGCGTTTGAGAGACGTGGAAGAATCTCAGCAGAAAGTTGTAAATATTATCAGAAAACTGGAAGAATCCGGAGATATAGTTATCGCACGCGGCGGAGAAGAGGAGCTTGTTACATGATAGCGGAGGTTATTCTTGGCTAAACTCGTTTTTAAACCATTTGAAGTGAATGTCACCCGCGCTCCAAGGCAGATAGAGCTTCCTGCGAAGTATCAGAAAAATGTAGTTACCGATGACGACTTCAAGGAATTTGAAGTCGATGAAAATGGTAATCCAGTTGATATATATCAGGGTCCGTCCATTGAAGAAATGGAAGCGGAGCTTGAGCGTTATAGACGTGAAACTGAAGAAGATGTAAGAAGAATTCAGGAAGACGCTTATGCTAAAGCCCGTCAGATAGAAGAAGACGGTAAGAATGCTGCCTTCAATGAACTTCAGAATGCCCGCGAACAGATAAAAGCCGAGATGGATAAATTCCATCAGGAATCAAACCGAGAAATCGAACGCGGTAAGTTTGAAGCCGAAAAACTCATCAAGGAAGCCGAACTTCGTGTTTCGGAGATCGAGCATGAAGCTTACAAGAAGGGTTATGAAGCGGGTAGAGAAGAAGGATATAAAGAAGGACAGGCGGAAGTTATGCGTTTGATCGACCGTCTCGGAACGATTGTCGCTACCGCTGTAGATATCCGCGATGATATAATAAGATCTTCAGAAAAAATGATGACTGAAATGATTCTGATGATTGCTCGCAAAGTTATTAAAGATGAAATCGTTGAAAGACGTGAAATTGTAATTAATAATATCAAGGAATCATTGAAGCGCGTTCGTGACAGGGACAGAATCGATATTCGCGTAAATTTTGCGGATCTTGATATGACTACTGCTCATAAAGATGAGCTTATAAAGATGATGGAATCTCTCAAGAAGGTCAATATATACGAAGATTCGCGTGTTGAGCGCGGAGGTTGTATCATTGAAACAGATGTCGGTTCAATCGATGCAAGAATTACGACTCAGCTTGATACGATTGAAGAGGCGATACGCAATACGACTACAATATAGGTGAAGCATGATTAATGTTCTTCCTCACGAGAGGATTGATTTTCTCTCAAAATACATGAGCATAATCGAAGAAACCGAAGTTGTAAAGTTTATCGGTTATGTGGATAAAATTATCGGTCTCACAATTGAGTCTGTCGGACCGAATGTGAAATACGGCGACACCTGCAAAATTAGAACAGAAAAAGATAAATATATTCTTGCCGAAGTTATCGGTTTTCGCGCAAAGAACAGACCGGTTTTAGTTCCAATAGGTGACATGAGCGGTGTTGTTCCGGGAGCTGAAGTTATTTCTCTCGGTGCGTCCATGGGCGCTATGGTCGGAGATAATCTGATAGGAAGAGTGATAGACGGTATCGGGAATCCGATCGACGGAAAAGGAATGATATATTCCAAGAAACGTTATCCGATAAAGAGCCGTCCTGTTCCGCCGCTTGAAAGAAATCTCGTTGAAAAGCCGCTTGCAACAGGAGTACGCGCGATTGACGGACTTCTGACTATTGGAAGAGGTCAGCGAATTGGTATATTTTCAGGTTCCGGTGTCGGAAAATCTACTTTGATGGCTATGATTTCGAAATATACTGATGCGGATATTAACGTAATAGCTTTAATCGGTGAGAGAAACAGAGAAGTCAAAGATTTTGTTGAAAAAGAACTCGGCGAAGAAGGCATGAAAAAAAGCATCGTTATTGTTGCTACAAGCGATCAGCCTCCAATGCTTCGTGTGCGGGGTGCTTATCTTGCTCATGCGATAGCTGAGTATTTTCGCGATCAGGGCAAAAGCGTAAATCTGCTTATGGATTCTGTAACGCGTTTTGCTATGGCTCAGAGAGAAATCGGTCTTGCAGCTGGCGAGCCGACTGCGAGCAAGGGTTATCCGCCAAGTGTAATAGAGCTTTTGCCCAAGCTTCTTGAAAGAAGCGGAAATGGGAAGTTGGGTTCTATTACGGGTTTTTATACTGTTCTCATTGAAGCGGATGATATGAATGACATTATCGCGGATACTGTTAGGGGTATTCTTGATGGACATATAATTCTCGATAGAACAATTGCAAACAAGGGACATTATCCGGCAATTGACGTTCTCGCGTCATTATCAAGATGTATGAAAGACGTAGTTGAAAAGAATCATCAGGTGGCAGCATTGAGATTCCGCGAATTACTTTCTGCTTACCGCGATGTTGAGGACATGGTAATGCTCGGTACTTATGTGCGCGGCTCAAACCCTCTTGCCGATAAAGCAATATCTCTGATAAATGAATTGAACGGTTTTCTGAAACAGGCATTTGTTGAAAAAACAGATTTTCCAGAAACTGTACAACGGATGGAATCTTTATGTGTTCCACCGGCAGTTTCTAATGCCAAAAAAACGGATTATGTCTCTAATTTTGCGGCTAGAAAGACGGGATGATTGAATGAAAAAATTCAAGTTCAGACTTCAGAAGCTGCTTGATGTGCGACTTGCGAAAGAAAAAGACATTCAGCATGAGCTTTCGGTAATTGTAACTAAGCAGAATGTTTTTAGAATCAGGCAGGATGAACTTAGAAGTAAGATCGGAGAACAGCGCGGAGTTTTTTCTGACGCAATGAAAAAGAAAATCGTTAATCCGTCTGAACTTCTCAATTTTCATAAGTATTGGGATTTTGCTGAAAAAGAAATTGTTTCGGCGCAGAGTGAAATCGATAAGCTTGAGCCTGCTGTAAACGAGGTTAGAGCACGCTTGACAGAAGCGGTTAAGGAAAGAAAGACGATTGAAAAGTTCAAGGAAAGGAAATTCGAAGAATGGAAAAACGTATTAAAAAAAGCAGAAGAAAAAGAATACGATGATATAAATCAAAAAGTATATATGCGTAAAGTATATTTGAATGAGGAAGAAATTCCTGAAAAGGAGGCTGTTTATGACTGAAGGCGTCTATTCATGTATGGAAAGAATTACTGAAATAAAGAAGCGTTTCGGGTTGATGAATGAAAACGCAAAAACTGATCAGGAAACTGAAGTTTCCGGAAGTGAAGGCGATTTAAAAAGAACATTTTCTGAAATATTATCTGACAGAACAGGTGTTTCGTCGAGCCAGCAGGGAAATTTATCAAAGGGCGATATCGAAAATCTGATAGAAAAGATTTCAATTAAGGAAGGCGTTTCGCCGTCGCTTGTCAAAGCGGTTGTTGAAAATGAATCAAGTTATAATACTATGGCTGTCAGCCCGAAAGGGGCAATGGGTCTTATGCAGCTGATGCCTGAAACTGCAAAAGAGCTTGGCGTGAATAATTCGTTTTCTGCCGAAGAAAACATTGAAGGCGGAGTAAAATACCTTAAAGGTCTATTGAACAAGTATCAATGGGATTATAAAAAAGCTCTTGCCGCCTATAATGCCGGGCCGAAGCTTGTTGACAGCTATAACGGTGTTCCGCCTATAAAAGAAACAGCCGATTATGTAAAGCGCGTTCTTAATTCGTACAGAAAAGAACAGGAATCGGTTGAAGAGGAGTAAGTAATGCAGGTTTCCGAAAAGTCGAAAATAATATTTTTATTTCTAATAATAGTTTTTCTTCTGGGTGTCGGGGTTTTGTGGCTTGATTATATGGGTCTTATAAATCTTACCAAAACAGCTTCGATGTTCAGCAAGGATGAGGCTTCAGTTCTGTATGCCGATGACGATGAGCCGTCGCTTATGAAACTTGAAGAACTTGAGAAAAACAAGGAACAGCTCAAGGAGCGCACCGAAGATCTTGACAGGCGTGAAGCGCTTCTTCTTGAGCAGGAAAAGAGTTCTAATACGGATAAAGAAAAAATTCAGGAAATGCGTGCCGGCATTGATCTTGAACGCAAGAAACTCGAAAATGATAAAAAGAAGTACAGCGGATATAAAAAGAATATCGCGGATCTTGCGCAGAAAATAGAAAGCATGCCTCCGAAGGAAGCTGTTGCAATTATGATTAACTGGGATGATCCTCTAATAATAGATGTTCTCCGTCAGATCGATCAGAACGCGCTTGATGCGGGAGCAATGAGTGTGACCTCGTATCTTATTTCACTTATGCCTAAAGAAAAGGCAAGTCGGGTGATGTATCTAATGACACAGCTCTAAAATGATAAATTGATTTAAGTCGGGATTGTTGATTCTATGAATTTTATTAAAAAAAATATTGCAGGCATATTATTGTCGGCGGCAGTTGCGGTTGTTGCATATATTCTCGGAAGAATTTTTCCTATTGTAGGCGGACCAGTCTTTGGAATAGTTCTCGGCATGATAATCAATAATGCTTTCGGAAAACCTGTTTCGTCAGTAGAAGGAATAAGATTTACCGGAAAGAAAGTTCTTCAGTGGTCAATTATTCTTCTTGGAGCCGGACTCAGCATGAATCAGGTTGCGGAAGCCGGTCTTTCTTCTTTTTTTGTTATGATTTTTACTCTTACTACGGCATTCGTTACGGCTTATGTTGTTGGATATTTTCTTAAAATTCCTTTTAAGCTTAAATCTCTCATCGGAACGGGAACAGCGATATGCGGAGGTTCTGCTATTGCAGCACTTTCTCCCGTAATTGACGCGGATGAGCATGATATATCTTTTTCAATATCGACTGTTTTTCTTTTTAATATTGCAGCTGTTTTTATTTTCCCGGCTGCAGGTCACATGTTTGGTTTTTCAAATGAAGGATTCGGTCTATGGTCCGGAACTGCAATTAACGACACATCGTCTGTTGTCGCGGCGGCATATTCTTTCAGCAAAGAAGCGGGGGATTATGCGACTGTGGTAAAGCTTGCGCGTACTCTTCTTATAGTTCCCATTTGTCTTGTGTACGCTCTTGTGTTTTATTTTAATCAAAGAAGAACGCATAATGCTTCTTCATCTTCTCAGACAGTCAGATACAGTTTTATTAAAATATTTCCATGGTTTGTTCTCGGATTTCTTTTTATGTCGATGTTACGAAGCACGGATATAATTCCAATTGCTGCAGCTGATGTAATTGCTGAATGCGGAAAGATCGCAATTATACTTGCTCTTTCGGCAATCGGACTTAACGCGGACTTCCGCCGTATGTTTAAAACAGGTATCAAGCCGGTAATTCTCGGTCTGATAGTATGGGCGGCAGTTACATTTTCGAGTCTTGCCGTTCAGTATATTACAGGTAAGCTATAATTTAAATCTCTCAAGCATCCCGAAAAGTTCTTTTGACTGAGAAGCCATTTCTTCACTGGCTCCGGCAATTTCTTCAACAAGACCGGAATTCTGCTGAGTCATGGAATCAAGCCCGCTTATAGCTGTATTAACCTGGTCCATACCGCGGCTTTGTTCAACGCTGGCATAAGAAATATTTTTTATAAGAAAAGCCATTTCGTTAATTGCTTCATTGATTTGTGAAAGTGCTTTGCCGCTTTTGTTTACGAGAATTGTGCCGTTTTCAACTTTGCTCCTTGAATCTTTAATAAGTTCGGCTATTTCTTTAGCAGCGCTTCCGGATCGTTGTGCTAAATTACGAACTTCACCTGCAACAACAGCAAACCCCCGTCCCGAATCTCCGGCTCTGGCCGCTTCGACTGCGGCATTAAGTGCCAGAAGATTAGTCTGAAAAGATATTTCATTAATTACATTTATTATATCTTCAATTTTTTTGCTGGAATCATTAACCTCTCCAATTGCAGAAACAGCTTCATCTGCGACAGATACTCCGTCTTCGGACATTTTTCTCGCGTTCTGTGATAAGTCTTCAGCCTTTTTTGAATCAATTGCATTTTGACCGATAGCCGAACTGCTTTCATGAACCGTTGACGCAATCTCTTCGAGAGTTGCTGCCTGCTCTGTTGTTCTTTGTGAAAGATTCTGATTTCCGCTTGAAATTTCATCTACGGCGCCGTTAAGGTTTTCGGCAGCTATTAGTATTTTTCCTATAACATCCGACAGGCTTTCAATAAACTTATTGAACCATGAACCTAGAGTTGCAATTTCATCCGAATTGACTTTTTTATAAACTATACATTCCTTGCATGACTTATAAACTTTGTTAATTATCTTGGGGCAATAAACGGTTTTCCCGAATTCGGGAGCCCAACTGCCGACATCAAACCAGCAGAGAACACCGTCTTTTTTAAAATCGGGACATTCTTGTTTTCCGCATTTCATTAATTCTGAACAATTAACATTTTTGGCGGCGTAGCGTACTGTCAAATCGCCAAGTGCAGCTTTGCCGAACATTTCTGTAAAAGGTTTTAATTTATCAACCAAACCCAATACTCTACTCAAAAATAAACTGATCAATATTACTGCAATTATCGAAACGATAGTCATGGCATAAAACATATTTGAAATGCGATTGATAATTGTTGATTCGAAAAATGTCAGTTGGTCATTTTCTTTTTTAATTTCAGAGTTTATTTCAAAAAGAATTGATTGAACTATATTTAAATATTTAATCGTATTATCAGAATACAATTTAGCAGCAGCTGTGCTGTTGCCGCTTTTAACATAATCAATTATTTCCTTTGAGCTTTCATGAAGATTTCTGTGAGGCTCTTCGATTTCTTCTAATTTTGTTTTTATTGCCGGAGAAAGTTTGTTGAATTCAGTTGTTGAAATAAATGAATAATACCACTTGCCTAAACGGCATTCTTTATGATCAGTTTGAATGCTTGATGAATCGCCGCCCTGATTTACAAAAATTCCGAGTTTGTCACTCCATTTTAAATGATCTATAATCAATGTAAGAAAATCTGAGGTCATTGAATAACCTTTAATGATATCATCAGAGTTTTTTTCAAGAATTGAAACTGCGAATTTTCCCATAATAAGTGAAGAAAAAATTAGTATTACAAGAAATAATACTCCTGACAAACCTTTAATTTTACTGCTCATAAAAATACCTCATATGAGAGTCTGATAAACTTTGAAATTATATTATATAAAAAATGATAATTCAAATAAAGAACTTGAAATTGAGTTAAAAAAATATGTTTTTATTTTTTTTAAATGTTTAGCTAAAATAAACAAGTTAAATCTGGTTAATGAATTCGTTTGAATCATGCCGACTGATCTATCATCAGAGACGAGTTCTGGCACGAGAGTGCAGTAATAAGTAATTATAAATAAATTATTAAAAATAACTTGATAAATGATGAGTTGATTTGTTTTTTGTTTCAGCCCGATAATTATTTATTTAGGGCTGGAGGAGAAGGTGTATAAAGAAATAAAAGAAAGAAAATGGTTACTTGTATTTTTTACTTTCATTGCTGTGGTCACAGCTTCTTGCGGAGGCGGTAATAGCAGTGATGCTGCTGATGATGTTTCACAACTTGGAACAAAAAAGCTTTTGATATTTTATTCATGGCCGAATGCAATAAACGATGCCATTTCGGCTTCTGATGATGTTGCTGCAGCGGCTGCTGAATATGCTAAATACGATTATGTGGTTCTTAACAGGACTTTCGGCGTAAGCGATTGTCCGCAGGCTACAGTCAGCGCTATCATAAATCATCCGTCATGCAAGAATACGATATTTTTCGGATATGTTGATTTGGGTATGCTTGCTTCTTCACAAAGGCTTGATATTAATGAAATAAAAACACGAATTAGTACATGGAATGATATGGGAGTAGACGGAATTTTCTTCGATGAGTACGGTTATGACTATGATGTGACTCGCGCAAGGCAGAATGAGGCAATTGATGCGGTTCACGCAGTTAAATCTAAAAAGCGCGGGAAAATGCTTTCTGTTATCGCAAACGCATGGAATCTTAGAGATGTTTTCAGTGCAGAAGTACACTCGGTTTCAAATTCGGACGGCAATGCCTCAAGGATTGGATCAAATGATTATTTTTTGCTTGAGAGTTTTTTTGTAAGTGAAGGTAATTATGTTGATGCGGCATCTGCTGCAAATCTTGCGTATGCAATTGACAAGATGAACGACGCGTATAAATACAGTGAAGCAACCAGATCAATGCCTCTTACTATTACAACAAATGCAGATGAAACTTCATATGATAAGGACAAATTCATGTATTCGTGGTATGCCGCAGTTATACTTGGAGCAGAAGGCGCCGGATGGGGAGAATATGTTTTCTCAGCGGATGGCTTCTCAATTAATGCTGCACCATTTAGGGAACGGCCGTCAATAAATTTTGGTTCAGAATATGCAGGAAAAATAACTGTTAACGGAAATCTGATTGAGCGTAAAACGAATAAAGGGAAGCTTTATATAAATACTTTAAATCATGAATATGGATTCATTGAGGATTGAGGTTTGATAGAAAAGGAATCAGCCGGTGTTAAACCGGCTGTGTATATGGATCTATTGTCTGGATTGTTCCGTCCGCGTTATATGTTAGTTCTGTGTATTTTACACAGCGTTTATTGTCCTTTCCGCCTGAAAGCGAACTGTCGTGATAAAAAAGATACCATTTGCCGTTGAACTGGACAATCGAATGATGCGTTGTCCATCCGATTACAGGATTTAGAATTCTGCCTTTGTAAGTGAAAGGTCCCTTCGGATTTTTGCTTATTGCATAAGCTATATAGTGAGTTGTTCCGGTTGAATATGACAGATAATAATATCCGTTATACTTATGAACCCATGGTCCTTCAAAATATCTTCTGTCTTCGTCTTCTGAAAGAATCGGGTTTCCATTTTCATCAATTATTGATATTTCATCAGCTGAACTCTTTAATGAAAGCATGTCGTCTGATAATTCGGCAACTCTTGGTCCAAGCGCGGGTTTTCCTTTTGCAGGACCTTCAGCATCATTTTTAAATGTCCCGGTCTGCCATTTTTCAAGCTGACCGCCCCAAAGACCGCCAAAATACATATATGATTTTCCGTCATCATCTACCAAAACTGCCGGATCGATACTGAAAGTTCCCTTTATGAAATCAGGCTGTGCTTTAAATGGACCTGCAGGTTTATCACTTGTTGCAACGCCTATTCTGAAAATATCTTCTTTATCTCTTGCCGGAAAAAATAGATAATAAGTGTTATTTTTAAATGCCGCATCAGGCGCCCAAAGCTGCTGCTTCGCCCAAGGGATATCATTTACATGAAGAACCATTCCATGATCTACGCATGTTGAATCAAAATTATCAATCGAAAGGACATGGTAATCTTCCATGACGTACTGATCGCCGTTATCGTTTGAATCGGCTTCAAGATCCATGTCGTGTGACGGATATATGTAGAGTTTTCCATCAAAGACATGCGCGGAAGGATCCGCCGTGTAGATGTTTGTAACTAATGGTTTATTTTTTTCAACCTTATTGGACATAATATTTCCCCGCTTTAATTAAAGCTTATTTATAAAATACATATTTTTCATAGTAACAACAATAAATAAATTTGTCACTACATATTTCTTGGGATAATATGGTATTTTTAATTTGAAAAAAATACAAAGCTGTGTATTATAAAATATAATATACAATCAGACGCCTGTATAACATGTTTGAGAAGGTATTTCGAAGTAATTTGAGGAGAATTCAATGGCCGTAACAATTGGTGTTATTATTGATCAGCTTGTTTATGAATATCAGGCTGAGTTCTGGCACGGAGTCTGCTCGAAGGCGCAAGAGTCCGGTATAAATGTGATTTCTTTTGTCGGAAGCACACTTGATTTTTCTGAAGCCGGAATAGTAAACCGCAATAAAATATATAATATAATTTCTTCAAGCAGAATTGACGGGGCAATTGTGCTTTCGAGTTCTGTATTGTCGCGAGTCGGAAGTGCTGAAAAAAAAGAATTTATTTCGAAAATATCAGCATACTGCCCTGTCGTCAGTGTCGGCGATATGTTTAAGGAATATCCGTCCATCGGAATTGACAACAGAAAAGGAATGTATGAATCTGTTAATCATTTGATTAAGAAACACGGCAAAAAACGTATTGTGTTCATCGGCGGACCCGAGACAAGCGATGAAGCTGTAATCAGGTTTAACGCATACAGAGAGGCTTTAGCTGATAATAATATAGATTTTGATGATAAACTATATTTTCAGGGTAAGTTTGTTTTTGATTCGGGCGTTGAGGCTGTTGAATTTATTACTGATAATAAAATCAGCTTTGATGCGGTAGTAGCTGCAAATGACTGGATGGCTTTTGGTGCGATTCATGAACTCAAACGCCGTAATTATGATGTTCCCGGTAAAATTTCTGTTTCTGGTTTTGATAATGTCGAGTCGGCTTATGTTTCAAATCCTCCATTGTCTTCGGTGAAACAACCGCTTTATAAAATGGGAATGAAGGCTTTGTCAACTGTCGTTGATATCATTGAAAACCGCCCGTTTGAAATTTCTTCTGTTTTTCCAACTGAACATATAATAAGGGATTCGTGCGGATGTATTCTTTCTGAGAGCGCAGAAGAGGAAGAATCTTCCGTAAAATCAGCTTCATCGTCTTTTAATATTTCTGAGATTAAAAATGATCTTATTGAAAGAATAAGATCGGACTGCAGCGGATCTGAATCAATGAATTTTCTTCATTATTTTAATTCTGTTCTTGCTCAGGTGAACCGAACTGAAGATATTATTGAGTTTCATGATCTCGTATCGGAGATGCGCGATGAATTGATTTCGCCGGAAGCGCTGATGGGCAATGATGCTTCATACGGCAAGGCATTTAATCACAGCTTTATCCGCGGAAAGGAAGCTGAAAGTATATTAAGGAAATATTGTTTAACCATTCATTCGATTGAGAATCATCTTCACAAAGCACGAAGCCTGATTACGAGAAGAGCCGAACAGCTGCAGTTTGTTAAATATCTTAATACCAATCATAGATCATCTCAGATAATAGATATCGGACAGAATCTTCTTACGGCTTACAAGATGGAACATCTGTTGTCGGTAATTAAAAATTCATTTCCGACTGTTGATATCAATTTGTGCGCGATAGTTCTTTTTGATGACGCAGAGAGTTATCCGATATCAAAGACTTCAAAGGTGATTTTTCAATATGACGGTGATAAAGAATTCAGCGGAAAGGATAATTCTTTTGAGACGGTTAAAATTCTTCCTGATAATCTCTGGCTGCCGGAGAGAATGAGTCCATGGCTTGCGAATGTAATTCCGCTTAATCATAATAATGAAACAGTCGGCTATGTTCTTTATGAATCGAAAAATCTTTTCGGGCTGATTTATGAAGCGTTTACTTCAGAAATTGCAAGCGCGCTTAAAGGAATTGATATTTATAAGGAAAATGAAATTATTCTTTCGGGCATAAAAGAACGCAGTAAAAAGATCAATACGCTTGTTATGCCGATGCTTGAATCGATTCAGCAGGTAGCGCTTTTATCGGAACAGGAAATTAAAAGCACGAAGGAGCTTTCGAGCATTACAAGTACCGGTCTTGATCAGCTTAAATCTTCGAACGAAATTATTGAAAAAACATCGGAGAGCATTGCGCAGATGGTTGAGATGATTCATCTGATTGAAAATCTTTCTGACAGCATCAATATTCTGGCGCTCAATGCTTCGATTGAATCGGCAAGAGCCGGAAAATACGGTCTTGGGTTTCAGGTTATATCGACTGAAGTCAAGGAACTTTCGGATACGACGGCGAAGAATACAAAAAGTATTCTGGAAGTATTAAATCTCATATCAAACAATATCAAGGATTCGAACAACGCCAGCAGAAAGAATTATATGGTGTTCAGTGATTTGAAAAATCACGTAATCAAGGTAACGGATTTGTTTCAAAATATTACAGGCATGATGAATGAGTTGTCGAAATCGAGTAATGAGATTTTGAGTGAAATAGAGAAGAAACTTTAATATTCAAAAGGTGCGACGCACCCTTTACCCGGTTTTGTCCGGTCACCGGACTTGTTGTCAAAGGCTTGCGCCTTTGAAATCCACTCATTTCCCCGAGTGTCGGGATACAATCAAAGGCTCTCGCCTTTGTAATCCGATTTCGCATGGTCTCATGCGATAAGATCAAAAGGGACCGGGCTTCAGTCGCCAGCCCCGCCCCTTTTGAAATCCCCGCCCGCTCTTTGTCGCGACAGAACTATCGCGCATTACTTCGTAATGGCTGCGATAGTCTGCGCTTATTTGGTATTCGACTTCGTCGAATGATTTAGGTTTTATTTGTATCATTCATTATTGCCGAAGCATGTGACCGCTCCTTATCCTGTGCGCCACGATGGCGCGAATCCAACGCTGACAGGATGTCAATCAGCGTTGGACAGAAAGATCCCACTCCTGGCTTTTGTCGGGCGAATTCCTCGCACCGGCTTTGCCGGATGCTACGGTCGCCCGTTGCGAGTCGCTTTTTTGCAAACATCCTGTTTGCGTTTGAAGCGACTCGATGGCGGTTCTCCTACCGCCTTAGTGTCCGACTGCGTCGGACGATTTAGGTGCTTTTTCTGTCATTTATTTTATTCTGATGAACTGTGAATTTATTGATAGAAAGCCTCGCCTTGTAGGAGAGGGCACGCGGAGCGGGGTGAGGTTTCTTTTTCTCAGTTCACTTTTATTTTGTAGCCTGCGGAGTCGCTTAATTTTTCGCATTTGTCGAATGTTGTTTCTGCCGCGATGATGTAGAGATAATATTCTGCTGAACTTTCGAGGTCTTTTATTTCTGATTGCGTTTCGCTTGTCGCGAGGTCGTATAAGTAAACAGGTGCTTCGAGTTTTTTTGTTTCCGCATTGATCTTTATGAGAACAGCGTTCAGAAAAGGTGCTGTCTTTTCTGTATAAGTTATTTTGATAGTTCCGGCTTCGACTGCTTCGGCTTTGATTGAAGAGGGGAGAGGAGTTCCGTTATTGAATGATATTTGACCGGAATTTCCGTTTCTGATGGGAATGCAATTTTTTTTGATGAACATGTTTCTTCCAGTCATCGCGATTCCGTAAACTGATTTATCCCAGCTGTCTTTGATTTTTTGAGGCAGAGCTTTCCACAGGAGTGATGCTTCTGTGAAAGCATTTCTGACTTCAATTTGTTTTTGAGATTGAGATGCTGAATGTTTGTTATAACGTTTGATTACGTTAACACCTTTCCATGATGAGTAAACGAAGTTACCAATTTTTCTCGACATGTTGTTGACGATAGGGTCAAAGCTTATCTTGCCCATAGGGCCTCCTTTAAAATTTTATTTTCATAAGTTAATACGTATTTGATTTTATTTTTTTCACTGTTTTGCTCATTTTTTTATTTTTTGTGAAAAAAGCAGTTTTGCGAATCCTTCTCGGAGCCTTTCCGGAGGCTTCTCGGTGATATGTGCCGGATTCAAGGGGATACACGGAAGAGTTTTGGGAGAATCCTCCTTTGATAAAGGAGAGAGGGGAAAGAAGGAAATTGATTGAGAGTTTTTTTAAAATTGCAGGCGTCAACATCGAAGGTGAATGCTTTCGAAACGGGTACGGGAAGAATTGTCGGGATTGAATAATTATTATGATTTTATAGTATTCTGATGTAACAATTTGAAGTCAATATTACTAAATAATGATATTTTTATTGAAATATTTTGTTTAGTAATTTAAGAGTGGGATGATTGAAGAGTTAGGCGGAACGGGAAGGAGAATTGATTGAAGTATTACCAAAAAATGTTAAGAGGTCTTTTATGAAAAAATATGAAATAAAAATGGAAATAGCCGGTTCGACAGCGATGTGGACAAGACCGGATACTGGGGATTGTCCGGTTAGTTACCCTGCACCGACGTATTCTGCTGTAAAAGGAATTTTTGAGTCAATACTTTGGGGTCCTGCAGTTCGGGTTATTCCAACAAAAGTTGAAATTTGTAAACCAGTTCAATATCATAATTATCAAACCAATTATGGTGGACCGCTTCGGAAAACGGGTATCGTGGCGAGCGGCGGCGGATTTCAGCTTCTTGCTACAGTCTTGATCGATGTATGTTATCGCATATATGCAGAAGTAATACCAATTCAAAAAGAACAAAAAGATCGTATTTCATTATCTGCTCAAACATGGGATAAAAAAACGACATCTCCTGGACATGCTTATCAGGAGATTTTCAATCGAAGATTAAAACGGGGTCAATGTTTTACATTACCAAGTCTTGGATGGAAAGAGTTCGGGGCAGAGTATTTCGGTCATTTTCGTGAAGAGACTGTGGTTCTTAGTGACTATTCAACCGCGATACCTTCGATGCTTCGGGAGGTTTTTTCTCAAGGGTATAAATCAGACGTTTCTTTTTCCTACGATCAGAACTTAGAAATTTCAAATGGTGTCTTGATATTTCCGAAAAAGGAGAATTCTGATGCTGAATGAATTATGCCAATTGGCAGATGCACTTGAGAGGGCTGGTATCACACCTTCTATAAAGTATCCAAAACTCAATTCATTGCCAAATTGTACAAAAAAGTCACCTTGTTATAGAATTTCGCTGTCTGAAAAAGGCAAGATATCCTCTATCGATTATTTAAGTGATGAGATCGTTTCAAAATTATTTAAATGGGAGCCAAATAATGGCGATTCATTCCCGGGGTTTAATATTCGAGCTATCTATAGAGTGACAGATTGTGAAAAAAAGAAAAAGATAGTGAGATGGAAAGATGGCAAGGAATTGGTTGATATTGATCTTCTGAAAAAATGGAGTTCTGAGTTCGAGGACAATTGGGACTATTCAGTTGAATGTAAATTGCAGGAATGCCTTTTGAATATACCCAAACGATTATTAGATATTATAAATAGTTCAAAAGATCCTTCTGAAACAGCGTTGAACGCTTTGGTAAATCGAATTATTATTAATGCTTCTGATCGGAAATGGTTTCGTCAGGAATTTGAAAATTATCTTTGGGATTCAATATTAAGTGGAAAATCAATTTCGCTACTTCTTTCTTTACTCGTGCAAGAAGGAGATGAAAAAAAAGAAGCAAAAGATGATCGGAAAAATATTTCAGTATATTTAGATATTTCTGATTATCATAAATATGATAATCCCATTGCTAGTGAAGCAAGCATGAATATTTTGAATGGTTTATTACTTGGTGCAAAAAATCTAACAAATATTAAAACAGAGTTGTTCGATGCCTTTGGTGGAATGATGACTCCAGACGATTTAGAAGAGGTCATGCCAAAGGTTAAAATACGATACATGAAAACACCAGTAATTACTCGAGCTATGGCTGCTGCCATACCTTGTCAAACAAGGTATGGCAGAATTGGAAGCTCCTCTTTTCCTGCCGGACAAAATATTCGCAATCGAGTAAGCAGTGCACTTTCTTGGTTAAGTAATCCAGAATTTGAAGATTTTACATGGGGTAAAACAGATGAGTCCGAATATCTTTTTGCATATCCCGAAATATTGCCCCAAATACCGGTAGCACTTGCTTCAATGTTTGGGACAAAAAAAGATACCATCAGAGTAGAGCCTCGTTTTGTTGATTGCGCGAAGCAGTCTATTCGAAATCTTCGATTAATATCTTCAGACACATCAAAATTACGATTACATGTTTTTACACTTAAAAAAATGGATGAAGCCCGAACAAAAATCGTTTTTCATCGAAATTATACAGTTATGAGGCTTGAATCATCTGTTCACGAGTGGTTAAAGGGGTGCGAGAATATCCCTACGATTCATTTTAGGGTTTGGGGCGAGCATGAGAAGCCTGAGGTTGTGTGTCCTGTTGTTCCAGCCCCTCTTCAATTATCATCATGTTTAAACATTTATTGGAAGCTTAATGGGACATTTGTAAAAACTCAAAAAGGTGATCAAAACCCATTGTTCCCTTCGGCAACAGGGCTTGAACTTTTACTTGAAGAACATTCAGAAAAAAAGATACCTCATTTACTAAATGTCTTACTCATTAATTCTAAAGGGCTTATTCTTTATGTCTGTAATCAGAGATTGCAGCTTGATGATAAAAACAGAGAAACTGTTTTCTCAGTTACAGATAAAAAGAAATATGAGCATCACAAATTACTTATTCCGTCAATTCTCGGACTTTTACTTTACAAGCTTGGTATTAAAAAGGAGGACTATATGTCTAATGCTCCATTTCTCGTTGGAAGAATGCTTAAACTTGCCGACGAGCTACATGCTCTTTATTGTAAGGAGGTGCGTGATAATAATCTACCACCACAATTGGTTGGTAATGCTTTAATGACAGCAGCTCTTGATAGTCCGAATCAAGCGCTTTCACAACTTGTTCGACGTTTAAATCCATATATCTCATGGGCGAAACAATTTAGAACTAAAGAGAACGATAGAAGTTGGCTTGCAGCGTACCTCTATAAACAGCTAGAGGAAACAGGTACGCAGATGAAAGAAACTGAAATCCCTTTGCATTTTACTGACACAGACAGAGCTCAATTATTTTTAGGGTATCTTGCAGCTAACCCTAAAAGCGCAGAGAAAGTAAATAATAACCAAAATATTGAACCAACTGAATTAAACAAAGGAGAACAAAAATGAGTAAAGAAATCAAACGTGCAACAGGACTTCTCGTTGTTGAAGTCGTAAATTCAAATCCGAATGGCGATCCAGACAGAGAAAGCGATCCACGTCAGCGTCCGAATGGGCTTGGCGAAATTTCACCTGTTTCATTTAAGCGTAAACTGAGAGATTTAGTTGAAGATACTGATGGTGTTGTTTTTTCAGAAGTATGTGAAAAATTAAAATTAAAATCTGATGAATATAGAATTCTCGAGTCAAGGGGAAGAATTCGTTCTGATATTGTTAAAGAAATGGGGAAAGATATTAAGGATTTCAACCAAGAAGAGTTTGAGAAAAGTGTTTTTGTTAAAAAATATTGGGATGCTCGTTTGTTTGGAAATACTTTTTTAGAAGAAGGCGGGAACAAAGGTTATATTAAAACCGGTGTGGCTCAATTTGTAATGGGACTTTCGGTTTCTCCTATTCAGATTGTTCGTCATACTAATACAAATAAATCAGGGGTCCAGGAAGGGAAGAATCAAGGAATGGCGCCACTTGCATATCGTATCGTAGAACATGGAGTTTACACAATTCCGTTTTATATCAATCCCAGCAATGCGCATAAGTCAGGCTGTACAATAAAAGACATTGAACTTCTTAAAGCTCTTATTCCGTTTGCCTACGACCACACTCGTTCAGCTATCCGGCCTGATGTGAGGATACGTCATGCATGGTATATGGAACATACAAATTCTTTAGGAAGTTGTGCTGATTATAAACTTATAGAAGCACTGACTCCAAAACGGAAAGGATCAGATCCGCTAATTTCTTCGACAACTTGGGACGAATATAGTGTACCTGTGGAGCTTCCTAAAGAGCTTAGAGAAAAAATCGGAAGTTTTGAAGATCTAATGGAGAATATTTGATGTTGCTTGCACATAGTGCAAAGCCGGACAATCAAATTCCGGAACAGAGCTATATTGATCACATCTCAAATGTTGTTAATCGGGCTGTAAGAGCGGCTGATGCCGCGGGAAGGTTTTCATTGTCTGACGGACAACTTCTGCGAGAAGTTGTCCGCATAGCCGCAGAGTACCACGATCTTGGAAAACTTGATCAAGAAAATCAGGAAGTTTTATCGGGGCAGAAAAAATCAAAGAGTCTGCCGGTTCAACATACAGATGCTGGAACAGCATATCTTCTTACAATGGAGAAACAAAAAAGTATGCTTGCGGCTGCGTTGGTTCGGTCGCATCATATCGGGTTGCCGGATTTTGTTGAAGAGAGTAATCGTGGAGAAGCATTTCTTCGCGACAGTTCTGTTTCTGATTTTGTGAATGAAAAATTGGAATATCTGCTTGGTCTTCATAAAAAAGAAATGGATGGTGATTCAACAGTTGATTCTGCAAATTATTCTTTGAATGGGAATATATCGCTTTTTTTCCGCATAGCTCTATCTTGTCTTGCAGATGGAGATCATACGGATACATCGATTCATTATGGAGAATATCCTAAAGAAGAAGCTTGTATTGAGCTTAAACCTGCCGAACGCCTATCATCGATAGATAAATATGTATCCGCTCTCGAGAAGAATAATGATAAACGATCATTTCTCCGATCCGAAATGTATCACCATTGTCGAGATTCAGGTATTCACGAAAATATTGCTTCATGTGACAGTCCTGTGGGTAGCGGTAAAACGACATCCGTAATGGCTCATTTACTTGCTCAAGCGCAGAAACGCAATCTTCGTCGTGTTATTGTCGTACTTCCGTTTACAAATATCATTACTCAATCTGTGGAAGTATATAGGAATGCTCTTGTTCTTCAGGGCGAAAATCCCGAAGATGTGGTGGCAGAATTACATTATCGCGCTGATTATCAGGATGTACAAACCCGACATTTGACTGCACTATGGAAAGCGCCGATTATTGTCACTACAGCTGTAAGTTTTTTTGAAACACTTGCTTCAAATACACCATCAACGCTCAGGCGATTGCATAATTTGCCGGGCAGTGCTATATTTGTCGATGAGTCACACGCTGCATTGCCGGCAAAATTGCTGCCTCTTGCATGGCACTGGATAAAAGGATTTGCTTCAGAATGGAGTTGTTATTGGGTGCTTGCCTCTGGTTCGTTGAATCGTTTTTGGCAGATTCCTGAATTTGATAAAAGTCCTCCAATTGTTCCGGAAATTGTTCCAAACAAATTACGAGAAGAACTTGCAAGTTATGAATCAAACAGAATAATATACCGTTATAATGAAGAACTTCAAGATGCTGACCAATTAGTTGAATGGATTGTTTCATTGCCCGGACCTCGAATTGTAATATTAAATACGGTGCAAAGTGCTGCGGTCATTGCTCTCACATTAAGTGAAAAAGTATCCCCAGGTAAGGTCGAACATCTTTCAACAGCTCTCACCCCTATGGATAGGAAGGAAACGCTCGACAGGGTTAAAAAACGATTAAAAGATCATAATGATTTGGATTGGACGCTCGTTGCTACTTCTTGTGTTGAGGCGGGTGTTGATATTTCATTCCGTACAGGATTGCGAGAATTGGGGTCACTTGTTTCACTTCTACAGCTTGCAGGGAGAGTTAACAGACAGGGGAATTGTGAGAATTCTGAGGTTTGGACTTTTAAGTTGAAAGAGGGTGGATTGCTTCGGCAACATCCCGGGCTAAAAGACGCTGCACATGTACTTCTCGAATTTTGTAACTCCGATACTTTAATATCTCCAGGGCTTTGCACTGAGGCATTAAAACGAGAAGTTCGTTTGGCAGGAGTTGATTTGGATAAAATATTTGAGGTTGAGGATGATAAACGATTTCCCCAAGTTGAAAATTTATTCAGAGTAATAACTACGGATACATATGTAACAGTTGTTGATTCAACATTGATCTTAAAAATTGAGAATGGTGAAAAAATAGATTGGAAAGAAATTCAAAGCGGATCAGTTCAGATTTGGGGTTATAGGTTAAGAGAGTTAGATATCCAGGAGTTTCCGAATAAACAGGGTCTTTATAAGTGGGTATATGAATATGATCCATTTATCGGGATTATGTCTGGTGTATTGAGCTTCGAAAAATTTAAAAGAGACAGCACTTGTGGAATTGTTTGAGTATTGTCGTGTTTACTATTTTGATAAAAGGAGGAAATTATGACAGAACCTGCGATGAAAATATTTGAAACGATAAAATTGTTATCGTCAGAGGACAGGACGGAACTGATTGAGATGCTAAATATTGAATTTTGTGAGCCGGAAGATCCAGATATCGAGAAGGCTTGGATAGAAGAAGCAGAAAGAAGGTATGATAATTATAGAAGAGGAAATACTAAAACCTTTTCTGTCGAAGAATTGTTTGAAAGCATACCCATGAAAAAGTAATCATCTTATGTATTCTGAAGAGCAATACATTATGCTTTCAGCTTTGTCGCATTATATTTTCTGTCCTCGTCGATGCGGGCTCATTCACGTCTATGGACTCTGGACAGAAAACCGTTTCACCGCAAAGGGCCAGGTGTTTCATAATAGGGTGCATTCTGGTGAGACAGAGAGCCGCGGTGAAGTGATAACCGAACGCGGTTTAATTATTATCTGCAAGCGTCTCGGAATTAGCGGAAAAACAGATGCTGTTGAATTTGTTGACGGAAAAGATTCAAAAACAATTCTGCCGGTTGAATATAAATCGGGTAAACCGAAACATGACAAAAGCGACGAGGTGCAGCTATGCGCTCAGGCTTTATGTCTTGAAGAAATGATGAATGTTAAAATAGAACGCGGTGCACTTTTTTACGGAGAAACCAAACACCGTGTTTATGTTGTATTTTCTGATGAATTGAGAAAAGAAACTGAAGATATAATATCAAAAGTACATGAAATGGTTGAATCCGGCATGGTTCCTCCGCCTAAATGTGAAAAAAAATGTTCTTCATGTTCGTTAAATAATTTATGCATGCCGAAACTTTCCGGTTCAAAACGACTCAAATCTTACATTGAGGAGATTTATTCGGATTATGAAGAAACATCTTAATACCCTCTACATTAATTCTCAAGATGCGTTTATCAGAAAAGAAGGAATGACTTTTGTTGTTGAGATTGATAACAAAAAAGCTTTGCAGGCTCCTGTTCATACAATAGAAAACATCGTCTGTTTTGGTTTTAAACCGGTGACTCCGGCATTGATGGCTTTCTGTGCTGAAAACGATATCGGAATTTGTTATATGTCGAGAAGCGGACGTTTTTTGGCAAAGGTTTACGGCGCGCAGAAAGGAAATGTTGTTTTAAGAAAAGTGCAGTATGCCGTCAGCGATGACAGTAATAGATTCATGAAAATTGTCAGAAATATCATTGCGGCGAAAGTTGCAAATTCAAGAAATATAATAATGCGTCATGTAAGAAACCATGGAGATGATGGAGACCCGCTTTTTAAAAAAGCCACTGTTCAGTTGTCTTCATATCTCAATCTTATTAAAAATGCCGATAATGCGGATATTTTGCGAGGATATGAAGGAGAGTGCGCTTCCTTATATTTTAGCGTCTTTGATAGAATGATAACATCACAAAAAGAAGATTTTATTTTTAACGGAAGAAATAAGCGTCCGCCTCTGGATTTCGTTAACGCGCTTCTATCGTTTTTATATGTTTTACTGGCAAATGATATCCGTTCTGCGCTTGAAACAACAGGGCTTGATCCCCAGGTCGGTTTGTTTCATAGGGTACGTTCCGGCAGACCTAGCCTTGCTCTCGATATTATGGAAGAGCTGAGAGCCTATGTTGCTGACAGGGTGGTTCTAAATATTATAAATCTGCGTCAGATATCAAAAAATGATTTTGAAATACATGAAACAGGTGAAATCAGATTAACGGAAAAAGGACGAAAAGAGGTTCTCATTGCATTTCAGAAACGAAAAGAAGAAATTATTATTCATCCTTTTCTTGAAGAAAAGACTACAATCGGGCTTCTTCCTCATATTCAGTCAATGCTGCTTGCGCGGCATTTGAGGGGAGACATGGATGATTATCCGCCGTTTCTTATAAGGTAGGTTTATTATGATGGTCTTGGTTTCTTATGATGTTTCAACGATTGATTCTGAAGGTCGAAAAAGGCTGCGGAAAGTAGCAAAGGAATGTGTTAATTACGGTGTAAGGGTTCAGAAATCGGTTTTTGAATGTATGGTCGATCCGGCACAATGGGAAGTGTTCCGTTCTAAATTGATGAGAATTTATAATTCAAAACAAGACAGTCTTAGGTTCTATTTTCTTGGAAGCAACTGGAAGAGAAGAATTGAACATTGCGGAACAAATGCTCCGGTTGAAGTCGATGAACCGATGATTATATAACGCTAACATGGAGCTGTCATAAAAACATGGTAGTTTAGCGGAAATGTTTCTTCTATAATTAAAATTAGCAGATCTTTGAAAACACGTAGATAAATTATTTAAAATGTTTGACTTAGCGAAAAGGCATGTTTCTGATCAAGCAGGTGTGCGTTTTAAGCATACCGAGTCGCGCCCTACGCGGGCGCGTGGATTGAAACACCTGATAATTATAAAACAATAGAAAGTGCCATAAAGTCGCGCCCTACGCGGGCGCGTGGATTGAAACAATAGAAAATTGAGAGGATTCATGAAAGCTAAAAGTCGCGCCCTACGCGGGCGCGTGGATTGAAACACGTCATCGTTACCATGCGAAGCAAAACAGAGTGGGTCGCGCCCTACGCGGGCGCGTGGATTGAAACCAGTCCAGTTCTCCCGGACACGGCTTAGGCTTTCGACGTCGCGCCCTACGCGGGCGCGTGGATTGAAACAAAAAAGATACGGACATTGTTGACCTTGGAGCATGTCGCGCCCTACGCGGGCGCGTGGATTGAAACTTGTTCATCCAAGAGAGACTTCAACTTCCAATGAAGTCGCGCCCTACGCGGGCGCGTGGATTGAAACTTGAAATGCGTTTTCAGCCTTTATTTATTAGTGTGTCGCGCCCTACGCGGGCGCGTGGATTGAAACACAAAAACAATATGGAAGAATTTTCAGGAATTTGAAGTCGCGCCCTACGCGGGCGCGTGGATTGAAACTTTTTTCACTGACCGATTCCGCTCGCAGGATGATGTCGCGCCCTACGCGGGCGCGTGGATTGAAACTTGATTATGACAATATTGGAATAGATAAAAGGTTGTCGCGCCCTACGCGGGCGCGTGGATTGAAACTTTTTGAGTCTCTTTTCCTTTCTGCCTGTGAAGAGTCGCGCCCTACGCGGGCGCGTGGATTGAAACTTGTCTGTATAAAATAATCACCTCAAGCAAATTGGTCGCGCCCTACGCGGGCGCGTGGATTGAAACACTTAAATATTGCTTGAGGGATATTACATCAGAGGTCGCGCCCTACGCGGGCGCGTGGATTGAAACAGCTGAAAGTATATAATATATTGAGAGCGGAAAAGGTCGCGCCCTACGCGGGCGCGTGGATTGAAACTTGTTGTTAGCTATCGTGAATGTCGAAACTGCCGTGTCGCGCCCTACGCGGGCGCGTGGATTGAAACAATACAGGTTCAGATAAAGCAACAAGTATTGGAAGTCGCGCCCTACGCGGGCGCGTGGATTGAAACAATATAAACAAGATTTTCGCTGTAGTTCCATTCGTTGTCGCGCCCTACGCGGGCGCGTGGATTGAAACCTGAATTTCTTCTGCATTATTTTCAAAAGAATATGTCGCGCCCTACGCGGGCGCGTGGATTGAAACGCTTTAACAAATGGGATGTATGGAATTTTTACAACGTCGCGCCCTACGCGGGCGCGTGGATTGAAACCTGCGCTCTCTCTACTGGGCATTCCAGAACAGACGTCGCGCCCTACGCGGGCGCGTGGATTGAAACCAGCTCTGATTCGGATATGGCATTTTTTACATTATGTCGCGCCCTACGCGGGCGCGTGGATTGAAACCGGATGAAGATGTTTCATTTGCGAATCCTACTCGGTCGCGCCCTACGCGGGCGCGTGGATTGAAACTGACTGTTCGAAAGAACTCTCAACACGAGACATGTCGCGCCCTACGCGGGCGCGTGGATTGAAACAATACTCAATCATTAAGGATTTCTCAAATCTGCCGTCGCGCCCTACGCGGGCGCGTGGATTGAAACCTGAAGATTATCCACGAAGGGATGCTTATTTATTGCGTCGCGCCCTACGCGGGCGCGTGGATTGAAACTATCAAGCGACACGTTTCGCCTCCTGAGCCTTCCAGTCGCGCCCTACGCGGGCGCGTGGATTGAAACTTATTCGCACAGACATGGAAACCGGAAACGCAAAGTCGCGCCCTACGCGGGCGCGTGGATTGAAACCTGCAAACCGCATAAAAATACCTTGCCAATCTGGAGGTCGCGCCCTACGCGGGCGCGTGGATTGAAACAATTTCCTAATCTTTGTATCATTTCTCATTGTTGCGTCGCGCCCTACGCGGGCGCGTGGATTGAAACTTCCGGGAAAGTAGCCGAAAAAACAGTTACAAGAGTGTCGCGCCCTACGCGGGCGCGTGGATTGAAACTATGAAAACATTCTTTATTATCCCAACCGCGAACCCGTCGCGCCCTACGCGGGCGCGTGGATTGAAACTACTATAATGTTCTCAAGAAAGCTATAGACTACGTCGCGCCCTACGCGGGCGCGTGGATTGAAACAATACCAAAATGTTTTTCACCAAGTTCAAGTGCTCGTCGCGCCCTACGCGGGCGCGTGGATTGAAACATAAATACTGAAACCAACTTTGCATTAGGCATAGCGTCGCGCCCTACGCGGGCGCGTGGATTGAAACATGCTAACCCAATTTTTATTGCCTTGACTAAGAGCTGTCGCGCCCTACGCGGGCGCGTGGATTGAAACAAGTTGTCACAGACGGCGATAATAATTTTGCCGAAGGTCGCGCCCTACGCGGGCGCGTGGATTGAAACCATTCAGGATAAGGATAATAACACGGCTTATTACAAAAGTCGCGCCCTACGCGGGCGCGTGGATTGAAACATCAATAGCATTTATATAATTAGAAGAATATATATGTCGCGCCCTACGCGGGCGCGTGGATTGAAACTTAAATGAATAGCATATACATAGAAGTACTTAAAGTCGCGCCCTACGCGGGCGCGTGGATTGAAACAGTCTTGCAAAGACTCGGTGACGTGTCTGGAGGTGTCGCGCCCTACGCGGGCGCGTGGATTGAAACCTTATTATAGTTACAGTCTGGGATTATATCAATCCGTCGCGCCCTACGCGGGCGCGTGGATTGAAACATCTAAGCAAGTTAAAGCGACGATCGAAACCGTGTCGCGCCCTACGCGGGCGCGTGGATTTGGACCTAACCCGATAATGTAGACATGAAGTTAACCGAAAATATAATATTGGAGGTTTAAATGAGGAAACAATACGACAAGGAATTTAAGATTAATGCCGTTCGACTCTATGAAGAAAGCGGGAAAT
>Ga0209467_1000079_pt1 | contig 169603 bp, 122 predicted proteins | sample Higcelwee11metaG_FD_187175 | JGI IMG/M metagenome (GOLD analysis project Ga0209467, IMG submission 187175) | Freshwater pond sediment microbial communities from the University of Edinburgh, under environmental carbon perturbations - High... | ecosystem: Environmental > Aquatic > Freshwater >...
ATGTTTTTGCATACCTTGAAGCTCAAGGATATGATATTTCATTATTAGTTAAATGCAACGATAACTAATGATATTTTCTTTTCATCAATACTTTTAAAAAGGGGTTTTATGGACTCTTAGTTAAAGTTGCCCTAAAATTCACATTATTTTTCACTCTTTACTCTCCCTTAAATGTCGTTTGTGTCAATTTATTTTACTATTAATATACTTTAGAAAGTGAATGCGTGAATTATTCTTTGGCATAATGTTCCTTCATTCTTTTGCCGTGATAATCCAGCAAAGTCAATATTGTTGTATGAATCTACAAATGATTGGACAACATCTTCCGGATCATCAACGAAACAAGATACTGTAACGAACGGCATAAAAAAATGAGGAACAAGGCGAGGAACAAAATCTCGATGATTAACCTCCTTTGCGATTCTGGAATTTATTGATTTTTCTAACCTAATAAGCTTTCTACCTGACACCATGTTACTCAAAACATTATAAATATTCTATTAATTTCCATAAAATCCTTTTATTCGCTTTAATAAATCGCTCGACAAACTTTTAATGTTTTACACATATTAACCTATACCTATTAAAAGGTTATGTGCAACTCAAAAACATTCAAAAAATAAGTGCCAGGCTCGATGGGGTTATGAGCCTGGCACTTATTTTTTTACCTCTATAGTGAATCGGAGTATATTTGCCGTACTCTTTCCTTTGTGGCTTCAACAGGAGCGATTCCTAATAATGAACCTAAGCTTGGAGTATTGAATGCCAAATTAACCAGCTTGTCAACATCCTCTTCTTTAAATCCCAAATCTGAAAGCTTTTCTGTTATTCCTACAGAGTTTAGCCATTTTTCAACTATATTGCCGGCTTTTTCGGCTTCATCGGCTGTTCCCGTCAATTGTGAAGTTATTGGTGAAAGTATTTCAGCCATAATCTGCGGTACAGCAGGATATATCTGCTTAATTACTGCCGGCAGTAAAATTCCTAATCCTAATCCATGAGTTATATCCTTTTTAACTCCGCTCAACGGATGTTCCAGTGCATGTGTAAAATGCAGCAAACCATTATCAAAACAAAATCCAGCTATCATAGATGCATATAATAGGTAATATCTTGCTTCAAGATTTCCTGGATCTTTTTCAGCTATTGGAAGATATTTTGCAACAAGATTTATAGTTTCCTTTGCCAGAAGCACTGTATAAGGACCTCTTACTTTTGAAGTTGCGGCCTCCACAACATGATTTACAGCATCTACAGAAACATATATAGTTTGATTTTTAGGAAGTCCTACCATAAGCCCCGGGTCATCTATCGCATATGCAGGATAAATGCAGTCATACGCTATAGCCGGCTTAAATTCTTTTTCAGGTATTGAAACAACAGCAAACCTGTCTACTTCAGTTCCTGTACCATGTGTCAGGTTAATAGCAACAATCGGTACTGCTTTTTCCGGAATAAATTTAAATTCATATACATCTCTTGCATTTTTGCCGGGATATGCCAAGAGTATAGCAACAGTTTTTGAAGCATCAATAGGACTTCCTCCGCCTATTCCAATTACGGCTTGTGCCCCAAAATCAATTCCCTGCTTAACTGCTTCATCTACTTCATCAACAGTTGGGTTAGGTGTAACTTTATTATATAGTAAATGTGCAATACTATTTTTCTCCAATGCAGCTTCAACGTGATCCCAAGCGCCGGTACTCTTGTATGCTCCCTTTCCTGTTAAAATAATAACCTTATTGACGCCTTGTTCTTTTAATTTGGAACATATGTACTCAATCTTAGTAATTGCTCCCACTCCAAGGTATACAGTAGTCCTTGATCTAATTTCTAAAATTTCATTGATATTAATATTTTTTTCCCACATGAAAAATCTCCCTTTCTGGTTAAATTTATAGAAAGCTTGATAAATAGTTATCACAGCTCCATTATACATTAATTTTTCGCTGCAAAATTATTGTTATCACATTTTAAAGTATTATCCACAGTACTTACACATGATTTTAAAACTTTAATATTTCTCAACTTATAATTGATATATAGGTTGCATTAAAGAAATTTCAAGGAAGAATTATGCAACCTATGAAATCAAGGAATATGATTTTGCAATATTTGAATTTTTAATGTAAGATGTTTATTGCAAAACATATAGTTGAAGGTTTATTTCTTCTATTTTAGCATATAATAACAAAATAACCATCCCCCTTTGATTAATTCAAATTGGGATGGTTATTGTTTTCACTATTCAGTGTTTTCATGAGCCTGTTTTTCTATGATTATTGCTATTGTCAAAGGCTTTGGTCAGTTCCTGGACGCTAGGCTCATTAAATATGGTATAATGGTCTCCCTCAATTTCCGCTGTCTCAATAGGATTTTCAACATATGCCTCCCATTCTGCAACTTTGAGCCAGCCGCTGCCCTTTGCCTTAATAAAGTGTACTCTTGCTTTTATTTTTGCCGAAGGCTTATAGTCATAAACTGCATTGTTTATTGTACGTATCAGATTTATGTATCGGACGATTTCGCTGATCCTCGAATTCTCAATACCCGCCTGTATTTGCCCGGCATATTGAGGCGCGAAACGGATGATGCTTTCCACCGGGATGCCATGCTTTTCCATATAATTTACAGCTTCCAGCCACAGCTCACCGGTTGTACTGCTTGCCTTCGCTTTTTCAGACAGCCAATTGTCCGGCAGCATACTGCCTATGAATTTCATTTCATCGGCCACACTGAATACGGTTTCCCTTTCCGCTTGCTCAGATGGGCTATCCGTATCAAACAGCCAAAGACCGTCTACCTGATGTCCCTGTTGCTCCAATTGTCTTGCCATCTCGAAAGCAATGGTGCCGCCGACGCTCCAGCCTCCCAGGTAATAGGGCCCTTCCGGTTGAAGGGCTTTTATTTTCTCCACATAAGCCGCTGCGATTTCTTTCACTTCTGTCCGGACGGGAGCATAGCCTTTTCCTACGTCTGCCTTTATTCCCCAACAATTCATGTCTGCCTTCATGCTGCTGCAAAAAGTCTTATATCCGTTTACATCACAGGAAATATCGTGTACCAGGAAAAGAGTCTTCTTCCCGTTTCCGGCTTTTCTCAAAAGTATCAGAGCCTCGTCTCCACAGCTTTCGCACTTGTCCTTGTGCTTGTCTATATAGTCCCCCATAGCCCGGATGGCAGGTGCTTTGAATACTTCCTTCAGAGGCAGCTCAAAGCCCAGTTCCTTGTACAGTCTTCCCACCAGCATGGTTGCTTTCAGCGAGTGTCCTCCCAGCTCAAAGAAGTTGTCCAGCACACCGATGCCTTCCATATGAAGCAGTTCTTCCCATATTCTTACCAGTTCCTTCTCCGTTTGGGTCGAGGGTGCTTCATAGGCATGTCCCGGACGTGCATACACGGAAGGCTCCGGCAATGCCTTTCTATCAACCTTTCCGTTTGGTGTCAGAGGAATACGGTCAACCTGTATATAATATGCAGGTATCATATGATCCGGTATCAATTCAGCCAGATAGCTCCGGATTGTATTCAGCACTCCGGCAGCTTCTGTAACGATATAGGCACACAGGTACTTATCGCTGCCTTCTCCCCACGGAACAACAACCGCATCCTTGATTGCTTCGTGGCCGGTCAGGAGGCTTTCGATTTCGCCAAGCTCTATTCGGCAGCCCCTTATTTTTACCTGGTTGTCCAATCTGCCCAAGAATTCTACGTTTCCGTTGCTGTCCCATCTTGCCAAATCGCCTGTTTTGTACATCCTGCCCCCCTCGGCAAACGGGTCAGGCAGGAACCTTTCTCCGGTCAGTCCGGGCTTGTTCAAATAGCCCCTGGCAACGCCTGCACCGCCTATATACAGCTCTCCGTACTGCCCGATGGCTTTGGGCTTCAGGTTTTCATCCAAAATATAGAACCTGGTGTTTTGCATCGGTTTTCCGATTGGAACATTTCCTTCTCCCTCTATATTTGCAGCGGGTGCTTCATAAAAGCTTGAGTCGATCGTTGCTTCAGTCACACCATAGCTGTTCAATATTCTCACGCTTGCAAAGTAGCGTTCCATCAATCTACGGAAGTCTGCAAGCAGACAGCTGTCGGAGCCAAGAATTAACAGTTTCAGCCAATCCACCTGAAGTCCGTTGTCATAGATGTATTCTAAAAACGGAATCACCAATGCCGGAGTTGATTCAAACATATTGATCCGGTGCTCCTTCATCAGCCTGTACAGTGAGAACGGGTCAACCCTGGCATCGCTCGGACAGATGACCATTTTCCCGCCGTTTAGGAGGGCACGGGACAAGTCTCCTGCAAATACATCAAAGGACATGCTGGCCATCTGGAGCAGTACGATTTCAGTCTCATCCAGCTTGTAAGCCTTCCGCCATGCATCCGCAATATTAATCAGATTCCTGTGCTCAACCATAACCCCTTTTGGTTTTCCGGTCGTCCCGGAGGTATAGATGACATATATTAAATCCTCCGGTTTGTTGATTATTTCCAAGTTATAGCTATTTCCCATGTATATGGATGGATTCTCAATATCTATTGTTTCACCCGCAAATTGAAGCTTTTCTGCAAATTTTGCCTGGGTCAGCAGTACCCTTACATCACTGTCGTAAAGCATATATTCAATTCTATCCTGAGGGTATTCAGGGTCTATAGGCAAATATGCGCCTCCAGCCTTTAGTACAGCCAATAAAGAAATAACCATTTCTATTGACCTGTCTGCCATGATGCCTACGATGCTTTCATTTTTTACTCCCTTTTCTCTAAGCTGTCTGGCAAGCTGATTCGATTTCCCGTTTACCTGCCTGTAGGTCATTTGTTCATTCCCATACACCAAAGCAATTCTGTCAGGTGTCTTCTCGACTTGTTCCTCAAACAGCTCATGGAACAGCTTATCAGAAGGATAATCAGCCTTTGTATTGTTGAATATTTCCAAAAGCTTCTGTTTCTCCTCTTCGCTCAACAAATCTATTTCTTTTATTTGTTTATAAGGGTTTTCTGTAATTTGTCCTGCTATGTTTGAAAAATGCCGTGCAAAACGCTCAATCGTCTCTTTTTTAAACAGTCTGGTACAGTATTCGAAGTTTAAACGCAGTCCTCTTATACCTTCCTGTATATATAAGGTAATATCACATTTAGAGGTTTTATGCTCAAATGGATACTGACTCACGCTGAGTGTGCTGTTTTTTATCCTGCTAATCCGGCTCTCAAAGTTCTGAAGGATAATCATTACATCAAACAAAGTATTCCGACTCATATCCTTTTTCAAGTCAAACCTCTGGATCAGCTCCTCAATGGGATAATCCTGATTTTCATAGCCATTAAGAAATGTTTCCTTCAAATCATCCAGATAGCTGTCAAAATACATCTCTGTATCTAATTTGCACCGGAAAGCAATATTATTGAGAAATACACCGATTACCTGCTGAATTTCCTCCTTGCTTCTTCCGGCGGTAACCGTCCCGATGACTATATCGTTTTGATTGCTGTATTTTGACAATGTAATATGGTATATGGCAAGAAGTAAAGTAAATAATGTCGTCCCATGATTCATTGCCATTTCATTTAGCTGATTCGACAATTCCTTTTCCAATACAATACTGTAAGTATCCCCCTCACTGCTTTGAATCTCAGGCCGTGGAAAATCTGTAGGGAAATTAAGCACCGGTATCTCTCCTGCAAACTCATTGACCCAGTATTTTTCCTGTGCCTTTAATATTGCCCTGTCCATTATTTCATTCTGCCACACAGCGTAGTCCTTGTACTGTATCTTTAAAGGCTCCAATACCTCCCCCTCGTAAAGCCGCATAAACTCATCAACCATAATTTCTATAGATGTACCGTCAAAAATGATGTGATGCGCATCCAGCATTAGTATATGTCTGTCTGCCGCTATTTTTATAAGGCTCATTCGTATGAGTGGTGCCCGGCTTAAATCAAAGGGTTTTACAAATTCTTTGAACATGCCGGATATGTTATTTTCATCCGTTTCATCATATTCGATAGGGCAGACTATACCATGAATTTTCTGAACGATTTGTTCTCCTTCAAATTCAAAAGAAGTCCGAAAAGCCTCATGTCTTTCCACCAGCTTTAAAAAGGCAGCCTCAAATCGCTCCTTGTCCAGCAGGCCCTCCAGTACCATCATTGACGGTGTATTATAGCTGATATTTGTTTCATCAAATTGCTGGATAATATAGATACGCTTCTGAATCGAAGAAACAGAATAATACTCCCTGTATCCCGCAGGAACGATTACTTCATATGACTTCTTTTTCAATCCGGAAATATATTCTGCCAGCCCCTTAACCGTCGGAGTCTTAAACATCTCCTCAAAGGCACCTTCCACATCAAACAGTTCATTTATCTTCCCTATGACATTAGTTGCTCTTAAGGAGTGTCCTCCCATTTCAAAGAAGTTATCATTTATCCCTACTCTATCTAATTTCAGTACTTCCTGCCATATCTTAACCAGCTTCTCCTCTGCTTCATTCCCCGCTGCTTCGTATTCTGCTCCTGTTACTATGCTTCCACCTGGTTCAGGTAATTCCTTTCTGTCTATCTTTCCATTTGGTGTCAAAGGCATCTTTTCCAGCTGTACAAAATATGACGGTATCATGTAATCAGGTAATACCTTTGATAAATGCTCCCTTACTTCTCCTGCTATTAGTCCTTTATCTCCTACTAAGTATGCACATAAACACTTGCTTCCGCTTTCTTCTTCCCTTGCTACTACCACTGCTTCCTTTATACCTGCATGAGAAAACAACTGGTTTTCTATCTCTCCTAATTCTATCCTGAAGCCTCTTAACTTTACCTGGTGGTCTATCCTGCCTATGAATTCTATATTGCCATCAGGAAGCCACCTTGCAAAGTCTCCGGTTTTATACATTCTTTCTCCGGGGAAAAAAGGATTTGGTATGAATTTTTCTGCTGTAAGCTCTGGTCTGTTTAGATATCCTCTTGCAAGTCCTTCTCCTCCTATGCACAACTCCCCTGCTACTCCTACCGGCTGAAGATTTTTGTATTTATCCACTATGTATATTTTTGTGTTTGATATTGGTTTGCCTATCGTAATGTCTCTATCTGTTTCCAGCTTCGCTGCTGTTGACCATATTGTTGTTTCTGTAGGCCCGTACACATTGTATATGTTTGCAGCATCGCCTATCTCTTTGGTTGTTCTCTTGTACAGCGTCTCTGGAAGTGCTTCTCCCCCGATTATTATACTTTTTACCTGTTTAAAGCTGCTTCTGAAATTTTTGTGTTCATTTAAAAGCTGCAGTCTGGATGGAGTCAACTGCAAAACATTTACTTCCTTTTCCCTTATGAATTCATTTAGCAGTGCCGCATCTTCCTGCTGGTTTTTATTTGACAGCATTATTCCTGCTCCTACAGTCAATGGAAGCAATGTCTCCAGCCCGAATATATCAAAGCATATCGTTGTAACCGCTAGTATCCTGTCTGTGCATGCAAATTCTACCTTTATTCCTATGCCCTTAATAAAATTGATGACATTCCTGTGTTCTATCATTACTCCTTTAGGCTTGCCGGTTGACCCTGATGTATAGATTATATATGCCAGATCGTTGGAGTTGTTGATTGGTTCTAAATTGCTTCCATTTGCTGCATATGACTTTTCATCGTCCAACTCTACTACTTCCGCTTCATATGCAATATTATTCCTAAGCTGCTTCTCTGTTAAAAGCAGCTTAGCACTGCTATCATCCAGCATGTATTCTGACCTGTCTCTGGGATACTCCGGGTCTATCGGCAGGTACGCACCTCCTGCCTTCAGTATAGCTATTATTCCTATTATCAGCTCTAGGGACCTCTCTACCATAATGCCTACTATACTGTCCGGTACTACTCCCTTTTCTCTCAGCACTCTCGCAAGCTGATTTGATTTCTCATTTAACTCCCTGTACGTAAGCTGTCTATCCTCATACACTACCGCTGTATTGTCAGGTGTTCTTGCAGCCTGCCCCTCAAACAGCTCCTGTATTGTCCTATCCTTCGGGTACTCCGCATAAGTATCATTGAATTCATACAACAGCTTATGTTTCTCTTCCTCTCCAAGCATTTCTATCTCGCTTATCCGCTTGCCTGTATTCTGTGTCATACTTCTTAACACATTCGTAAGATGCCCTGCCATCCTATCAATAGTATCTTTGTTGAATAACCTGCTGCAGTATTCTATCGTTATGCCTAGCTTTTCCCCTTCCTCTACGGCCTCTATTGTTACGTCAAACTTCGATACACGGTTTTCCATGCCATAAGGCTTGATACTTATTCCCTCTATTTCTATTTCCTCTATGTCCATGTTCTGCATCACAAACATCACATCAAACACTGGGTTACGGCTCATATCACGCCTTACGTTGAGCTTCTCTACAAGTTTTTCGAACTGGTAGTCCTGGTTTTCATATGCCCTTAATGAGTTTCTCTTTACTGCTTCTATAAACTCTATAATTGTTTTACTGCCTTCCGGGTAATTCCTCATTGCCAATGTGTTTACGAACATCCCCATGATATTTTCCAAATCTGCATGAGGTCTCCCGGCTATTGAACTTCCTATTACTATGTCCTCCTGCCCGCTGTATTTGGACAATAGTATATTAAAACCAGCCAGCAGTACCATATACATGGTTGCTCCAGTCTCTTTTGCTGCCTTCCGTAAACCTTTTGTTATTTCTTCACCCAATTCAAAATGTATTCTTTCTCCTTCAAAGCTTTGTATTTCAGATCTTTGATAGTCGGTCGGCAGGCTCAGTACCGGTATCTCTCCCTCGTAAACCTTCAACCAGTATTCTTCCTGTTTTCTCATTACCTCACTGTTTATTATTCCGTTCTGCCATGCTGCATAGTCCTTATACTGCAGTCTTAACGGTGGCAGCGCCTTTCCATTATACAGCTTTGTAAATTCTTCTACCAGTATCCCCATTGAAGTCCCGTCTGATATGATATGGTGCATATCATACATCAGTATATATCTTTCCGGGTGCAGTTTGATCAGCCCAACCCTGAGAAGCGGTGCTTTGCTTAATTCAAACGGCCTTATGAAGCCTCTTACTATTTCTTCTGCATCTTCTTCTCTGGCTTCCTTATGCTCGATCTCAAATTCTACTTCTTTATGTATCTTCTGTACTACCTTTTCCCCAATAAGCTCAAAGCTGGTCCTGAAGGTTTCATGCCTCGCAATCAGCTTCCTGAATGCATTCTCTAGTCTTCCTACCGTAAGCTTGCCTTCTATCTCCATTACTCCAGGCATGTTATAGCCGGTACTTTCCAGGTCGAACTGCTGCAGTGTATACAATCTCTTCTGTGCTGACGACAGCTCGTAATATTCCTTTTCCTCTACAGGCTCTATACTTGAATATATATTTTCCTCCTGTACCTTTATATGCTCCGCCAAACCCTTTATTGTAGGCGTCCTGAATATCTCTCCTAATGGTACTTCTACATTCAGTTCCTTATGTATCTTTGATACTAAGCTTATTGCTCTTAGCGAGTGTCCTCCCAACTCAAAGAAGCTGTCATTTATTCCAATCTTCTCCAGGTTCAGGATGTCTCTCCATATCTCCACCAGCTTTTCTTCTATTTCATTCCCTGGCGCTTCGTATTCTGCGCCTGTCGCTGCATGTCCGTCCGGTTCGGGCAGTGCGCCCCTGTCTATCTTGCCGTTAGGGTTTAGCGGCAGCTTATCCAGTTGTATAAAGCAGGACGGCACCATATAATCGGGCAGTGTCTTTTCCAGATGCTGGCGCAGCTCCGTCCCGGTCAGCTCATTTTCAGCCGTCAGGTATGCACAGAGATATTTATTACCGCTTTTATCCTCTTTTGCCAGGACAACTGCTTCCTTTATAAGGTCATGCAAAAGAAGCTGATTTTCGATTTCTCCCAGCTCGATCCTGCAGCCTCTTAGCTTTACCTGCTGGTCTATACGTCCCAGGAATTCTATGTTCCCGTCAGGCAGCCATCTTGCCAGGTCGCCTGTTCTATACATTTTTTGGCCGGGAATGAATGGATTCGCAACAAACTTTTCCCGGGTCAGCTCCGGTCGGTTCAAGTACCCTCTCCCTACGCCTGCCCCTGATATGCAAAGCTCCCCGGGTATTCCTACAGGCTTCAGACTGTTATTCCCGTCCACGATATATATCTGTATATTGTTTATCGGCCTGCCTATCGGAATGATATCTCTCTCATTGTCTGTGGAACAGTCAAAATAGGTTACATCCACCGCAGCTTCGGTAGGTCCGTACAGGTTATATAGCTTGCTTCCTCCCACATCCCTTATGAGCCGGTTGAACCTTCCTGCCTGCTTTGCAGTCAATGCCTCTCCGCTTGAGAATACCTGCCTCAGGCTTGATAAGTCGTGCTTTCCTTCATTGGATTCGATATATTCCAGAAATACGTTCAGCATGGACGGTACAAAATGCATGGTTGTAACCCTATGCTTCTCTATTGCATCTGCAATAATCCGCGGGTCTTTTTCCCCTTTGGGCACAAGAACGCATACTTTTGCTCCGGTCAAAGACCACCACAACAGTTCCCATACGGATACATCAAAGGTATAGGGTGTTTTTTGCAGAATAACGTCACCTGACCCTATGGGATATTCCTTCTGCATCCAGTCCAGCCTGTTTATGATTGAAAGGTGCTCAAGCATTGCTCCTTTTGGCTTGCCTGTTGAGCCAGAGGTATAGATTACATATGCAAGGTTTTCGGGCTTACTTGCAGCCTCCAGGTTGCTGCAAGCCCCGGTATACAGCCTTTCATCCTCCAGTTCCACTACTTCACCGTCATAGGCAGCCTTATCCCTTGTATGCTTCTGCACCAGAAGAATCTTGATGCCGCTGTCCTCCAGAATATATTTTATACGGTCGTCAGGATAGTCCGGGTCTATCGGCAAATACGCCCCTCCTGCCTTCAATATTCCGAATATGCCAACCAACATTTCCAGAGAACGCTCCACCATTATGCCGACGATGCTGTCCGGTGCCACCCCGTCCCGCCTGAGTTTTCTTGCTAGTTGATTTGCCTTGTGGTTAAGCTCCTTGTAAGTCAATGTCTTATTGTCAAAAATCGCGGCTGTCATATCAGGCGACTTCTCTGTCTGTTCCTCAAACAATTGCTGAAGGGTTTTTCCTTCGGGATATGCCGCAGCCGTATTGTTGAACACTTCCAGGATAAGTTTTTTCTCTTCTTTACCCAGCATGTCCATTTCACCGAGCTTCTTATCCGGGCAGCAAACGAGCTCCCCAATGAGGTTGGCAAAGTGCTCAAGCATCCGCTTTGCGGTTTCCTTCTTAAAGAGTGCTGTGCAATACTCCAGACTGAGCACCAGGCTTGATTTTGTCTCTGCTGCATGAATGGTCATGTCGAACTTGGAAATCCGGTTTTCAAACTCATATAGTGAAAATCCGGTATCTTCTGCAGATTCCCCAGGATATAGGAAATTCAGCATGACATCAAACAGAGGATTGCGGCTCATGTCCCTATGAATATTCAGGCTTTCCACCAAATCCTCAAATTGGAAATCCTGCTTGTCATAGCAAGCCAGTGCATTTTCCTTGACTTCCTCTAAAAATGCCCTGAAGGTTTTATCTCCCGTCGGCCTGTTTCTGAACGCAATGGTATCGGCAAACATTCCGATGATGTCCTTCAGGTTGGTATCCCGCCTTCCGGTTATCGGCGACCCTATGATGATATCCTCTTGTCCGGTGTATTTGTACAACAATACATTGTAGGCGGCTAAAAGCACCGTAAATGGGGTCGTCCCCGCTTCTACCGCACTTTTGTTCAGAGCTTCCAGCAGTTCCGGAGGCAATGCCTTTCTTACCATCTCCCCTTCAAAGGACTGTATCGGGGGTCTGGGGTAATCTGTGGGCATATTTAACACAGGCAGCTCCCCGGAAAATGCATTTATCCAGAATTCCTTCTGGGCATTTATGAGCTCCGAGTTTGCATATTCGCTCTGCCATACGGCATAATCCTTATATTGCAAAGCCGGAGCAGGCAAATCCTCTCCATTGTATAACCGTGCATATTCCTTTATGATGATATTCATGGACAGCCCGTCTGCAATGATATGGTGAATATCAAACAACAGCAGCTGCTTCTCTTCATTGATTTTCAAAAGTCCTACCCGCATGAGCGGTGCACTGCGAAGGTCAAACGGCCGGATAAATTCTCTAATCAGCCCGTCCACCCGGTCTTCGTCGCCTTCTATACAGCTGACTTCTAAATCCAGAGTCTCATGAATCTTCTGCACCGGATTCCCATCGATCATTTCAAACGAGGTTCTAAGAGTCTCATGCCTTTCAATAAGCTTCCGGAATACTTGCTCAAAGCGCTGCCTGTCAATACTGCCTGACAGCACAACAACGGAAGGTATATTGTAGAATGTGCTGTTGCCTTCCAGCATATTCAATATATATACCCTTTTTTGTGCAGAGGATACGGGGTAGAACGTACTTTTTTCCACCTTCTTTATATTTTCAGCACGGTTTCTTGTGCTGCGCTTATTCAGATATTCCTCATCCAGCATACTGCAGAAGGTAGATATGGCAGGGTTTTTCAGCAGATCCCCCACCTTTACATTTGTAAACAGTCTTTGATTGACCGCATTCACCACTTCCATCGCAATCAGTGAATCCCCGCCCATTTCATAGAAATCGCCATGAATGTCGAGTCTATAAAAGCCCAAAACGCATCCCATGATTTGGCCTATCAGCTTTTCGGTCTGCGTATAATTCTTATCGTTTTTCCCCTCCAGTTGTACTTCCTTTATTTGTACGGCTGCAGGTAAAGCCTTCTCCCCGCTCTCCGCACTGCGCCGTGTCACTCCTTCGGGGATGGCAACCCAGCATCTGCTTTTTTCAAACTGGTATGCAGGAAGCCGCACCTTCCTTCTGGTGCCGGTATTCCGGTAAAGCGCATCCCAATTGATTTCCGCACCGTTTACGTACAGTTCACACAGCTCATCCAATGATTTTCCTAAAACCTGTTCTTCGTCATATAGCATCCTATCCATACCCAGACTGCTTTTTTCAGCAAATGGGTCATGGCTGTAGTAGATACCGTCAAATTCATCTCCTGCCAGGTCCAGACCCGCCAGGCGGTTGATTTTTTCCTCCAACGCCAGCTTAGTCCCGGCTATGATTGCCAGCCTGTATTTATAATGCCCTCTTCCGGTATTTGCGGTATAACAGATATCCGCCAGGCTGCCTTCTATACCCTGGTCAAAATAGTCCTTATATCTGCCGACCAGTTTCTTCAGGCTGTTTTCCGTTTTTGCAGATAAGGCAAGTATCCGGGGTCTTTCTCCCCACAGCTCCGTATCGTACTCCCCATAAGCATCCTGACTGTCAGGCGCTTCCTCCAGCACCAAATGGCAGTTGGTACCTCCAATCCCGAAGGAGCTGACGCCGCATTTTCTCGGTAAGGCGTGTGTCTGCCATGGGTGATGCTTCGTACTGATATAGTAGGGTGCTCTGATAAAATCAATCTCCCGCCTCGGAGTTTCAAAGTGAAGATTGGGGAACAGCTCCTTATACCTGAGGGATAGCACAGCCTTCAGAAGCCCTGCTATACCGGCGGCGCTTTCCAGATGTCCCATATTTGTCTTTATGGAGCTGACGGCACAAAACTGCATTTTGTCCGTATACCTTCGGAATGCCCGGTTCATGCTTTCCAGTTCAATCTGGTCTCCCAGCCTTGTCCCTGTCCCATGGGCTTCAATGTAGGTAATATCCTCCGGCGGCACCCCGGCATTTTGCCATGCACTTACCAATAAATCCTCCTGTGCCTCCGGATTGGGCGCTGTGATGCCGATGGAATTTCCATCCTGATTCATCGCCCCGCCGTCAATGACTGCATAGATATTGTCCCCGTCCTCCAGGGCCTTTGCCAACGGTTTTAAGAGTATCGCAGAAATACCCTCACCAAAGCCGGTGCCATCCGAATTATCATCAAATGCCCTCGTCCTGTTGCTCGGTGATACGATTCCCAGTTTATCCATTCCATTGACCATACCGTCTACGGAAGGCAGGTAAAGCTTAATGCCTCCCGCAATCGCCATGTCGCAGTCCTTGCTCCGGATTGCATTGCATGCGCAATATACCGCTATGAGGGAGGACGAGCATGCTGTATCCATGAGTATGGCCGGTCCCCTCAGGTCCAGCAGATAGGATATTCTGCTGGCTATAACCATCGGTATGTTTCCCGATATGGACATCTGGTACAAGGATTCGTCCACGGTCGTAACAAGCTTGCTGTACAGCCCGCAAGTCAGGCTGTTGTGTCCCACAAACACGCCTGTCCTGCTTCCTCTTATTTTATTTCCTCCATAGCCTGCATCCTCGATTGCTTCCCATGCCGTCTCCAGAAACAGTCTTTGTGAAGGATCCATCAAGCTCGCTTCCTTGGGTGAAATATTGAAAAAGCCGTAATCAAATTTATCAATGGCGTCTATAAAACCGCATTCCGCTTCCTTTAGAAACGCCGCCATTTCCTCACTGCTGCCTGCGAACCGGACGATATCTTCAATATCCCGCCTTCTTGCCTCCGGCATGACCCGTACACAGTCAGCACCCTTCTTTAACCCTTCATAGATCTCTTCAATCGTTTCGCCCAAAGGCAGCTTGGCAGCAATCCCGATGATAGCGATTTTATCCCTGTCGGTTTTTTCCGCTGAATAATCCGGGGTAAATTCCTTACCAGCCTCTTTTGACTCAATATAGGCTGCAATTTTTTTGATGTTCGTCAGATTAAAGAGATCGGTTACCTTTAGCCGCCCCGGATACAGCACATCAATTTTGGCATGCAGCGTCAAAAGCAGAAAGGAATTTCCGCCTGCATCGTAAAAATTATCGTTTACGCCGATTCCTTCAACCTTAAGTATTTCTTCCCACAGCCTGACTAAGCTCTCCTCCAGGGGGCTCCCGGCAGCTTCGTAGGCCTCATGGCGTATGACGCTTGGCTTTTTTGTGACCGGCAGCTCCAAAAGCAGTTGTCCCGTGCAGTAGCAGAGCGGCAGCAAATAATTGACATGCAGCAATTCTTCTTCGTTTTCAATAAGCACCTGCCAGTTATTCTCCGACAGCTGCATTTCACCTTGCGGCTCTTTATCCTTTGTGGCTGCAATTATTTCCTGGGCTATACCGCTGCAATCCTCCGTACGGACAGCCAATTTATCTGCCCGGTGCCTGTGTGTATCACCGAAATAACATTCAATATACTGTGTCGGCGCCGCAATATCGGCTGCTTGCAGCTCATATCCGGTATGCCGGCTGTCCTCCTCTGTTTTCTGCCATCCGTTCTTCTCCAAAAAGTCCGCTACCGGCTGATTCTTTTTGGTGGGATAGTAATCGGCTGCTATTTTGCTTATACCTTCCTTTTGGCAGTACCTGCCCAGCTCGGCTATGATTGCAGCTTCTATACCTCTCCCCAAAACTCTGCAGCTTAGAAGGAACGTATCCAAAAACAGGCATCCGTACCTGTTTTCCATGATAACGACTCCCGTCAGTCCGTATTCTCCGAACTTGTCTTCCACTTCTACCGTCCAGCACCTTGTACCAGGCTTGCGGAGCAATTCCTTCACTTCCTCCTCCGTTCTCCGTATCGTACTCAGATTGAACTGGTTTGTCCTTTGAGTGAGCTGCGCTACTCTCTTTAGCTGTTCCTTTTTCATGTCGTTTATATATACTTTGAGCTCCAGCTCTTTTAGGAAATCCTCCAGGGTAAAAACGGATTTTTGTACTTCCTTCCTCTGTTTCTCCAGCCGGTACAGCTCTGTACGCAGCTTGTCTTCTTTTGTGACATTTTCTTTATCAAAAGCCCATACATGCTTGAGGTATTGCTCTATTTGCTGAGTTTCCTCCGGCAGCTTTAAAGTCAGCACCTGAGGATTATTTTTCATCATATCAAGGCATTCCGACGGATTGTCGTCTATAAATATAAAGCTGTCTATGCCTAAATTCAATTCTTCTGCCAATTGCTTAATATTTTCCGACTTTGTTGCCCAGTTGATTTTCCAACCTGCCAGATGCTCTTTTGTAAGAAGCATGCCCGGATGGCTGTCAAAAACCTCCCAGACATCTGCTTCATTGTTTTTACTGCACAGAACAACAAGCATGCCTTCCTCATGCTTTTCTATGAGCAACTTCTGCAGTGCCGCATAGGGCGCCTCTACTTTTACGCCAGATGCCCCATCCTCTCCGCATATGCCGTGCCACAACGTATTGTCACAATCCACCGCTATGACCTTAAACGGATTATACCGGAGGGCGCATATTTTTCTCGCTGCCATGGTACCGATTGCAGCATAGTATTCATCACAAAACGGCATATGGCCTGTTTTGTCTCTTATGGGGTCAAAGGTTTCCTTTATACCATACAATGCTGCTGCATTTGTGAAGTCCAGTATGCTGATGCCTTCCAGGCCGCTTGCTTCTTCGGCCATTTTCCTGTACAAATGCTCTATGCAGCCGGTTATTTCTTCACTAAGTCCCAGGTGTTCTGCCACCGGGAAGATTCCGAGGACGGTCACCGCACGCTTGCTTCTGTTCTTTATTGCAGCTATCAGCTTACCGTACTGATTTTCCAATACCTGCTTCTGGACTTGCTCACTGCTTCCGGTATCCCTCAGCCAATCCTCAAACCTTACCAGCAGCAGATTTATTCCTGTATTTTGGGATGTCATGCTCTCCCCGTCCAATAGCTCCTGGAACACCTGATTATAGGGCGCAAACTGGATATTAACCTTTACTCTGTTCTTTTCACACCACCACCTGACATACGGTTCTATAAGCTCGCCGGTAAAGGTTGCCGCAACAGTCAGGGTTACACTTGATGATCCGGTACTGTTTGCCATTCTCTTTTTTTCAATCTCATTCTTTTCCTCTGGGCTGAATATGTGAATGTCAGACAGCTTCGCTTCACTGCTGTCCACGACGCTTTCAAGGACCATTCCGAAATGCCGGAGAAGCTGCCTCATGGTCGCTTCCTTGTACAGGTCCGTTTTGTATTCCAGATAGCATTTCAATACCTCCCCGCGGTCCATATAGATATCCAGTTTGAAATCCAATACGGCGGTCGGGGTATTGAACTCATATTGCGAAATATTCAGCTTGTCGATTTTGATATCTACTTTTCTGTCAAATTCATTATGATAGATCAGCATGGTATCAAAAATCGGATTTCTGCCGATTTCTGCTTTGCAGCCCAATTCCAGAACGATTTGGTCAAAGGGGTATTCATACTGGCTGTATGCCTGTGCAATCAGATTTTTTTGCGACCCTAGATAATCCTTGATGCTTTGCTCTTTGTCAAGCTTGCTTCTTATGGGCAGATAATTGATAAAGGCACCGATCACATGGCTCAGGTCATTATGGCTTCGGTTTGAAACCAACGAGCCTACGATGATGTCCTCCTGTCCGGAGTATTGACTAAGCAGGATATTGTAGCAGGAGAGCAGCAGCATATTCATAGTGATATTTTCTTTCAGGGCGAATTTCTTCAGCTTTTCTACGATTCTGCTTTCCAGTTCTATGTAAACGGTATGTCCCGCAAAGCTTATATTTCCTTTTCTTTCGTAGTCTAACGGCATATCCAGCAGGGGTATTTCTCCTCTTAACAAATCGAGCCAGTATTTTCCCTGCTGCATTATTTTTTCCTTGTTCTCCACTTTATTCTGCCATGTGACGTAATCCTTGTACTGCAGCCGGAGCGGCGGAAGTGCTTTTCCTCCATATAACCCGGCAAATTCCTTCACTAGTATGGCTACCGATGCTCCATCCGAAATAATATGGTGCATGTCATACATTAAAATGTGCTTGTCAGGCCGCACTTTCACAAGCCCCGCTCTGAATAGGGGGGCACAGCTCAAATCAAAGGGCTTTATAAAGTCTTTGACCGCTGCATCGATTTCATCCTCCTGCCTATCCGTACAGGCTACTTCAAATACGGCTTCCTCATGTACAACCTGGACTACTTCTGCTCCTTCCCATCGGAAGGATGTCCTCAAGGCTTCATGCCGTCTCACGATCTCCGCCATTGCAGCCTTTAGCCGCTCCACCTCCGGCTCACCCTCCATGACCAGTACGCCTGACATGTTATAGCTTACGGTGTTAGGCTCCATTTGCTGCAGGATGTACATCCGCCTTTGGGCCGGGGATATCTCATAATAGTCCCTCTTTAAAGCTTCCTCGATAGTGAGGTACAGGCTTTCCCCCAAGCTCCCGATATACTCAGACAGTCCTTTTATTGTAGGGGTCTTGAATATCTCCTTTAAAGATACTTCTACCCCTATTTCCCGGTGTATCCTCCCAATCAGACTCACTGCATTTAATGAGTGTCCTCCCAGCTCAAAAAAGTTGTCGTTTATGCCGATCTCTTCTATCCCTAATATTTCCTGCCACATTGCGGCAAGCTTTTCTTCAATTTCATCCCTCGGCGCCTCATATTGCTTCTCCGAGACAACCGTTTCCTTAATCTCCTTCAGCGCTGCCCGGTCTATCTTTCCGGTAGCAGTGAGAGGCAGCTTGTCTACCTTGGTAAAATAGGCAGGCACCATATAATCCGGTAATTCCCTGGAGATAAATTCCCGCAGCTCCGAAATACTCAGCTCTTCATCGGAGGTAAAATACCCGCATATGTACTTGTTTCCGCTGCTATCCTCTTTGCCTATGACTGCGGCTGTTTTGACCGCTTCATGCTTTATAAGACAGTTCTCCACTTCCTCCAGCTCGACTCTGAAGCCCCTGATCTTGATCTGAAAATCATTTCTGCCGAGATACTCAATGACACCTTCCTCTGTCACACAGCCCATATCACCTGTACGGTATATTCGCCCGAATTCAGGGTGGTTCTCAAATGCCTTTTCCGTCTTTTCCTCATCCCGCCAATACCCTAATGCCAGATAGCCGCTGGCTACAACGATTTCTCCGGCGCTTAAAGTTGCCGCCGCTTTGTTCTTTTTGTTCAGCACATACATTTTTATGCCGCAGATGGGTTCTCCCAGGTTGATTCCCTCAAAATCCTCCGTACCCCTGATGATTTGTGCTGAATTGAATGAGGATTCCGACTGGCCGTATAAATTGACCAACGCCGCATTCTCCGATAGTTTGGGGGCTTTAGCAATGTCCTGGGGAAGTACGCTTTCGCCGCCCAGCACGATATACCGGACTGAATTGAGCTTTTCTCCGCTATTTTGCGCGTTGACAAAAAAGCGGTACAGTGTGGGCACCGAATGCCAGATGCTTATTTGCTCCTGTATCAGCCATTTGTGCAGCTCTCCGATATTTGCCTGGCGCCGTATATTCAACGGATAGAGCGTCGCACCCGCAAGAAGGCCGCTGTAAATATCCATCACTGCGGCATCATGGCTGAATGCCGAGAATAACGTCATCCTGTCCTTGTCGGTGATGCTAAACCGCTCTATATAATTCTCAATGAAATGGAGCACATTTTTATAGTTTTGCACAACTCCTTTGGGTGTTCCTGTGGTTCCCGACGTATAGAGCAGATAAGCAATCCGGTCTGCCTTTTCTTCTCTTTCTATTTCCGCATCCGGGGCCCCTTTGCATTCGTCAATGATCAAAATTCTCAAAGCGCCGTTTACCTTGGCTTTCAACCTTTGCGCCAGCTCATAATTGGCCCTGTTTGTTACGATTAGCTCCGTTTCCGAATTCTCAAGCATGTAGATAAGCCTTCTCTCGGGATAGGACGGATCAAAGGGCACATAGGTCTTGCAAGCCTTCAGGGCACCAATCGTTCCGACAATCATGTCTGTACCATGCTCAAACAATAATGCAACCCTTTGGTTTTCCGGTTGTTCATAAGCCTTGTATATCTTCATGCTTGGGGTATGTTTTTTTGTATCACTGCTGACTTTATTTTCTGCTGCCCCGGAACCGCACATAGGGCAATCCGGGTTGTGGGTTATTTCAAGCTCTTCAAGGTAATTTCCCCGCCAGCCTTCATCCCAGTCGAAGCCCTGTTTCCTGCAAGTTTCCCTGAAATGGCTGCTGAAAGGATAGGTTATAGTCAAATGACCTTTTGTATGGACGATTTCTTTACTTCCCCGCTGGTTGAACAGAAAATATTTATTGTATGCCACATCCGGGATTCCCAGAATAATTTTTATAGCCTCGTTGCACGCAAAGCCGGTGCTTAGGAAGAGAGAAGGTGAAGCAACCGAATTGGGCATTTTTTTGTAATTCACATTGTACTGCTCGATTTCTTTAATTTCCTTCAGTTTCTCTACGTCATACAGGCAGTGGAAACAGGGGGTCTTCGGGGAATGAAATATCGCCACATAAGCATTCAAATCAATCATGGAAGAGATAATATGAGGAATCTGCTTTTTCACCGCACATTCCGACAAGACAAATTTCGTTTCCAAATGATCCACATTATCAAATATAATGGCTGAGTCCCCTACCAACTCATCCACATTATCCTTTGTAATCCGTTCCGGCCGTACGATAATATTAACATTGGGGTTGAGCTTGCTGATGCTCATTTGTGCCGAAAGTGCTTTGGACATGCCGATTCTCGACTCGTCATGCAGGCATTGGCGGTTTAGATTCGACAGCTCCACCACATCGTCGTCACACACAATGATATTGCCTACACCGCATAATGCCAGCTGCATAATAAGGGGAGAACCGGAGCCGCCTGCTCCCGCAACAAAAACGGTGCTATTCTTCAGCTTTTCCTGCCCCTCAATATCCCAGCCCTCAATCAGCAGCTGCCTTTTATACCTGATCCGCTCTTTTTCCGTAAGCTGATATGCCGGATCGCATTTCTCCAATATTTTGTATGCAGCCTGATTCGCGTACCTGTTTAGTTCCTCATAGGTTAATGTCTCCTGATTTGTCTTTATTGCTGCTTTTTTCGGATTTTTCTTTACCTGTTCCATAAAAGCCTTTATTAACATATTGTCACCCCGCTTATCTATATTTATTTGCCCCTCTGTGCATCAGTTCAAATAGTCAAGCACCGTTTCCTTCGGATTCCCTGCTATGCACTCAAGCAATCCGGCATATTTGCTCATGATGGATGCTATTCTGGACGGTTTGAACAACTCTTTAACATAAAGGCTTATAATTTCTATCCGGTCGGAATACTCAGTAACGTATAATACAAGGTCAAATTTTATAACCTTCAGGACTTCCATCTCATAGCCTATTTTTTCATCCGTCTTGCGGCTTTCAGTGTCCACCATATTCAACATGTTAAAAAATATGGTTATCTGCGGGTATTTCACATTGAACTCCTCAACAATTTTTTCGATGGGAAAGCCTTGATACTCCAAAGCCTTTAAGGTGTTGTCCTTAACTCTTGCCAAAACAGCTTCAAAGCTTTCCTCCCAATAGACCTGATTTCTTAATATAATTGTGTTAATAAAATATCCAATAATCCTTTCAAGACTTTCATGTTCTCTTCCCGACCCCGGTGTCCCAATGAGAATGTCGTTATTGCCGGTTAAGTCCATTAATAAAATATTGAAAGCCGATAATAAAACCATGAATAAACTGGTTTGCTGTTCTTTTGCCAGCGTCAAAAGCTTTTCGGCTATATCCTTCTCTATCAGAATACGATGGGTCTCACCGGTTTTATCCTTTAGCGGTTCTCCCTGATATCTGTGTGAGATACTGAGCGGGGAAGGGTTATCCCTTAGCTGCTCATACCAATAGCTCTTTGCCTCCTCCATTTTACTGCTGCCTTCTATTTGCTTGTTTTGCCAGGCAGCAAAATCCTTATACTGTATTTCCAAGGGTGTCAGCCCGATTTCAATCCCATTCCTGTTTGCCTCATACAAACGGGCAAATTCCTCCCTCAGCAGATTCATGGACCAACCGTCCGATATGATGTGGTGCATACAGAGCACTAGTTCATATGCATCCTCCTTAAGCTTCACTAATTCCACAGTGAGTAAGGGAGCTTTTTTGAGATCGAATATATATTCTGAGGCTGCAGCATAGATTTCTTCCAATTTCTTTTGTTTATCCGGCTCTTCCATCCGGCTTAGATCCCGCAGCGGCACATCAAAATCAACCGCTGCTTCTATGGCCTGTACCGGCTTGCCCTCAATGCATTCGAAGCGGGTTCTCAAGCTTTCATGCCTTTTTATCAGCTGTTCAAAGGTTTTCTTCATTGCCTGCATATGAATGTTTCCATTAAATGCCATACGCCCTACCATGTTATACGCTGTATTTGCAGGTTCCTTCTGGTTGATGATCCATAGTCTCTGTTGAGCGTAAGACAAGTCATAGTACTCCTGCTCAGGCAATTTTCCGATTTGTTCATATTTCGCGCCTTCACAATTTTCCAGGTATTCTCCAAGGCTTGCTATCGTTTGATAGCTAAAAAACTCCTTAAGGCCTATCTGTATATTCAATGTTTTATGTATCTGGTTCACAATCTGCATTGCTTTTAGCGAATGACCGCTAAGTTCAAAGAAATTATCATATATTCCTATGTTCTCGAGCCCCAATACCTTCTGCCATATCTCCACCAGCTTTTGTTCCGTATGGTTGCGGGCAGCTTTGTACGCTATGCCCGTGTTTATGGCGGTTTCCGGCTCCGGTAATGCCGATTTATTTATTTTCCCGTTTTCGTTCAGAGGCATTTTGCCTAACTGTGTAAAGGAAGACGGTATCATAAATTCGGGCAGTTCCTGAGACAGGTACCGGCGCAGCTCTGTTACCGTCAGCTCACCTTCCGTCAAAAACTGTCTGTCAACTGTGAAATAGGCACAAAGATATTTGTCGCCGCCGTTATCCCTTCTTGCTATGACAATTGCTTCTCTTATTGCCCCATGCTTAAGCAGCCGGTTTTCGATTTCCCCCAGCTCTATCCTGTAGCCTCTTATCTTGACCTGCAAATCAATTCTTCCCAGAAATTCAATATTCCCGTCGGGCAGCCATCTTGCCAGGTCACCTGTCCGGTACATCCTTTGTCCGCTCTCGAACGGGTTTTGCACAAACTTCTCCGCTGTAAGCTCCGGCCGATTCAGATAGCCTCTTGCCAAGCCATCTCCGGCCACACATAGTTCCCCTGCCGCACCTATGGGCTGTAATCTTCCGTAGTTGTCTATGATATATGCTTTTGAGTTGCTTATGGGTTTTCCTATCGGTATATTTTCCGCATAGGTTCTGTCTATTCGCAAACATGTCGAGAAAGTCGTATTTTCCGTAGGCCCATATCCATTGATGATCACCATATCCTTATTGACACTTCTTACCCTATTTATATGCTTGGGAGACAATACATCGCCCCCTGCCAGAAGCCACCTGCATTTCCTGAATATATCTTCATGGTCTTCTGTTATCCGGTTAAATAAGGAGGATGCCAGCCACATGACCGTTATCTCATACTTTTCCAACTTCTCCCCAAGTTTTGAGGCATCCAGTATTTCATTTTTGTCTGTCATATATAATTCTAATCCGTTTAAGAGTGCTCCCCATAGCTCAAAGGTTGACACATCGAATACAAACGCAGCTGTCTGAAGTATCCTGTCATGGGGCTTAAAGTCAATGTAGTTTGTATTACGGACCAATCGCAGCACGCTTTTGTGTTCAATCATAACCCCCTTGGGCTGCCCTGTGCTCCCTGACGTATACATCACGTATGCCAGGTCAAAAGACCGTCCCGCATTGTTGAGGTTACCCGCCTCCTCTTCCGCCAACTGCTTCGTCAGCATGTCCGGCATGACTATATCACGGCAGCAGGGAATTTCCCTTGCTGCGCTCTCTGTGGTTAATACCAGTTTTGTATGACTATCATTAAGTATTGACAGAATCCTGTTTTGCGGGTATTCCGGATCAATTGGAAGATAAGCGCCGCCTGCCTTCAGTATTCCCAGAATGCCTACCACCATGTCCAGAGGTCTCTCCATCATAATTCCAATTAAGTCACCCCGCGTAACGCCCTTTTCCCTGAGCAACCTTGCCAATTGATTGGCTTTTTCGTTCAATTCCCTATAGGTCAGCCGCTTGTCTTCATATACAATTGCTGTTTTATCAGGGGTCTTCTCTGCCTGTTCCTCAAATACGCTGTGTATTGTCCTGTCCGACGGATAATCCGTCTTTGTTGAATTAAAGGCGTTTATGATCTGTTCCTTTTCTCCGGTACTCAGCATTTCGATATCTAAAACCGTCCTCAGGCTGTCTTTAATAATCTCTTGCAGAATAGTCCGCAGATGGCCCGCCAAGCTTCTGATGGTTTCCGTCCGATATTTGTCCTTCCTATAGTAAATATTTATCTTTATACAATCTCCGAGCATCACGCCAATTGTCAGGTCATAATGCGTCGCCTCGCTGACATTGCCGATTTCCAAGCTTATTCTGCCGGTCCCCTGTGCCAGCGCCTTCTCAATCGGGTAGTTTTCTATAACCATCAATGTGTCGAACAAGCCTTCCCCGTTTCCCAGCCCGCTATTTGCCTGTAGCTCAGCCAGTGATGCACTTTCATAGGTTTCTCTGTCCCGTATTTCCTTTTCCGTCCTCTGAAGCAGTGCCCCAATCGTTTCATCCTTCTCCAGCCTGATACGGAAGGGCAGTGTATTGATGCACAAGCCTACCAAGCCTTCAATTCCTTTAAGCTCTACGTTTCTCCCTGAAACGGTTGTCCCGAATATTACATCCTCCCTATTGCAATACCTCTGGAGCAAAATACCCCATGCGGCATGTATCAGTGTAGCCATTGTGAGCTTTTCGGTCCGGCACAGCTTTTCCATCGCTTCTTTAAGCTTGTGGTCCAGCATTTCCCGGTATTCGCCGGTCCCCGCATCGCTTCCCGGTTCACGGCTATCCGGCAGAATAACTGCCCTCTCCTCATAACCGCTCACGTAACTTTTCCAATAGTCAAGCTGACCATCTCTATTTTGCTGCTGCCACTTTACATACTCTTTAAACTTTGGCTTGGCAAAAACTTTTAGCTCTTTCCCTTCCAAAATACTTTCATAAGCCTCGATAAATTCCTTGATTATGATTCCGCTGCTCCAGCCGTCATATAGTATATGATGATAGGTTATTATCATTTCACCTTCGTTTTCTGCCTTTTCAATCATAGTGATCCGGAAAGGTTCCTTGCTTATATCGATTCCTTCTGCACGGTCTTTTTCTCTTATCTCTATCAAATGCCTTTCCTTTTCTGCCTCAGCATTGTCCTTTATATTAAAATATTCCACGGGCACTTCATGATTCTTTTGAACTATTTGTATTGGAGCCTCCAGCTTGTCCCACCTATACACGACTCTAAGCATTTCGTTGCACTGCGCTACATAGCTCCATGCCTTTTTTACAGCTTCTATGCAAATATCTCCTTTTAGTCTAAGACACACCTGTTCAAAGTATTCACTGCCCTTAGGATTTTGCAGGTAGTGGAACAACATCCCCTGCTGCATTGACGTAAGACCGATAATATCTTCAATATCCTGTCTTCTCAAGCTCTTATCCTGTATCATATTTCGCTCTCCTCTCCAACTTAACAAGTGTCCGCTAGACCATTAAGGTGCTTAGCACCATAGCAAACGGAAATGTGCCGAATTCAAAGGGCCGCTCCGTGGAAGGATATCTTCCGGAAGCCCGCGGGAAGTTTTCACGCAAATCGAATTTTACCGGCTTCGTGTCCTGTTTCTCCGATAACACTTGAGGCGCTTTTACCTCCAGGACAAACCCCTCCCTGCACATCCTGTCAAGCATGCGCCGGGCAAGATCTTCGCGTTTTGGTCCCCGGTTTTGTGGGGCATAGGCTGCCATACCGGCTTCAAAAGCCTGGTAAAGCCTTTCATAACTAACAGGCGCCTTTGCACCCTGCTTGTAAAGCTCCAAAAAATCGGCAAAGACTGCCGGAATGACCATATAATTAAACAGATCCGTTAGGAAAACAATGTATACCTCTCTCCGGTCAACGTTAAAAAGCGGAAACCGGGATGGTATTGCAGTAAAAGGTCTGAACAGGATGGTGCTGTCATTCCATGAAAAATCAGAGCTGTCAATCGTGTTTCGGACGTTTTGAGTCAATTGGAAGAACTGGAGGTCATTGCTTAAATTTTTAGTCCTCTGGACCATTTCCTTAGCCCTGTTGTTATCATAAAAAGGATTCATATGTGCAATCGTGCCGGGATACACTTCTCTTCTGCTTCCATCATTATTTGCGATAACCTTAATATTGAATTTTTCCGGATGCTCCGCCATTTTTGTCCCCGAATGCAGCAAAAAGGTAAAAACAGACAGATCATTGATATAGGGAAGGTTATCCATAATATAATCCCAGTTTGATTTTGCATCTTCATAGGCAGATGGTGGAATATCCGCGATCAGATTGAATTTAGTCCGTACTCCGGCTATACTCAGCCCTTGGATGGTGTTGGTAATCTCAGCCCGCCCATTGCCTTTGGAAATTGCAGAGAGAACACGGTCAGCCGTTGATTCAACTCCACAGGTAATGACATCAAACCCAGCTTTTTTCAGCAGCTTAAAATACGCGCTATCAGCAGCTTCTTCCCCTAAAGCCCGGGTATAAGTCCAAAATTTTGCTTTTATTCCACGTTCAATAATACCCTTTGCAAACTTCTTGCCCCAGCTCGGAGACATAGCAGACGTTATCAGGTAAAAGTAAGAGATCCCATATAGCTTCTGAAGCTGTTCAATATCGTCCAGCACCTTTTCCGGGTTTCGTACTTCATGTGCGGATGTCTCGGGATGACGGCACTGACTGTCGGAGCAGAATGCACACTTGTCCCAATAACACCCGCGGGAGATCATTATAGGTGCGCGCTTATCAGGCAGCACTTTCTCTGCCAGCTTGTAGTACATTTCCAGCTCATCCTGGCTAAAAACCGGAGTTTGCAGTAAATCCGGATGTACTGCGGGCAAATGTCTTGTATATATATAATTCTTTTTCTCATGGTCAAACAAAATAAGATCCGGGACTCCATCCATTTTTTCACCTTTTGCTATGCATTCGGCAAGCATGCGCAGCGTCAATTCTCCCTGGTATAGTCCGACCGCATCGACAGCCCCGCTTTCCATGATTTCATCCACAACATACTTCGCCATAATCGTAAGGCCGCTGCCCCCCAGAATAATAAATGCTTCAGGGTTTAGCTTCCGGATTTCTTTGGCAAGTCTAAATGCATATTCCTTTTGCTGAAGCCAGAATGGTGTACTTATGCCGACAATACCACAGTCGGCAGCCTTGCGCAGAATTGTTCTTGCTTCTGAAGTATTCAGGAATGCATTGAAAGACATGCGGCGGTTTTCCAAAGCCTTTGCTTCAGATATGCCACTTCCCGAATCATTAGGCGCTAACCCAAGCATTCCCATCACGGTCGCCCAACTAGGCATGTGATCCTCCCATGGGTTTTTAGCTGCTCCGGATAACCCAAGCACGGCTTTAGTTCCAAAATGCTTATCTATTATTTCCGGCGGTATAAGAGACATCAGAGCGGCACTATGCAGCAAATTCATAGCATTATGCTCTGTAAGCACCGGCTGCTGCTGTATTTGTTTGAACTCATTAACAGCTTCAGACGCAAATCCGTCAAGCAGTGTCCTGTCATTAAGAAGCCAATATATAAACCGTATATTGAAATCACTTGAATCACAGTCAATTCCACTATTGGTCAAATATCCGTGTAGAACGGGTACACCTAATAGCGGAGCAGGTATCAGCGATAATGGTGTTGATAAGAGAAAAACCTTTGGACCTCTCATAATATACGCCTTCCTTTTACATTTTTTCAGTTATGATCTTTCTGGTTGGATGATGTTGTCAAACAAGCTTTTTATTCCGATTTCTCTAAAATATGTTCCATCAATTTACATAGTATACAAAAAATATTATATCACAATATAAATATTGAACTTTGCTATTTTAAGCCATCTAATACATCTTTTTATATATTCATGAAAATAAAGGATATCAAAACTATCTTACGAAGTTTTAATATCCTTTCCAATTTATTACACTTCTATTTCTCTATTGTTGACAAACATCACTTCACATGCCTTGAGCATATGTAAAACATAAATTTTCAAGTCCCTTATTACTCTATGGTCACTTTGATAAAGTTCATAAGGATTGTGGCTATACTTGCTCTATCAGCAGTGCTGCCAGGTGCGAAATTATTGCTTCCAACACCATTAATCAAGCCATATGTCTGCATTGCAGATACTGAGTCTTTAGCCCAAGCATTAACCAGATTACTGTCAGCAAAAGCGGTCTTGCTTGTGCCTTTTATCATTATGCCCTTATGTTTAATATAGTTGTGCAGCATAACAGCCATTTGTTCACGGGTTATGTTATCATTAACACCGAATTCGCCATTATCATAGCCTTTAATAATACCACTACCTGCTGCCCATGCTACCGACTTACTGTACCAATCGTTAATGTCAACATCTGTAAATCGTGAACTTGTATAATCTGCTAAGTTTTCACCGTCAAGTCTTGCCAATACCGTTACAAACATTGCTCTTGTCATTTTTTCTTTCGGCGCAAATTTATTGTTGCCTATTCCTAAGAAAAGCTGACGTGCCGTTACAAAATCAACTGCATCTTGGTACCAGGAAGCAGGCAATACATCATTGAAGTCAATATCATTATAGCCGATTGTGTACATGGAAAAATGATCTGTAGTAAAGTAAACTCTACCAGTAGCTTCATCATACTTACAATCCTTTACAATCTCAAGTTGTCCATCAGCATTTAAATAGTAAATAATAACTTTATCGGCTTTTTCATTTTCAGAAAGTATATATGGTATAGAAACTTCAACTTTACCATTTCCGAAACTTGATATTGTTTTGCTTCCGCTTGTAACAGAAAATTCATAAAGAGGCTTATCGCCGATTATAGCTTTTGTTGACACAGGTATTGTGCTTTTGTCAACTACGCTTGCAGAAATTTTTATATCACCAGTCGCAGCCTTTGCGATGGTCTCAAATGCTTTACTGTCAAAGCTGACTCCTGCAACCTGAGTTGTGATAACCACTTTGTCTGCAGCATTAGAAAGAGCAGAAACAGTATTTTGGGGCAATGTCACTTCAACTTTGTCTATGCCATCAATATTTGGGATTTTAAATTCTACTGCTGTATCAGCACCATTTTCCTTTGAGGCCTCTAATGCTGTTCTTATTGCGCCATCAACTACTGCCTGCGTTATAGTTGATGTTGTCGTGTTTCCTGAAACCTGCGGCTTTATTTCGATTGCAGCATTAGTATCCGGATTGCTGTCAGGGCTGCTATTGTCGTTTTTGACACCCTGAGAATCATCATCCTCATCTGAATCTGTGTCAGATGTATGCTTTACAACTATCTCTCCTCTGTCACGCACACGAATACGAGGCAGAAATTCTGTGTCAGAACTCATATTTTCGCCTATTGATGCAATACCGGTTACCTGTACAGTGTCACCGACTTTTATATTTGCGAGGGAAACGTTTTTTGTAATATAACCATTAATGTATACTCTGGCGCCGCTAACCATAAGCTGACCAACAACACCATCATTATCTTTTTTAATCTCAGTTACAATACCATTAAATGTTACAAGATTACCGGTATTCTCAGCCGACATAGCCTTTTGAGGTGTAACGGATTTTGGCATCACAGGGTTTTTTTCGCTGTTTATCACAGTAACTTTTGCATTCTGTATCTGCTTCTCACCTTGATATTCACTTACTCTGCCCGTAACGCGAATTTTTTGTCCTGCTTCAACACCGCTTGAAACCGGGAACAGATTTATGCCGCCTGTTTGGTCTTGAACATAAATACAGTCAAAGAACCCTTTGTTGCTGTCACTGCCGTTATATACATCTGTTGCAGCAATCCCTTCAATTACAACATCAGTACCATTAGGCATATTACGTACATCTGCAATTGTTGAAATATTCGCTATAGAGACTATAATATTTTGTAAAATATTATAGTTGCTATATGGCAGTGTACCTGCGTTTTCTACTTCAACTTGTATTTCAAAGTTGGACATAAACGCACCGCCTGCGGCAATTACGGTGGACTTTGTCCCAGCTTGGTGTGTTACCGTTTCATGTGCCATAAGCAATACTTTGTCATTATACAATGGTGGTGCTGCGTTAGCATCTTTATCATCATCTGATGAAAATGTAGTCGCATGACCGCTTATGGTTGGTTTAATGTTAGATTGTAGTACATTCAAAGGGTTACCGTTTGAATCCGCTGCAAAAATTGTTGATCCTCCATACTGGCTATATACTTGACCATCAACAACCCCTTGAGTAAATGGATCCTCATAATTATTATGGTCTGTCAGATACAGTCGCTGTGCCTGACCGCCGTTTTGTGAGTTATCTTTTGCTTCATCATCTGCCAAGCGCAAGCTTGCACCTATTGCAGCAAGAAGTTTGTTTTGCTGTGCAGCCATGTGTTGGTCCGCAGTAAAGTCCGGATCGCTTTTCAGGTTGCTATAACTCTCATAGTAATCACCCCAGCCCGTCACGATAACCGTCCTACCCGATTGTGCAAAGGCTGCTGCGGCATCAATTTCATCCTGGCTATAGCTCTTAAATGGAATCCGCCCTGTTGTTCCATTCCGTCTGCTAGGTACGGTAAATACCATCATCTGGTACTTCGGATTTTGCAAGGCACTTATAAGCTCTTCACTTGTTTTGAGTTCAATGACACGCACATTAAATTTTGATGCTAGTTTGGCGAAATTCCCCATACTGGCTAAATAGTTGCCTGCTACATACTCGTTATCATGTGATGCATCAATTCCTATATATATAAGCTTTTCACTGTCGCGAACATTTACCTCAATATCCTTTGTATAGGTTGTATCAATGCCGCTTTGCGAAATTACTGCTGTTACGGTTACTGTAAAAATGCCCGGTTCCGTAAAAGTATGACTTTGTGTATTAGTATACATGCCACTGCTTGCAATGCTTTCATTAATGTCATATGTGCCTATTGTGCTGCCGTCCTTAATTTTATAGGAAATGGATTTTATTGTTACAGCTTCCGATTCATTATTGAAAAGCTTAGTTGTAAATGTAACCGGCTCATTTGTAACAGGCATCATAGTATCATACTCAATGCTGTCAATCCCAATCTTTGGAGCACTGCCTAACCATATTGGCGCAGTTACTGCAATTTGTCCATCTTCTTCCACGACCTTGATATAATAATATCCTGCTGCAGGACTACTGATTGTTTCCTCTAATGTTGCATTTTGTGTTGAGTATGTATGTGAGTAAATATCCTCTCCGCCATTTGAAATAATGGAAATGGACTGGATTTTATCAGTTGAGTCCGGATCTTCTACAGATACATTAAATACTGCCTGCTCTGGAACATCTTGTATTATAGAACCTAGCATTTCACCATTCAAGGTATACACAATGTCAAGGTTATTGTCTTCTGTAGCGTAAACTCTCATATTCCTAAGTGCATCATATAGACCATTTACTGATAAGTCATTAGTGTATATAACAGTCCTTGCCGTGTTTGAATCTCCCCAATGACCCTTGTGATTATCCTGATTGTTAGTAGGAGCAAGGTGCCAACCTTTGTCCAACGCCTTTATATACTCTTCATACGAGGGAAAGTAAGAACCACTGCCCACAGCCCCTTCTCCGTTACCCACTTCAACAAGTGAGATACGCGCGTCAATCGTTGGGTCAAGATAAGCAAAATCGCTGAAGTTTCCAAAGGTATCGCCTGGGTGGTTAAATTGTGATATTGAGTTTGGGGTATCCTTCAACAGTTGATAATACGCCTTTAATCCCGCATCATTTGATTTTGTATTAAGCTCAGTGTTGTTACGGCTGACAAATCCATCTGTTGCAAAGGTGTTCATATGTCCCGGACCACCTGACCAAGTCATCTCATAGGCATATATGCTAATGAAATTGTCTCTGCGGGCGTTAGAAGCTGCGAGTTGTCCATTTACCCATTCTGTATCGTCTTTGTTATAATCGCCCAAATTATATGTACCTGCCTTATCAGCGGCCGGTTTATTGTCAAATGAGTTTGAATGGTCAGTTACAGCAAAAAAGTCAAGCTTTGCTGTATCTCTTGCATGTGCATATGCATCAGCCAAAGTTCCTGATCCATCTGAATTCTCTGCTGTATGGGAATGAAGCTGGCCAAAGTAGTTTTTATAAGGCATGTTTGAAGCCAAGTAATAACTAAAGGTTGCATTAGCGCTTTGTAAATATCCATCTAATGTTGCATATGCTGTGATATTTACAGGAAGCATATCTTCCGTAATTTGAATAGGACCAGAATATGCAGCCTCCGGGTCACTTGACTCTCCTTCTAAACCTGCCTTCTTTGTTACAATGTATCTTATTGTCGCATTTTCTGCTGCTGTAAGTGTGATTTGCGAAGTGCCGCTCACTGCACCAACTGGATTTGCGGTAACCGACTGTGTCTTTGCCTGCGTGTAAGTGAAAGTAGCTTCAGGTGTATTATAACCACCCTTTGATGCTTTAGCTTTTATGATGGCTTTGCCATCAGGTTGATTAAATTCATTTATTACTACTGTGCCGCTGTTGCTTGCAATAGTTTGCAGAGCGCCGCCGTTCAGGGTATAAACGATTGTTGCATCTGCTGTTGAAGTGGACAAAGTTACAATACCGCCTATGGGTAATGTGCTGTTGGTAATTGGATCTGCAATAACATTTTCAACTGACGGTGCAGTGCCGTAAACAATATCTGTAACGTTAGCTTGAATTTGCGGGTTGTTATAATATCCGTCAACCCCTGTTATGGTGATGAAGTCACCTGCACTTTTTCCTGTTAATGCACGCGCACGCAATGTGATTTCATCGCTGCTTTGAGTTATAATGTGGTTATATGTACCTGTACCAGTTCCGCCGATCGTTTTTATTTGTGCATTTTCTACTTTAATCAGCTTGCCCTCATGAATTCTGTCTGAATTGTTGAGGTCGTTGATTGAGGCCACAAGAGGCTCTGGCATTGTCGGCGTTTCATTAGTTATCTGAATATCTTCTAAGCTTGCCGGATTAATTTGTACCATACCGCCATACAGTACAATAGCACCAATTATGTCAATCTCTTTTCCGACATAGCTGCTGATATCTTTAGATGAACTGCCTGAGTCAACACAAATACCACCGCTTGAGTCTTGCATAAATATGGTTCTGGCTTGTGTTGTATAAGTTACGATACCTTTAACTCTTACTTCTGAGCCGCTTGATTTTCCTTTCGCTTCTTGTGCAGTTATTATTTCAGGCAAAGCCTTGATAGTATATACAAATGATACCTCTTCACTTGCTAAGAGCCCATCTTTTGTTGCCTTTGCCTTGATTGTGGCAGTTCCGTCTACGAATGCGCTTTGATCAAGGGTAATTGGCCCTATATATTCGGTTTCTATGCCGTCATTCAGCTTATAAGTTATAGTTGCATCTGCAGTAGCAGTTGACAGGGTTATTTCTGTATCAACATAAACCTCACCGCTTGCGGGATTTGCAGTTGGGTTCGCCACTGCTGTTTCAAATCCGAATGTTGAGTTTTTTGGTGTTGGAGCTGCGGCATAAAAATCGGCACTATTGTTGTCAGTATCCCAACCGCCTGTTTCAACAGCTTGGCCACCGTCATTATCCTTTCGCTGTACGCTGTTGGTACTCGAACCGGCGGGAGCAGCAGCGCTTCCCTCATAAGTATTAGCTGTGCCTGCACCTACCATATCCACTGCAGTACTACCCGCATCAACAAGTTGAACTTTAAAATTGGACGCACCCATGGCAATTGAACATGTGACGTCAGGCGCAGGCAAATCTAAAGTACCACCAGCACCTGCCGCAGCCTGAATTAGAAAATAGCCTCCTGCTTTTATTGTGCCTGAAGTAATGGAGTAATTATTGCTGCCAAAAGTTCCGGTTGCGGAAGCATATTGAACACTCCAGCCGGTAAGATCCACATCACTTGCTGTAGGGTTATAAAGCTCTATAAAATCATTTTTGTACTGTGCGCCTGAGTTTCCTCCGCCTCCATATACTTCACTGATTACTAGATGACTCGCCCCCTCTGCTAATACCGGCACTGTCACAAGCGACAGCATTGACATAACCATACAAGTCACAAGCAGTAAGCTGGTAATTGATTTGATTTTTTTCATGACAATCTCCCCCCTGTAAATAATGATTGACTTACTGTCAATTAATGAAAGAAATACTAATGCCCTTCCTAAGCTTAATTGCATTCTACCCCCCTGATTTTCATATTCTTACTATGATATTTGTCATTGCGCAAATTCATGATGATAAGAAGATTTAAGTTTCTATTACTATTATATATTACAAGTCTTAATTGCACTACTATATTTTCATATTTTGTCGATATATTGAATTTTATCCGTTAATTTGTATAATTTTTGTCTTTAATTATAAAAGCCAACCTTTCTGTTCCAGTTAGCATGTCTATTTAAATTTATAAAAGACGAGAACAAATGTGCCTTTCTGAGCATCCGTTTGGTGCAGTAAAGTGGTATCATGGAGCACATTATCTCCTTTGTAAGGGAAAAGAAGTCAGGCCTGATTTTCTTTATGTACCGCATTACAGTTAACTTGATTCTTGTTGATTCAACTCATCAAAGAATATCAAATTTACTATAATATAAATAATAAATCCACAATTTGACATATTTTATTATTACTGCTATAATTTCAACATATTACATTTAATTGCATAAAATTAATTGCTTGCTAAAGAAAAGGAGGAAAAATGTACAAATCATTAATCCCGGCGGGAATTCTTGGGGTTGCTGCTATCATACCTGAAGAGATCAGAGAAAATGCTTTTTGGGATAATATCGAATTTAAGGGGCTCAAAGAGGGGAAGAATCCATTTGAAGGTATCAATCAAAGAAGAGTATTCCCTTTTGATATGCTTCCTTCCGATGCTGAGGCGGAAGCTGGTAAAAGGGCTTTGGAGGCCTCATGCACGTCACCCCACGATATAGACCTTATCATGGTTCAGTCGATGATACAGGACGAAATACTTCCCGGAAACGCATGCCTGGTTCAGCATAAGTTAGGCCTCATGAATGCTGGAGCATGGACTATTGATACATGCTGCTCCAGCTTTGTATCAATGGTTGTTATGGCATCAAATCTTATTGCAACAGGTGAATTTAAAAAAATACTTGTAATTACCTCCGCGCTATGCTCACAATTGGCAGATTACAGTGATTATCAATGCTGTTATCTCGGTGATGGGGCAGGTGCAGCAGTTATAGGCAGAGTGAGTGAAGGCAGAGGCTATATAGCTTCATTCTGCAATTCTCATGGACAATACCATAAAGGTTTCACTCTTCAGACAAGGCAGCCGAGTAATTATAACCGCAGGCATTATATGGCTTCGCTGGAAAAACCGCTGCTGACTTTTGATGCAGATATTATAAGAAAAATAGGAAGAGAATCGGTTAGCGATATGAAATTTGTTCTTGATAGAACACTGGAAAAATCTCAAATGCGCCCAGAGGATATAGACCTATTCCTGTCCCATCAGCCTTGCCACTGGGCACATGGAGCATGGAGGGACAGTATAGGCTTGAGTCCCGAAAATTCATACGAGACATTTTACAAATACGGAAATATGGCTTCAGCCAGCATACCTGTTAATTTATTCGAGGCTAACATGAGGGGGATGCTAAAGGATGGAAGCAACCTGCTGATTGCATCATCCGGAGCAGGAGAAAACCATATAGCGGCAGTACTGAAGTGGGGACTCTGATTCCTCTCAGGCAGCTGAAAAATCTCGAAAGCATCCGTAAATATAAGCAGCCTTTGCATGCAAAGGCTGCTTTGATTCTAGTCGGTATATATTACGGAACAAAGGCCACGGCATCAATCTCCAGTTCTGCATCCTTCGGAAGTCTCGATACTTCTACACAAGTCCTTGCAGGATAGCCACAATCAAAATACTCACTGTAAATTCTGTTTATAATACTCAGATTATCTAAATTAATTACGAATAGTGATACTTTGGTTATATATTTCATATCACTCCCTGCTGCCCTTAAAACTGCCCTCAGATTTTCAAGAGCCTGTCTTGTCTGAGCCTCAATACCTCCGATTGCCAGTTCACCTGTTTCAGGAACAATAGGGATTTGTCCTGCTGTAAATAGCCGACCTCCTACATTAGTAGCCTGTGAATAAGGCCCAACAGGTAAAGGAGCCTTTTCCGTATTGATAAATTCCATTGCCATATTTATTCCCCTTTCCTCTAAAACGAATGGTTTAACAGAAACCGAATTTGCGAATATTACAACGATAGCCCACCGTCAATAACAAATGTCTGCCCAACTATATAACGGGATTGCTCCTGACACAGATACAACACCATATCGGCTACTTCCTCCGGTTCACCTATACGTCCGGCAGGTACTTGCGCCTTTAGGGCTTCAAGAATCTCTTCACTTACATCTTTCATCAGAAGGTCGGTATTAACTAATCCTGGAGCAATGCAGTTTACATTAATATTATTCTTTATAAGTTCCCTTCCCAAAACCTTTGTAAATGCCATAATTCCAGCCTTGGAAGCAGAATAGTTGCTTATACCGTCAATTGCTTTTGTCCCGCCAATTGAACTAATATTTATAATTTTTCCGGATTTTTGTGCTGTCATGTATGGAGAAACCTGCTTGCAGACATTGAAAGCACCCGTCAGGTTGGTATCTATTACATTATGCCAATCTTCTGTGCTCATATCGCTAAAGAGCATGTTCCTCGCTATTCCTGCGCTATTAACAAGGATATCAATTTTACCCAGATGTTCGACTACAGAACTTGCCATTTTACCAACCTCCTCGTAGTCTCTTACATCAGCCTGGCACAGGAAGCATTTAACGCCGTACCTGCTTATGTTGTCCCTGACTTCCATGGCAGCTTCCTTATTCCCTTTAAAATTCAGTGCAATATTTGCTCCGTTTTGCGCAAGCTTCTTAGCCGTTGCCCTGCCTATTCCTCTTGATGCTCCTGTAATTAGCGCCACTTTTCCCTTTAACAATGGACATCCTCCTCACATATTTTGAAGTCACTGAAACAGTATCGAAAAGCTTGGTTTCATCATAATAAAATATTGTAACAATATACTTAAAATACCATATTATCACAATATTGTAAATAACAAAGTGCATTTTTTGCTGCATGTAATGACAAGGGGAGATTATTTTCTAATTTTTTATATATTGAGTTCTACTTGCTGTTTGAGGCTGATTTCAAGGAATGTTCCTACGGGTTGGGACCATTTAATTGCGGTATAAGTAGTCCATTAAAGCGTTGGTCCGGGGTTTCTGATCCACATCGCCTACAGTTCTTGACATCAGGTCTTCCACAGACTCCCTGTAAATTTGCTCCATATTCAGGTTCAAGGTTTTTGCAATGAGTCCCGCCCGCATATCATTGGCGATTCTATTGCTCATATTACGTATATACCATCTTTTAATATATCGGGCTGATAAGAGACCATAATTAAAGGGTTGCCTTTTGGCAGTTCGAAGTTAATAGCAGCTATGCAGGCTAAAATACCTGTAAATTTTTATCAAACAAAAAACGGGATATAATTTTGTCGCTTTTACAACAAAATTGTATCCCGTTTTTGCTCTATAGTAACTGAAAATACTGGTTTTCAGACAATTTGTGGTGGAGATAAGGAGGATCGAACCCTCGACCTCTTGAATACCATTCAAGCGCTCTCCCGACATATCGGGTGTGCAACCCCACAAAACGGCTTTTATATGTAAGGAATATCTCAGCTGTAGAGAGCTTAGTTTTCTAACAAGCTATCTCATGATGCGGCACGATCCGCGACACTGTCAAGTCCGTTAAGGAATTGCTGCACATTCAGGTTCAATTCGACGTCCAGCTTGTAGTCTTTAAATGCATTAACCCGATTGATGATGTAACTGGTGATCATCTTTTTGACTTCCATATCGCTGTCATCAAAAATCTCTGACCATGTACGGATGCGGGAAAGTTCGTTTTTCATTTCCTCCGCCTTCTCGTTGCCTCGCTCAAGTTCGGCAGTCAGTCGCCCGCTGATCGCGAGAACCTTATCGCGGCTCTCATTGACAAGTTCAGATAGGACGTCCATAGGCATCTTGCTTTTTCCCTGAACCGCTTTTATCACTTCTGCCTTTAGCGACTCATATTCCGTGTTAGCCTTGCTGTTTTCAGCCTTTATCCTTTTAATTTCCGCCCGAAGCTCTGCCATTTGACGATCCTGCGCACTGCCAATCATAAGGTTATCCATTATGTTAACGGGAAACAGAGCTAAGGCTCTCTTACTTCCCTTTTGGGAGAATGAGAGAGCCTTCACTCTGTTTACAAAAATCTTATCTTGCCGCTATAGGTGTTGTCTCAATAGATTCAATTGCCAATGCTGCCGGAGTAACTACTTCCTTTACTGCTGGAGCTACGTATACCTTTTTCATTCTTTTCACCTCCTCTCCTGATGAAAGATGTATGAATGTGTTTGTTCATTCCGACTTCAGATTCGTTGCTTCAGATTCATGTACATTACAATAAAAATAACGATAATTTCTTATATTATAAAGGATGTGGGGTGAATTATATACCAAATGAGCGATGATACAGGGTACGATTGATTTCGAAAGATAAAAAATCGCTCCACTGGTCAATCCGAATAAAAATTGTATAATCAAATCATATTTTTTAAATACATTGGACCATTTAATACCATAATGGTGCATCACAAAAAGATATGCACTGAAAAAGACGGATCCCCACCCAATTGACGAAGCTGTATTTGATATCACAAATCCCCTATAGAAAAACTCTTCAAATACAGGCGTCAATACGAGTAATACCGCAAAGGTAATATAATCAAGCTTACTTTGCTTGCTGCATGCAAAACCGATCATGTCATAGGACAAGGTTAATTGCCAGGTGCGGTATTTGGGTAAAATAAACAGGATTCCGGCACAGACGGAAACCAGGATCCAGACTACCAAATTCAACATCTCTGGATATATCTGAAAGCTCACCCCAATAAGCAATGGGAATGCAAGAGGTATTATATAAAGACTCCTCCTGAAAAGCATTGCCATATTCTCATGCTTATCGGAATGAACCCGTTGCGCATTGCCCGCAAAAAGCAATACCGGAATCCAAAAAATCAGAAGCAGCGCATGACCGGTGCCTTTGTAATAAGTCATCAATCCAATCATGATGATTGTTACCCATATGAAATTTTCATTCATGTGCATGATTGCATCGTTTTGTTTAGTATTATAGTTAGCCATTGCACCCTTCCACATCAATTATAATATCATTGGCATGCAAAAATTCCACAGTCCGGAACACATCGTTTTCTAAGGTTCCTCTGTCGACCTCATACTCTTCCATTAATAAATCGATAACCTTGGAAAGACTTGTTTTTCCGTCTAAATGATCCAGTATAAACTTCGATACATCATTGATTTCAAAACACTTGCCGTTTGCCAGTACCACATGTCGGTTAGCAATTCTTCTTATCCGGGTCTGTATGTTTTTTTTACAAACACTTGAAACGTTCAATGTTATACACCTCCTATCCGCTCTTCTATCAAGCTTATGATTTCATTGGTATAGCTTAAAATTTCTTCAACATGGCTTGTCAAATCCTGACGATCCTTTAAATGGGTATAAAAGAATAGTCTTTGGAACTTGTCATATACTCTTTGCGCTTCCTCGTTTTTCTCTGACAGTATACGCAGCTTTTCACAGATCCATTTGCTTCTGTCTATTGTCGTTCCCCAGCTGAAAATATAACCCTGCATAATATCGTAGAGCATGTTTCTTGAGGCTAGCAGCGCAGTCTCCGGCTTGCTTCCTTCAAGGTTTCCCAAAACATCGTCATAGGAATTGTCAGCACAATTGATATAATACCGGACCATGAGCCTGCAAAATTTCTTCAGGTCAAATCCTGCCCTCAGTCTATCGTATTTTTCTTTGTTGTAAATGGGAATCCCCACAATAAACCGATGGGCAAAGGATGAAAGCTCCCACAGATTAAATCCCTGCACTTTTACTTCATTCAAGATTCTTACCGTATCATCTTCAAGGGTTATTCGATTCACTTGTTCGATGATGCTTTCCAATACATCCATGGGCTTATACTCTATGACGCATTTTATACCGTTATCCGACAATATGAATTGAGACTTAAATTTATCAAAATCATATTCTATTTCCGGTGAGTCAATTCCCTTAAGATCCTTCGATAAAACAAACACATCAAGATCCGAGTATTTATTACCGATTCCCTCAATCACAGAGCCGGAAATATAAATAACATCATCCTCTTTATACGCAGCAACCCTGGTTATATTCTCAAAACATATGTCCTTACCCAAATTTTCAATGTATATGCTGTTCATAAAATACTCCTTCAATTCAATTTATTTTGGCTCAACGGTAAATAATAAGCCAATGAAACGTATTAATACACATCCAAAGATGCCCTTTTTCTAGAGATTCTATCCATAATATGCAGAGCGGAATATCCGATCAAGATATATACACCCCCCACCAGCACCTCCTGCAGTAAGAGACTGCTTATTGAAACCCCGCTCTGACCTTTTACAATCAGCCGGGCAGCTTCTATACTCCGCGTCAGTGGCAGCAAATAAGATATTTTCTGAATAAAAACCGGCAGCTGTTCAATGGAAAAGTTCGATCCGCTCAAAGCAAAAAGTACTATGCTGCCCGTATTCAAAACCAGACTCACATCCCTTAATACAAGCCCAAAGCTGCTGATGAATAGTCCCATGCCAGATACCGCAAACATTCCAACGAATATGCTTAAAAATAACAATCCCAGATTCACATGGTTTAAATTCAGATGAAAAAACAACATACCCACCAACAAGCCGATTACTACTGAAAACAGACCGTCAAAAAGATGCACTGTAGATTTGGCAAAAAAAGCAAGGAATTTATTGGTTGGTGAAACCATGATCATTTTCAGCGTGCCAAACTGCCTTTCATTTGCCAAAACGGTTCCAATCCCGAAAAAAGCGTTGGTGGTACACAACAAAAAAGCATTTCCCAGAATCCAGGGTGTCAGGTCACTGTCAGCGCCGTGAGCATATTTTGCCAGCATGCAAAAAAATATCAATTGCAGGATGGGATTTACAATTTTTATTAATAGATAGCTATAGAAATCATAAAATCCGTACAAAGCTTTGTAGGATAGCAAAGAATGCCGTAAAAACCGATTGACACCTTCCACGATATAAGACATTAATACACCTCCAGGGTTGCCTTGATACGGACTTTTTTGTCAATAATCCGGAATAAGTATACCGACAATACAAAATACAATACGGTTAAGATCAGCATGATCATCAGTTCATTGCCGAAAGCACCGGTATTCTCAATTCCGAGAACGCATTGCCTCAACAACTTTGCCGACCAAGTCGGTACAAGAATATAAGATAAGGGCTTAAGCCATACCGGCAGCATATCAAGGGGGAATAAAATCCCGCACAGTATGAAAATGGGATATTCCATACAGTTCATCAGTATGGCGGATTTTCTGGATATCGTAAATATTACCGCAAGGAGCATAGCCACAGCCATAAACCCTATGATGGAAAGCAAAAATGTCAGCAAAAAAGCCACCGGATGAGATACTGCCACTTGTACGCTAAATGCAATTTTGACAAAAACAAAGGTGATCAATATTGAAAGTATGCCTAAAAGGGTATTACCGATTATTTTACCCAGCATGATGATCTCAAACCTTGCCGGAACAGAAATAATGAGCTGAAGGGTTCCCATCATCCTCTCTCTGTTTATATCCCCTGCAGATGAAAAACAGATTGTACTCCAGAGGCTTAATAAGCCGGTACCCAAAATAACAAAGGTAATGAAATTTGATTGCGCAGAGTTTTTAAAAATAATGTAGGTGATGAAGCCGTATAATATGGGTTGAACAGCAACGCAGAATCTGAAGGTCGACCTTGAAAAGGACTGCTTCATTTGCAGGATGCAGCTTAGATATATGACTCTCAATGTATTATTCATTAGCTTCCCCCCACAAGCTTAATATAAACATCTTCCAAGGTTGCCTCTCTCATATTGATTCCCAAAATCCGGGTGTCTTTGAATATATCAACCACCTTATTAATGACACCCGAGGGCTCCTTGCTCTGGATTTCGACAATGTTGACCTGCTCCTCCTGCTTTACTACCACAGCTTCTATTTCTTTGATGCTTTTGAGTTCTTGCACCTTTTGGTCGTCGATCCCAAGAACCTTAAGCTCCAGTATAGGGACTTCCAGCGCCAGCTTTTTAAGGTTTTTGGGGGTATCCAGACATACCAGCTTGCCCTTATTAATAATCGCAATTCTGTCGCAAAGCTCATCAGCCTCATACATATAATGGGTGGTAAGAACCACGGTTTTTTTCAGCTCAGCCATATTTGCAATGATTTTGCGTAAATCCCTGGCGCCAACCGGGTCCAGGCCAAGGGTAGGTTCATCCAAGAACACGATTTCCGGGTCATTGATCAAGCCTCTGGCGATTTGCAGTCTCTGCTTCATACCCTTTGAGTAATTCTCAACCAGCTCGTCGGCTCTGTCCGTAAGACCTACCCGGTCCAGAAGCTCAGGAATCCTCTTTTCCCGCACTTTTTTGCTGATTTTGTACAGGTCGGAAAAATATATGAGATTGTCCCTTGCGCTCAATCTCCAATAGAGATTCCGCTCTCCACCGAATATAAAATTGATGCGGTGCCTGATATTCTTTTCTTCGCCGAAGGTATGATGCCCAAGGACCTTCGCCTCTCCCGAAGTCGGTGCAAGAAGGGTTGTCAGTATTTTAATAATTGTGGTTTTACCCGCTCCATTGGGTCCCAATATGCCAAATATCTCACCCTTGCTCACATCAAAGGATATATTGTTAACAGCAACAATTTTCTTCTTATCCTTGATAAAGGTCCCTTGCTCCGATAAATATTCCCTGACCAGATTATTAACTACAATCACGTTATCCATATTATATCACCTTACTATCCATTTTTTCAAATTATTGTTAAAACTTTACAAATCGATCAACGGTATACCTAATAACCTGAGACCGTATAATTTTATCATTCTGTCCAGAATTTAACCGTATCATTTACTTGTTGCACTCGTATCATTGCCGTAATCGGTAATGATACGAGTGGCATGAGTGGTACATGAGTTCGGTCATGCTTACATTTTTATCTTGTCCGCAATAATTCCAACGCCCTTTTGTAAAGCGGATCATATTCGCAACCGCAACTCCCGCAATCTTTGTCTGCCTGTTCAACGGCTTTTACTAATTCCACCGTCATGTCAGAAGACCCATCGGCCGCCAACCACTTTTTCGAGGGTGCATCAATCAAGTCCCACCCCGACTCCGCGAACTTTTCAACGATTTTTACCAACTCTGTACTTGCCATTTGACATACCTCCGTTTATTTATTTCCCTAACATGGGTTTTAGATTCTTGTTAAGTCTGTCTACAATTTTTTCAAAATCCCGCTGTCGGGCTTCTTCGGTTTTGAATGAAAGGTATCTCCTTGTGTATGTAGACCGAGCAGACAGCGGCATATTGTTAAAGTTCTCATATGCCGGTGATATGCCGGCCAACTTTTCCGCGAGCGCTTCAACCTGTTCGTCTGTAATCGGGTCACGCTTCGGAGCGTCCCACATCCCGTTTCGTTTTGCGGATTCCACTGCTTTTTCGCCCAATTCGGTCATTAACCCTTTTATTCGTAACGTTTCCACCGTTTTCTTGTTTTTTTCAGACCAAGGACTTTTAGGGCGGCGCTTAGCAAAGTATTTTATATATTTTGTGTTATCGATGCTTTTCATCTGTCCGTCTATCCACCCAAAACAAAGAGCTTCTTCCAAGGCGTCATTTGCGGATAAAGTAGCTATCGCTTTTGTTTTGCCGAACACAAGCCACACTCCGTCGCTTATCTCCGCGTTTTCACGCAACCATGTGCGAAAATCGCCGCGCGAAGTAAATAATACTTCAGGTACATCCGCTCTCATAATCACAACAACTCCTTAATGTCGAATGTTTCGGATGAACCGGGGTAATATCGTCCCTTTTCGGCTGTAAATCTATATACGCAATAATCGTCATCGATAACGCCTTTGGGATAATACCGCTCAAATCCTTCACGCCATAAAAGTTCCTTATGGTACGCATCGGTGCAGACTTCCATCGTGCCGATCAGCATGAGTCCGTGATAAGCCGGTTCGTCACAATAATAAATACAAGCCTTAGGGTTCAATTTGAATTGTGCCGCTCTTTTTGACGATAGATTGGTTGAAAAATAATGAATGCCCAGACCGTCGCGTTGCAGCGAAAACATGGCCTTGGTATTCGGGTATCCGTTTTCGTCCACCGAGGATACATAAACATTCTTCGCGTTCTCGACCAATAAATTGATTTCCTTTTTCATTTGCTCGTTCATAATTGATCCCCGCTTTCGTTTAGATTTTTTAGGATTTTCTTCATCGGCTCACCCCAAGAACCAACCGCAGTACCGTCCCATTTGAAATATGTTTGGCGGATTGTATGTATAGGCCGGATAGTATTCATCCGCTTTTCAACGCTTAGGGTCTCGTCACATAAAAGTTCATCAGCAAGAACATTTCTGATCTTGCAGAGAAATACCTCCCCGTTGTCCAGCGCAATAGACCGATCGACTTCCAGTTCATAAACCCACGGACTTTTAACGAGAACCGGGACATTAAGAACCCGACCTTTTTCTGTTTCGACGGTAACACGCATTTTATTTCTGCTATACCCTTCCGTATTGCCAAAATAATCTGCAATCGGCAATAATTCTTCTGTAACAAGGTTAGCAGAAAAAACTTTCGTTGCGTGGATACGGTCTTTGGTCAGTTTATCGCCGCCGATACAGGCCATTACGCCCATCTCTGTATCCAAATAATAGCTGAACCAACAAAACAACCCGAAATTCGGTGTTTCGTCCTCTTTATGCGTACCGTAAATAAACAGCGTCTGGGGACAAAAATGGTTGGAATTTGGTATTGACTTTTTCATATCATATGCTCCTCATTAAGCTTTAATAGGATCTGCTACCCATAATACTCTCACTCAATATGTTTTTTATTTCCAACAAAGTTACAGATAGTATCAATAGTTCTAAAATTGTTTATATCTAAATCTGCTGTCTTAATTTTAATTTGAAAATTTTTTTCAAGAAAACACATGAGGTCAATAGCAAACAAAGAATTTACATACCCTAATTCAAACATCGGGGTATCGTCATCGATACTTATACCCCCTGCATTCACTTTTACATAATCCGCTATAAGTCCTTTCATGTTGGTTGTAATTGGTTCACTCATATGAATTACCTCATTTCTTTTATTTATATGTATAAAATCCAATACCTGTTTTTCGTCCTAGTCTATTTGCCTGTACCATTTGCTTTAAGAGTGGACATGCTCTATATTTAGAATCTTGAAAATCTTGATATAACACATTCAAAGAATTAAGTACAGTATCTATCCCTATAATATCGGCCGTTTCAAGCGGTCCGATTTTATGGTTAAAGCATTGCTTGAACAATTCATCTACTTCCTTTGGGCTTGCGATGTTTTCATATACTGTAAATGCTGCTTCATTCATAAAAACATGAGATATTCTGTTTGATACAAAACCTATACCATCGTTTACGACTATAGAGTTTTTGTTTATAAACTTCAGAAATTCTAGTGAATGCTCAATACACTGGGAATCGGTCAATAACCCTTTGATAACTTCAACCGTAGGCATTAGTACAACCGGATTCATAAAATGGATGCCAATTACTTTCTGAGGACGATTAGTTAGGGAAGCTATTTTTGTTATTGATGTGCAAGAGGTATTAGCCGCAAAAATCGTTTTTTCATGGCATACATTGTCCAACTGGTGATATAAAGGTTTTTTGAGATCCCATACTTCGGGAACATTCTCTATAACAATATCACATTCTGATACAGCCTTTAAATCAGTAGTTAAAATTGAATTTGTAAAAACATCCTCTTTGCTCGAAATGGATTTATCAACCAGCTTGGAAAATCTTACATACTTTTCTATTTCGTTTTTGGCGTAATTAAGCTTTTCATCTGAAATATCAACCAAAATATACTTTACATCATGCAGCGTCAAACATGATGCTATTCCAATACCCATAGTCCCTGCACCAATAATTCCGATATTGTATTCCATATAATCGTTCCTCCTCTTAATGAATTATATTTAAAAGATCCGCTTTTTCTAACAACACACGACTAATGCTATCAGTAAATTGCTTTTCTAATTCTTGTAAACTAATTTCACCGAACAGAAAATCCCTTAAAAAGTAATACTTTTTATCATCATATTTTTGAACTAATAACTCAACACTTTTTTCAATGTTGCTTTTATAAAAATTCGCCTCCCGTTTGTGCGGAATATGATAATTCATAGCGCCTTCACATAAATAAAATTGATAGTTTTGCCTTACCATCCGTATGGCCAAATCAAAGTGTTCAGCTCCCCATATCGAAAAATAATCATCAAAGCCTCCAACTTTTTCAATATTAGCTTTTTTCATACTGGAATTGCCTACCAAATATGATATCCAACGTATTTCGGATTCTGTGTAATTTGTTTCATCGTATAATTGGATTATCTTTGAATAAAATACAGGTTTACGCGCCATTCTATGTATTTCTGACATACTCAATTTAGGAATCTTTTCTGGTTGATTATAACTACCAAAATAATCATACGAACATCCAATAACAACTTTGTTTGTGCTGTTGTTACCCTCAATAAAATGTTCCATATGTTTACTGATAAAATCATGATGGGGGAATCTATCCGCATCATTAAACAATAGAATTTCGCCTTGTGCATTATTAATACCGGTATTTCGGGCGTTGGCTCTTCCTTGGTTCTGCTGTCTGATAAATTTTAAAGAATAGTTAAATTTGCTGTTTCTTTCATTTATATTATTTTCAGCAGAATCATCAGATCCATCATCAACAACGATTATTTCAAAAAGAGAGTTGTCATATGTCTGCTTATTAAAAAAGTTGAGAGTAATATTTAATGATGCGTTCTGATTATACACGGGAATGATAACAGAAACATTCTTTTTTTTCATGTGGGCACACTTCCTCATTAAAAATCTTGATGAGTTATATATTCAAATCGACTAAGTAATAGATTTTCGGTAAAACTCAGAAGCTTTTTTCCGGGATTTTTTATTCGTATTGGTTTTTGGAATACTATCCCATTCAATGATCTGCTGTGGACATTCATATGGAAATAGTTTTTTTAAGCAGTGTTCACGCACCATAGATATATCAACAGGTTTGTCGCCGTTTCTTACGTATGCACAAATAATTTTATTTTGGTGAACTGGGTCCGGTATTGAAAACGCTATACATTCTTTTATCTCGTCCATTTCTCCTATGATATCTTCTACAGTATTTAAATTGATATTTTTACCTGACCTTATAACAACATCGTCTGCTCTTCCGGATACAAACAATTCTTGATTTGCGTTCAAATAACCAATATCCCCTGTGAATAACCATCCGTCTTGAATTTTTGCGCTAGTTAATTCCGGATCTCCATAATATCCAAGCATTAACGCGTTTGACTTGACAAGGATTCGACCTTCTTCATTTATACGCGCTTCACCAGAATCATTTATGATTTTGACTGATACATTTTTTATGGGCTTTCCGGCGAATCCTGCTTCATAATTATCAGGTGCATCTGTTTGAGATGTAACCCTTGGTCCAGCTTCAGTCAATCCATACATGTTATAAACTTTTGAAGATGAGAACGTATTTCGGGCCTTATTAATCAATGTAGGGCTGGAAAAACCACCGCATGTATAAATACCCTTTATTTCAGGTATTTCTCTTTCATTTTCAGCATATTTGGTTAAATAATGTAATAAAGTTGGATTTACAACAAGGTAATCAGGTTTACACTTGATAATTCTTTTTATTAACACACTATAAGGTACAACCGGATTATATATGTATAACGTCATACCAACAGCCAAAGCCATCAGTAATTCACCGATAACACTTGATATATGTGACAAAGACTTAGCAATATATAAGCTTTCACTTTTTTGAGGTTGCATATAATCTATAATAGATTCAATATTGTTTAGGATGCTTTCATGCGAAATAAGCACCCCTTTATGCATAAAATCAGCAGTACCTGAGGTCAATAGTATTATAGCGGGGGCCAGATCACTGTCAAGTAAAACCTTTTGTTTGTTATCACCGGACAATTCTATATTTGCAGGACCAATCCATTTTATATTGTCATAATGAAATATATAATTGCATGTGTTATTAAGGCTAAATATCTCTTCTGCTCTTTTTCCAAAAATGAAAGCATACCTTATATTAAACTTGTCAGTAATTTCTTTGAGTGATGAAGAAGATATTTGCGGATCAATAGGTACTGCAACTGCTCCGGCTGAAATTATTGACAATAAAGCCGACAGAAAGCATGAATGATTATCACAAATAATCGCAATGTTTTCATACGGCCGTAAGCTAATAGATTTTAATATGGCTGATGTTTCAGCAACATCATTCCTGATTTTGTTTATATCAACAAGACCCGAAGAATCATAAATCTTAAATGAATCACTTTCTTTTGAAAATAATAACGAATCAATCTTCATTTTACACATATTTCTCATCCATCTTTTGTTCTATAAATTTTACAGTGTCATCAATATTATCAAACAAAGATAAATCAAGTTCTTCAGGATCACAAGATATTTCAAATTCTTTTTCAATGGCAATAATCAATTCGAGAATTTGGATTGAATCTAACGCTAAGTCATTAATCAATGATGTATTATGTTTTATCTCTTCATCAACATTGCCTATTGACATAAACTTTCCTTCATTAAGCATTTTCTTTAACTTCTCAAACACAATTTCTGTTTTCATTATCATGGCCTCCTACCTCAAAGTTTGAATTTTATCAGTATCATCTGGAATCAATCCCATTTTAATCAGATATTCATAGGTTGTCCTTGGTACGATTTCTTGTATTACATCGTATTCTTTTAATTTCAGACATTTTCTTACCTTTGATGCGCTGATGACATCGCCGCCCCACTCCTTCCTTGGTATTTCTATCAATTCAACCGAATGCAATTTCAAAATCTGTTTCATCTGCTCATTATATTGTCTTGTAACAGCATCCAGTGGTTCTTCTCCTACAAAACGAACTGATATATGCAACGGTGGGGCAATATACCTTCCAAATATTTCTAAATCTTGTGAGGCATCCACCTTGGCATCCACTTTTTGTTCTTTTACAAAATAAACCGACAGCGTCTGGTGAGAGAGTATAAATTCTCCGCTGGGAACCACGGTTACATTCTCTAAATGTTTGGTCCCTTCCACGATCATAGCAAAGCGATCCTGGAATAAAAATTCCGACTTGTTTTCCTCTACCGCAAATATGTAAAGATAATCCACGGTCTTTGCAGCATATTCTATTAAATGCTGATGTCCCAGCGTAAATGGATTGCAATTCATGACAATGCTGCCAATGGTACCTTCCGCCTCGAACTTCTCTTCCTTGATTTTTTTTATATAATGGTCCACCATAGTTCTATGTTCCTCTGTTAAGACCTCGCCCTTTTGAATATACAAATTATCCTTTTCATTGCTTAATTCTTCTATCTTTGTTTTCAAAAATGTATCATAGATATACTTTGCACACAGATAATGGCTTGTTTTATTAGCATGAATCGGTTTATCTGAAAATAATGTGAGACGTTCTTTGTTGTTAAAAATATCTATTAGACTAAATTGAGTGATTGCGTTATCTTCCTTATCTTCCTTATATCTTTTTTGATTGAGATCTTCATCAATAAATACTACAATATCTTTTTTTCTTATTGGAAGTTTGTTCAGTTTTTTATAAAGGCCGAATTTCCTTAAAGCGTCAATGGGTACTGCTACAACGATATATTCGCTGCCTACCAGCTTTTGAATCTGTGCAATCAGGCAATCCTCTGTCTTCGCTCCCAGGCCAGACACGACGCATGGTCCAATCACATAAATTCTTTTCCCGATACCCTCTGCCGTTTGATAAACCCTTAATTCCTCGATAAAATAGAAGTTTTTCGTTTTTTCAAAGAAATAATCCTGATTAGCAACCATATCTTCACAAACATCTTTGCCAAATATCTCATAAGTTAAATTTCTCTTTTCCTCATTCTTTGAATTGACGCTAAATGTTACTTTTCGTTCATTCGCCTTCTGTTCTAAAGAGGTAACAAAATCGATCTGCGCGTATAACGGAAATGTGAACTTAGCTACATGGATACCCTGATCCATAAAATTTTTTTGCGCCTCATAGCACAATTCCCTCATATTGTCTAATCCCAAATCTGCTAAAAACATGAAGTTATTCATTACGATTTCATGCGTTAGAGGACCAAATCCTATTCTCTCCCGAATCGCAGAGGTTCCCTCCGCATAAATATGATATTTTTCATAATCCGGATATTTATGATAATCTTCAAACTGCTTTATCGAAAACCATTCCCATTTTCCTCCGATTACTGTTACCGGAACATTTCTTTTTTTAAGTATCTTATAAACCCTATAAGCAGCTTCATTTATGTCATATATGCATACCTGTCTCAAAAATGGATATTTATTTTCCAAGAAAATGTAACTACCGTCATCCTCCTCAAAGGATGCTAAGGCACTTTCCACGTCAAATTCATTCCGTTTATCACAATAAGCAAATCCTTGTAATTCACGCTCCCCATTAACCACCGGAACTAAGTCATCCATATGCTCTTTAAAATATGCGCCTGCATCTTCCCAAAACGCATCTCCCAAATTAAGCACCTTTTCCAGAATTGCTTCAGCAATCTCATTATATTTTAAAAGCCTTTCATAATACAAAACACCTATATGGCTGCCATCCTCCGCAACGTATTGGATCACATCATTGTAATGCCCATTCCGAAAAAACAAAAGCAGCTCGCTCTTGGACATCTGATTCGGGTGTAATACATACACTGCCTTATCACAAAACCGTATCATTGCATATTTCACCTACCTCAAAAGCAACTTCTTCTTTCCTATCGCTACAAGGGCCTTCATCTTCATTCATACCTATATATTTCGTGAAAAACATTTTACATGACTGATTCAGATTTCACGTAAATATTTCATTGATTTCATTGAATTCGCACTATACTCTGATGGAATACCCTAAGTGCGTTCAATATAGTAGATTCCTTATATATTTTGTTTGTTAAAGTCCAAATTTCATGTTCTGCTAATATTATCCCTCGATATATGCGCCAACATCTTATCTTGATGTTCTGGTAAAAAGAAACTTCTTACAATATCATCAGCAAATATTATACCTTCTAAAGTTGTCTCAATATAATCATCAAATATCTTTATAAAATTCATAGATTCCAAATGCTTGAATTCATCTTTGAACACTTCAACGCAATCAATACCAAATTCATCATAAAAACGCTTCCGGCTAAAATGAAGATTTTTTAAGCCAAATATTATTCTCTGTCTTATTACTTCATTTCTTGTGCATACATGTGTTCTGAATACTGGTAAAACACCTGACCTAATTTTTTGTATGTACTCTTGCATGCTGGGTTCGTTCTGAAATATGATATCATTAAAACATGAATGAGCGGATAGACCCACTCCCAGCATATCTTCACCTAGCCAGGTCCTTCGTCTGTGTACATGGTCAAGTGACATATCTTTAACAAAAGTAAAATTATCAGCCATTATATAGCCAGCACTGAGAAATTGTTCGATCCCATGGCGAATATATCGGATTTCTTCGTCATCACTGATAATTGATATTTCACCATTCCTAAATCTCTTGTAAAGCTGGTTGTTTAAATAAATTTCCAGTTTGTAAATTGCAATATTCTCTGGCTTCAATTTAATCATGTCTTGAATTGTATTGTCCCATGATTCAAAGCTCTGATTTACCATACCTGACATAATATCAATGTTTTTCACTGTAAATCCAACATCAGTGATATCGTGATAAGAGTCTAGAAACTCTTGATTTACCAAGTTCCTGCCGTTTGTTTTTAGTACGTTGTCATCTGTGCTCTGACAACCGATACTTACCCTATTAACACCCAATTCTTTTAACAATATCAGTTTTTCTTTTGTTAATTCTTTGCCTGGTCTTACTTCAAAGCAAATCTCACATTCATTATGGATATCAAAACTTTTAGTGATGAGATCCATAATGCTGGATATCTGGGTTTCGCTTAATATTGTAGGTGTACCGCCGCCAAAATAAATCGAGCGTATTTGCTTAGATTGCACCTGAGGCATTTTAGAATATAATTTAATCTCTTCTTTCAGAATTTCAAAATATTCTTCAACAAACGGTGCGTTTTTCAATACAAACGATTTGTAATAGCAAAAATCACATTTTTTTACACAAAATGGGATGTGGATATATAAGTGAAAAAATTCTTTTTCCCATATGCTTGAAATATTCTTTTTGTCCATAACATTAAGCGGCGGATATTGTGTCAGAAAACTTTCTCTTTTTAATTCCATCATAATCACCTTTACATATTTAATAGATTTTTTCTTATTATTTTACCTGTCTGCGTTTTCGGTATTTCGTCAACAATTTGTATTGCTCTGGGCACTTTATAATCAGTTAATAGTTTCTTACAAAAAGCATATATTTCTGTTTCTTTTATACTTCTGTCAACAACTATAAACGCTTTCAGGTACTGGTCTGAGTATTCTTTTTCTATCCCGACTACTACAGCTTGTTTTATTCCAGGATATTGCAGTAAAACGTTTTCTACTTCGATAGGATCAACTTTACATCCTGAGATATTTATCATATGGTTTGCTCTGCCTTTTACGTAGACATATCCTTCTTCATTTTTATATCCTAAGTCCCCTGTAAGCCACGTACCATTTAAAATGTCCGAATCATATGCAGGATTAAATATTGCATACTTACGGAATAATGATTTTCCAGATAATAATATGTTTCCTTTCTGTCCAACCGGTAAAACATTTCTATTTTCGTCTACGATATCGATTCTATAATCAACGGGGATTCCGGCGGAATCCATGTGATTATTATCAATGTTTAGACATATAACTCCAGCCTCAGTAGAACCATAATCATTATAGATATGTTGATTAAATAATGAATAAAATAATGATGACAGTCCCGGATCCAACAGCGCACCTGCTGAAATACAATACTTTAAATGATCAAAATTATATTGGTTCTTTTTAACTGTAATTACCTGTTTTAAGCTCTCTATCAGGATTTTATACATAAACGGAACTGCAAATAACACATTTACTTGCTTGTCACTTAACAATTTCAAAACATCAGCCGGAATAAACTGTTTAACAAATTGAATTCTGCATCCATAACATAGCGGCAGAAGCACTCCAGCGATGAGACCATAAGAATGATGTATCGGTGGAAGTATCAAAAAGTGATCGTCTTCTGAAATGTTAAGTAGTTTACTTGTTTCAACGATCTCATTAAAAACAGCTTCTTCAGTACGTATACAAGCTTTAGATAAGCCGTTTGTCCCGCTTGTAAACTGACAGATAAAATCTCCTTCTAAAAAAATTTTATCATTATGAGCTTGTCCTGTTTCAATGAAACTTGATTCTATTTGATTTATCTTCTCAATTTGTTCATTCTTAAAACTAAACTCAGAAACAAGTTGATCAAATACAAGTAAATGACTGATACATAATTTTTCTATAAATAGATTTAATTCATATTGTTTGATGTTTTTGTCAAATAGAATTAAAGGGTGCCCTGCCATATAACATCCCAGAATAGAGGCAACATAAAAAGCACTATTAGGCATTATCAAGCCTATACCTTCATTTTTCATCAATTTTTGATTCACAATATACTCACGTACACATATAGCCAGATCGTATATTTCCTGATATGTATAATCTCTTTTATCTGTAATACATATATGGATTGGATTATTTTTAACAGAATTTTTGAATTTTTCAACAATCAATATTTTTCGCCTCCTATATGTTTCGCACTAAACATTTTACATTAAATTAATATAGTGCGAAACGTTTTCCTTGATTTATATGTCGTAAAAAGTACATATTCGATAATACAAAATCAGAGGCTTTAACTGATTTTGTAATGATAAATCTTTCTCACAACATATATAACTTAATATCAGTTCAGCGTTTCTTATCTCTCAATGCTCTTAACTGATTGTAAATTTTAGGTAGTTTTGACATGACAGCGGCACAAGGACATATTTCCATACAGATCATGCACGATATACATTCTGAGGTCTTGATTTCGAGCTTTTTATCTTGCGATAAATGTATAGCCGCTTTAGGACAATTTTTCAAACACATCATACATTTCATACATTTATCACTGTCTATGTATAGCTTTGGTGTTGATAATGAAAATATTTTCTCTGTCAGGTGTTCGTTAAATGAAGCAGTATTAGGCAGAATAAAATCCTGTAGTATACATTCATTAATAGGTTCGCCTAGTATTTGAATAAAGTCATGAACATTTTCAATACCATAATACTGTGTAGCATATGCATTTGTTGGAACTTGCATATAATCTATACCCATCATCATCGAAGCAACAATATCAAGGGCTACCGCGTTTTCACCGGCCATAATATAACCTATTTTACGTTTTTGCCCGCTTCTCGATGGCCCGTCTCCTTCGATCCCAATAACTGCATCAATAATATTTAGCTTTGGTCTGACTACATCGTAAAGATTTACTAATAATTGTGCAAATTGTCGTTTATCAGGTAGCTCAACATGCAATTGCCGTTTTGTGTTCCCCGGAATCATTCCATATAGATTTTTAATTGCGCCGGTAAATGTCATCAAGCTATGCGTTTTAAACTTGGGAACATTAATGATAAATGAGGTTTCCAGTATTTTTTTTGATAGGTAAAAGCACCGTTCTTTGCCATCAATCATACAGGTATATGCTTTTACATCATTATTAAGATAATTTTTTTTGCACCCAAATTCTCCGATAATGTCATCAACCCCACAGGTTTTATAAACCACATCCAAATGTTTAGGATCATCTCTGCCAACAGAATTGTCACCAATTAGTACATCCATCTCAAATTCATTTAGTAATTGCAATATAGCTTTAATAACCTCAGGGTGTGTAGTTATTCCTTCTTCAGGTCTGGAGTCATTGCAAAGATTTGGTTTTATTAATACATTTTTTGAAAGCAGCAATTCTTTCTTTAAATCTATGCCTACCAAATCAATTGCTTTTTTAACAGCGGATAAAACAGTTCCAGGCAAATAATCTTCACATTTTACAATCGCTACTTTGCTCATAATACCTCTCATTATTATATAAATGAATAAATTAAATACTTAATTTGTTTATCTGTTAAATTCTTAACGCGACTTTCGTCAACTTGTCCCAATTCTATATTGCCAATTACTTCCTCAGATAAATCTGCTGGCATCCCAAGCAGATCCCGTAATGGACTTTTTCTAAACCAATATATTTCTGCGTATTTTTTAGTTTTTTCTTTCCAATCAGCTTGTTTTGCCCATTGATTTATACTAATAATATTCTCAGACAATTTGGGCATTATATCTATCAAATCTTCTAGAGAACTCTCATTGTCATCTATTTCAATCCGGTATTCTAACAAACCATCTATTAAACTCCCACTATGGTGAAAGAGGTGATTGTATGAATCAACATTAAGCTCGATTTCTTTTGTGTACTTTGTAAATATTTTAATTTTGTTACAGCCAATATCAACTAAATTCCAAAGTTTATTAGGCATCAAATTCATGTATTCTCTTATTAATAATGAATTATCATCTATATTGTATAAACCATGAATTTCTTTTGTTACATCATGTGCACGAAAAAAAATAGCTTCTGTATATGCCCATAAAATTCCTAATAATCGGTGCAACTTTACTGATTTTTCTCTATCGTCTGCCTTAAGAAAAGTCCTTTTAAGCGTTGACTCCAAATTGTCTGGATTTAAAATTATATTTTTACCATTCTCATTAAAAACAGATCCAAATTTCATTAACGCCGTAAGGTCAAGCAACTCAATGACCATTTCTTTTTGCTCAAGTGCACTATATTTCAAATTCTTCATACCGTAAATAACCGTATGTATAATCCGGTATATACGTGATGGGTTGTAAAAAGCTTTTGCAATATCTTGATTTGTTACCCCTTTTGATTTTAACTCAATAAAATCATGGAGGAATTCTTGTGTGAAATTATTCAAAAACAAATGCATGATGGAGTTATACTTTATTGGCCAATCATTATAATCGTTGTAACCCCAGGCAGATTCTAATGATTGTTTATACATTAGCAGTTTTTTTTCATTAGCCATTTCTGTAAACCTTTCCTTCCGACGAATCCAGCATTATGTTCTCGCCATCTTTGATTAGTTCGCGTGCATTTTTAGCATTTGTAATACAGGGGATTCCCATTTCAAGTGAGACAATGCATAGATGAGAAAGCCTCCCTCCATTTTCGCATATGGTGCCGGCAGCTCTCATCACATAAATAGCATATATTGGGTCGCTGTTAGGTAATACCAAAATATCGCCATATTTTACTTTTTCGAGGTCAGACATATTATAAATAACTCTTGCAGTGGAGCTCACTAATCCTGGGCTGACGCTCATTCCTGATACTATTTCTTTCATACACACACACACCTTTATATAATTAATTGATTCAAAATCGATTTTTCAAATTCTACTAAAATATTAAAATCGTTAGTTACTAAATCGATTTCCTTTTTTATGTCCTTTGGTTTTCTTCTTAACATTTTAAACATCTTCCTATATGCGATATCCCATTTTATCTTATATTCCTCAATTGTTTGCAAGACACTGGATATGTTTCCATATTTGCAGCTCACATAATGCGTTAACATGTATTTTACAAGTAAGTTTACGTTAGTATTTATTTCCCATCCCCATCTGCCGTCACATAAATTTTTGAAATTCATATATGTGCTATTATCATCCGAATCACTGCACTCTGAAAATACAGACAAGATATCTTTTGTATATATCTGCATATTCGGTTCTAAAAGTCGTATGCTGGAATTATTATATTCAATCGCAACTTCACGGAGATTTGTTTGAAAATCTTCGAAAATAATGTCATCGTTCTTTTCAACACAATATTCTGTGCTTTTTTTCATTACAGCGCACCATAAAATAGAACTGTTATTAATACTTTCATTCAGATCCTTATAAGCGATAATACCCTTATGTTCCGGAGTCACGCTAAAGCAAAATCCCTCGTCTTTATCATCATCGTATCCCATAAGTAAAGTGGCGTGTAATCCATGCTTGTGTAAATATATGTGTTCGTTATGATAAGGGATATAATACTGATCAGTATTCACAATTACAGGAGTATCGTTCAAAATATTATGCCGTATACATTTCATCACATCTGCGTAGTCATTAAAAAAGTAATATTTCAAATCAACATTAAATAATTTTTTTATACTATTTACCGTAAGTAGGTTAACTATGTCTATTAGTTTATTTGCTTCGATATCAAAGGAGTCGATTCTTGGTTTATAAAAAAATATCCATGGCCATCTTGCTCCAGTATAAGATGTGGTTTCCCCTAAGCAGCGGAGCAGAGATAGATATAAACCCTGCTTACAATCTATAGGAAAATCGCATATATTCGTTATTTTGTTATAATAGGAGGTCATATATTTGTTTGACATTTAAACACCCTTATTAATTAAGAAATTATATGCTTCACTCATCCCAAGGTCATTCATAAAGTACTTATATTTATCACTGTGACATTCTTTCATACGTTCAAAACGATTTGGACGTTCCTCCAGATGGACGCCTCGCAGACAATACATACATATGGTTCTTTTTTCTCCGTAGGTCTCCAGGTCTCCATAAATACTACAATATGGGATGTTCTCCTCTTTTAAATATCGTTTCACATCTGTTTCACTCCAGAAGGCAATTGGGTATGAAACTGAATTATTATATTGGTTTATTCCATTAGTCATAAATCGCCTCATTCGGCCCATTGATTCTTCTGCCAAAATCCCAACAGTCGGCTTCCGGTTACTTTGAGTTATATAACGATTGAGAGGTTCTTCTTTAAGTACGTTGCAGCATTTATTGGAGACTTTACATGGTATATCTTTTAAGTATAAATAGCTTGCACCTACTTTGTTTTTAAGCTCTGTCAAGTCACTTTCTTTTTTGTTGCTATCCTGATAAGCTTCCACAGCCTCAGATATTTTTCTTGAAAGTACGGAATATCCATATAAGCCGGTGACCTCTTCATAACTCATATCTGACTTTAGGCAAACTACATTTTCTGTAGATTTCGCAAAGTCATCGATCTCTGGGTATTCTATTCCGGTATCTAAATATACAGCAGGAATATCCTTATAAATTTGCCGACATAAGTGCAATAAAGCAGTTGAGTCCTTACCACCGCTAAAACATACAAATATCATTCCTTCGTTCTTTTCATACCAGTCTCTAATAAATTCTTTAGAAGCTTTAACTTTCTCTTCTAAAGACAAATTGAGTAAACTAAATAACCGTTTCTTATTCACACTTTCCATCTATAACCACCCCCATCCTATCTTGGTTGTACGGGTTTTCTTGGTATTTCATTGCATCGAAATAGATTTTCATTTGCTTTGACTTTGTTTCGGTATCCAAAAACAGATTGGAGATATCTCCTACCCATAATGCGCCTAATTCTGTCAATGTGATTCTATTTTCAGATTCAGATATATAACCATCATTTTTTAGAATGTCTATTGTTTTGCGAAATTTACTTATATCATTGATTTCAGACTTATCAATCTTCAACGTATTTGCCAAAAGCACCATTTTTCGCACGTCTAAAAGTTCTTTATCGCAATATTTTCCAACGCTGATGCCGACGTTGTTTTTCTTTACGGAATCTATATATTGATCAACACTAACAACATTTCTACAATTTATATTCAATAGGCTTGATTTTGCCGAAGGCCCAATGCCCAATGCATATCCATCATAAAATAATGCGGCGGTTTGTGGCGGGTAATCTTTCGTCGAGAATTTATTGCCTAACACCTGATTATAACCATGTTTTATAAAGAATTCCGTGATATGCTTAAACATTTCAATTCCCATTTCATCTGTAGGCAATGACTTGAAATAATTTTTCTTTTTCAGCAGTTTATCAAATAAAGTATTTGGATAAATGTTAAGACCGTATGCTTCAATATACGTTAAGCCAAGGCTGTCAGCTAATTTTAAATCATTATCAACATCTTGTATGGTTTGCTCCGGAAGACTGTACATTAAATCCGCAGAGTAGTCTGGAAATTTTATTTTCTTAAAGTTTTCTACTGCGTTATATATGTCCTCTACGGTTGATTTGATCCCAATTTTTTTACGGATTTCAGGATTAAACGTTTGTATCCCGAAGCTCATCCGGTTAATTCCAAGAGCCTTAACCTGAGACAAATACTCGAAAGATAAGTCTCTTACGTTACCTTCCATTGTGATCAATTCGCATTGGGTCGTATCAAATTCTTCATTAATTGTTTTTAGTATGCTGCCAATATAATGTAATGGAATGCAGGAAGGGCTGCCGCCACCAAACTGTATACTTCTAATTTTTACGTTTTTAAAGCATGACAGTTTTGAATAGTATTTGATCTCACTTATCATGGTATCAAATAATTCTTTCATGCCCTCTGATTTATTTGATTCTTTGTAATAAGGGCAAAAATAACAAAATGAATCGCAATAGGGAACATGTACATAAATGGTAATTGGCTTATCTATTGTAATCGTGTCAAAATTAGCCATAAATTCTTTTACATTTTCAATTTTATCATGATGCTCTGAAAGTAATGGATAATTCCATAACTCTGTTCTTTTCTTTGCAAATTTCATTGTTATCATCCTTCTTTTAATAAGATTTGCAGGATTATTTATTTACCCTTCCCATCCCTGCATCAATGAGAAAGATGAAAGCAATTTTTGATTTCTCACTCGGACCGAACCATACAGGTTGTTTAACCTTTCAAAAATGCAATGGACAGTTCAAATAGTTCGTTTTTCCATTGATTTCTGCTGTATAAATGATCTGCACCATCTATGTATTTTACATTTTCCAGATTCCCAAAATAGCGTGTTGAAAGATCTTTAAATATTTTTATCACCGCGGGATCATTGTCTCCAAATATTATCAGAGATGAATCCAAATATGGTTTTATTATTTCAATTTCATTTTGCAAGTTCATTTGCTGCCTTAAATGCTTTGAACTCATAAAAATACCTTTAAAAGGGAAGACAACCTTGCCTGTTTCAGGTTCTCGAATCATTTTTTTACCTATTCGAGAATCCACATATTCTTTTTCAATGTAAAACAATGGACTCCAAAGTATAAACTTATCTACGCTTATTTGAGGTAGCAGGTTAGCAATAAGGCGTACACCATCGCTAAACCCGATTAATGCAATTTTTATATCTTTGTTTCCAATGCAACCCTTTACAAAGTTAATAACTTCTATGCAGTCATTAACTTTTGTCAGTAAATCTATTTCATGAAATTCTCCATCGCTGACTCCTAATCCGGCATAATCAAAACGGCAAAAAATCATTTCATTTTTTTCACAAGCAACACCAAAATCTCTGCTGATTCGGTTGTTGTCTACCCGGTTTCCATTCATCCCATAACACATAACTACAACATTACATGGATCAGGTATACGGTCAGGTATATGTAGTATACCTAAGAGCATTTTGTGTGAGCTTTCGATTTGAAAAGGTACTTGCATAAAATTCACCTTCTTTAAGCAATAATCATTTTTACTATTTCATCAATAACATAATGCTGCCATAGCGCGTCACGATAAATTGCCGTTTTAAAATAGGATGATAATTCTCGATATTTAAGTTCATTATTGCTATAAATTTTATATAGCTTACCATCATCGCCATCGAAAAATATCCAATGTGCATTATCATGCTCCCGTAGGGCCTGCATATGGTTACAAGTTAAAACATAGTTAAGTATATCAGGATTGATAAATTGACCATGAATATGTCTTATTCTTCCGCCGATCATTTCAATAAGGCACAATTTATCTTTATCAAAATCAGAATACGCGACGTAATCATCTCCTGGGATATACTTACATATTTCAACACTATCATTAGGAATATCGAAACCAGATATAGAATCTTTATTAACACAAACCGGGCTCAATCCAATGATTTTTATATCTGATGCCGTGTTTACAAGTAAATTTGCTATTAAGCCTCTGGAAAAGCAATATATATTATTGCTGACTGTTCTGCAGTGTTCAACGCCTATCATAATATCTTCAATTAAAGAAGATATCGTACAATCCTGCAAATCGCCATAACTATCGCCATGACCGTAAGGCTCTAAGAGTAATACATAGACGCCTGCAGCATATAATCTTCTTGCCAATTTGCTCATGAAGTAATCAACATCGCACATATGCATTCCAAAACCAGGCAATAATAATGCTGCCGCATATATCTTTTCTGGGCAGTATGTAACGCCCATCAAAGTCTTATTGTTTTTCACAAACCATTTTTGATTAATCATATTGATCTATCTCCTGCCTTATCTGCGAATATTTTTTCAATTGATACTTCTGCATTGTTTAACATGTTGTCAACTATCTCTTTGAAAAGCGCAAACATTTTTTCAATATATTCATCACTATACGAACTACTCTTATATTTCAATGAGCATGATACTTTGCCCTTATCATCAATAATTCTAAAATTAAAATCATATTTTGAGTTTAACGTCTTTTTTTCATACTTATATGGAATTAATGTTATATCGTCATTGCAGATAATGTTATTTCCAACTATCATATAATTAAATAGAATACTGAAAAGCTTGTCCTGCTTATAATCCTGAGTCAGCAAATAAAAAGGATAGAACGAGTTTTCAAGTGTTTTATCATACTCTTGTTCGAATAATTTTAAATATGCTGCAAGACTAATGTTTTTATCTACCTCCACCATTAGAATAACTTTTTCTAAAAAGCAACCCATGGTATTTTTGAATTCACTTAACCTATTGATTACGCGCAGGCCTGCAGAAACATGTTTTTGTGAAGCACAATGCGATATGACTAACATCCATATTGAAAGAATTAAGGATGATAGAGACATATCCCTGTCGGCTGCAAAATGCGCAATCAAGCCATACTGATCCTCATTTACAAGGCTATAACTTGTCTTTTTATAACTACCGGTAACAGAATTTTTATCAGGAATAAGCTTTGTATATTCAAATTCACTTAGTTTTTGCAGCCAAAATTCCTGATATGCCAAATAGTCGCCACGGTGATGAGATTGATGTTGCATACAAGAATATTCTCTAAATTGTTTTACACTGTCATCAATCACATTTCCAGAATATAAAAATAACAATTCAGTAAAAAACATTTGAATAGATTGGTCATCGAAAATAGCATGATGCATATCTGTAAGCAGATATTGTTTGCCGCTTTTATTTTCAGTCACCAGCTGCATCCTTAGAAGAGGCAGGGTGGATACGTCAAAACCTACTATAAAGCTTTCTATTTCGGCATCTATATCAGCTGCATAAACATGTCTAATTTCAAGATGAATATCATCTTCAATTTTCTGGTGATACTCACCGTTATAAACAATAAAACGTGTTCGATTGATTTCATGCCGCTTTATTAATTTATTAAGAGCTACATTCAGTCTGCATAAATTGATATCTCCATCTATAGAAAAAATACATGTAAGATTATAACGAGTGGGATATATGTTGTTTTTTGAAATAAACATTTCACGCTGGGAAAATGAACACTCATAATATTCTTGCTGTCGGTTAATGTGTAGTGGTTCTGTCTTTCCATTAACCGTAATAGATTTTTCTTCTATGAAACCAACCAGTTTATCAATTGTTTTACAACTGTATAGATCTTTTATTTTTAAACGTACATTAAGCTCATTACGTACACTTGATATAATTTCCAGAGCTTTTAATGAATCTCCACCAATATCAAAGAAACTTTCGGTTGGGGCTACCTCTCTGCCGAATATCTCTTTCCATATATCAGATATAACTTCATTAATTTTTTTATTAGTTTCAACCGCCGTTTTCTCCTGGTATTTGTCTATCATTGACTGATTGAAATTTAAATAATTCTGGATATCAGTAAAAGTAATAATATATCCATCAACAGATTTATTTTGAAATATGTAGTTCAGCATATTAAACGTTACTTCATATGGTATTAAGTGACAAGCCCTTTCATACTTGGCCTCTGTGATCCAAGTATCCATATTAATAACTTCCCACCTGCTTTTTTTAATGCTGTTTCTTGTTCTCACATATTGATCCATAAACGCACATGCGCCGGCATAACCAAACTGCCCCAGTCCTCCTAAAATAGATGCTATCGAGGAGAATTGGATGCAAAAGTCATAATCGTATTTATCAAGAATAAAATCTAATGCTATTAATCCATTTTCGCGAATTTGCAATTGTTGTTCCAAATCCGCTAATTTTGTATCTTCAATAATTTGATTATACCTTTTGCCTGTAACCCCTACACAATTAATTATCCCATTGATCTTTCCAAACTTTTGAAATACACTATCAAAAAAATCAGAAATGCTGTCATTATCTAAAATATTCACTTTACTTAATAAAATCGTAGATCCCTTTTGGGCTATTCCTTCCAGCTCACGATATAAGTCTCTTTCGATCTTCTCAACTGATTTTTCATCATTAATATCAAATAAGCCGCTGTGGGATATTTTATTTAATCCGGTTAATATGATCGTGCAGCTTGCTGTTTGTGCGATAAAGTCAGCGACTACCTTTCCAATTCTTCCTGTGCCGCCCAAAATAATATATACGCCATCATTAGTGATCCGGAGTTCCGAATCATCCTTCGTAAATTTGTTTATTTCGGGGACAAACCTATAACCTTGATCATATACGACTGTTTTTACAGGTTTTTCATCACATATTTCTTTTAAGATACAATCAAAAATGTCTTCTTCAAATTTATTAATATTATTAAAATCAACATTGACACAAGTAATATTCATATACTCTTTTGAAATGACTTCTTGTATACCAGATAGTCCCGCAAATGAAAAATTAGTTTTACCGGGCCTTTTTAAGTTATACAGATTTTCAGTGACATTCCCGATAATAATATCTGTACCGCATCCATATTTTGAAATTCCAAATACAATGCTTCTTAGTCTTAGCATGTTTAAATTTAATATGCTATTGGACATCAGCTCATCAAAATTAATCATCAATGATAATGGCATTAAATTGATTACATATTTTATTTTAAAATTTAGTTTCATAATATTATAAAATACATAATCATAATTAGATTGATCTTCTGCATTAAAAATATAATGATTATTATTCTTTTTGTTAAGAGTCTCTCCAACCTCGGCAATTATAAATTTACAAGCGAAGGATTGGAAATATTCAATTGCTTGATTCACATATTGGGGGTAAGCAAATATTAAAACACCATCAAGTTTTTCAGCTGACAACAAAGGAAACCTCATGTCAAGTTTCCAATCTAGCTTATAATAATGCGGTTTAACACTTTTACCTTTTTCTTTATATATTGATCTGGATAGTTTTTGTTCTGTTTTGTCAAAAGAATAAGTTGGCAAGTGAACTTTTCTACAGTTTTTATGATCAAATATTTTTTCTAAATTTATGCAATTACCATTTGCCCATAATTCACCTATAATAGCTTCAAGTGCGTATGTTCTATTTTCATTTTCTCTGTTTACATTATTGTCAAAACTGGTGCTGGCATATAATAATTCAGCCACACTTACATGAATAAATAAAGTATTATCTTCAAACAAGTTTGAACAATCTGGAGCCATGTTCATTTCGTAACATACTTTAACAGAGTCTATGCCTATTTCGTCAACAAAATCATATGCCTCTGGGTCATAAACCGGGCAGTTGCATTTTATCATTTGCTCTGCATGATGATTGGATTCATCGCATAATAGGTCATCTAACGGCACATTTGCAACTAAATTCATCAATGCAACAATACCAATTCCATAGCCGACAAAGCGGTCAATTCTTATGCCTGCACCAACGATCAATGATAATATACCGATTAAAGCAAGCACTTTGTCGCGGTCATTTATGTCGGTAGAATTGATTATATTGTTAATATCAATATGCCTGTCGATATGGGAGGCATATGACGGGTATTGATTGTAAAGCTGGGTTATCATTTCTTTGTTAATTATGTTATTACCGTCGCATATAAGCACTACTTCAGTCCGTGTGTTTTTTTCTACTGTCTTGATATTATAGTGCTTGGCTTTCAATTCATTATAATTTTTCGCAACCAGGTAAGCCCTATGTTTATAATGATTTTTAGTCATCGCTAAAGTATAGGAAGCATCGGATAATCTAATTTCGTTTTGGTCGTTGACGTACTCACAAAATTCATCAATATAGTTTTGTAAAGACTGTTTTGTTTTTGCAGAAAACAACATTACCTGAGCTTCGCTAAAGTTTTCTTGTTCTTCAGCTTTTTTCTCGTGAAAACTTTCTAATACAACATGGACATTTGAGCCACCTTGACCAAATGAATTAACTCCTGCACAAATTGAAATTCTATCATTTAAATCTATTAAGTTGGTATTTACGGAAAATATTCTGTTTTCTACAATCAGTTCATCATTGGGCGAGTTAAAGTTTATTGCCGGTGGTATTTGCTTATAATAAAGCACCAAAACAGTTTTTATAAAGCTGGCAATCCCTGCTGCAGCATCTAAATGGCCTATATTTGCTTTTACAGAGCCAATCATGCACTCATTGATACCTTGTCCATTAAAAACAGATTTTAAAGCTGCTATCTCAACCGCGTCACCTAGAGGCGTACCAGTACCATGCATTTCAATATATTTAACCCCTTTGAGATCTATTTCTGCTTTTTCATATGCTTCTTTAGCTACTGACTCAATACCCAAAAGACTAGGCGCTGTAAAGCTAAGCTTATTGTTCCCGTCATTATTTGCAGCTGAACCCTTAATGATTGCATATATGGTGTCCTTATCTTCTATTGCTTTGCTTAATTTTTTTATTACAACTACGCCAACACCATTTCCTTCTATTGTTCCTTTAGAATCTTTATCAAACGCACAACAATGCCCATCCGGAGAGTTAAACATTCCTTCTTCATAAATATATCCATTTTTTTGTGGAAAAGTTATAGATGCTCCTCCAGCAACAGCCATCTCACATTCATTATTTATAATTGATTGACAAGCTACATGAACAGCAGTCAAAGATGTTGAACAGGCTGTATTAATTGCGTAACATGGTCCTTTTAATCCTAACTTATATGCCACGCTTGAGCACATGAAATCCTTATTTACAAACAGTTCATTATTAAATTGAGACGCTGTATTATCGTTAGCTTGAAGATCTAAATGTTTTCTCCAGGTTTCATCACAAGAGGCTCCGGCAAATAAACCGATTTTACTATCTGGATTATTTTTTGAATATCCCGCATCTTCAAGTGCTGCGTATACATATTCATGAAAGAGTCTTGTCTGAGGATTCATTAAGCTGGCTTCTTTTAAAGTATAGCGAAAGAATTGAGAATCAAAATAATCAGTATTTTCTATATAACCTTTTGCTTTCACATAATTTTTGTTATGTAATAAATTTTCAGAAACCCCGATTTCAAGTAATTCTTCATCTGAAAAAAAGCATATAGATTCAACGCCATTTTTTAAATTGGTCCAATACTCACCTATATTCGCTGCACCTGGAAATCTTCCGGCCAGTCCTATTACCGCAATATCTGTATCTTTATATGAGTACATATTACACTCCTTATATCCGTCAGACAGTTATCTCTAAAATATTTTCCAAGTATTTACTTAGAGAATTTATCGTTGTATATTTAAATAATTCAACGGTTCGAATATCAACATTGAAAATCTCTTGTATTTTATTTATAAGTAACATCAACGAATATGAATCTAATCCCATCTCAAAAAAATTATCATCAAAATCAATGTCGTATTCTGTCAAGCCTGATACAATGGTATAAATCTTATCAGCTATTGATTTGCTTATTTTGTTGCCAACATTTTTTCTTTCGATATGTTTTGGGGTTGTATCTATGCTTAGAAGATGTTTTTTATCTATTTTGCCGCTATTAGAAATTGGTAGCTTTTCTAATCTTATAAATTGGTGAGGGATCATATATCCAGGTAATTTTCTATTTCCATAATTTTTCAATCCATCTTCATCAAGTTTATCATCTGTAGTATAGAATGCTTTTATCATGTAATCGTTATTTCTTTTTGATGCGACAACTGCAAACTGATTAATTTTCTCATGCCTCAAATAAACACTCTCGATAGCTGACAATTCAATGCGTATACCTTTTATTTTTATTTGCTCATCATTTCTGCCTGTAATTATAATGCTCCCATCTTCTAACCACAGAGCCAAATCGCCGGTTCGGTACATTTTATTGTTGTCAAAATATTTATTTGAAAGGAACTTTTCTTCAGTCAAAGACTTATTGCTAACATATCCATTGCTTAAACATTTACCTGATATATATAATTCACCCGTAACTCCCATTGGCGCGATCCTATTCCATTTATCTAAGATGAATAATTTTGTATTAGGAGCAGGTTTGCCAACCGGGAGCTCATTTTTATAAGTTTTACAAATTCCATTATTTGCATCATAGACGGTTACGCATATGGTAGTCTCTGTCAATCCATAAGCATTATAAAAATTAACATTGTCTTTCCATTGACTATAATCTTCATTATAAGAAACAGATCCGGCCACAATAAAATTTTTTATTGAATTTATTTTTAAATTTTCTAATTGTCTTGCATATACTGGGGGCAACGTCATTGTATCGATTTGATATGTTTCGATATACTTGCAAAAATCAAGGGTGTTCAAAATAACGGTTTTAGGAGGAATATAAAGTGTGGCCCCATGGTATAACGCCATAAATATTTCCCATATAGAAGCATCAAATGAGATATTAGAAAATTGTATGATTCTGTTTTCGTTGTTGATATTAAAAAACTTCTTAAATAGTAAGAAAAGATTTACCAGATTCTCATGATTTATCATCGCCCCTTTTGGGGTGCCTGTAGTACCAGATGTAAATATTACATATGCTAGATCGTGAGGTGTGATTATGGGCATTATGTAATCGACTTCATTAATATCTATATCATCCACATATACAATTAAGATTTCTTCTATTTTATTTTTTAAGTTTTCCGCCGCAGCTGTATAAGATTTTGAAGTGATTATCCTTTTGACAGAGCAGTCCTTTAAAATGCTTATCTTGTTTTCTTCTGGAATACTTGGATCAATGGGTACAAAGGCCGCATTGACACTTAAAACACTCAATAAGCTGATAACATATGAAGCAGATCTGTCTAATAATATAGCTATAATTTCTTTTTCTGTTTTATTATTTAATAAAACAGAAGTAAAACTATTTATATATCTTTTTATTTCGCCGTATGTTAATTGCAAATCATCATCTACAATGGCAAGCTTATCAAGATTGCTATTCATAGATTCAAAGAATATATCAAGAATATTTTTATATTGTATATCTTCATCGGTATTATTAAAACTCTTTAAAACAAGTTCTTGTTCGGTGGTATTAACACATGAAACACCAACAAGGGAGCAATTAAGATTTATTAACATATTTTCTAAGACATATTGATAATTCTTGATAAGCCTTTTTATTAATGAACTTGAAAATACTTCATTTGAATATTCTATTTTAATAATAACTTCTTCGTTACTATACTTTATATCTATGATTAAGTCATAGACAATCTTATCGTTTTTATTAAGATTAAAACTAACTTTATTTATACCGTCCCATTGATTTTTTATATCGTAAGATTTTTGCATGTTAAAAATAACTTGAATTAATGATTTATTGCTCCTGTCTCCGTAAGCGTTCATGTCCCGCACTATTTCACCATAAGAATAGTCTTGATTTATTAAGCCTTCTTTCATCTTTTCATTCACATATGATATAAAGTCTCTGAAATTCATTTCAGGCTCAAGCTTTAATCGCAATGCCATTATATTAGAGAAGAAGCCAATAATATTTTTAAATAAGATATTATTCTCTCTTCCATTTGAAATACACCCAATTACAATATCATCAGTGTCGCAATAACTGCTTAATAGCAATGCTAATCCCGATAAAAACAAAGAATTTATCTGAACCTTATTTGCCAATGCATACTTTTGCATCTCTAAAAAAGTATTGAAATCAAATAAAATACTTTCGGTGTCAGAATCAAATAAATTATGTATTTCGGTCTCTTTACTCGGAAAGCTAAGAAAATTATATTGATCTTTAAATTGATCTTGATAATAATCTTTTTGTTGACGGTAAAAGCTGCTTTTTCTGAAAATATCTTGATAGAATATATAATCGAAATAGCTTAAGCTTTTATTTTGAGTTAACTGAGGGTTTTTACCTGTTTGCTTTATTGTATTTAATTCTTCATTATAAGTCTTTCTAAGTGCATCACAGAAAAGTTTTATTGAGTCTCCGTCTATTATAATATGATGGAATGAAAAATAAAGTATATGTAAATCATTCTTTGTTCTTATAAGTTTGATTTTATATAATGCATCTGATTTTAAGTTGATATTTTCCACAGCGACATAATCACTGATATCCGCGATAGCGTTTTCGATATATTCAATTTTCACATCACCGCAGTCAACTGTTAGTTTGGCGACATCACCACATTTTACAATCCGACTTTTTAATATTTCATTATGATCAAACACTTTTTGTATTGATTTATATAAACAGGTACAATCTAAGTTACCTTCAAAGGTCATAGTAAAAGAGAGAGTATATAAATTGTTGTTTCCTACTATATTTTGCGCTACATATAATTGTTTTTGCTGTTCTGACATATCATAGCAACAATTCATAATTGCCCTCCTTTTTATATATTACAATATCTAGATATAATGTTTTTTAATACATCATTTGTACCGGAATAAATGCTGGATGCAAGCGCATCATTTATTTCCGAACCTATTTTTGTTTCTTCAATATATCCATAAGCGCCATGAATATTAAGTAAATTCAAACAGGCTTGTATGTAGTTTTGACTTGTGTAATATTTGGCTATAGCCGATTCAAGGTAGCATGACTTTTTATTTTCTAATAACCAGGCAGTTTTATATAAAGATAATTCACTGAGCTCTATCGCAATTTTCATATCTGCGATTTTGTCGCTTATGTTTTGATGTTTACCAAGTTTTTTATCAATTACCCTTCTAATGGACACCTCAAGATTTTTTTTCATTATTCCTAAACAAGCAGCCATGTTATAACATCTTTCCCATTGGATCACATGGTTGAATATTAACTTTCCATCTCCTTCTTTCCCTAATATATGGTCTTCAGCGACAATATAATCTTTCATTTTTATCTCAGACATTGGTGCGCTTGCAAGACCTAATTTTTTCAAGGGCATGCCGACGTTAAGTTTGTCATTATTTTTATCAAGTATAAATGCAGATATTTTATTTCCGTCTTCAGCTTTTGCGAATACAATGAATGTAGAAGCAATCGGACCATTTGTTATAAAAGTTTTTGATCCGGTTAATATGTATTCTCGTCCAACTTTTCTGTATGTTGTTTTCATATTAAATGCATCTGACCCTGATACTTCTTCGGTAATTGCATAAGCGCCTATTGCTTGTCCACTGATTAATCCCTCCATATATTTCCTCTTTATTGACGGCTTACCAAAAAAATATATACTAATTCCCGCAGCAAAAACATGATTTGTTAATGCAAATACGAACCCATTGTCATTACAATGTTTTCCCAATGTCTCCACTAAAAGCACTGCTGAGACAGGGCTAACTCCTAATCCTCCATATGAATCATCGAAAGGAATACCCGTTAAACCAAAGTCACAACATGCATTCCATGCTTCTTGGGAGAAAGATTTTTTGCAGTTTATTAGCATAGGATTGATTTCGTTAATAATAAATTGTTTTGTATGTTCAGCTAATTCAATAGCTTCATTGTTAAAACCAAAATCCATGTTATTTCTCCAATTTAATATCAATTGTTCTTATTAGTTTTTTCATCAACATAATTAACAATTTCGTTTACCGTTATGAAGCGATTAGAAATCAATACGTCTTCATCTACAGTAAAATTAAATCTCTCTTCAATAAAAACTAACAATGACATCATTGCAATCGAGTCTATTCCTATGCTTGATAATTTCGATGTTAATTCAACTTTTTGACTAATGCCAATTTCTAATTGCTCCTTAATAAGGCAAATTATGGCGTCTTCGATAACTCTTTTTTCCATGTCCGTTACTCCTTACATTTTTTATTTATTAACTCAACGATGTCATTAATTGTATTAAAATTATCAACAGAATAATCGTCATGGTTATACGTAATATTCATCTTCTTCTCTATAAAAGAAATCAATTTCATTAGGTTAATAGAATCAATGATGTTATCATTAACCAATTCAGTATCATCATTGATCTCAAAACTCCGATCTCCTAACAAAATGTCTTCAATTATATAGTTTTTAAGTATGCTTTTCACTTTACTATTATTTTGGTTAATCGCAATACACCTCCCTCAATATTTTCTAAATTTTTTTTGTGCTATACATTTCGCACTAAACATTTTACATTAAATAAAAATGGTGCGAAATGTTTTCCTTGAATTTATTGAATTCGCACTGTACCCGGATGTAATATCTTAAATGCGTTCAATATAACCACCATTTATTTAATTTCTGAAACTACATATAATCCCTCACATTTCACACTTAATAAAATTCAAATGCTTAACAGTTAATAATCTCCTTTTCGTATTTCTTTAGTCTTTACAACAGCCTCTATCTTGTGCTGTTTCCTCTCTGTCAAAAGGGGTGCAGCTATATCTTCTCATAATAGTAGGGATCATAAGTGTAATCAGTTGACATCTCCATACGATAAGTTGTCCTTGTTGAATTCGTAATGATTTTTTCGAGTTCTTTTTCGCTCATTAATGGTTTAAGTACCTTAAATAATTGCGGATGATTCATTCTATCTTCAAATGGAATTGGCCAAGTTTTTCTTTCATCGTCGCTGAGGCCAAACTGATCCAACTTTTCTGTACCCGATTCAGTTTTGAATATTTGTGCAAGTTTATATAGCTCCTTGTCTTGGAAAACAACACTGGTATAATACAACATATAAAAGAATTCATCCTGAAGCTCATATTCATTTACAAAAGCCTCTAATATATGCGTTTTCTTATGAATCTTAGATTTATAAAGACAATAAATGTCTTGAAACCAACTTTCAGTCAGCACAATTTTTCTAGGTTCAAACAAATGAAAAGGTGAATTCATCAATTGGTAGTGATGCAAACAAGTTTGAATAAAGCACTTAATATCAGTTAACGTTTTCAACTTGACGCCATGGAGCTGAACTTCTTCGGCATCTGACACAAACTCTTCAATATCAATATGTTTCCCTCTATATTCACCCCAAAAAATGTCCGTATTAAAATCAAAAGAAAGTTTTATCCTATCCTCCGTTAATTTTTCAAATGCGGTTAGACGATTTGCATTGATAAGCATGATCTGTTCTTTCCGGGTTGGTTTTCTTGCGTTTCCTTCTTTGTCATATAAAAACTCAACATAGCCGTGCTTAAAGAAAGTTTTTTTAATCTCTTTCGAATGTTTAATCGGAACTAAAAAATCGTAATCCATGGATGCTCGATAACCTACATCACCGTATGCCGTGATTGACAGGGCCTCACCATTAATTAGCGCATAAGGTATGGTCTCCAGGAATTCAAGTATTTCGGGTTCTAACCTTTGCAAAATATATTTAAGTCTTGCCATTATTTCTGAATTCTGATACCTTAACTTACTCTCATCTAATACATATTTCATCATAAGTATCTACTCCTAAATAAAATTTTTTATATTCGGAAAGAGGCTTCTAACAATAATACGACCTAAGCTATTGCATCCATTATCAGTTTAATAATATACTCCAGCTTTTTTCCTTTTGGGAAGAAAAGTCTATCATCATCTATTTCAATGTTGAATTCATCTTCCAAGCCAATAATAACATCCATATAGGATATTGAATTTATACCCAAGTCTTCAATATTGTCTTCAGGTACTAAATCGCGGTCGACTTTAATTTCAAGATTATCCTTTATTATTTGCAGAATCCTTTTCTCCAACATAGTTATAGCCTCCTCTATAGCATTATCGTAGTTTTCCAGTGCAATCCAGCTTTATATGCGAGACAATACTTTGATGTACTTCAGATAACGTTTTGTCCGCATCGATCAGTTTTACACCCAATGTCTTAACTATACTTTTATAAAATTCATATAGCTCAATCAAATTGCATAATTCTTCATGTGTTCCGATCGCTTTCCCTCTCTGTAATATCCTTTTGTAACATATTTTGGGGTAAAGATCTAAAAAAAAATAATAATCGGGTCTGATATATATATCTTCAAAGATATCACTAATAATTTCTGGATTTAAGCCATATAGTTGGGCATGTGCATATATCGTTTCCACATATCTGTCCATAATTACAATTCTGTCATGATAAATAGTATCATGAGTAAGCTGCTTAATGTCAAAATACATGTGAAATGCCGACTTGATAAGATGTTTCTGATTATTATTTAAAACCAAATTCGTTTTTTTTAAGTAACTTATCGTTGCTCTATTTACGTGCTTGTTATCTTCTATATTGCCAAAAGTATAATATATCGGATTCTTCTGCAATAAATATTCATTTAAGAGTTTGCATTGTGTCGTTTTACCCGAGCCATCAAGTCCAGATATGCATATAAAGCATTTCATAACATAATTCTCCTAAGTTCAAGAGAGTTTTTGTACATAGCAATAAATTCTAATACCTCAGCAAACGCTGTATTGCTTTATATCATTCAAAGTTTCATCTACAGTCTTTTGTTCATTCGCCAGGTTCATATTAATCTCTCCTGTATTTTTTATTTATCCATGTAAATATACTATTCATAAGATTGTCAAAAACTTCTGGATTTTCATTGCCAGGATATATTCCAAAATAATGATCAGCATTGGGGATGATTATTGCTTCACAATTCTCCCCTATTGACTCTGCCATGGATTTAATCCATTTTTTATAATTAAAATATCGTTCTTTATTTCCACAGAGAAATAAAGTTCTCTTTTTACATAATAAAGGTATATAATTTTCTGCCATCATATCGAAACGAATTGAGCGCGTAACATTTTTATCAATTTTTGTTTCAATAATATCTTTATTTTGCATCCAAAAATTATATAATTCATTATCATCAAAAATAAATGCAGATATTCTTGTTGGAGATATTGCAATAGTTTCATTGATATAATCACTCAATGCACTGACTGATAGCGCAATTGAAGCCCCCATTGAATGTCCGATAACAATTATTTTCTTTTCATTAAAACTATTTCGGATATATGTAATAGCAGCAAATGCTGCCCATCGCATATCAATTTCTTCACAGCTATGAATTTCACCATCACTGGGTTTCCAGGCTTTATTGTAACAGAGGTTATCAAATGTCACTACAATAAAACCCTTTCTAGCTAAATTTTCTGCTATAGATAGTATAATTTTTGAATCCTTTCCTTCCTGATAATTACCGTGGCAAAGTAAAATTACCGGTAAAGAATTTTTTTTAGCAGGTGTATATTGATATCCAGGTGAATATTTCCCATTAAAACGTAGGACTATTTCGCTAATATTATATTCCATGATAATAATCACTCTTTAATCGTATTATTTTACTATATTGAAATCGACATAGGATACTAGCCTCTTTAGTTTTGTCTGTGTCAATAAGAGTAATTTCACTAGATATATCTTCATTTTGTCTCATCTTTTATACTAAACAACCATTTTTTGAAGGACCATTTTAAGAAAATCTTTTGCATCTGATATAATTTTATAATCGGCTGCTTTTACCATTTCTGACTCAATGTCTGTGTTTATAGCAACAATTTTCGTAGTTTTTGAAATCCCGAGCAAATGGTTATGTGAGCCGGATATCCCTATTGCAATATATAATTTCGGATTTATTGTTTTACCTGTAATGCCAATTTGTCGATCAAATCCGACCAATCCTTTAGCAACAGCTTCTCGTGATCCATAGATAGGAGCATGAATAAGATTAGCGAAAGACTCGACAAGTTTTAAAACATGATAATCTACTATACCATTTCCAACTCCTATTACGATCTGGTTATTATCTGGACCTTTTTCTTCAATACACTGGATAATTTTTTGAAGAGTGAAACCATTTTTAAACTTTGGAGATTGATATTCTAGAACTTGTCCTTTTTTATAATTATCAATAGTATTTGGAGAAAAAATATTCGGCTTTATAGTCGCCATTTGTATTTTACTTGTGGAGATAATTGTCGCAAATAAATTATTAAAGGATGTAGGACGCGTCTGCAATAAACGACCAGTTTCACTGCATATCTCAAGGTCGACGCAATTTGCTGTTAAACCTGCGCATAATTTTACCGCTAACCTCGGAGCAAGATTTATACCCCATTCAGTAGATCCGCATATAACTATATCCGGCTCTTCAATCAAATTCATTTTGTCTGCAAGGTCAACTAAACTTTCAATATTTGTATACAAAGAAACATTGATAACATAGTCTGCTCCATAACCGATACACTCTCGATTTATTGTCTCATTTGATTCAATTAATATAATGATAACTTTTGATTTTATTTTTTTTGCCAGCTTACTTGCAATACCTAACAGCTGATGTGAAATGCCAGACAACACGCCATTGGAATGTTCTCCAAATACCCATACCCTTGCATTCTCAAATAACATGGTTACTCCTTGCTGCTTAAACGGTTAATTGTATAAGTTAATAATATCAATAAACTTTATTGCAATATCAGAAATATCTCCTGTAATGAACTCACCGTTTTTAGCCTTTTCATAAGAGAATAACTTTAATACTTTAGTCTTTGATTGCGTCTGATTTTCTGATATTCCTAAATCTTTTGCATTAAATATAGTAATATCTTTCTTCTGCCTAAGAATATTTCTCAATGATGGGTATCTATTATCAATAGGTGGGCAATCAATTGTGCCAACTATCGGTTGCTTTGTTTCAATTATGTATTTTATTTTTTCTAAACTGCTTTCGCATCTTATATGATGTCCGTCGATTTCTAATGATGATATATTGCTGATAAGTTGATAGTCCAATCGTTCAGCTAAACTTGGACCAATTTGTGCCGTTCCGCTGTCATCACTGGATTTACCGCATAATATGATATCTGCCATTCCAATCTTCTCTATCATCTTTTGTAAGACAAACGATGTGACAAACGTATCAGCGCCGGCAAACAAGCTATCAGTTGCTAAATAGATCTTATTTATATCATAAATATATAGACTTTTTAAAACGCCACATAAAGAGTGGGGAGCCATGCAAATAATGTCTATGTCTATTGGATGTTTTTCTTTTAATGCCAATGCTGTTTTTAAAGCATACATATCTTTTGTGCCTACTTTGTGCTCATCATCACTATCATTCTTACTAATCTTAGAATCAGCAATTCCCTTGATGCATACGATTATTTTCATAAAGATCACATATTCTCTCTAAATTTTCTATTTTGTCCATTGATAAAGCTTGCACGTTAGAATTGTTCTTTTTTGAAATATATGTTAATACTTCCTTAGGTCCCACCTCAATGATTATATCCGGACAACTGTTGTATATCTTCTGCATAGTCTGCATCCAATGTATGGGATAAATCAATTGATTCATCAGGTATTGAGAGTATTGTCCATACTCATATAAACACGCATTCCAATTAGCTATGACCGGATCTGATAATTTATTAAACGTATATTTTTTTGTTATCTCTTTCATATATTCAAATGCTTCATGCATTAATGAACAGTGATATGGACCAGACAGCTCTAAAGGAATAACTATAGCCCCAAATTCCTCAAATATCTCTATAGCTTTATTTATTGAGGTATTATCTCCTGAAACAGCAGTTTGTTTATGTGAATTGTATCCTGAAACATATATATAATATCCGTCATCACGCAAGTCTTTACAAATTTGTTCTGTTATATTTACATCTAATTCGACGATCCAGAGCATACTTCCAATTTTTAAATCTGTTATTTTTTGTAAAACACTCGAACGCAACTCTATTAACTTTACTGCGTCATGTAAACTGATCGCGCCTGCGCTGCACAAAGCAGAATACTCTCCCAAGCTATATCCGCAACAAAAACGGGGAGATACCGATAAATAGAAATTTAATAACCTGTAATAAGCAATACTTAATGTGAATATGCATATTTGAGCATTTGCAAGAATACTTAAGTCTGCTTTCTTAGCATCGTCAAAACAAATTGTGGCTATATTTGTTTTAGCAATTTCACTCACTTCATCAAAAGTATCCCGAACTATATTAAACTGATCATAATGCGCTTTACCCATGCCAGTATATTGAGACCCCACTCCTGGATAAACAAGTGAAATATTCATAAAACGCCCCCCTACTTTTTAATCTGTTTATATCATAGAGAGCAATGCTTTTTTGTCAGCCTTTCCACTCATATTCACAGGCAGCCTATCAACATAAATATACTTATTTGGCACACAATAGTATGGTAAGAATTGATGTACATATTCTCTCAATCTTTTTTCGTCTAGTTTTTTATCTGCCACTATAAATGCCACTAAATAATTAAGATCATCAACCTTTTTGTGAATGACACAGCATTCTTGAATTCCGTCATATTTCCCTAAAATGGCTTCTATTTCTCCAAGTTCAATCCTGTAACCCCTAATTTTAACTTGCTCATCTATTCTTCCGAGAAATATTAAATTCATATCAGGCAACAATTTAACCAAATCACCAGTTTTATAATAGATATCTTTTACAATGTTAGAATAGATAAATTGTTTTTCAGTTAATTCTTTATTATTTATATATCCTTTTGCCAGACAAACACCCGATAGGCATAATTCGCCTTCTTTACCAATGGGCATCAGTTTATCATTATCTCCAATGACATAAACTCTAGTATTATGAATAGGCTTGCCAATAGGTATTTTGTCCGGAATAAATGTAAAATCGCAGTTATAAAAAGTGACATCGATAGTCGCCTCAGTCGGCCCATATAAATTTGCAAGTTGAGTATTATTATTTAAATACAAGCTTGTTTTGAATTTTTCCACATGCGACTTGAGCAGTTCCTCGCCGCTACAAATAACTTGTCTTATCGATTTAACAGATTCTTCTTTCTTATTTTCAATAACATAATTTAAAAACGAATTAAGCAAAGAAGGGCAAAAATGAATAACTGAGATTGAAAACTCTTCTATTATTTCAGTTAATGCCATTGGAAATTTTTCAAGCCCTTTTTTAAGTAAGCACAAACTGGCTCCTACCATAGACCACCAAAATAATTCCCATAAAGAAACATCAAACGATATGGATGTTTTTTGTAATAATACATCATTTTCAGTTAATTGGTATGTATGCTGCATCCAATTTAAGCGATTCATTAAAGAATTATGAGCTACCATAACACCTTTTGGATTGCCAGTCGTACCTGATGTATAAATAATATATGCCAAATCATTTGGAAGACAACAAGATTTGCATTCGTCGCTTTGACTCCAGATCTTCTCATATTCAATATCTAAATATCTTACATTCGATTTTATGTTGTCTAATTGTATGTAAGAATTTTTGTTTACGATAACGAGGGCAGCATTACTGTCCCTTAAGACAAATAGAATTCTTTTCTCTGGATAATCCTGGGAAATCGGCATATATATGTTGCCTGATTTTAATATACCGTATATAGCTATCATCATATCAAATGACTTGTCCATGAAAACACCAATAACTGCATTCCTTAATTGCAAGCTGATCAAATAATTGGCAAGTTGATTTATTTTATTCTGAAATGCACCAAATGTCATATAATCCTTCACAAAATATAGAGCTTTATTTTCTGGATGTTCCTTTGCCTGCAGATCAAAATAGTCAATCACTGTCTTTGAATTATCATATGGATATTCAGTGTTATTAATAATCTCATATAAATTTTCCATAATATTCTCACTCACCAATACTTTAATAAATTGCGAAAATGGCTTAATTGCTCTATTTACAAGATACAACATAACTTTTGCTTTTTTAAAAACAGTTTCGCTCTTTCGTATACATTTAATACTGCTACCCCATGTCGATATTGCATCAGATATCATGTATAGAATATGAAGAATCAAAAAAGACATTCATCCCTCATTATGGCTCTCAATCATTAAAAAACCATTTAAGTAACAAAAATCTTAATTCCAAAAATACATTTTCAATACTCTTATGCCTAACATTACTACATTTTAATATATATGTCAACAGTTGCAAATATTTCATATTTTAAAAATTTCGTCGAATAAATACTTAGTATTCCTTTAATGGAGATCTTAAGAAAGCCGGCGTAAAGAATGTATGTATTCCCAAAATCGGATGAAAGTCAAAAGCATGAATGGATTTTATCAGGTCAATCTACTTGAGCAATAATTTGATAATCTCCATATGATATTTGAGTTCCTTATTCAAAAAACAAAAAGACTCATCGTTCATGATGAGTCAAATAATCGTTTTGGTGGAGATAAGCGGGATCGAACCGCTGGCCTCTTGAATGCCATTCAAGCGCTCTCCCAGCTGAGCTATACCCCCACTTGCTACTTTAACAATATATATTTTATATCAATTTCAATAAAAATACAACCTAAATATTCAATTAACTTATTTTTCCAATAACTCCTCCATCTGATCCAGAAGGTTTTCAAAGAGCTTAAGTGCATTGTTCACCGGTTCTGTAGTAGATATATCCACATTGGCAATCTTGAGCAGCTCTATTGGATAATCAGAAGCACCGCTTTTTAAAAATTTCAGGTAGCGTTCCACTGCAGGCTGTCCTTCTTTAAGTATCTGCTGCGATATTGATACTGCTGCTGAAAATCCTGTTGAATACTTATATACATAGAAGCTGGTATAGAAATGCGGAATTCTTGCCCACTCCATGTCTATATAATCATCTACAACCATATCAGGTCCATAATACATGATATTCAGATCCCTATATACCGAGCACAGCAGTTCGGATGTCAAAGCTTCTCCTGCCTCAGCCTTTTCGTGAGTTATCTTTTCAAACTCAGCAAACATGGTCTGCCTGTATAAAGTTGTTCTGAAATGTTCCATGAAGTGGTTCAATAGATACATCTTCTTAGTTTTATCACTAGTGATTTTTAAAAGATGCTTCAATACTAATACTTCGTTAAGGGTTGAAGCCACCTCAGCTACGAATATCTTATACTGAGCACATATATATGGCTGATTACTGTCGGAATAATAGCTGTGTAGTGCATGACCCATTTCATGAGCAATGGTGAACATATGATCCAGCGTATCAGTATGGTTCAAAAGTACGTACGGATGAGAATCATAGCAGCCCCAAGAGTAGGCTCCGCTCCTCTTTGCTTTACTTTCATATACATCTATCCAGCCTGAGTTAAATCCATTTTCAAGGTCTTTAATATAGTTTTCTCCCAGTACCGCTAAGCCTTCCTTGACAATTTTCTTTGCCTCTTCAAAGGGTATTTCCATCTTTACTTCCTTTATCATTGGTATATAAAGATCGTACATATGCAGCTCACTAAGTCCCATTATTTTCTTTCTGAGCTTCACATACCTATGCATCAGCTTCATATTGTCATGCATGGCTTTTATGAGATTATCGTATACCGTAACCGGCACATTATCGGCAAAAAGTGATTCCTCTCTTGCTGAACCATACTTTCTTACTCTTGAACTGAATATATTCGCTTTGATATTTGCATTGAGAAGAGCAGCCAGAGTATTCTTCTGTTTTGAATATGTACTGTACAATCCGTCGAAGGCATCCTTCCTCACTCTTCTGTCATCACTCTCCATGAACTGTGTATACCTTCCCTTTGTAAGCTCCACTTCATTTCCTTTTTCATCCTTTATATATGGAAACTTAATATCTGCATTATTGTACATCCCAAATATCGTTCCAGGAGCCTGAGCTACTTCTCCTGCCATAGCCAAAATTTGTTCTTCGCCGGCACTTAACACATGAGGTTTCATTCTCCTGATTTCATCAAGGTATTTTTTATAATACCTCAAACCTTCACTTTCCTTAAGAAAAGCCTCAAGCTTCTCATCCGGAATGGCAAGAATTTCCGGCTCAATGAAAGAACCGGCACTGTATACAGTAACCTCCAGGGAATCCGCACGGTCAGCAAGTCCCTGGTAAAATGAATTCGTGGTGTCTTCATGATATTTCATATGAGCATAAACATATATCTTTTCAAACAGTCTGGTCGTTCCGGTACTCATATTAAGACATCCAAGCAACCCTTCGGCACTCTCCCCCGTAATTTCCTTATAAGAAGACATCGAACCCGCCATTTCCTTTACTTTTTGATAATCCAACTCCCATAAGTCATCGGAAGCATATATGTCTTCCAACTTCCACTTATACTCCTCAGGTATTTCATTTCTCTTCGGAATACCCAAACCCTTTTTCTGCATTACAACCCCTCGCTTTATAATTAATTTTAGCATTATACACTCTGTAATCCATATCACGCATCTAAATCACACACTTATCTCTCCACTTGCCTCTTTTTACAAAGAACAATATTATAAAGAACTGAACCATATGCTCAAGAATGTATGTTGCCCATACCCATTCAACAGAGAAATTCAGCAGTTGTACAAACACATATAGAAGCGGTATCTGCACAAACCAGATTGAAAGCAATACTCCAAGCATTGAAGGCACATTGTCCCCTGCCCCAAAAAGTATGGAACCCAAGGAACCCGCAGGCCCCATAAAAAGTACTGCAATGGCAAAGTATCTCAGAAATGAGGTTCCCACCTTTATTATTTCTTCATCAGCTGTAAAAATATTCATAATTATGCCTGAAAATGCTACTAAAATAAGACCCGCAGCAAGCATAAGCCCAACAGAAACTTTGGTGGTAAGATATCCTGCCCTCTCGGCCCTGTCACAGTCCCCTGAGCCGAGGTTCTGTCCCACTATAACGCTGGTGCCCATCTGCAAACCGAAGACAGGCATGACAATAAGGCTCCCTATCCTTATACCTATCCCATAGGCAGCCACAACAACCACTCCATAGGAGGCTATAAACCTCATTACTAAAAAACTCCCAATATTCCTTAGCAGCCCCTCAAGCCCAGTAGGCAACCCTATTGTCAAAAGCTTCGTGTCTATGCTCTTAACGAAGTAGATTCCTCTTTTAAAGCCTATTTTTATATAGGTCTTGCCTGACATTAGTATGTACAATCCTACAAAAAAGGCCAACGCCTGGGATATTACCGTAGCATAGGCAGCACCAGCTATTCCAAGTCCCATTCCCCTGACTCCAATATAAGGTATAACATCAAATATCATAACAGGATCGAGAATCATATTCAAAACTCCGGAAAAAACCATAATATATAGTGGCTTCCTTGCATCCCCAATGCACCGTAAGGCAGTATTCACCGAATACGATGAGAATGCCAGCGGAAGCGTGATGAGCCTTATCCTTCCATACACTGTTGATAGCTCCAATACTTCTTTGTTTCCAGATAATGGACTCAATATGTATTGTATAATAAAACTCATTACAATGCCAACTATAAGCGCAAGCAGAAATTTGAAAATAATAGTCTGCTCTATGGTTTCTATTGTCCTGTCCTTATCTCCTGAGCCGTAGAATCTTGATATCATTGATACTGAGCTAGTACCTACAATATCATTTACTATATTCAATATCCACCATACTGTTGCAAATATTGTCACTGCAGCTACCGAATTTACTGACAATTTTGCTACCCATGCCATGTCTACTATTTCGTAAAGCGTTTCAAACATCATACCTAACATTGTGGGTATTGAAAGTGTGAGTATTCCGCTTAATAAACTTTTTTGCTCAATCGTCTGTGTCATGTTATCCCTCATTATTATAATTTACACTTCTTATTTTACCTCTTGCAGGATATATTTTCTACATCTAATTTTATAATAATCAAAGTTTAAAATGTTGAACAATAAATGTATTTAGAGTTATACTTGAACAAATAATAAATATAAGTAAATATTAGAATTACAGGAGGAAGTCATGAAAGATTTAATTACAAATGAGATTCTGTCTCTTTGCGAGCAGTTATGTGAAATAAGCGACTATATTTGCAGCAACCCGGAAATGGGGAATCAGGAGTTCAAGGCAGTTGAAAAACTGACCTCCTTTCTTAAGTCCAACGGATTTTCAGTAGAAACAGGTATCGTAGAAAGACCCACAGCCTTCAAGGCTTTATACGACAGTAATAAACCCGGTCCAACGGTATCATATCTTTGTGAATATGATGCCCTGCCAGGTTGCGGCCACGGCTGCGGCCACAACATGATAGGAACTATGAGCTGCGGAGCTGCAGTTGGTCTCAGCAAGGTTCTTCATAAAACCGGAGGCCGTATAGTTGTGCTTGGCACCCCCGCAGAGGAGACTAGCGGAGCAAAAGTGGACATGGCAGAAAAGGGAGTATTTAAGGATATTGATGTCGCGATGATATTGCACCCTGAGGATAAAACTTATGAGAGCGGTAATTCTCTTGCTATGGATGCACTGCAATTCGACTTTAAAGGCAGGTCGAGCCACGCAGCATCTTCTCCCCATGAAGGTATCAATGCATTGGATGCTGCCATACTCACCTTTAACGGTATAAATGCCTTGAGACAGCATGTCACTTCTGATGTGAGAATCCACGGTATTATAAAAGAAGGGGGCAAAGCTGCCAATGTAGTGCCCGATAGAGCCATCGCACAGTTCTATGTAAGAGCAGGAAAAAAGAAATCTCTTAAGGAAGTTTCTGAGAAAGTTAAAAATATTGCCAGGGGAGCTGCCCTCATGACCGGTGCTTCCTTAGAAATAAGCAACTATGAGTTATCTTACGATGACATGAATACAAACCGTAAGCTGTCAAAGGTCTTCACTGAAAACCTGAAGCTTTCAGGTGTAAATGAAATATGCTCTGAAAGATCCAGTTACGGTTCTTTGGACATGGGCAATGTAAGCAATGTAGTCCCTGCCATTCATCCTTACATCTCTATATCAGACAGTAAGCTTATCGGCCACACAGCCGAGTTCAGAGAAGCAACTTTGACTGACAAGGCTCATGATGCATTGGTTAAAGGTTCATGCGCTCTTGCGCTTACAGGCTGTGACGTATTAACAGACAAAGGGCTATTAAAACAGATAAAAGAAGAATTTGCCTCAATAGGGAATTGATTATGTTACAAATTATATACAACAGTACTATCATTTTATGATAAAATATTTGTAAACCACAGTTATCTATTTCATTAGGCAGGTGAGCGTATTGAAGATACTCATTGTTGATGACGAACCGGCAATTGTCGATCTTATAAGGATTAATCTTGAACTGGAAGGCTTCGCAACCTGTGTTTGCTATTCCGGTCAGCAGGCCATAAAAGCTGCGCCAATATTTGCACCTGACCTTATAATACTGGATATAATGCTTCCCGATGTAAGCGGCTTTGAAGTATGCAAGAGTCTTCAGAGTCTCAACATACCCATCATAATGCTCACTGCCAAAAATGATATCAAGGACAAGCTGTATGGACTTGAGTTAGGGGCAGATGACTATATCACCAAACCGTTTGACAGCAGGGAATTGACCGCAAGAATAAAAACCGTCCTCAAAAGAATCGATAAATCGGGTACTAAAGAGGATACCAATATGATATTCGGACCTATTGTGGTAAACACATTAGAAAGGCAGGTCTACATTGACGGGGAAGAAATAATACTTACCCCAAAAGAATGCGACCTTCTGATAATATTCTGCGAGAACCAGAGGAAGGTTTTTTCAAGGGAGAATCTTCTTGAACTGGTATGGAAGTTTGATTATATAGGAGACAGCAGAACTGTGGACATGCATGTTCAGAGACTTAGAAAAAAACTCGGAAAATACAATTTTTTTATAAAAACCGTATTTGGAATAGGCTATAAATTTGAGGTAAAAGTATGAAGCTGAAACATAAAATCATTGCACTTAATATGGGTGCTCTTTTTTTCATGCTCATAATATTAGGAACTATAATTACTGCAATAACAGACAATTATAACCTGAGCACCGCTCTTCAATATCTGGAAAACCAAGGGGATTACTCAGCTATATATGTCGAGCAGTATGCACTGAGCAAGGCTTCCAACGATTTTGAAGTCCCCTCAGTTATGAATACAAGTGCAAACTACCTTGCAGCCGTGCTTAAAGAATTAGTAAAATGCAGAGTACAAATTTACTATGGTGATGAATTGCTTGGGGACTCTGAGGAGTTAACAAGCTCCGCGGAAACCATAAGGCCGGAAATCAAAGAAACCTTCAGCAAGAAAAAAGCATATATGATTGCAACCGGTAAAAAAAGAACCTTCTACTATGCAGTTCCTGTAAGCATCAACAACAGATATACCTACTCCCTGGGCTTTATATACGATCTCAGTGAGGTTGACAATATGAAGAACAATACAATAGAAATGTTCATTTTCACTGGGGTTTTTCTATCAATTTTCGTGATGCTTGGCTGCACTATAATTTCCAACAAAATAACCAGCCCGATAAAGATGCTGAATGAAGCGACCAAACAGTTTTCTGAAGGAAACTTTGAAAGCCGTGCAATTGTAACCACCACCGACGAGGTTGGTGAACTTTCCGTTACCTTCAATTCAATGGCAGACAGCATAAAAGACATGATAACAAAGCTTAACTATGAGAAGGAAAAGCAAAAGTATTTCTTCAATAATTTTACCCACGAAATTCGCACCCCGCTTACCACCATTCTGGGATATACCGATCTATTATGGAAAACCAACGATGAAGAGGTAAGGGACAAAAGTCTTTTTTATATCAATTCAGAAGGGAAAAGAATGCTTAAAATGATGGAGAGACTTCTTGAGCTTTCAAAGCTTAAAAATTACAGCTTTGAATTGAATAAATCAGATTCAAACCTTAAAAAGCTTATAGAAGATGCCTGTGAATCAATGCATTATAAAATGAAAAGGTATAACACAAGCTGCAGACTTAATTTGGAGGATATCAACTGGAAAGTAGACCCTGATTTCTTTAAACAGGTGATTATAAATCTTATTGACAACTCAGTAAAGTATAGTAAGTCTCCGATTATTGATATCAGTCTTAAAAAGCAGAATGGTATAAAACTTGAAGTTATGGACTATGGCTGTGGAATAGAGCAGAAAGATCTTGAAAATATATTCGAACCATATTATAAAGTCGAGCAATCGAGAAACAGTCATAATGAGGGTTGGGGCTTAGGCTTATCAATTGTCAAGGAAATAATAGATAAGCATGGCGGAACTATAGAAATTAAAAGCGTACCAGGTCATGGCACCCGTATTATAATAACTCTGGTCTGACCTATATAGGAGGATAGTCATGAAAAGATTAGCTTTGATATTAATAGTTTATATTATATTGCTGTCAGGGTGTACAGTAAAGCAAGGTCAACTGGTTATCATTGAGAATGAAAGCCATAATGATACTAATCAGGATAAAAGTGTTTATGAGCATCTTAATGTAGGATCCCGTAAATTTCCTATAGAAAAATACAGAGAAGCAATTGATAAGATTGACACAAGCATGAAGCCTCTTGCTATTTCACCTGATTGCAGTAAGGTTGTAGCATTTCAGACCATCGGTAGTCAAGAAGCAGATACCTATAATAGCAGGGTTGTGATAGGGAACATAGTGCAGGAAATTAACCTTTATGTAATCACTACAGAAAACGGTGAAAGTAAAAACCTCGGAAAATTCCTATCGCTAAAAGACTTCCACTTTGATGAAACCGGAAATTATTTAGCCTTTATTGATGGGAGCAGCAACATTTATGTATACAACAGCATAACCGAACAGCTTCAAAAGCTGGTAACTGCTGAAAAATGGGACTCCTACAGTACTCTGAGCTGGGCAAAGGATTCAAAAAGTCTTATGGTAAATTCCCGAATGGAACTTGATATTGCTTCAAGGGAGTTTATATCAATTGCTGTGGACAGCTATACTCCATTTATAAAAAGCAAATTCAGTGATAATAGTTATATAGTTCAGATGAAAAATAACAACTACAATGATATGATAGCTTTCTATGATTTCAGCAGTAAGAGCTTCACAAGTATTGCCAATGGTATATATACAGATTCCGACAACTCAAATGTTATATATACCGAGGACAATATGAGCGGACTCAATATAGCAAATCTTAAGACCCTGGAAAGCAAATCAATAGAAACAGGACCAATATATTGCTCCTATATAATGAAATCAACAGGCGATATACTTTATACCACTATAAACAGCGACATTGACAGCAGTCTTAGATATTTACTGGTAAAGGTCAATTCCAATTCGATGATAAAAAATATAGTCAAGCTTGGCTCGCCTACCTTTTATATGAGTCCTGCAGAAGATAAACTGTATTTTATAAGCAGCTACAGTAAAAATAATATTGAGATTGATACAAAAGATCTTAGGATTCACCAAAATGAAATAACGAGTGATACTGCAGATATGTATGCAATTAAATCAACACTGCTTAAAATGTTTAAATTGGACTATGATTTCAACGATACCTATGAAAAATATGAAAATAAGGCTAAAGAAATATATACTAACACTTATGATCCCCTACCCCAGGAAGCGCTTGAAAACAAACTTATTGACTTCAAGAGGTTTAATATGCCTATACCAACTGTCCAACGTGAGGATCATATACCTCCGACAATATTTTTTGACCAGATAAGTGTCAGCCAGAATAAAGCTTCGGTAAACTTAGGCTTATATTATATAAATTCAGTAGAAATGGTAAAACGAGGAGATAAATGGTATATCACCGGTTTTTCCACGCACTCTGCTTCTAAAGAGGTTAGTGATATTACATCAATTGTAGAAAAACATATTAATGATATAAAGTACAAAAACCGTGATGAAGCGCTAAAGCCTTGGATATCAGGGGAGGACACCGATTCCAAAGCCGCCCAGAGAAAAATTGTTGGAGATCTCATAGCAAATGCCGACAAACTCACATTTGAAATAGGTGAAATCGAGCTATGGTCTTTGAGTGACCCCCACAGAGCAGAAACCCCCGAAAGATCGACCTATGCAAGAGTAAAAATTGTTATTCATGAAGATAATAATACTATGAAATACAAGCTAATACTCTCAAGGGAGTATAAAATGCAGTTTGAAATTGACAGTTGGAATACAGACCCGCTAAGCATATCGCAGCTGTTCTAATCTAAAGTCTTTTTAAATTTTCTCATTGTCACAAATATGATTACCGCAATCTGAAGTATGAGTATTGCGGTAACACTCATGAGATAGTTCAGCCCCACACCTTTAACTATTATTCCTCTTAATATTTCTAAAAAATACGTTATAGGGAAGGTGCAGCTTATGATATAAATAAGCTTGGGCATAGCTTCTCTAGGAAACATGAAGCCTGATAAAAGAACGCTTGGCAGTATAAAAAGCATGGCAGCCTGCATTGCTTGAAGCTGTGTCTTTGCTACCGTTGAAATCAGCATTCCCATAGCAAGTGCCCCCAGGAGGAATATGGAGCCAAGTAAAATCAGCAATATAATGCTTCCTTTTATTGCTACTCCAAACAGTAAATAACTCAAAAACAAAATTATAACAAAATCATAAAACCCAATCAATATATAGGGTATCAGTTTGCCTGCAATAAGCTCTAATGAGGTGACAGGAGTCATTATAAGCTGCTCTATAGTCCCCCTTTCCCTTTCCCTTACCATTGCAAAAGCAGTTAGAATAATGGTTATATTCTGCAATATCAGGCCTACTACTCCCGGAACATTGAACTTGCTGCTCTCAAGTGTGGGATTATACAATACCAATGGTTTTGCACTTACAGCCGGTGTATTGCCAACAGACTGTAAAGCTTTTTTGGCGTTAAGCTCTTTAAGCTTGATAGAATGATTATTTGCAAGTATTACTGAATATGACATTGCAGTTCTTGCTATTGTAGGGTCGGAGCCATCCACCAGTATCTGTATTTCTGCAGTCCTATTCCTTTTTAAATTTCTGGCATAATCTGTTGGAATTACAAGTCCAACCTTGACTATACCCTTATCAATATACGCTTCCACTTTATCAGATGAATCTACCATTTCATAGACTTTGAAATAATATGAGTTATTGAACTTTTCTATCAGTTCTCTGCTTTGTTGCGTCTTGCTCTCATCACAGACCGCTAATCCTACACGGTTTACATCAGTATTTACAGCAAAGCCAAAAATAAGAAGCATCATAACAGGTGCCACAAGTGCCATTATAAGACTTGCCCTGTCCCGTTTTATGTGTATGAATTCTTTTTTTGTAATTGTCAGAAGTCTTCTAAGCTTCATTTCTGCACCCCGCCTTCAGATCTATTGGTCTTTAAATCCATAAATGAAGGCACCACTTCTTTGTTTGCCAAATGCTTTACATAATGTATGAAAATATCCTCAAGATTCTGTGTATTATGCTTCTTATAAAGCGCCTCAGGAGTATCTATGGTAATGAGATCTCCATTGTATATGAAGCCTATAATATCGCAAATTGAAGCTTCATCCATGTAATGAGTAGTCACAAGTACTGTTATTCCGCCTTCCACCAATTGGGTTATAGAGTTCCAGAATTCTCTTCTGGAAACGGGGTCCACTCCTGCAGTAGGCTCATCAAGTATAAGAAGGCTTGGATTGTGTATTAGCGAACATCCTAAAGCCAGTCTCTGCTTCCAGCCTCCCGACAACGTACCCGCCAGGCTTTTTTCCTTTCCCTTGAGATTTGCCATTTCTATAAGCTGCTTCTTCCTTTCCTGCAGCTTATCTCGGGACATCATATAAATATTTCCATAGAAATCTAAATTCTCTTCTACTGTCAGATCCTCATAAAGGCTGAATTTCTGCGACATATAGCCTATATTTTGTTTTATCCTTTCTGTATCCTTGATAAGGTCATAGCCTAGCACCTTTCCTTCCCCTGAGGTAGGGCGGAGCACTCCGCAGATCATTCTTATAGTAGTTGATTTTCCTGAGCCGTTAGGCCCCAGGAAACCAAATATCTTCCCTTTTGGTATATCAAAGGAAATACCATTTACAGCAGTAAAGCTGCCAAATTTCTTAGTAAGGTTATTAATTGATATTGCGTAATTCATATCACTCACCTGCTATTTAATATTGACATCCAGAAGCATTCCGGGCTTTATGCTGTCCAGATTGTCTAATATCTTTACCTTCACTGCAAATACCAGCTTCATTCTGTCTTCCTTAGTTACTATATTGATAGGAGTAAACTCAGCTTCAGATGAAATGTGTATTATCTGTCCTTTAATTTCCTTATCCTTCAAGTAATCACATCTGATGCTCACAGGCTTACCCAGCTTAAGACCTGGAAGTACCCTTTCCGGTACATATATCTTCACCCACAGATCAGACTGATCGACTATTGTCATCAAAGGACTTCCAACCCCAACATACTCGCCCTCACTAAAGTTTAACGTTTCAATAACCCCGTCCTTTACTGCCGATACTTCGCTCTTATCCAGTGACAGCTTTGTAAGCTCCAGCCCCTTTTCAGCCTGTGCTACACTATATTTTGAAGCATTGATGCTCCTTTCTGTTGCTCCATTCATTAATAGTCTGAGCTTCTCCTGGGTTGCAGTAAGCTGAGCTTTTGTACTGTCCTGCTGCGCTTTTGAGCTTGACAACTGCGCTTTAGCACTGTCAACTGAATGCTTGGCACTTTCCATTGCATTTTCTGCTGTATTCATTGCATATTCCGCATTCTCCAAATCCTGCTTTGCAGCAGCACCATCATCAAAAAGCGCTTTTATATCATCATACTGACTTTTCTTTAATACATAAGTTTCCTCCGCAGACTTCCGGCTTTGTTCCGATTGTCCTACCAAAGCTTCTGCCTGCTTTACAGCATTTTCAGCCTGCCTTACTGCAGCTTCAGCTTGCTGTACCATGGCTTTCTGAATACTTATCTCTTCTTTCCTATTACCCTCTTCTACTCTCATCAGCTCATTTTCCGCACTCTCTACAGATATTTCCGACTGTGCTGCTTTTACCTGGTTTTCCGGAGTATCTATTATAGCCAGCAGGCTTCCTGCCGAAACCCGCTGCCCTTCCTGTACATTTATCTTCTTTATTGTTCCGCTGACTTCAGCACTGACATCTATCTGCTCTGCTTCAGCCGTGCCGTAGAATATGAAGCTGTCTTTAGCTTCCACAGTAATCGACTTAACATACTTAAAGCCAATACATCCAATAATCGCAATTGATATAATAGCTACAGGAATAATAAGCTTTTTATTTCTAGTCATGCCCTACACCTCTTTCTCAACGCATATTCCATACCTATAATTCTAAAAGTATTTGCTAATAAAATAATTATACCATTTATTCTACAATAAGATTTTATATTGTACAAATATCATATCAACTACTAGCTTCCATTCAGCCAATAGCGTTATATTGACATTATCTGAGTTTTGTGTTAGTATAAATTTGGTAATTGTGCTAATAAGTTTTATTATTGGACAAATTAACCAAATCTAAGGAGGGTGAATGAAATGGGAGAATGTTGTACATGCTGTGGCGGATGGACTGTTCATGATTCTGTCAGCGCAGAAGATAAAAAGGTACTTGAAGCTGCATTAAAAGGATTATTAGGAGTTACTTATGAGCCTTTAGTAGTTGCTACTCAGGTAGTAAATGGAGTTAACTATTTATATATAGCTAAATCCACTACTGTAACAGCACAACCTAAGGTTGGACTAGCCAAAATATATGTTACAGCAACACCTGCTGGAGCAGAACCAAGACTAGTTAATATTGAATCAATTATATAAGCTGAATATTTTTTTAGGCGGATTAGACTTTATGTTTAATCTGCCTTTTTAATTCCACGCTATCGCATAGGAAGCGACGCCGTAAAAGAAGCCCCCTGAACAGGCATTGAACCAGACAGGAGGTTTCTTATTTATTTTGATATAACTTGTTCCACAGCATCTCTTGCAATAGCAAATGGGTATTTAACGTCTCCGGCAAACACGCTTACCGACATTGACAGTATAAGGGTCATTGCTAAAAACAGGCTAATTATTGTTTTTTTCAAAGAAAAGCCCTCCTTTCCCACTGGGTTTATTTGCATCCTACATATATGTGCGTATATTCTCCAGGCATCTTTCCAGTTCCTTCTTATATTCATGGTTTTCTGACGAAGTGAATTTAATAAGCTTTATCACCACAGCCTCCAGCCTTTTCAGCATTTTTACGTCTTTTGCACCTGCTGCTGCCAGGAAATCAATGTTTTCAATAATATAGCTTTTGTATACGGCATAATCTTCTATATGGAAAAACATATCCAGGAATTTGTCTAAGGCTTTTTCCGGCTCTCCCTGCAATACTGCAATTTCTGTATAGGTTGTAAAATATTCAAAATAACAAGTTGTATCTCTATTGTCCAGATGTTCAAATGCCTTGTTTATATGCTTCAGTGCCTCATTATAGTCACCTGTTGCCTTATACAGCTCCGCCAGGTTATTGTATATCATGCTTTTACTGAAATTATCGCTTTTTTCAAATGTATCCAGCGCTTTATTGTAATACTCCAGAGCGTTATTGAAATTCAACTGTAGCTTATAATTTATTGCGATATTCATCAAAGCATATCCTATTTCAGCTTTTTCTTCAGCATATGAAATAGCTTTCTCCAATGCATGCTCTGCAAGCTCATATTCATGTAAAGGGGAAGTGTTAAGCAGTATGCCATACCTGTAATAATGAAGATACAGTGTATGTTTGTCCATATCAGGAATATCCGGCAGCAGCTTTTCTACATATTTGTACTGCATTTCGGCTAATTTATGTTCTTGTTCGAAATAATATACAAGTCCAAGCTCCGAGCTATAGGCGGCAACCAGATCCTTCCTCTTGATTTCTTCTGCTTTATTTATTGCCAGGCGCAGCTTATCCTTGGCAAATATCATATTGTTCCTGTAAAAATTATACATACCGACAGCGCGGCACATTTTGACCACCTCAGCCTTAAGCCCTTTGTCAGTGCACCTGTTTTTAAGCAGCCGCAATATGTCAATGTCTTTTTCGTCATTGAACTTTTTTATATTTTGCGATACAAATTCCACCATATCAGTTAGCTTCTCACTATCCGCCTCATTTATGGCACGTTCTGTCAATCCTGCCTCGTCAATAAATATCCCCAATAATTCCACCTCATGTCCCAGTTGTATTTTAATGTATATTATACAACATATTTCCATACGGATAAATACTTTTTTATTTACAAATTCCCTTATAAATCACCAAGAAAAGCTTCCTACCGCCTTAAAATATTATTTTTATACATATTATATTTTCATTTATCTCAAGCCGTTTTTTACATTTTTCTACACCTATTGATTTCATACTCTCTTATTTCAATCCGCGCTCCCGTATAGGGAGTGACACTTCCGTGTAAAACTGTCACATAACGTTTCAAAATTTCAATCCACACTCCCGTATAGGGAGTGACGCTATTGGTGATGCAAACCGGATTATTGATGCTGATTTCAATCCACACTCCCGTATAGGGAGTGACTTTGCTTTTATCTCCCTGATCTTTCCCCTTGCATCGATTTCAATCCACACTCCCGTATAGGGAGTGACGTGTCAAGTTATATGGTATTAACGTCCTAGGTTAATTTCAATCCACACTCCCGTATAGGGAGTGACTCTTCTGCCCATCCTATTGCATCCCAATAAGCTATTTCAATCCACACTCCCGTATAGGGAGTGACGATTTATCATCGTTTTCTAACACAATCTTATCTTATTTCAATCCACACTCCCGTATAGGGAGTGACCAATATTCACCCCTCCTATAACATCATCATTGCTATTTCAATCCACGCTCCCGTATAGGGAGCGACGGTAACTGTATCTACTGTTATTGCTTCAGGTTTTAATTTCAATCCACGCTCCCGTATAGGGAGCGACAGACGTAGGATCATTTCGTTGGGATATGTTTAATTGATTTCAATCCACGCTCCCGTATAGGGAGCGACTTGCTATGGGTGCGGCTATGGACGAAGCATTGCAGATTTCAATCCACGCTCCCGTATAGGGAGCGACTTTCTTTTGGTATATTTGTATATGATAATATCCATATTTCAATCCACGCTCCCGTATAGGGAGCGACAACGCATATGTGTAGTCAATATATAGATTGAAAGATTTCAATCCACGCTCCCGTATAGGGAGCGACGGTTATAAATCCACAAACGGCAATTATATTACTGATTTCAATCCACGCTCCCGTATAGGGAGCGACAACGCATATGTGTAGTCAATATATAGATTGAAAGATTTCAATCCACGCTCCCGTATAGGGAGCGACGTCTCAAACGTATTTTATACGCCTTTAAAATACAAATTTCAATCCACGCTCCCGTATAGGGAGCGACTTTTTAGGACCAGATGCAGGAGCAGTAGATAAAATTTCAATCCACGCTCCCGTATAGGGAGCGACTATAGATGCAGACGGTAAACAATATAAAGCATTTTGATTTCAATCCACGCTCCCGTATAGGGAGCGACATAATCAGCAGATACATAGAACTCACAGAAGAAATTTCAATCCACGCTCCCGTATAGGGAGCGACCTATATCGTCAAAAGTTTTTACTCCTAACTCAGATTTCAATCCACGCTCCCGTATAGGGAGCGACAGCTTTTTGAGTCATTTCATTTAGTCTTTTACTATTTCAATCCACGCTCCCGTATAGGGAGCGACTATGGAGGAGTAAAGCAATGTTACATAGTGCTACAGATTTCAATCCACGCTCCCGTATAGGGAGCGACATAGTCAATATCTGTCACCCTTTGTTGTATATTAGATTTCAATCCACGCTCCCGTATAGGGAGCGACAGTTGTAAAATGTAGTAAATTATTAAGAAACTTATTTCAATCCACGCTCCCGTATAGGGAGCGACAGAAATATTATCAGAATGTGGACTCAGAGTATTTATTTCAATCCACGCTCCCGTATAGGGAGCGACGCAAAGAAAAGTTTGAGGAAGATATCCCGAAAATATTTCAATCCACGCTCCCGTATAGGGAGCGACAGTAGGGATAGATAGAATCCTTACGAGAGATAAATTTCAATCCACGCTCCCGTATAGGGAGCGACACGAAGCGCAGAAAGAAGTATGGGCGTTAATCGAGATTTCAATCCACGCTCCCGTATAGGGAGCGACCTCTGACGGTAGAATAAAGCTGTTCGCTACAAAATTTCAATCCACGCTCCCGTATAGGGAGCGACCCATCAAGTGCAGAAACGGCCACCCCATCGGAGCGATTTCAATCCACGCTCCCGTATAGGGAGCGACTATGCGATGAGTGCAGCAGTGAGCTCCCTATTACAATTTCAATCCACGCTCCCGTATAGGGAGCGACAACCTCTTTTAACACATTTTGCTCTAATGTAATCATTTCAATCCACGCTCCCGTATAGGGAGCGACGGCACATGTACAGTATGCCGGTATAGAACCATTAATTTCAATCCACGCTCCCGTATAGGGAGCGACTGTATTTTTCAAGGACTATCTGCCCCCCCTCAGTATTTCAATCCACGCTCCCGTATAGGGAGCGACATTGCTATGACAATCGCACTGGCGCTTCCATAGGATTTCAATCCACGCTCCCGTATAGGGAGCGACCAATAGGGTAAGCGTTTTTTCTTGCTATTAATTAATTTCAATCCACGCTCCCGTATAGGGAGCGACGAAAACCGACTATGCGTAACTGGCGTAAGGTGGATTTCAATCCACGCTCCCGTATAGGGAGCGACACAAATATGAGAAAAGCATGTGGCGGCTAATAGAATTTCAATCCACGCTCCCGTATAGGGAGCGACAAACTACTTAACAGCTTGTATTCAACTTATAACAATTTCAATCCACGCTCCCGTATAGGGAGCGACTTGAATCCCTAAAGTCCTCTCTAACAAGTCTTGTGATTTCAATCCACGCTCCCGTATAGGGAGCGACCTTTTATTTTGATGCTTTTCCAGAAAGCCTTTATTATTTCAATCCACGCTCCCGTATAGGGAGCGACTAAAAGTAAGTCGGTGATAACATGCTAACACCAAAAATTTCAATCCACGCTCCCGTATAGGGAGCGACTCCGACATAAGCGAATCCTGCGCCCATTAACAATATTTCAATCCACGCTCCCGTATAGGGAGCGACGCAGAGTCTGACTGGTAGATGATACTGTTAGGATATTTCAATCCACGCTCCCGTATAGGGAGCGACTTTGTAACGGAACGTAACCCACATAGGCGAATGGATTTCAATCCACGCTCCCGTATAGGGAGCGACACGAGCTTCAATATAAGGTTGATAATCTGGATACTATTTCAATCCACGCTCCCGTATAGGGAGCGACAAATTATGTTAGGTGATAATATTAAAAAGTATAGAATTTCAATCCACGCTCCCGTATAGGGAGCGACGTATATAAACCAGAGCATCCCAAGTCGAGTAAAATTTCAATCCACGCTCCCGTATAGGGAGCGACCTTACAGCGACGGTATTAGCTGTTATATCTAATGTATTTCAATCCACGCTCCCGTATAGGGAGCGACCACCTGAGCTGCATATAATTCACATACATAGTTTATTTCAATCCACGCTCCCGTATAGGGAGCGACAGTGAAGAATGGTAAAAGACCAACAAGAGCACAATTTCAATCCACGCTCCCGTATAGGGAGCGACAGGTACATAGTAGCCCATACTATCCCCTCCTACATTATTTCAATCCACGCTCCCGTATAGGGAGCGACTGATAACGTAATTATTTTATTTAAACGCAGAAAAATTTCAATCCACGCTCCCGTATAGGGAGCGACCCGATATTATATGGAAAAGTAAATAATAATGATGAGATTTCAATCCACGCTCCCGTATAGGGAGCGACAGTTACCCACTTCACAAATCCGGATATAAAAATTATTTCAATCCACGCTCCCGTATAGGGAGCGACCAAATGGAAAGTAAACACAACAATGATACAACGATTTCAATCCACGCTCCCGTATAGGGAGCGACTAAATTAATTTTGCAATTTTAATTTATATAAATATATTTCAATCCACGCTCCCGTATAGGGAGCGACAGCAAAAATGAACATAAATCAGTTAAATTTATAAAACTTTTACCAATGTCTTACATTTTTTACTTGTGAATCATACATTTCCTATCGAAAATTCGACTTTCCACATCAGATTTTTACAATATTTACGGTGCGAAACCTCCAGAAATTAATGTTTGCTATACATTCGCACTAAATTATAAGTGTATCCTCAACATCATATGATGCTCTTGCACCTATATGCACAACCTTGTCTTTATAATTATTCCCTAAAAAATATAACCGCAGACTATCTTTATCTTTATCAATAATTTGCTCAAGTTTATGCTGAACCTCACGGCATTTAGCTGCATCCATTACACACTCAAATACCGAGTTCTGAACACGTTGACCATAATTCATACATTGCTTTGCAACCTGCCGTAAACGTTTCCTCCCGAGAGGCGTTTCTGTATTTACATCATAGGTTATTAAAACTAACATTTTACCTCCTACTTCCACATAAACGGCGGATATCCGTCCAAGTCGCCGCGAATAAATCTAGCCAATAGCATAGCTTGCGCATAAGGAACAAGTCCCCACTCTATTTTTTCCTGTAAAAATGGATGTGTAATTACTTCCTGCTTTTTACTCTGCCAAGCCTTTAATATGATTCTTCTTGTATCATCATCCATAATTACTGCACCATTTTCTTTTTGAGTAAAACCAGCCGCATTTACTTCTCTTTTGTTGATTAATGAAATTACGAACCGATCTGCACAAACCGAACGCAGCTCCTCCATCATATCAAGAGCAAGTGAAACCCGCCCTGGTCTGTCCCGATGCAAAAATCCTACATACGCATCAAGCCCAACTGTTTCCAATGCCGCTGCCGAATCATGTGCCAGAAGTGTATATACAAATGACAGCATTGCATTAACATTGTCAAGCGGTGGGCGTTTATTACGGAATTTAAAATAAAAGCATTCTTTCTGTTGAAGAATTAAATCATCAAATATGCTGAAATACTGTGATGCGGCTTCGCCTTCAATACCTCTGAGTTGTTCCAAATCCTCACTTTGTTCAACTGATTTCAGAGAATTGGCAAGGACTTTAGAAACCCCTTTCAGTTTATCAACATCAAGCCGCATTGCATAGTCGCGTGTTGCACGCTCAACCACCCAACGTGCATTATAAATCTTCCCCAGAATAAAGTTCCTGGCAATTTTATGGCTTTCCTCTGCGCTGTCCGAAAGTCTATATTGAGCCTTTCTTAAAGTAACATTACCTCTAACCTCACCTACTACCCTTGCGAGAAATTTTCCACTTTGCTTCATAAAGCTCAATGCAATATTACGCTCTGCACATGCACCCATTAATGCCGGACTTGCACCGGTATAACCAAAGGCAATAATACCTTCAAGATTATGCAGTGGAATTCTTGATACTTCTGTTTCATCTTTCAGAATCACAATATTTTCACCGTCAAGCGACAAATAGGTATTTGGAGAAGTTACGTATAACGTATTCAGCAGCTTTCTCATTCTTCCACCCCTCCCTCCATATCCGAAAGATTTTTCTCAATGTAATAAACAGCAGAGGGGTTCTTACATAGCTTCGGCATACAATTCTCTGTAAGCGAACATGCTTTGCAGCTTTTAGACGGTTTGACCTTGGGTGTATATCTTTTGTCATATAATTCATGCATTTCTTTGGCGATTATTTTTACACGCTCACGCAGCACTTCGTCAAGTATAACTTTAAGCCTGCGTTTTGTTTCTCCATAGAATAAAAATGCTTCGGGGATTTCACATATCAGCATTTCTTCAAGACACATAGCCTGGGCGCATAGCTGCAAAACATCAGAATCATTGTCCTTTGGTTTTCCCCTTTTATACTCTACGGGAACAGGCTTATAAGTTCCATCCCTGCCAAATACACTCACACCGTCCGAAGCCCTCTGCAGTTCAACAACATCACAGGTTCCGGTTAAGCCTAATGAACGTGAGAAAATTCCCATGCCCCGGGAAATAATCAAATCCCCCCGTGCTTCTTTTATGGTATTGTCATGTGTTTTCTCATGGAGGATTTCACCCTCCACTGTGCGAAGGTTCTCCCGCCATTGCTGTTCAATATGTATTAATGCCCACTGTCGTTTACAAAATACAAAGTGCTGTATCCCAGACAGCAGCAGAAAATCTTCCTCTTTATATTCCATCAAATATCTCCGGGGTTAGCCCTTCCAGTTTTTCAATAGAGATATCATAATCACCAATACTCTTTGGTATCTCAACTTTTGGTACAATCCTCAAGCTTCTATGCACCTTTGCAGAAGAATATTGACCTGTAGGTGCATTATGTTTCCACCAATAGAGCTTATACACCTCCATACTGCCATCAGGACGAGCAGAGGAACAATCATTCTCAAAAAGTGTCTTTAAAGCCCCTTTAATAAGTTCACTATCCTCCTGGCTGAAACCAGTCTTTTCTGCCAATTGTGTATTAATGCTTCCATAGATAACATAAACTCCGAATTCAACTCTATGCTTCATGCCCATTGTGTCGGAGCTTTTCTTATCCGGATCTTTTTGAGTTTCGCCATTAACACTTTTTGTAATTTGCATACTTGATATTTCAATTGGAGAAACACTAACTGCTGAGTGAATTGAAACAGGTCCTCTTATGCCTATTGAGACAGAATTATCTTCCTCTCCTTTTTTAAATGCAAAAACTTGTCCGAAGCTTCTGACATCAATCCATTTCTTACAAGCTATTTTTGCATATTCTTCCTTATCTTTACTTGATTCTTTGAGTTCCTTACAACCGTCAGCCCTATCCTTCAGACTTCTAAAACCATCTGTTCTTCTTTCATCAGATTGGACAAATATCTCCTGATCCGTATCCAGCAAGCGGTTGCGGATTTTTCTTTTGATGCAAACATCAGAAATTTCACCAAACCCATCGTAATTTTCCCTAGGTCTGTTTCCGTTCAATGGATCTCCATTTGGGTTTGCATTTTTTGCAGATATAATAACTGCAAAATCAACCTTGTTTACAAAATTACTCATTCTTATTCTCCCCCTCATTTACTTTTTCTAATTTCTTTCTCTGCTTTTCTTCTACTCTTTGGTTTTTCTCATCAATAAAAATTTGTCTTTGACAATAGTATCCTAGAATATAGCTTTCATTTAACTGTTTTGAGCTTATGAACTCATCATAAGGTATCCTAGAATTAACCTTTGTCATTAATTCTGTTAAGCTTGTACACTTAAAACCTAATCGTGCTATATAGGGTTTAAGTTTATCTGTAATAATGCCCCACGTTTTACATGGGTGAAGTTTAAATTGATGCATTAATCTTTCTGCATTTGTTTCTCTTTTTTCCCCTGTGATACTTAACGCATACCCTTCAATTTCCTGTGCAATCGCTAAAAGTCTGCCAAAGAGATAACTTCTATCCTTCTGATTTTCATCAAGTGCCATTGTCCATTCCTCCTTATATTTATCATATCTATACTTTCTTACCAGAGCACAAGCTATTGTCAATGCTTTCTCCCATTCCCAGTTCTCCATCGAGACTGGACTTGAAGCACGGTTAACTGCTGAACTTACAAGATCATAGGGCAACTTGGCACCATCTATAATACAAAGTAATAGCCTTTCTATCGTTGCTTTTAACAAAGAATCATTTAATTCAAGCTGTTTTTTATTTGTTTTATTATTTACTCTTGGGTTTCCAAAAGCTATAGTAGCTATATCTTTAGGTGCAGGGGCCCCAATAAAAGTAATGGACTCAAATTGAGGATTCCCTTTTTCGTCAGCCCCGTCAAGTATCTTTTTATATGTGTGCCTCCAACTACAGGTACTATGCCAGCGCTTAATCCTATCCAAAAATTCTGAACCATTAAGCTCACGGCAATAAGTTATAGATAATCGTCCTGGTGTTGCAGCATCTAGTCCCATAACAACAATTTCTGCTTTTGTATCTAGGTCACATCCATAGCCGGCAATTGCCTTATTGAACCTCTCTGCAAATTCCTTCTCCGTTGAAATCTTAGGGATATCTTCCTTGCCGAAGATACTATCAGCCGTATCTTTAAGCAGTTTAGGAACGTCTTGATTCTTCGTACCCCATGCAACAATGACTTTTTGTCCATCTTTTGGGTTTCCAAACTTCTCTCCTTGGATATCAATAAGCCATTTTAAAGCGTTATGTGCCTTTTGTGATGTTTCATAAGCAATACTTACTACCTGATTGCTATCAGAAAAACGCCCACGATATGTAAATCCATATTCATCATTTGCTGAAATAAGCTTTGCTGAATCGCCATTATCTCTAATTTTCGACTGGTGCTTTTCAGTAATGAGCATATTATTCCCTTGAATATAACACAGCCCAAATTTCTTTTTTGTACTTATATAATAGTTGTTGTATTTTTCAAAAACATCTCTACTTTCCCATAGCTTACATTCAACCTCACCTGGAACTTCTACTATAATCCTGACAAAAATATCACTAATTTTACTTGGTTTATTATCTTTATCCCCCAACCACTTGTTCGTTACTTGATTATTTTCATCAACTACTAATACCCTTACTGAAACTAAGTCGGCAATTAAACTTTCTTTTTTTAAATAATTAAGCACTGCTGTAACTTTCTCGTCTTTATATTCTGAATTACACCATGACTCTAATAACTTTATGTATTTCAAAAAAAATTCTTTTCCCCTTTTATCATTAAAAAAAGAATGATAATCTCCGGCTACATATTGAAGTTTATCAAATAAGGCATGAGGATTATTCCCAGCACCCCTACTTGCAGAATCCTCTGTACATGGGGCAATTGTTATAGCTTCGCTTCTGCTCACACATCGTGCCCTTCTGAAATTTCCACATCTATCAACTACCATTTCTATATTTGCATTCACAATAGTATGTGATAGCGGCAGTAATGGTGCTTTTAAGTCAGTCCTTGGAACTCCTGCTTCACTCCTGCAATTTTCATAAGTGTCATAAAGCTTCTTTATCCAGCTCAATTATCTCTCCCCCCTTTTCAAATTCCTGAAGTCCGCTGAAATTACTGTCATCAAATAACTTAGGTTGCATTGATGAAAGCTCACGTTTTATGATGTGTTCATCATCGGGTTTTAGAAATTTTATATAACCATTGTTCATTACCGGATTCCATAGCCTTGCTATCAGCTTGTCCTCTCCGGTTTCATCAGGATAACTAAAGCCATGAAACATCAACCCAAAGGAAAGCTCCCCATAATTATCATAAGCCCCTATACCTTCCCCAAATTTACAGGGTTCAACATAGCCCTGGCACTCCCTTGTTCCAAGGAATATATCCCTTCTACCACCACGGGTAATCATTCTTTTGGCAATTAGATAATGTTTATTCTCATTTCTATCTTTCTCCAAATTGGGCCGATAATAATTCCACTCAAAATGAGCCCGTACTTGATATTCGACATTTGACAGGTATGTATAAATAGACAGGGTATTTAGAGGATTCCCTTTTCCTTCCGTATTTCCATTGAAGTTAATAGGGCGTATACCTTGGGATTGGGTTTTTATCAAATTCATAACCCTAACTTCATCAATTATCCAAATCAGAGTGGGTTTCCAATATACACTTTCTAGAATTCCTTTAAGTGCCTGATATGTTGGTACTTGATATGAAAATTTTTCTCCGCCGATTCTATTTATTGGATCACTAAAAAGCGCATATCGACCACTTACTTTAAATTCAACTCTGTTTTCTCTTTCCAATTGCCTAAACCTCCTCAATAATTGCAAAATTCCATTGGTGCCGCTCCAAAGGTCACACCCACATCATCGTTATAAAATTCATCCCTTAGTGCAAGTATTGCACCATTTCTTAATTTAATAATTCCTTGCATCTCCTCTAATTTTCTTTTATAATTTTCAAATAAATTTACCGAATACTGCTGTGATTTCTTTAAGTATTGCTTTAATTCGCTTAAGCTGCACTCACCATTTATAAGGGTTATAAGGTTTTTACCCTCCCCATATGGAACAATTATACCTGTTGTGTTCTGATCAATTACTTGAAAGTTATTACCTACAGTTTTAAAGGCTTGATTTAACATTAATTGTGATGCATATCCATTTCTCTCCTCAAATGTATTAACTGCCTCATAATTCCCTGATAATAAATCATACATCGATTTATCATTGTCTGGTTTAGGTAATATGTAGTTCATTTCAGCTCTTCTATTGTGGAAATAATATTTATAGTACCCTTCCATTGCTTTTGGAGACAGTAAATCATTACCAAACATATCCGGGTTTTCTTTAAATTCATCGAGAACCCTTTCTGTACACTCCTGCCCCTCTTTGATATCCACCAGCTTGCTAACATTCTCTCCCTCGACATTAACTATATAAACATCGCTGCAAGTGCTTTCCCCATGACGGTTGCATCTACCCGCAGCTTGGGCAATACTATCAAGCCCGGCAAGGGACCGAACAACACACCCAAAGGAGATATTAACGCCAGCTTCTATTAACTGTGTACTAATACAAATTACCCTCTCATGTCCTAACTTTTTTTTAATATCTTGCAAAATATTCATTCTATGGGAAGGACACATATTCGTACTTAAATGAAAAATAGAACACTGCTTTTCTTCGGGTAAATCTGTATTGGCTTTCTTTAGCTCATTATAGACTTCCTTTGCAGAGTTTTTTGTATTCAAAATAACCAATACGCTTTCTACCTGTTCCATTATGTCTATAATAAAATTCTTTAATGAATCAATGCTGTAGCCCCCATTAATCCTTCTATCAACCAAATTCACACGTTTAAATTGTTCAAATTTCTCATGTATGTTTTGAATTATACTAGCATTTTCACTTATCTTTAAAGGCATCTCTGTTGTTGACAAAAGTGGCTGTGTTGCTGTGCAAAGTAAAATTGTCGCATTGCAAATATTGGACAGAAAATTAATTGCACTATTAAACATATTAATACACTTAATAGGAATAGCTTGAATTTCATCAAATATTATTATTGAGTTTGCAAGGTTATGCATTCGCCTAACACCTTGTGTTCCACCACTAAATAAAGTATTAAGGAACTGTACCATAGTTGTAAGAATAATAGGGCTATCCCATCGCTCTGTTAAAAGCTTATAATTCTCTTGCGTATAGATGGTTTCATCATCGTCTTCATCATGGGAGCAATCAATAACAAGATTTGAATGATGTTCTAAAATCATATCCTCATGACCCAAAATATCTTTTATTTCCTTAGCATTTTGATCGATAATAGTAGTAAAAGGGATAATATAAAAAATTCTATCCTTCCTAAATTTCTTTGCATGTTCTAGCGCATACCTCAAACTGGAAAGGGTCTTCCCGCCTCCTGTTGGCACTGATAGCTGATATATTCTCGGGTCATTTTTCCCAAAATTCTTACATGATATGGAAATTTCTTCTCTTAATAAATCTATTTTACTAAGTTTTGGATAGTCTTTTAGTTTAGTTTCCAATACTTCTGCAAGTTCATTCCATAGAGCTGATTTATCTATAATACTCTGATTCTGTTTCCTACCATCCATAACCCTATAGGTATCATATCTATCTGAATCAATAACACAACTAAAAAGGTACTTGACTAGCATCCCGGCTGCAAATCGTCCAAATTTAGCAGATTTATCTACCTTGTTAATTTTAGCAACAATAGCTCTTATTTCCGCCATTGATTCAATAAACAAGTCTTTAAGGTGTGTAATTTCCATGCATTCTTTCTGGAAATTAGATAAAGCTTCAGCATACAATATTTCTTTTTCTGTTTTCATCCTATTAGTAAATATATCCGTACCCTTCAAATCTAAACAATCTATCAATCCACCATGATGAGAACAAATTGCCAGTGATATAAGCTGTGCTGCCAGCTTTTGATATGGGTCAGAGTCTTTTGCATTATAAAAATTATCATAAATAAACTTTGCACCTGCTGTAGAGTGGTCAATTGAACCCCTTAGAGATTTATCATTAGGATGAGTTGAACAGTAGTGTATATAAGAATCGAATTTTTCTGTTTCCTTTCCCATATCATGAAGAATGCCAATTAATTTCCCTGTCGCACCAAGTGAAATTTTCATACCATATTCCATAGACATTGCAGAAACATTGCATAAGTGTTCCTTAACACTTTGTTCCTCTAACGTTGTCGGATTAATATGAGCGCAAAGCATATTTTCCCCCCCTAATTATTCGCACTTATACTACTTCTAATTATAATTATCCCATTACTGTATATCAATGTAAGTCGTTCGACATAAAAAATGTAAGAAAAAGTCTAGAAATGAAACAATTGAACCCCACAGTTTTGCACCTCTAACCCTCTTTATGCATGGATATAATCTTGCAATAGAGCTGTTTTTGCCTGTTATAGGGCATTGCTTTTACTATACATTATTAACATGTAATGCCTGAAACTTTCACGGCAGAAGAAATTTGACTATATTGTTTCAAAATTTGTTAATGCTTCATATGTGCGGAAGCAAATTTGTATTGCATAAGCAAAACATGTCTGTTATATTATTACTGGCCGACCATATAATGTAATTTAAGTATAATAGTACTATCATACAACGAATTAAAGGAGGACTACTACTCATGAGAAAAAAGATTACTTTAACTCTATTAGTTATATCATTGCTTACCGTTGCAGTATTTGCAGTAGCAATAATCGGAACTTTAAGTTATTGGTATTCAAATTCGAGTTCAATAGGATTCTGGACGACTCCGCGCAAAATTTATCTTTCTTATAGTATATCTTCAGCCGGTACTGCTGCTAGAAATGCAGCAACGCAATGGACTAATGCCGGAGTTTCCAGCAGCTTTGTTACTTCAGGATCTAGCATGACATTTGCTTGCTACCCATATGATACATGTGTACAATTAGAACCCTCAATACCAACTGATGCCGCAGGATATACCAGTTCATCTACAACCTATGTAGGAGACTTTGAATATGGCTCTACTTATAAAAGGGGTTATGAAGTTTTAGGGGCATTTTGCTATTTAATTACCGATGTTTCCACAAATTATATAGGTGACTGTGCTCATGAGCTAGGACATGCTTTCGGATGGATGGGACATTCAACCAATTCTAGCGATATAATGTATGCATATGCAAATAGCCCTACGACATTAACCACTCGGGATAAAAATCATCTTAACCAGGTCTACTAAAAAAAGGAGGTATCTTTTATGAAAAGATCTGCTATATTAAAAAAGATTACTGTATTATCATTAGCTATAGTTTGTTTACTGACTTATTATGGATATACTATGTTCAACGATCAAAGGAAAAGTCAGGGCTCTTCAAAAGTTTTTAGCCAATGTTCCTATACTAAAGAAATTAAGTCTATTGATGATGTAGCTGGATTAGCATCCAATATTATCGTAGGTACAGTAATAGGTAAAGAAGATTTCAGTGATTATACTGATAAATTCATCGTAAGCGTTGATAGAGATATCAAAGGTACTACTCATTCAACAAATGTAGATGTTTACGAAGCAAAAGAGACCTTTGAGGTAGGGAGTAAGTATCTATTGTTCCTAGAGTATTCTGAATCTGTTTTATATCCAAACCCTAAATATACTTCGGTATACAAAGAATGCATCATCAAAGTAGCTGATGATAATTCAGTCGAAAATTCAGCATTCGTTGATGAATCGATGGATTTGGATAAATTGATTAAAGTGCTTGAAAAATCCGAGAAGATAGCTCTCAAGCCAAATAGAAAGTACAATATTAAAAACAAATATGAAACAATAGAAGAACAGATAGACGACTCTGACCATATACTAATCGTTTATCCTGAAAATATTATAAAGTACAATAAATATGTAAGTTTAGTAAAGGTAACTCCTGAAGTACAATTGAAAGGTGATATAACAGGAGAACTAGATTTATTGTTGCCAGCCGATATACAGAAAGGGAAAAAATATATTGTGTTCCTGAAAAAGACTGATAATAATTTAGAGCTTGCATCAAGAGAAGGAAGCATTATATCCGAAGATCAAGCTGAAAAATGGGAGCAAATCAGTAAAAAGCTTAAAAATAATAATTAATAAATAGCTACACAACCTATGGTTCCACATATAACAAAAGAAGGCGATTTCTCGCCTTCTTATTATTCCTCTGCGTTTACTATTACCTTTACTATTGCATTATTGCCGATTGCGTATTTTATCAAGTCCGGATCGATTATCGTTCCTTTATCATAGAATGTATCTTCTATTTCTATGCCATCTAAAAGCTGTTTGCCGCAAAGGTACGCATATTTTGCATCCACACCAGGAAATCCTTCCTTTTCTTCATTGTGGTGCAAAGTTCTTACTACAGTAAATTCAGAACTTTCAGTATTTTTAACCTCCGGCTGACAATTTTCATCGTTCCATTTGATATCCGGTCCTATATCCATAGTTATCGCCGCTTCTTCTTCATTAACATTGTCTTCTTCCAAAGCTTCATCCTCTGCCAGATCTTCTTCTGAAACCTCGGGAACCTCAGTTTCTGCCGGATCTTCCTCTAAAACCTCGGGAACCTCAGCTTCTGCCAGATCTTCTTCTAAAACCTCCGGAAGCTTAGCTTCTGGCTCTTCCGGTTCTTTATATGAACAAGTTTCCTTGGCAGCCTGCTCTATCTCAGCTTCCTCTATATCTACAACAATAACGCTTTCATAGTTCACTGCCTTTTTCATTTCTATTCTGTAATTCTCTGTGTGTATGTATTGGACAACAAACTCATCGTCCACCTCAATCCCCTGCAAGCAGCCCAAGTACTTTCCGCTTAAGTTGTATACATCAAGCATCGAATTTAAGGGCCTTACATTCTGTGAAGTCAAAGTCATATCTGCCATATCCTGAATCATGACAGCATCACTTCCGATTATTGCATTTTCTACAGGAATAGCAAAGTGGTTTTCCATATTTCTATGATAGATGCAGCTAACCCTGCTATCTTTGATTATAACTCCGTCTACTGTTCCGGCAATAGAAGCTTCGTTTATTGCAATAATTGGTTGTTCCAACAGCTTAATAATCAAAAGTCAGCACCTACCCTTCCAGGTTTGTCGCTATATCCCTATATATTCTATAGTACATGCTTCCAACTACATTATCATATTCACCAATATTGCTCTTAATGCAGATAAAGTCATTGGAAAGATATTTGCTTAAATAGTCAAATAGTATCTTGCTTCCACCGCCAGCGAATATTACGCTGTCACAGGTGCCCATGAACTTAATTTTTGCAAATTCCCTGATATCCTTGCTCAGATCATATGCGAAAACATCAAATACATTTTTTACTATGCTGCTTGCATCTATTTCTTCGCCCTTTTTGCCCTTAAGAATGGAGTTATTGAATCTTATCACATTGTCCACTTCGTAGCTGTATGGCTTTCTGTCAAGCTTGTCCCTAAAGTTGTTGTAAAGAATCAAGGAGATTTTCTCATAGCAATCGAACATACCCTTCTCAAAGGTATTTACCCCTGCTACCTTAAAGCCGTCGAAAGCGGCTACATTTATCTGTCCTGAGCCTATATCCCAAACTACTGTCTTCATGTCCTGCTTGAACTCTTCCTTTACGCTTCCGTCTTCATTAACTGCATACTGGAAGAATGCGGCTATACCTTCGGGACACAGTACAACCTTTTCAATGTCAAATACTATCTCATAGATTACCTGTGAAGTGTTATATATATTAAAGAATAAAACTTTCATATTACCCATTAGGCTCTCAGTATATTTGTTTGCGGAATCTTCCTTATTCCTTGCATATTCAATAAGGGGCTGGTTAACTGTAAGATCTATCTTCTGATAGTTCTTATTGTATTTAGCCAGGTTATAAGCTATGCCTGCGATTATGCAGAACATAATTACTTCATCATTTGCTTTCTCCTGATATCTGTTCCTGTCTCTTATCAGAAGGCCCTTTTCTTCGGCTGCCTTTCCTACCAGCATTTTGCCTTTTGATACCCCATCCTTTACGATTTCAACAAACATATTGTTAATATCGAGCTTTGCAGCATCGTTATTCCAATCTGAGAGGTCGAAGTCAAAGTTCAAACCATAGTTTAAATCTTTCTCCGGCTCAGATATGATTGTTGGAAAATCAAAAGGCTTTCTGGACTCCTCCATTATCTTAGTCAATCTGTTTCCACCATCTGCATAAATTTTAACCCTAGACTCCATATATAAACCTCCTTGCAATATAGTTAATATAAAATGAATACAAATTCTCTACAATATACGATACTCTATATACTCCCAGGAGCATATAGGACTTTGGCCCTAATTTGCCGCAATTTGTTGAAAAATCAACCACTTTGTGTTAACTTCAATATATATGTTACTTTTTCAAAAGGAGGGCATACTTTGGAGAATGTAAGTAATAAAAGTGCGGCAAAAGCGCAGCATTGCATTATATCCACAGGCTTATCCTCTACCTCTTATATTAATAACTATACAAAAGATCCTGCCGACAAGAGCATACTTATCTGCAATTGTTCGAATAAGGACGATATATGCAATATAGCTTCTGCCAATCATTATGATATTATTATAAATTATTCCGATGAATCAGTAAATGATTTAATATATGACTTGTTCAGTTTTCTTATTCCCCATGATGTTACCATCAGAGTTGTATTTATTTGGGATAAAAGTATGCCTGCCGGCATACCGAAGCATGTCGTATTTTTAGAAAAGCTGGAGAAGCATAAATTCATAACTCTTGAGTTCATTAATGACAATCCATCAGAACCTGTTTTGCAGGAAGAAAACATAATATATTTTGTAGGCCCTGGCAATACTGGAAAAACCTCAATTATAGCTTCATTAAGTGAAAGTTTCCGACAGAACAATCAAAAGCTTGCATTAATCGATATAACCAGAGGGAATAAGCTTATCAATTATTTCCCAAGGCACAGCTTTTTAAACACCAGCAATTTGAAGGATTTTTCGATATCCAGTGATTTCTACAGATCTGTAAACATTTACACCGATGGACTTGTAGACCTATATGTTTATGACTATCAATATGATAAAAAAGGGCCAGAGGTCATTTATTTCTGCGAAATACTTAGAAAGCTCAGCGAACTATACGATTATATTATTGTAAATGCTGATGAAAGCTCAGTAATAAATACTCCCTATATATATAAGACAGCCAATAAGATTTTCATTGTACAAGACTTCATGCCTACAAAAATAAAAGCTACAAAAAAGTTTCTGATTAAAATGATATCCGCAGGTATTGATACGCAAAAAACGGTATCTCTCATATATAATAAGACTCTGAACGACATAATAGATATCGGCAGTATCGAAGAAAAGCTGCTTTTCATAAAGTTGCCGAAAAAGAAGATCATCCCCGCCGTGGACATCAACTGCAGTACCTTTGAGATACCATATGAGCAGAAAACAATGACTGCAATAATAAAAAACCTTGCAGAAAACACAACCGGTATTGAGAATACTTCAAAGAAATATAGGGCTAATATTATTAATATCTATAAACATATAAATAACATTCCTTATACAGAAAATGATGAGGTAGAGATATCACAGTTTGTTAAAGAAAAATTGCAGAAACTTACTGATAGAAAGCATATCATAAAAAGCGTAAAAAGTATAAAAACTAATGTGATTAATCTTAAGGACAGCCAAATTATCATAAAAAGTGCAAGCCTGATAAATACAGGCATAGCAAAGCTTAAGTGTATTAAGCTTCCCGCCGCAAGTTTTAAGAATTTGAAACTTAAACTCAAAAAAAGGTATGACTCGATATGCAGCCTGATAGCAAAAAGTAAATATTTGTGGGCAAATTATAAGAAACAGCAATAATGCTGTTTCTTTTTTTCCTAAAATCCAAACAGAATCTTTATGCTTTTGTATTTGTCTTTGCTTGAAGCAACCTCCAAGGCTCGTTTATAATCCTTAATATCAAACACATGGGTAACCAGAGGCTTTGTATTAAGCCTGCCGCTTCTAATAAGATCAAGGGTATGTCTATAAGTGGAAGCGGTCCTGCCTTTAATACTCTCGGTACTGCACCAGTAAGCCCCGTGCAGTTTGACCTCTTTAAGCCATATAGGAGTCCAATCAACACCTTTAGGAGTCGAAGCCAGGCCTATAAGAACCATAGTCCCCCCCTGCTTAGTAAATCTTAAGGATTCATCAATGCTTGAATCAGAGCCTACGCATTCGAAAACCCTGTCATAACCTCCCGTCATAACTCTCTTACCTATAATGGGCTTGTAAAGTGTGCCTCCTGTTATATTTGCAAAGGTCGAAAAGTAGTCATTGTCCCTGTTGTATACCACATTATCCGCGCCATACTGTTCTACCAGAGCTCCCTGGAATTTATGCCTTGCAAGTATTGTAATGCTGCACTTGGACCCTAAGGCTCTAAGACATGCCACTACCATCATACCGATTATTCCGCTTCCTACTACAAGCACTTTTTCGTTGTCATCGGGAAAATTCCTTGCGACAGGATGAAGGGCCGAAGCTATTGCATCAACCAACACTGCATCCTCACCTTTTGTATTGTCATCAAGCTTTATAAGCTGCGACTTATGAGCTATGTAATACTCTCCCCAGCTTCCACCCGTATCCCTGCAGGAGCCTATGGACATACCCGGAGAAAGCTTGCCCCTTGTAAAATTACTGCACAAAGCTGCATTGCCGCTCCTGCAGCTTGAGCATTCCTCTTCAATCCCTCTCACCTTGCAGGAAAGTATGGGATCTGCTATTACCCTGTCCCCTACTTCAAAGTCCTCCACCTTGCTCCCCTTTTCAGCGATAATGCCCATGTTTTCATGCCCTATTATAAATGGAAAGGATGCAAAGGGCGATACAGAAGGACTGTCATGCAGGTAAATCAGATTGAGGTCACTTCCGCAGATTCCTCCGAATTTTGTCCTGATTTTCACCCAATCAGACCCCGGAAGCTCGGGCTCCTTAAGGTTTTCCCTATAGCCGGTACAGGTAATACCGCCATAGCTGAGCTTTTTGTTCAGCTTTCCAAGTATAAGAGTACCTGCATATTTTTTTACATCTCCGTCAAACACTATTCCCTTCAATTTTCACACCTTACTTTCATATAACCTTATATTCCCTTCCCACAGTCTCTAAGGCATCCAGCGCCTTATCCAAATGTTCTCTGGTATGAGCGGACATAAGACTCATTCTTACCCTGGACATCCTTTTGGGAACCGCCGGATACATGACAGGATTCACATATATGTCCAGTTCATGCAGTCTTCTGCACATTTCCTTTACCTTAAGGTCATCCCCTATAATAATCGGAAAAATAGCAGTTTCTGAGTTTCCTAAATCAAACCCCATACTGATAAGATTGGATTTGAAATAATTTATATTATCCCAAAGCTTTTTCCGATGTTCCGGTTCATCCTCTATTACATCCAATGCAGAAAGCAACGAGCCTGTAACCTGAGGAGCCATTGCTGTGGAAAATATATATGGTCTTGAATAGTACCGCAGCAGCTCTGCAAGTTCCCTATTTGTCGCTATAAACCCGCCTACGCCGCCCAAAGCTTTTGAAAAAGTACCTGCAACTACATCAACGCTTCCTTCAATTTTGTAATACTGCGGGGTGCCTCTTCCTGTATCTCCTATGACTCCGGTAGCATGTGCCTCGTCTACCATAACATATGCACCATAAGCTTTTGCCAGCTCCATGATCCTGTCAAGGGGGGCAATATCCCCATCCATTGAATATACGCCATCAACTACGATAAGTTTTGTCCTATATTTATCCTTTACTCTTTTTAGAACCCTTTCAAGTGAATTCATGTCACTGTGCTTGAAAAACTTCGTATTAGTCGATTTACAGCCATCAATTATGCTTGCGTGAACAAGCATATCAAGTATTGCAATATCCTCCTCCTGCAAGATAGAAAGCAAAGTACCGCAGTTGGAACCGAAGCCCGAGGTATATATGATTGCATCCTCACAGCCTTTAAACTTTGCTGTTTTTTTCTCCAGTTCAATATGTATATCCAAAGTTCCACCCAGCAGGGGAACGCTGCCTGCACCGGAGCCATACTTTTCCATTGCGTTCCTGCCGGCTGCTATTGTTCTTGGGTGTTTTGTCAGATTCAAATAGTCATTTGATGCAAGATAAACCATTTCCTTTATCTTACCTGTATAATTGTCCATCACCTTCATTACAGGACCTGACCCGTCTATCGATACCCTTCTGTACTGGAGATGTCTTTTATCCCCAATATCCTTAATGTATTCACTGAAATCCTTTGCCCTGCCCATTATGTCTTTACCAGGCACCTTAAAAAAATCTGCAAGACTGTAGTTGCTCGAATCCATTGCTATAACCCCCTATAATAATTCTGATAACAATCATTGTAAAACAGTACACACACCTACTGCTTTACATTCTTATGTGTACAATACTGTGTACATTTAACCTGCTATATATTATACCACTTTTTCAAGTATTTAGAAGTAGACCTGTATGTTCTATCTATTTTTCATACATTTGGGTATTATATTGACATTCGCTATCCCGCTATAGATAATTAGAATATATTCATTCTATAATAATTGCAGAGGTGGTATTATTTTGAAGAAGCTAATTTTATTTGCAATTACAGCATTTGTTCTTTTGCTAGGTACAAATTGTTCTACCCCTCCTGCTTCTTACAGCAACCCAAATCCTGAAGCACCGGCACAAGACAACAAGGTAATAGAAGATAAACGAAATGAGTTTGAAAAAAAAGCAGATGAAATAATCCTCAAAATGACCCTTGAGGAAAAAGTAGGGCAGCTATTGATTGTAGGCTTCCCCCAGAATACAAAAAAAGAAACTATACAGGAATACATAGATAACTTCAAGGTTTCCGGTTTTATTCTTTTTAAAAGGAATTACAAGGATTTTGATTCGCTATATGCTCTGGTAAAAGACCTGAAGGAGAGTAACTCACTTAAGAATCCTCTGCCGCTTTTTATTTCGGTTGACGAAGAAGGCGGCACTGTAACAAGGCTTCCAAAGGGAGGGACACATTTTCCCGATGCTAAACAAGTAGGTAGGACAGGAGATCCGAAGCTAACATACAAGACAAGTAAAGTTATAGGCGAGGAGCTTAGGGCCTCTGGAATAAACCTCAACTTTGCTCCGGTTCTTGATATTGTAAGCAGCAGTGAAAACAAGCTGCTTATAAAGCGATCCTACGGAAGCACTGCAGAGGTGGTTTCGCTACACGGAGTCTCATTTATAAATGGATTGCAGTCAGCCGGAGTCATAGCCTCACCAAAGCATTTTCCCGGCCATGGAAGCACTAATGTAGATTCCCACGGCAAGCTGCCAATCATAAATATTGATGAATTGACGTTGCAAAGCAGGGAACTAGTGCCTTTCAAGGCGGCTTTTGAAGCAGGATTAGATGCTGTAATGGTAGGCCATCTTGCGTTTCCCAAGCTGGATAGCTCAGGGCTGCCTGCAACAATGTCCAGTTATTTTCTGACCGATGTTCTGAGGAAAGAAATGGGCTTTAAGGGCATTTCCATATCAGATGAGATAGAGATGTACGGATATATGAACGGAAAGGCTACACTTGAAGAATGTGTCATAACCTCCTTCAATGCCGGTCTTGATGTTTTTGTCATAGGACATACCAAGAAAATTCAGGACAGAGTTTTGAAAGCACTTACTAATGCATGTAAGTATGGAAGAATATCTGAGGAAAGACTCAATGAATCAATACGGAGGATTATAAAGGTTAAGCTTAAACACAAGCTTACAGATACAATAGAATACAATCTTCCGGAAGCAAGAAAAATTTTTGACAGTAAAGAGCATAAAGCAATACTGGAAGAATTGAATGATAAGATAAAAAATTCTAAATAAGAATTTTGACTTATGCTTCAAATAGGGCTTTGGTAGTAATAGGAGGGCAGATGATTTTCATTTGCCCTTTAAAATTGCGGTTAAAAATATACACAATAATATACGAACATATGTTTGCATTTAGCGCTTAGTTATGCTACAATTTGTACATGAAACCAAAACCTGGCACCACACATACAACACAGTTTAAGGAGGTTAGTTTATGATAATGTTCTCAGACAGCCCTCAATCAATTCTTAAGGCTTTCATTCTTTCTAAGCTTTCAGGGGATACAGTTATAACCGAAGGCAGCAGTAATCTTATGCTTTTTTCCGGTGATGCCGTTATCAATACAGATAGTTTTCATCTTAGCGGATTGACACAGCAGTACAAGGAAAGTTTTCACAGGAATGTGGATTGGCTTCATACTCAGAAGGGTGATGAATTGATGTATGTTATTCATTTAGCTCTTTTGCATAGTTCTGAAAGCAAATATTCTATTATATTTAAGGCAGTTGAAGATGCTTTCACAAAGGGTATTGATTACTGCCTGCAAGGAGTTTCAAACCGCAGTAATAAGCTCCGATCCCTTTGCAACGATGTAAATCATGAGGTTTACAGAATGCTTGGCTTCATTAGGTTCAAACCGGCTGGTGAAAATTGTCTGGCCGCCAAACCTCTTCTTTATCACGATACTGTCGATTTGATACTAAGGGAATTTCAGAGCAGATACCCCAATCATCGCATTGTCCTTATAACTAATGAACGTTCAAGAGCTATAGAAAATAATAAAATTTTTGATGTAAACAAAGCAGATTATGAAAATTTCATAAGGGAAGATATATATGCCTCCGTTTGGGAAGAATATTATAAGTCGCAATATATAGAACCCCGAAAGAACATGCAGCTTGCAGCATCTAAAATACCTAAGTAATACTGGAATTGGATACCGGAGGGAAAAATATTGAAAAGTGAAGAATAGCAAAAGTATATTTGAAGGAAATATAGCAGCATTAATCCATGCTGCTATATTTCCTTAGATATTCTATTATTTCCTTCACCAGATTATTCTCAGTTATGATATCCGAATACTCAAGGTGCTTATTTGAAAGCTCCTTTTCTTTTTCCAGCTTTTCTATAGGATAACTTTTGCCGTTTTTCGCATCATAGGCGACACCTTTTGAAGGAAGGCATATGTACTTGTCAGTTATAAAATACCCATGGCGCAATATAGCCATACCTTCCATGGAATTGAGCAGATCTCTGCCAAACATCGGCATATCGCTGCCACGAATGCCCATTATATTCAATATGGTCGGCATAAAATCCACACCGCCGCCAGCTATATGCCTCGTGCCGCTATACTTTCCTTCCGGCACACGGATAATAAGAGGTACCTTTTGTTGTTTTACCCAGTTGTAATCATCCATGCTCTTCAATCCGAGAAATTCTGCCAGATACTCACTTTTATCCTTGGGTATCGCGAAATGATCCCCATATACCGCTAGTATCGAACGATCCAGCAACCCGCTTTCTTCAAGCTCATCTATAAATTCTCCCAGAGCTTCATCGGCATAATGGATAGCCTCCAGATAATTACCGAAGAATGTATCCTTGTACTTTCCTACAGCAAAACTGCTGTAGTACTTCTTGTCATTATCAAAAGGATAATGGCTAGTCAGGGTTATTAAGAGAGAATAGTAAGGTTCCTTCTGCTTCTCCATGTATTCAAGTGATTGCTTGAAGAAAGACTTATCGGTAAGTCCCATTCCGCTTATTTCATCCTGTATAAAATTGTTCTTATTTACAAATTCATCAAACCCCAGAGTTTTGTACATCACACTTCTGTTCCAGAAACCAGGCTTGTATGCATGCATTGCGTAAGTCATATAGCCTTGCTCTGAAAGCTTTTGGGGAAGGGAATAGTAGTCGTTTCCCGAGAATCTGACGTACGTTGCACCCTCTTTCGCAGGGAACATTGATGCGTTTGAAAGAAGTTCTGCATCAGAGGTTCCCCCTCCCGCTGTCTCGGTATAGTAGTTATCAAAATATATACTGCTTTTTATAAGTTTATTTAAATTCGGTGTTATTTCCTGACCATTGATGCTTCTGTTTATAACAAACTCCTGCAATGCTTCCACCTGAACCACAATAAGATTCTTATCCCTGCCTGCACCAAATAGCCTATGATTAGACCTTTCGCCAGCCTTCTTAGCCTTGAAAAACTCCGATATTTCCTTCTTCTTATCCTCCGATACCGTCAGTGCTTCTTTATCCTTGGATTTTACAAACTTAAAGGCATCTATACTGTGAAAGCTTAAAAGACCTATGTTCTGGACAATATACACCCTATCATAGAATGATTGCAGTATTCCAGGCTGCGATGCGAGCAGATTCGATATTCCATAGCTGCAAAGCATGAAACCTATGGCAAAAGTAAGTACAGAGCAAACTACCCTTTTTCCATAACCTATATCGCTCTTTCTTGCCTTGCTGCTAATAAAAAATACAAAAGGTATAATAAGAAGGTCAAGCAGAAATATAGTGTCTGATATATGCATAAGACTGATAATGCTGCTTTTAACGGAACTAACAACAGAGGCCTGAGTTATAACCGGCATTGACAGAACATCAGTAAAGTACCTGTAAAACAGTAAATCTGCAATTATAATAAAAGTGACACCGCAATTAATAACATATAAAAATATAAGTTTAACTTTTCTGGGCACCAGGTTAGTCCAGCAGACCAGTAATAGTACTGTTCCTGTAACAGAAGCAACCAATGCAATATTTAAAATACTGCTCTTTTCTATCATGCTGTTGAAAATCAGAAGCTTTACCATTATAAGTATAAAAAATATAATAATTACGTTAGACAAGCTCCTCTTAATAATGTCAATAGCCCCATTCATATTAATGTGTTTCACACTACTATCCCCCGAATCAACTTCATTTTCCCAAATTAGTGTAGAAATGTTTTTCAATAAGAAATTCTAATTTCAAAACAAGTCCTTATTGCAATAAAGTATATTTTACAACAATCAAGGAAAATATACAAGACTCTATAAACTTGATGAAACCATAAAGTATAACTGCTTACTTTCCTCTGCGTGCCATTGGAATGTAGTCCATTGTGGGATTAACATTCTCATAAGCGGGGCGAATGATTTTATTATCCCCTGCAATTGTTTCGATACGATGCGCACACCAGCCTGCTACCCGGGATGCAGCAAAGATTGGAGTGTATAATTCACAAGGAATACCCAATTTATCATATACAAAACCCGAATATAAATCCACATTGGCAGGAATCAATACATCATTTCCTTTCAGAGATTTAACCAGTTCTATTGTCAGTTCTTCAATATTCTTATACAGTTCGAATTCACAAACCGCATCTTTTTCTACGGCCAGATTATATGCTTTCTCCTTAAGAAGGACAGCCCTAGGATCCGATAAGGTGTAAACGGCATGTCCCATCCCATATATCAAGCCTTCTCCATTGTAGGCTTCCTTTTTAATTATTTTATACAGGTAATCCTTTAGCTTTCCACGATTGCTCCAATCCGGAACATTCTCCTGAATATTATTTACCATATCCCTTACCATAAGGTTAGCTCCTCCATGCTTGGGTCCCTTCAGGCAGCCAACCGCTGCTGAAATGACAGAGTAAGTATCAGTTCCATTGGAAGAGACAACGTGGGTAGCAAAAGATGAATTATCGCCTCCCCCATGATCAGCATGAATAACCATACAAAGATCTAATACCTCTGCTTCAACCTTGGAATATCTATTATCCGGACGTATCATGTGCAGTATATTCTCTGCTGTCCCGATCCCTGGCTTCGGCGAATGAATATAAAGACTCTTACCGTCAAAATTATGGGCTTTTGCCTGATATCCATACGAAATAATAGTAGGAAATCTGGCAATCAGTTCTATGCTTTGCCTTAACACATTACTTATAGAAATATCATCAGGATTGTCGTCATGAGAATAGGACACCAGAATACTTCGCTGCAGCTTATTCATAATGTCTTTGCTTGGTATCTTGAGTATCATATTTTCTGTGAACCCCTTGGGCAGTTCCCTGCATTCATCCAGTTTTTCATTAAAATAATTCAATGACTGCTCTGTCGGAAGCTCTCCAAATAGAAGCAAATAAACCGTTTCCTCAAAGCCGCGCCTATTTTCCTTCTGAAATCCTGCAACTATATCGTTTAAATTTATACCTCTATAATACAGTTTCCCTTCAGCCGGAAGTTTTTTACCATTCTCCAATCGGTAGCCTGTAACTGAGCCTATGCGGGTCAAACCGACAAGGACACCAGTACCATTCTCATTCCGGAGTCCCCTTTTAACTTTATATTTTTCATAATATTGCGATTCAATAAAATCATTTAACTTTATTTTTTCAGTCAATCCATTTAAAAGCAGATTGTTCTCAAACACGTTACCCATATCTATACCTCCCTCTGGTGATCCTTTATAAATTGTTTATTATTGCACCGGTAAATGCCTCAGTTGAAGCAGTCCCTCCCATGTCCGCTGTCAGCACTTCCCGGCTCTGTACCGTTTTCAGCACAGCCGTCCTGATTCTTTTGGCTTCCTGCTTCTCTCCAAGGTAGTCCAGCAGCATCGCTCCCGACAGGATCAATGCTGTGGGATTTGCAGTACCCTTGCCGGCAATATCCGGTGCACTTCCGTGAACCGCCTCAAAAATCGCCATATCATTACCGATATTTGCTCCCGGCACTACCCCCAATCCTCCGACTAATCCTGCGCACAAATCCGATAATATATCTCCATATAAGTTCATTGTCAATATAACATCAAAGTGCCTCGGTTTCGTCACCAACTGCATACACATATTGTCCACTATCATATCCTGAAATTCTATCATAGGATAAGCTTTTGAAATCCGCCTGGCTGTTTCCAGGAAAAGCCCGTCAGTCAGTTTAAGTATGTTTGCCTTATGTACAACAGTTACTTTCTTTCTCCCGTGCTGTACAGCATAGGAAAAAGCGCTCTTGGCAATACGTTCCGATGCATATTCCGTAATAACCTTTACGGCTTCCGCCTTGCCAGGTTCCTTTGTACTTTCAATACCGCAATATATGTCCTCCGTATTCTCCCTGAATATAACCAGGTCTATTCCGTCAAAAGGTGTCATAAGTCCTGGTATGGACATGACCGGTCTTAAATTTGTATATAAGTCGTATTTATTTCGAAGCATTACATTGATGCTTCTGAAGCCTTTTCCTACAGGTGTTGTAATGGGACCTTTAAGTGCAATCCGGTTCTGCTCCAGGCTCTGAAATACCTCATCCGGCACCAGACTTCCTGTTTCTTTCCATACTGCCTCTCCGGCATTCACAATATCCCAAGTAATTTTCACACCGACTGTGTCAATAACCTTTACGGCTGCACATGCTACCTCCGGTCCAATCCCATCGCCCGGAATTAATGTAATCTTATACATCAGAAACTGCCTCCTTTCCGGATTGATTTCATATGGTTCAGGTACCCTCCGGCTATCAGGACCCCGACATCCGCATCAGTGCCTTCAAACCTGCATGTAATTTCAATACTTTTTGTTTTATTTTTAACCTTCACAACCCTTTCTGTTTTCAAGCTTTCAATAACATTGACCATTTCTATTTCATCAAATTCATCAAACTGCTCATAGTCGCCTTTACCCTTAAGAATAAGAGGCAGTATTCCCGAATTAATCAGGTTATCTTTATGAATTCTCGCAAAGGACTTAGCCAGAACGGCCTTTACCCCGAGGTACAAAGGCACTAATGCGGCATGCTCTCGGCTGGAGCCTTGCCCATAGTTTTCTCCTCCAAGTACAAAGCCGCCTCCGTTTTTTTGCGCCCGATCCCTGAAATCACTTACTATGGTGCCGAAACAGTATTTTGACAGTTCCGGAATGTTGGAACGGTAAGGCAGCAGCTTAGCATTGGACGGCATAATGTCATCCGTTGTAATATTATCAGCCACTTTCAGCAGCAGCCTGCCCTCAAGTCTTTGCGTGAGCGGTTTGTTGACAGGAAAAGGCTTGATATTGGGTCCCATCACCAGTTCAATATTATCACCTTTATCAGGAGGATAAATAAAGTAATTGCCATACACCGCAAAGCTTTCCGGAAGCTCTATGGTAGGATACTCAAAACCCACAGTATCCGGACTGGTCAAATATCCTGTTACAGCAGAAACTGCTGCTGTCTCCGGGCTTACAATGTAAACTCCCGCCGTATCTGTTCCGCACCTTCCCTTAAAGTTGCGGTTTATGGTTCTCAGGGAAACACCTCTTGATTGAGGCACCTGACCCATTCCAATACATGGTCCGCAAGCTGCCTCAATGATTCTGGCTCCGGCAGCGATTAAGTCCCCCATTGCACCGTTCTCCGCTATCATTTTCAATATGTTGCTGGAACCGGGCGCAATAACCAGGCTGACATCGGGATGGACCTGCTTTCCCTTTAGAATTGCTGCTGTCTTCATCAAATCGGTATATGACGAATTTGTGCAGGAACCTATTGTTATTTGATCCACCTTCACACCTTTCAAGCTTTGAACAGCTTCTACATTATCAGGGCTATGGGGTTTAGCTGCCATTGGTTTTATTTCAGAGAGATCAATTCTTATCTTCTTATCATATTTTGCATCCGCATCAGCCGCCAACGGGACGAAATCCTTTTCTCTGCCTTGCCTCCTTAGAAAATCGTGAACAGCCTCATCGCTTGGAAAAATCGAGGTGGTAGCTCCCAATTCAGCCCCCATATTGGTTATGGTGGCACGATCTGTTACGAAAAGTGACTTCACGCCTTCTCCGGAGTACTCGATAACATATCCCACACCGCCTTTGACCGTCAGAAGCTTTAAAATATATAAAATTGCATCCTTCGCTGAAACCCAGGCACCAAGTCTTCCAACTAGTTCTATGTTCATAACCTTGGGTATTCTGAGGGTATATGTCCCATACGCCATGGCTGCAGCCACATCCAAGCCGCCTGCACCGATTGCCAGCATTCCTAAGCCCCCACCTGTAGGCGTATGACTGTCAGAGCCTAAAAGAATACTGCCAGGTTTGCCGAAGCGCTCCAGATGAAGTTGATGGCAAATTCCGTTCCCAGGTTTTGAAAATATAATACCATACTTTGCTGCTGCACTCTTAATAAATGCATGATCATCCGCGTTTTCATATCCGGTCTGAAGAGTATTATGGTCGATATATGCCACTGAAAGCTCAGTTTTTATCTTTTTGATATGCATCGCTTTTAATTGCAGGTATACCATTGTACCTGTCGAATCCTGAGTCAGTGTCTGGTTGACCTTGACAGTCACCTCTCCCTCCGGTTCAAGCACTCCTGCTATTCTATTTTTTTCAATAATTTTGTAGGTTAATGCTTTTTCCATAGAAGCCTCCTATATTTATATAAATACTATATTTATCTATTATATTAAGCAATTGCATTATTGTCAATTCTAAATTGCATAATTATTATATTTATTCATTCTTATCTATTTTTTAAATTTGTCAATCATTACTTTCGCGCATGTCGTTCCAGTGTTTTCTAACTTTAATCTTTTTATATTATACATATTATGTTCATATTTATGCATTCATTGTGCATGTTAATAAATTTTTACTTGCATTTTGAAAAATATTTGCAAGTAAAAAAACACTCAGTCCAGAGTGCTTTTTTTACCTTATTTTATTATTAGAGTTCGTGTATAAATAACCCGCTTCTAAGCTCCGGCTCAAACCAGGTTGACTTGGGCGGCATAACCTTCCCTGCGGTTCTTTACGGTTGTTTACTGATTTTAAAGCTACCGATATACATTTTGCCGGGATGCTTGCTGTTGAAGGACACGGTAGCAGATTGAGGTCCCGTCAGCATGACACTGAACTTATAATCATATTCGGTCGTGGCGCTATACTTTATACCATAGGTGTAGGTGATGTGGTAGATTGAATTTGTCTCGGCTGTAAATGTCTGGGTGTCAGTGCCATCCTCCGCGGGGAAGCTCATGGTATATTCTCCGCCGAATTTACCGGTTTCCAAGGTAAAGAAATACTTTACTCCATAGGTTTTGCCGCCGGCGTAGAGGTAAGAGTTAGTAACTTTGCTGCCGCTTAAGCCTTTGGATAGCTTGAAGGTAGCGCCCTGTGCGCCGGTGCCGAGATAGTAGGCTGCCTTCGCTGAGCTGCTGTCATAAGCAAACTTGCCGTCAATATACACCGGCTTGATGACGGCAATACTCACCAAGTGGTCGCCCTCTCCCAGCTTGGCACTCAGCTCGGCCATGTCAACAGCAAGGGTTATATCCACATAGTCGTCGGCTTTGACAGTAAAGTCTTTCATGGTATATATTGTTTTCCCGTCGCAGATAATTGAAAGATCAACGGTGGCCGGCTCGCTCACTGCCCAATAAGAATAGAGGTTTGCCGTACCAGAGGAGGCATGGAGCGTGGCTTTCGGGCTGCAAACGCTTCCGTCCGGCCCCACCGTCCAAGATAAGGTGGAGGCATAGCCATCCCCAATGAACTGGCTTATGTTATCTGCATCCCGTGGCCAGGAGCCCGGTCTTGCAGTTGTACTTTCGGTCTTTAAGTCGATGCTCACTTTCAACCATCCGCCGGCATTCCCAGAACCAGTGGAAGGTGTTATGGGTTTCGCCGCCGTATAGACAGGCATTTCTCCCTCCGGTCGGCCCGGGAGGGCAATGACTGAATTTAAAATTGTATCTCCCCCCTTGAGTTTTTGTGAAAGGGCGGCATATGCAATGCCTGCCGCATCGTCACGCAAAAATTGTCCGGCCGTTGTATATTGAGAATAAGCCGCTTGCTCTATCAAACCGATTTCAAGTGCTTTGGCGGTGGCTTTATCCCAACTAAAGTCACCCGCCTTGTCATCATAGTCAAGGGCGCGCAGAACCAAAGTCAAATATTGTGTGGCAGTCATATTGTCGTTGCTGCCAAATGTGTTTTTGCTTGTGCCGTTTACAATCCCGTTTGCATAACAATAGCCGACGTAAGGCTTCGCCCAGTCGGCGACATCGTTAAAGGGGGTGGTGTAGCTCCCCGTCTTGACCTCTGCCTCCTTACCCAGCAGACGGACAATCATGGCAGCTCCTGCTGCTCTAGTGAGTGACTTGTCTAAATCAAAGGAATCCCCGCTGCCTAGGAACAAGCCGCACTCCCAAAGTGCCTCGGCAGCATAGCCATATTTCACCTCATAGCCGGCATCGGCAGGTAGGATACAGAGGGAAATAACCAATACAAGGGAAAGTATAAAGGAAATTACTTTCTTCTGCTGTTTCATATTTCTGCCTCCTCGTTATTTTATACTATTGTCATTTTCCAAACTATTTCTACTTTCTTATGCACAACGCAGCGGACACAGAAAGCCCAAAGATGGGCGATTGCACTCCTTTGGGCTTTTGCTTATCAAAATGCTGGGTGAGCCTATTTCTTGCCGGTCGGCTCGGTTCCGGTTCCTGTATAGGTACCGAAGTTATTATAGTAGCCGGAGCAGTCTATCACGCCGTTGTTTTCTATGATTCCTTTTCCTTCATTAGACAGGTTTCCGCCGTTGTCGGTAACGGTAATGCTTCCGGTGTTAGTCAGAGTTCCAAAGTTTTTGAGCTGACCGCCTCTATCCATCTCCAACTTACCGGCCTTCTCGACTGTAAACTGTCCCTGATTTTTAAATTCCGTCATGTAAACACCGACAAATCCACCGTCGCTTATTATAACGCTGCCTGTGTTCTCAAAAACAGCTCCGCCCAGTGTTACATTGGCTTTGACAGTCAATATTGCTTTGCTTGAAATGTCCTTCTCGACAATCAAAAGCGCCTTGGTGATAGTAATATCCTCGCTGATTTCAAAAGCTTCCGCAAATTCTATCTCCGACACGGCGGCATCCGTCATTGCGCCCTTGAGCTCTGCCATGCTCTTTACCAGTGCAACGCCGTCCTTTATCTCATAAGTGACCTTCTGTGGCACCGAAGCCGCTTCTCCCGCAGTCTGCTTTGCCACTGTATATTCCTCGGATTTGAATACACCTGCTTCCATTAGCTTCCCCGATAACGTACGGCTTCCGTCCTTCAATTTAGCACTAAGTGCCGCCCAAGACACAAGTGCAACATCAGCACGCTGGAAATTTTCAGTATCCACGCTGTTTGGAAGGATGCCGGCAGATTTCGCAAGGGTGTCCGGCTCGTTCCAGGCAAAGTCGCCCACCGAGTCATTGTAGTCCAGAGCACGGAGCACAAAGGTCAGGCACATATCTGAATTTGCGTTGCCCGTGCCAAATTTCACAGCGGAGACTCCTTTAGTCAAACCGTTTTGATAGGCATAGCCAACATATTTGTCAGCCCATGCTGCTACATCTGTAAAAGGATGAGACCAACTGCCGTTTATGGCTTCCGATTCCTTGCCAAGCACGCGGATGAGCATGACAAGTGCTTCCGTTCTTGTGGGCGCTCTTTGCAGATCGAAGTCAGTATCGGATACACCCTTGAATAACCCGAGCTGTTTCAGCGCAGATGCTTGTGTCTCTGCCTCTGTAATATTTGCCGCATATGCCGACATCGTAAAACTCATAACCAGCAGCAGTATCATGATTACAATTGCTTTTTTCATATGTATCATTCCTCTCACTTTTTTTGATTTCTCGCTCTGTCATTTACAAGTAAATTCTAGCAAATCCAAAACGTTAGAAGGTGTGCAGGCTGCACACCTTCTAACGTTTTTTGTTCTATTTCATTCTTTCTTTTTCTTTATCTGCATTTGCAAGAATGACAGCGACATCCCCAAAGGTAAGCTGAGCAGGGCGGTTAATACCACTCAAAATATTGTTCTTCTCAGCAAAGACCATCGCCACGCGGACGCCGGGGTATATGCCGTTATCGTCCTTGAGGCTTGAATAATCCGAAACCACATCCGGCCAGAAAATCTTGACAGCGGTATAGGTCATGATTTCTTTAGGTATGGATTCATTTTCCGGAAACCCCCAGGGGAAAAAGTTGTTTTCGCTCTCATGGGGATACGGCGGATCTTCCGGCGGCATTGCAAAGGCATATTCTTCATCATACCCGAACACCTCTGCCAGAAGTCTGCGGACATAGCCCATGTTTGTTATTTCATCGCTGTCACTGAACAGGTCTGTTTCATATTTCCCATTTAAGTACTTCACTGATTCTACAACTAAATCCTGTGAAGTGATATAGGCAGGAATATGGTCGTCTGTAAAAATTTCGCGAGAATTGTATCTATACAACCAAATACCGCCCCCAGCACAAAGCGCCACAACAAGTACTCCCACAATAGCTGACAGTATCCGGTTTCTCTTTTGCAATTCGGGGCGTGCCCTCAAAAGCTCCTTCTTCACTGCTTTAGCTTCAGTATAGCGGTCCTTTGGTGCAAAGGCTGTACATCTTCGGACAATGCGGGCAAACTGCCTGTTTTGGATTTTACCTGTAGCAGTTTCCAAGTCGGTTTCCCCTGTGAGCAGCCAGCATAACACAACGCCGAGGGAGAAAATGTCGGAGCGGCAATCGGTTTGAGAGAAGCCGTATTGCTCCGGCGGTGAAAACTCCATCGTGCCAAAGTAAACCGTATCGTTTTTTGCTCCCTTATCATAAATGCGGGATATGCCAAAGTCGATGAGCTTGATTTTCTCATTTTCATCAATGATGATATTTTGCGGTTTAATATCTCTGTGAATGATGGGCGGGGTATGACCGTGCAGATAAGACAGAATATCGCAAAGCTGTATGCCAAGAGATATGAGCTGTGGTACCGAAAGAGTGTTGTCCTGTACAAATTGATTCAGCGGCAGCCCATCGGCATACTCTCGCACGACGCACAGCATGGCATCGTTTTGATACTCCCCTATAAAAGCGGGCAATCCATCGTAGTGCAGCTCCTTGAGCAATTCGCTTTCGGTTGTTCTGGAAAAAAGAGATTGATCGATATAGCATTTTGCCACGAAATATTCGCCTGTTTGCCGCTCTCTGACCAACAGCGTTTCTCCCATCTGATTATGCGACAAACACTCCATCAGCTCATAGGCTTTCAGAAAGTCGTCGGGGAAACAGCTATCATCAAAGCTGCTTAAAAAATCCTCAATGAACACTTTATTCACGCCTTTCTTCACCACCTAAAAGGGTTAGTCCAAGCGCTTCAAGAACGCTTTGGGTTTCGATCATATCCTTATGATTGTTGAGACAATGAAGGATTGCCGCATCCCGCTTAATCTTAGGGTACAATAGACTTTTTTGTGCGACCTTTAATAGCTTCTGCGCACCGTCCACATCCAATCCAAAGCCAAAAGCCAACTGGATAACCTTGTCCCGTGACGGCTTGCGTGTTCCATTAAATATCTGATGCCCATAGGAGCGCTCAATAGACGCCTGCTTGATGATCCGCTCCGGCACTTGCTCCATCGTCTGACACAGCTCTGATATGTACTCATAAAATGGGGGTATTTCCATTGCAGCCGCATTTCTTTCTATAAACCCCTCCAGGTTCGGGGATTTGAAAAGCCTGTGAAGCAAAGTGCTTGTCCTAATTTTTTTCACATTTTGTTGTGTCATGTCATTGACCTCCTTTTTTGCTGACTTTCCAGCTTCGCTGAATCCATGCAACAGTTTAGGGATACCGTTTTGAAATGGTATCCCTAAATCTTTGCCAGTGTTCACTTTTCAACTTCATAACACTTGCTACTGCTCTAAAAACACTTATTTTCCTTAGTTTCTTCGTGTTTTCTCATGGTAGAGCTGGGAAATTAGCACTTTTATTAGAGTTCGTGTATAAACAACCCGCTTCTAAGCTTCGGCTCAAACCAGGTTGACTTGGGCGGCATAACCTTCCCTGCATCAGCTATAGACATGAGATCAGAAATAGTAGTAGGGCACATAGAGAAAGCTACCTTCATGCCTGCATTTACCCTTTTCTCCAGTTCCACAAGGCCCCTGATGCCTCCAACAAAGTCTATTCTCTTGTCAGTCCTTGGATCCTGTATTCCCAGTATAGGATTAAGCAGGTTATTCTGCATTATAGATACATCAAGCCTGTCAACAGGATCGTTTTCATTGTAAGTACCTGCTTTAGCAGTAAGCTTATACCATTTTCCATCCAAATACATCCCGAAGGTATGCCTAACCGTAGGTTTGAATGGATCCTTCCCATTATATGCTTCAATGTCAAATTTTTCTCTTACCTTGTTTGCAAATTCCTCTGAGGTATTGCCATTCAAGTCCTTCACTACCCTGTTGTAATCCATTATGTAAAGCTGCTCATCAGGGAAGAGGACAGAAAGGAAGAAGTTGAACTCCTCATCGCCCTTGTAGTTTTGGGACTGTTCCCTTCTTTTGATGCCCACCTTTACAGCAGATGCGGAACGGTGGTGTCCATCAGCAATATACAAATAGTCAATTGTGCCAAATTCCGCTTCCAACTTATTAATTACAGCTTCATCATCTATAACCCATACTGTATGGCCGATACCATCTTCGGATACAAAATCATATGCCGACTTGTGATTTGCCATCCAGTTATCCACCATATCATTGATTGTCTTTTTTGCCCTATAGGTAAGAAATATCGGTCCTGTATTAGCATTACAGTAATCAACATGGTTTATCCTGTCCTGCTCTTTGTCCGCCCTTGTAAACTCATGCTTTTTAATTATATTATTGATATAGTCATCAATAGAGGTACAGCCGACAAGGCCAATCTGCGCACGGCCATTCATCACCTGCTTGTATATGTATAGACAATTGTTTTTATCCTGCTCCAGAACCCCGTCCTTTATCATTCCTCTCATGTTGTCCCTGGCCTTTTCATACACTCTCTTGTCGTAAAGGTCAATTGAAGGCTCAAGGTCTATTTCTGCCTTGTCAACGTGCAGGAATGAACATGGGTTTCCCTTTACCATTTCTCTTGCTTCATTGCTGTCCATTACGTCATACGGAAGGGCTGCTACCTTATCCGCCAGCTTTGATGTCGGCCTTATAGCTTTAAAAGCTTTTACTATTGCCATTGTTTTCTCTCCTATTCAAAGTGTTTCTGGATAATCTGAACGATTTCTTCACCTATTCTCTCCTGAGCTTCCTTTGTCTGAGCCCCTATATGAGGTGTGAGAGAAATCTTATCATGAGTATATATTCTTTCATTCTTAGTCGGTTCCTCAGCAAATACATCAAGTGCAGCAGCAGCAACCTTTCCGGAGTCGAGAGCCGCTAAGAGCGCTTCCTCACTGACAACGCCGCCCCTTGCAGTATTGACTATGTATACTCCGTCCTTCATCTTTGCCAACTGTGCTTCACCTATTACAGGCTGCTTATCCTTTGAACCTGGTATATGAAGTGAAATAAAATCGGAAACAGCTAAAAGGTCATCAAGTTTCATGTATTTGTAATCCTTAAAGTCTTCTTTTGCACCGCTTGTATTAGTATAAACAACCTTCATTCCCAAAGCGTATGCCCTCTTTGCAACTTCTCTTGCTATTCTTCCGAAGCCTATAAGCCCCAAAGTCTTACCTGCAAGCTCTATTCCTTCATACTGCTTCTTATTCCATTTTCCTTCTCTCATTGTATGATTGGCAATATGTATGTATCTTGCCAGGCAAAACATATGACCTATTGCCAATTCTGCCACTGATGCACTGCTTGCATTTGGTGTGTTGGCAACTGTTATACCGTTCTTCCTTGCATAATCTACATCTATGTTGTCTACCCCAACACCACCGCGGATTATAAGCTTAAGTCTTCCAGTCGTCAAAGCTGAATCAATTATTGGCTGTCTTACTTTTGTTGCTGAACGTACAACGACTGCATCAAAGTTCTTAAGCTGTTCCTTTAATTCTTCCGGTTCATAAAACTGTTCTACTATCTCATAACCACTTTTTTTAAGTGTATCAACTGCAGATTTTTCCATACCATCAGATACAAGTATTCTCTTCATGTACTTACAACCCCCACAATCTATTTATTTGAGTCGCCTTTTGCGCAATGCTTATAAACCTAAGATTTCATCTATATTCTTAAGCAGTTCTTTTACTTCATCAAGGGTATAATCACCCATATGGGATATTCTGAATGTCAGTTCCTTTAGATCCCCATACCCGTTGGAAATCTCAAAACCTCTTTCACCCAGTTTTTTATTAAGGTCACTTACACTGATGCCTTTTGTGTTCTTTATAGTAGTAAGAGTATTTGAAAGGTACTTCGGATCTTCAACAAACAGTGCAAAATTCTTTTTAGCCCATGCACGTACATATTCAGCCATCTCAATATGTCTTGCAAACCTTTTCTCTATGCCTTCAGCAAGAATCTTATCTAATTGGTAGTCCATTGCAAACATATGTGAAAGGGATGGTGTCGATGGATATTGATGATCCTTCTTCTGTATAAAATCATAAAGCTCAACCAGGTCAAAATATAGTCCCCTGTTTTCTACCTGTCTAGCAGCTTCTATTGCTCTTTCGGTAACTGAACATACAGACATACCTGCCGGTAAGCCCATACACTTCTGTGTGGAAGTGATGCAGACATCTATACCCCAATTATCAACTTCAATATTTGTTCCACCCATTGAGCTTACCGAATCTACAAGTAAGAGAACCTCAGGATACTTTTTCTTAAGAAGTGCTCCTATTTCGCCAACAGGGTTCATAAGTCCCGCTGAGGTTTCGTTCTGAGTTAAAGTAATTACATCATATTTCCCTGTAGCCAGAGCTTCGTCAACCATCTCGACTGTAGTAGGCTGACCTGGCACCGATGAGATTTTATCAGCCGGCACGCCATTAGCCTTAGCCATTTTGTACCACCTGTCTCCAAAGGCTCCTACCGAAAATACGGCTGCTCTTTTCCTTGTACAAGAGCGAATAGCACCTTCCATCAGACCGCTTCCCGATGAAGTTGAGAGTATTATTTGATTTTTAGTCTGGAATACCTTTTGCAGCTTTTCAGAAATACCTCTCTGCAATGCTGATGCAGCCTTTGAACGATGTCCTATCTGCGGGGTAGCCATTTTTTGAAGTACATCCTCGCGTACATCGATAGGTCCAGGGATAAATAATTTCTTGTGCATTTTTTTGTTCCTCCTTTTGATTTTACACCTCTATGCTAAAACTCTATATTAAAAACATCCAATTTATTGTAAATAGACGAGTTTTAGCACTAGCAATTACATATGTTAAATTTTATATACCTATAATAATAATACCATTTACAGATATATCCCTCAACAGTAAAATTCCAAAAATAAACCAAGCTTACCCAAAATCTTTGACAGCACTAGTGATTTAGCCGATGATTTTCCTAATATAGGTTTAAAAAGCAGAGTAATTTTAGTATACTGGTATTATAAATAATTATAACATAATATATTCATATTTTTAATATATTATGGTAAAATATAGGAGGTAGTATGAAAGCAGACTTTACCAAGCTTAAGAATAGAAAGACAAATATATGCGGCCAGAAGCTTTACAGGGAATTCTCCGTACTTGTACCTATAGTTGAAAAGCCTGAAGGATATTATCTTCTCTTTGAAATAAGATCTGAAAACCTAAATAAACAGCCCAATGAAATATGTTTCCCCGGCGGCAAGATAGAAGGCCAGGAGGGGAACTTAAAAGCAGCAGCCAGGGAAACCTCAGAGGAACTTCTACTGCCTGAAAGTAAAATCGAAGTAGTTGGTGAACTGGATACATTGGTTACTCCCTTCAATACTGTGATTTACCCTTTTATGGGTCTGCTATACGATTACCACGATACCTTTAGCGCCGATGAAGTTAAGGATATATTCTACGTCCCGCTGCCTTTTCTCATGGAAACAGAGCCTTTGTGCCACTATATAGATATTGAAATGAAGCCAAAAGAAAGTTTCCCCTATGATATGATACAGAACGGTAAGAATTACCATTGGGCAAAAGGCAAGTACCCTGTCTATTTCTATATCTATGGGAATAAAATAATCTGGGGTATTACCTCAAGAATTACTTATAACTTTGTTGAAGTAGTAAGAAATTTAGTTTAGGCTATATGCTTTTCACTTATTATATTACAGTAAGTCATATTTTTGTCGATGTAATTTGTAGTTGAATGCAGCATTTCCCGTAATTTTATAATTTTGCATATAAAGTAATATATTTCTAGGAAGGTAATAATTATGAAGAATAAAAAATTTGGAAATCGCTCTACCGAATATAATATAAACGATATTGAGAAAAGTACTATATACTTCCGCGTTTTCTGTGTCCTGCTGGCAGCGGTTGACATCAACTTTCTGTCAGGCTATTACAAAAATATACCGTTACTTAACACTGTTCTTGGTATTTACCTGATTTATAGTCTGGTTCTACGTTACTATATCAATCATCCTTTCAGTACAGTACTATTCAATGCTACTCTCTTTTTTGACACCATTATAATATCTATAATGGTAGCTATCCGCGGAGGTATAAGATCAGATCTGTATTTAGCCTATATTCTGGTATTGACCTACTCTGTAGGTAAAAAGCAGAAGAGCTTGGTAGCATCACTTTGTGCCATGGCTGTAACATGCTATTTTATTGCATGTCAAGTATGTCTGAATAATGACGGCTTTTCCTATGGGAGGTTTATCATAAGAATGTCAATAATACTGCTTATTGCATTTATACTATACTATGTAAACAAGGACATGCGCCATACCGAAGATGAACGTGAGAAAGCCTTTCAGATGGCTCTTATTGACCCTCTGACCACTGTATTTAGTAGAAACATGCTTGGTTATATTAAAAGCCATCACCCGAGCAACCAATCTGGGTTCTGTATGGCATTAATGGATATAGATGACTTAAAAACATTAAATGATACAATGGGGCATCAAGCAGGAGATAATGTGCTGAAGCTTCTTGGTGAAAGCATAAGAGAAAATATTGGGGAGGACAACCTCTGCATCCGGTATGGTGGAGATGAATTTCTCCTGTTATATATGAATAATGCTAATGTAAAAAAAGCAGAAGATAATATTAATAAGATCAGAACTGCCTTTCATAATAATATTAATGCATCAATACACGAAATATCCTGCACCTTCAGCGCAGGTATCTCCGTATGTCCACCCGAAGCAAACCTGGAGAAAGGTATATATAAAGCAGATATTGCACTTTACAATGCAAAAAAGGAAAATAAGAATAGAACTGTAATCTATGATGAAAAATCAAATTGATATGTTCTCAAATTCATGCAAATCCGCAAAATTCAACCTATTCCTTCGACTATAAAAGCAAGCTAAATGTTCAGTGCACCCCTTGCCCGGCTTACATTCAATAAGGCTCTCCTCATAACCGCTGACTGGTTTTTTACCAGCATCTAACACTACTTGAATAATTTCTTTTACTGCACTTTCTTTACCTTCAACCAAAACAACTGTTGAACCTTCAGCACCATCAATACCACCTCGTCCTATAACCGTTACAGAAACGTCCGAAATGATTTTTATAGCTTTCACTTCAGTTATGACTTCACCAAATACGGGTATAAGTCCCACGGCCATTCCCATTGCGAAATCGCAGTCCTTTCTGGAAGCTTTAGTAATGATTTCCGAAACCTTTCCCGGTATTAATTTTTCAAGACCAGCAGCAATTATAATCTTCGCTCCTTCAGTTGCAAATGTCGAAATAGACATGCCTGGGCCATTCCCTCCCGGTCCTCCTGCCATCATGGCAGCATTCCCGTCAGAGTCTATTGCATTTACTCCAGTAATAACTACATCTTTAGGACCCAAGCTTAATGCCTGTTTATAATAGCAGTCATCTATATCCTGCCACTTCCCATTTTCAATCATAACACACATGGGAGCCCCTTCATCTACTATACTGACAACAGAACCCCTCTTTGTAATCCGGCCACATATTCTAAGTTTTATTTTCAAGAGTTCTTCTGCAATACACGAAACAGTAGTGCCCCCCTTTAAAATTACCTTTCCATTCCTCAGGGCTTCCTGTACCTCTGGCATTGAAAGAATAGCCCTGGCTATAAGCCACTTACCTGTATTTACTGTTATAGTAAGCTGTGCTTTCATAATACTTTGTCACTTCCTTACACTATCTTCGTACAAATGACAACGTACAAAATGATCCTTTGAAACCTCATGCATTACAGGATCTTCATTGCAGCAGATATCCATTTTCAGATTACAGCGGGTATGGAAGCTGCAGCCCTTTGGGATATTTACAGGCGAAGGTATTTCTCCTGTAGATACAACCTTCTTTGGCTTCAATGCTTCTTCCGCTTCCGAAATTACCGGAATCGCAGACAGAAGCATCTGTGTATATGGGTGCAGCGGTGCTTTGTAGAATTCTTCAGTTGGTGCAACCTCACATATTTTACCCAAATACATTATTGCAACCTTTGTTGATATATTTCTCATCAAGCTTAAATCATGGGTTATGAACATATACGTAAGATTCCTGTCCTTGTGGAGCTTTAAGAGCATATTTATTATTTTTGCCTGTATAGATACATCCAAAGAAGATGTTGGTTCATCCAAAATGATGAACTTCGGATTGCTGCACAATGCTCTGGCAATTGAAACCAGCTGTTTTTCTCCTCCTCCAATTGAATTTGGCGATTTATGCATGAAGTTTGATGGTAATTCAACCATATCCAATATTTCCAATATCTTTTCATCTATTTTATCCGCAGATGCAATTTTATGCACTTTAAGAGGCAAACTAAGTATTTGTCGTACGTCCTGATATGGATTTAATGATGAACCCGGATCCTGGAATACAATCTGCGCATTTTTTTTAAATTCCATATTACGCTTATTGTCCTTTGCTGTAATCGTCTCTCCGTTAAATATGATTTCTCCGCCGCTTTGTTTGTACATACCCATTACTGTGTATGCAATTGTGCTTTTACCCGATCCGGATTCGCCTACGAGGCCCATAATTTCTCCTTCTTTTATATTAAAGCTAACCCCATCTACCGCTCTTACAAATTTTGTCTTATCTATTGGAAAATAAGTCTTTAGATCCTTTATCGTTAATATTTCTTTGCTCATAGTTTTTTTATCGGAATTAAACAATCAGTAATCCCGACAAGCGCCTCCCTTCATAAATGCTATTTTGCAAACAAGCTGTTAACTGTTTGTATATTTAAAGCATGCTACCTTATGTCCATCACTTACTTCAATGGGTTGTGGCTTCTCTTTTGAACATATGTCCATTGCATTAGGGCAGCGCGGGTAAAATCTACACCCTGGTGTAGGGTTGATATAATCTGGAATGTATCCGTATATTCCAGATGTCACACCTCCACCCGAGAGTCTCGGTACACATTCCATTAGTCCTCTGGTATAGGGATGAAGAGGATTGCTGAACAAATCTTTTGTTTTTGCCACCTCTACAGTATTTCCGGCATACATAACATAAATTCTATCTACTAATTCACGAGCAACACCCAATGAATGAGTTATCATAATCAGAGATCTTCCCTTTTCCTCCACCAATACTCTTAAAAGTCTGTGTATCTGATCTTGAATAGTAACATCAAGGGCAGTTCCAGGTTCGTCTGCTATCAAAAGCTCTCTGGGAGTTACCAGCGCCATTGCTATGCAAATACGCTGCTTCATGCCTCCGCTTAACTGATGGGGATATGACTTTAGAATTCTTTCAGGGTCGGAAATCATTACACTGTTAACTGCATTAATTGCCATCTGGTACATTTCTTTATTGTTCAAGCCTTTTGATGCATTTGAGTACTTAATAACATCAATTAATTGCTGCTCTATAGTAAATACAGGATTTAATGCTGCCGATGGTGCCTGAGAGATCATCGAAATATTGTTTCTTCTTACTTTCTGTATTTCGTTATCTTTCATTTTCAATACATCTTGTCCATTGAGCAGTATTTCCCCTTCAGGTATATGAGATTTACTGCTATCCAATACACTAAGCACAGTTTTCATTGTTGTTGTTTTGCCACATCCTGATTCTCCAACCAAACCTACTTTTTCACCTTTGAATACATGTAAGTTTACACCGTCTACAACTTTTGCATAGCCTTGATAAGTGTTATACCAAACTTTTAGATTCTTGATATCCAGTAAAATATCATTCATATTAATTACCTCCCTGTGTCAAACATATCCCTGACACCGTCTCCAAAGAAGTTAAATCCTAAAATTATAAATGCTATTGCAAGAGCAGGAAAAATAGTCAACCACCATAAATCAGGCAAATAGCGGGAACCATCAGATATCATTTGACCGAATGCAGGCGTGGGAGGTTGTTCTCCCAATCCGACATAACTAAGGGATGCTCCCATTAAAATAACCCATCCTACATCCAATGCCATTTTAGTAAATACCGGCGACAAACAGTTGGGAAGTATCTCTCTAAATATTATGTGGGCTTTTGATGCTCCTATTAATTCAGCATTTTTTACAAAGTATTCCCCGCTAAGCGATCTGGCCATTCCATAAACCAGCCTCGTATACCAAGGCCACCACATTATTGTGACAGCTATCATGGAACTTGTCATATTAGGTTCTAATACAGAAGCAATTGCAAGTGCAAGTATAAGGGGAGGCAAAGCTAAAAATATATCTGTAACCCTCATTATGGCGGTATCAACCCAAGTACCGTTAAAATAGCCTGCCAGTAAGCCTAATATTACACCTACAGGAACAGACAGCGAAAGTACAATTACCGTCATATAAAGAGCACCCCTGAAGGAAAAAATTACTCTTGTAAACATGTCTCTTCCATATACATCTGTTCCAAATATATATTCACTGTTTGGAGCAAGCTTGGCACTGCTATAATCAACATATTCCCTGACATGTTGGGGATATGGAGTTATTACCGGTGCAAATATTGCAAATAATATTGATATAGTAACTATAATAAGCCCAATTATTGATAATTTATTGCGGGAAAATTTGTACCAATATTGGCGAAGATTTTCCTTGGTTGAAGGTTTAATAAACCATGGTTTCCTTTTCATATCTTTTGTTTTTAAGTTATTATCGATTTTACTTGTCATATCTAGTTACCCCCTAACCTAATGCGAGGATCAAGCGAAGCTATTATGAGATCAACTATAATATTTACCAAAAGAAAAATCAGCCCGATTATAATTATTACAGCGGATATTGCATTTAAATCCTTACTAAGCATAGCATTCATTCCATATTTGGATATCCCCGGCCAATTAAATATTTTTTCGACCAGGAATGCATTTCCCAGCAGAGAGGCAAAATCCAATCCCATTACAGAAACTACCGGTATAAACGAAGGCTTCAGAAGATGCTTCCGCATTATAACGCTCTTTGGTATTCCATATCCGGTTACTACTGACACATATTCCTTATTCATATTGTCTGTTAAGGAAGATCTAAGAATCCTTGCTTCTTGAAAAAGCGGTCCCACAGCTAGCGCAAATGCAGGCAAAAGCAAGTGCTTTACAGCATCACCAACCGCAGGTAAATTACCTGTAATCAGGCTGTCGATAACTACCATACCTGTTATATATGGAACATGATAGCCATTGCTCAATCTCCCAAGGACTGGTATCACTTTCCACGTAAAGCCAAAAACCAATATGAGCAAAACTGCCACAACAAATGATGGCAGTGCTATGCCGGCGTAGGACAGCACACGTACCGATCCGTCTACCCATGTGTCCCTATACCTGGCCGCAAGTAAACCTAATATAATAGAAAAAACTATAAAAATTAAGCCGGCAAAAAATGCAAGTTCAAGCGTAGCAGGCAAAAATTCCAGAACATCCGTCAATACCGGTCTTTTTGTATTTAAAGATTTGCCGAAATCTCCGGACAGAACCCCTTTGAACCAATAAACATATTGAACCGGAATTGATTCATTTAAATGCATTTCCTCCCTCAATTGATCAACAACCTTCTGAGGTGCACTAGGGCCTAATGCCATTCTTGCAGGATCACCGGGAACAATTCTAGATATAATAAAAATCAAAATGGAAATACCAATTATTACAAAAATACCTTGTATCAACCTCTTCAATAAATATTTCAGCAAGCGGATCACACCTTTCCATAAATAAGTGATCTTTAGAATAGTCATGGATTTAACTAACTTATTCTTATATTAATTAGAATACAAAGTTAAAACTATGGATATTTACTTTTCAGTTCCTGTTTTTCTATAATTATACTCTCAAGTAAATATCCATAGTTACATTAACAATTAGTTTTTACTATCTAGTGCTTTTTAACACATTCAATTTCTTGTATTAGAGTGTTAAAAATGCACTTCATCTGTCTAGTGCCTCGCCTGCCCTGGAAGTTATATACTTTACGAGGCACTAGCCTTTGTTGCTTTACAACAGTTTTCTTTTTTACTGTGGTATCTTATCCGGATAAACCTTAAAGTCATGGAAGTATGCATAGTAGCCTAAAACAGGTGTAACAGTTTGACCTTGTTTTACTTTCTCTGCTGAAGGCCAGTATACATAATCGCTTTGATATGCCCTTCTTTCAGCTGAGTCAAAGGCCCAAACTGTAGGACATATATCTGATGCGATTTCTTCTTGCAATACTGCATATTTAGCAAATCTCTCAGTTCTGTCAACAGTTGTAAGTGCATCCTCTATTTTTGCATCTAATTCTTTACTTTGCAGCCATTCCCCTTCCTGCCATGTTCCGCAGGATTTTGAGCCATATCTCAATTTAAGCATTGAACCTGCTTCATTATAGTCAGGTGAAACACTTATTATTGCTGCATTTGGTGTACTATCTAAAGTAGACATTAAATCAACATAGGATATCCAAGGAGCTTTCTTAACTTCAACCTTAATACCAACTTTCTGAGCTTGAGCTTGAAGGGTAAGGGCTATTTTTTCATCATCCGGAACATCAGATATCCAATATATTTCTACAGGGTATTTGTCCAGCTGATTTGCATATTTTGATTTCTGCAGGTATTCTTTAGCTTTTTCTAAATCTGTAGTATACTGGAATGTTTTTTCATTCCATCCGGGCAGATCATGAGGAACAGAGCCCTTAGACTGATATGAGCCTGGAAACTCATTTATTACTCCTGCATAATCATAACAATATGCTAAGGCTTTTCGGAAATTTACATCATCAGTAGGAGCTTTCTTTGTGTTCAGCATTACATTCTTATTAGTTCCGGCAAACCTAACATCTATGGATACACCCGGTATCTTACCCATTGCATCCATATTCTCTTTTGTCTGCCACTGGTCAGTAATCTCCAGTTCTCTGTTTGTCATAAGTGTACGTATAGTTGTTCCTTCTGTGTTGTCAATAATCTTAAATGAGTCTGGAGCATCTGCATCCCATCCACCCCAGTATTCATTAAATTTTGTACCATATAGATATTCCTGCTGCTTAAGCTCTTTCACAGTGTACGGTCCGCTTCCTGCATCATGTGTAACCAGCCAATCCTTGCCGTAATCTCCCATATCGCCATACTTGCTGTCTTGTTTATTTATGTTTGCCGTAACAGTCTTCTCATCCAAAATATATAATCTTACCAGGGTATCCAAAAATGGTCCGAATTTTTTATTTAGTGTAATCTTAACAGTATTTTCATCCACTGCTGCAACATCACTTATTAAATCTACGTAAAGTGAGGCAAATCCTTCGCCTATTTTAATTATTCTTTTCATTGAAAAAGCTACGTCATTTGCTGTTAATTCATTTCCGCTGTGAAATTTAATACCCTTTTTCAAATAAAATGTATAATTTAATCCACTTTCATCAACATCCCATTTTTCAGCTACCATCGGTTTTAGAGAACCATCATCCGCAGGGAATACCAATGTATCATATAAATTTACCAAAGCTATGCAACTACTGGTATCCATGCCTACTGCCGGGTCGATTTTCGGTGTTCCTGATGCAGAAAATCTTACTATTTTTTCTTTAGCCGCACTTTTGTCGGTATTTTGCTCTTGCGTACTATTATACGAAGCATTGCTCCCGCCGCAACCTGCCAAAACTGCACTCAGCAGCACAAAAACTAGCAAAATAATCAAAGACCTCTTTACCATACTGTTACTCATTATTAATCCTCCCCAATTTTAATATTTCCAGATTTACTATAGTAATAACAGAGAATTTTTCTGTAGTTACTCATATTAGTTCGGTATATATTTTGCTAGCAAAATTTTTAACATTTAGCTATTTTCCTAGTTTTCTTGCAAGTGCTGCAATCTCATCTGTAGGTCCAACAACCTCGCCATCTATAAGTATGGCCTTTCCATCCAACCAAACAGATGAATTCAAGCATATTCCATCAGAATGTGAAGATGCCGGAATACCTCCAGGTATATCAGAAGTAAGCATAGGCCCAACATTGCCAAATCCCCATTCAGTTGAACCCCAAACACGTTCATCTTCTACGATATCACCTGACAACTTGGCACCGGGGCCAAAGCCATACGAAATGTGTGCCAGATTAAACATCTTCTCATCTTTAAAACTCTTTAACCAATTTCCAAATTCCTGAGCCTGGGAGCCACCTTCAATTTTTATTACCTTTCCATTTTTAACAGTACATTTAACAGGTGATTCCAGCTTGCCGCAAGGAGGTGTCAATGTCCCGTCAATTACTAGAGTGCCATTTATTGAATCAAACTTAGGACTCCAGCTAATCTGCCCGGGAAGCATCTTAACTTCACCAACATTTACAAAACCATCAGCAGTATAGAAATCACGTCCCGGCTCATGATCAAATTCCAGATCTGTGCCTACAGGAGTAGTTACTCTAACATGTTTTGCTTTCTTTGTAACAGCTTCTGCTTTGAGCAGAAATTCTCTAAGAGCCGGCATATCCACACGTCCGATATTTCTAAGGAACAAGTCCGGATTAGCCCCAACTAAATTCATATACCTCAATTTTTTATTAGTAGCAAAAGCATTGTCAAATACTGTTGAATATAACAGCCATTCGTTATTGAATTCAATCCATACATCAGCTACTCCTAATAGTGCACTTAATTCCTCTACGGGAAGATCCGGATCTGCTGCTTTACCTACACCTCTTGGGGATGCAGTCTTTACTATCATAGGTTTTCCACCAAGGGCAAAAGCAGCCTGTGCCGTAGCCATAACAACCTCATCATTTGATTCTGTATCTGCTGTAATTACTACTGATTCACCCTTCTGAATATTAAACATGTCATGCATTAACTTATAAGCGGCATTGATTATTTCAATTTCATACATTTAAGTATCCTCCTAAATTATTTCACTTATTTAAAGATTAAACATATTTTAATACTGTTGAGACAAATATCTTGGTATCCTTAACTAAATTATCAATAATCGTGTATTCATTAGGCTGATGAGCCAATTCATCAACAGTTGACCATACAACAGCAGGGATGCCTATCTCTCTTAATGCTGCTGCACATGTTCCGCCGCCAATTCCTCCAACGGTTGCTTTTACTCCGTATTCCAGTATTGATTTTTCGAGATTCTTTACTATTTCTGAATCTCTTGAAGTTGGTTCCGGAGAATCAACTCTTTGAAGGAATTCGTATTTTATTTTTACTTTATATTTATATTCATATATGGAAGACAAACAATTGATTTCTTTGATTACCGCACTCAACTTATACGTGGGAAGCACACGCATATCAATTACAAATACATCTTTACCCGGCAGAACATTAGGACTATCAACATTGGCAAATTTCTGTGTAATTTCGAAAGTACAATATGGTGGATCGAATAAATCGTCTTTCTCTGAAAATATGCTTTTAAGCTTGTCCTCTAACTCAGCGGCAAAGTGAGAAGCTATTGAACTAGCGTTTATGCCCAGATGCGGAAAGGACGCATGAGCTTCTTTTCCTAATACTGTAAATTTCACCCACAGTATTGATTTCTCAGCGATTTCAATAAATGATCCATCGTGGTTGCCTGAATCAGGTACAATTGCTTCATCTCCCTGTTTAAAAATACCTTTTTTTACTAAAGCTTTCAGACCATATTCACTCCCTGATTCCTCATCGCTGACGAATACAAATCCTAAATTGCATTTTGCTCTGATACCTTTTTCCAATAATGTCAAGCAGGTATATAAACTGCATATTATTGCTTGTCCATTATCTTCAACCCCTCTTCCATAAATCTTGCTACCCTTTATAATGGGATTCATAGGATCTGTCTCCCATGTACTCAGGTCTCCCGCTGCAACAGTATCAACATGAGATAAAAACCATAATGTCTTTTCAGTTTTATCAGTGCCATCCAGTTTTACCACTAAATTGAGTCTCTTTTTTTCTTTTACAGTATTGTCTTCAACTTCCATTACCGTATACGGTATGGAATTATCATTCAAATATCTCACCAACCATTGCATGCGTTCATATTCACCATTACCCCCGAAGTTTGGGTTTACTGCAGGTATGGAGCATATCTTTATCAGATCTTCTACCATTCTGTCTCTCTTCTTTTCAATGCTGTGCATTATATCCCGTTTATCCATCACTAACACTCCACCTTACATTTCATATATATTGTTTAAGCTTATAGAGAATATTACTTTCCTATCAGGCGTCCAACTTCATACATACAAAACCTCCCGTTAATTTTTGCAATTGCATCAATATTCACTGATTAAGTATAATTATAATACGCCTGGAATCTATCACAATGTTCGTCAAGAACAATTAGAAAGTTTTATTTTGTTTGAAATATACAAAGTCAACATTTTGATTTTTATCGGTATTTTTTTACATAGTATTTTAATTTTCGACTTTATGTGACATAATTATATCATATAGTTAGTGATGTGCATTAAAAAGTAAAAAAATACCATGCCGATAATACAGCAAAATCAGAGCATCAGATTTTACAGCACAGGCCTAATCATATAGATTAATTAAAAAGGAGGGTTAAATAGAAAATGAGCACTGTTACAGATTTACTAAAGTTGACGTGTTTGGATAGATGTTTTATAACAGCAGGCTTTAGTGGTATTTTTAATATAGTAAAAAGAATTGACATCTTAGAGACAGCATTTCCTGAGGTAGAAAAATATCTGGAACCAAATGAGTTTGTTTTTACCTCCTTTTGGAATCATAGAGATGATAAGGATAATAGAATTAATCTCGTTAAATCAATGATTGAACATAAAGCTGCCGGTATCGGCATCATGCCTGGAATAAATTTAAATGATAAAATTGATCAAGAAATACTTGATCTTGCAGACGCTAATTCATTTCCGGTTATGTATATACCTTCTAATGTAAGATGGAGTGATGTTATTTCCGATTTTTCTTTATTAAACAACTCTCAGAATAGGTCTGAATTGGAAACTAGCTATGCTAATATATTATCTGCTTTCAGTGAACTCCATATAGATAGGAAAATACAAGAGTTTTGCCAGCAGCTAAGTCAGTTTTTATCTATACCGATAGTAGTTAATGCGGATACTATTTATTCATATGGTGTTGACAATAAGATTTTATCTGAAATTGTATCTAAAATTTATGATATAAAAATACAAAAGTCTTATAGAACAAATTCTCCGATTTCTCTTCATATTAATAATGAAAACTTATCCATAGTATATTATGGCAATAACTCACTATTGGCAACTTATATCAGCATACATGATATTACTAATCCAAAACTAGAGATTTTTCATAAGATCGCTCCACTTGTGACTAAAGAATTGGATCATCTTTTCAACAAGGATGTAGGAAAGACAGTTCATAAAAAACCCGATATAGACCAAGGTTCCTATTATTATTTAGTTTTATTAAGAAAAGACAATATTAGCTCAATAATCGATTTCATTAATTCAAAATATCTGATTTATGAAAAAAATGATTTTTACAATTATATTATTTTATTGATTAATAGCACCTCTGATGTAAAAGACAATATTTTCGTCGAATTCAACAAAATAATTACAAGTACAGAGCCCATATTATTTGTATTTTCAAATTATCCGTTTCCGACAAAAGAAATATTTAATCAGACAAAATTACTAAAGAATACTATAAGTTCATTATTATTTTTAGATGGTATTTTTCTGATAGATGAATTACCTCTGCTATATATGGTATCAGGTTTACCATATAAATATAAGGAATCTGTGGCCAAACTGAATAGTACAGGAATGAACCTGGATATAGAATCATCCTTTTATGATACCTTGAGGCTATATTTAGTTTTAAGAAATATAAAAGATGTCGCAGAATTGCTGGGTATACATTCAAATTCCGTGAAATATAGAATTACGAAATGCTTCAATTCCTTTGAAAGTGATTTGCCCAATGCTTTAGCGGACCTTCCATATCTGAAGATTCTGATGATGCTGGAAATCTATAAAATTGAAGGTTCAACTATATTAGGTATGTACAAAACCAATGCAAGTATGTAATATATTTTAAAAGTATGTGGAAGTGCTAAGCCAAGACCACCCATAAATCGGGTGGTCTTGGCTTGTTATAGTGCCTTGAAGGCAGTTGAGGAATAGTAAAATTACTTCCCTAACTTTCTGGCTAATTCAATAATCTCCGGGGTAGGGCCAACTATAGTGCCTTTGTCTAGAATCTGAACACCATCAAGCCATACCGAAGAATTGAGGCAAATACCATCAGAATGAGTAGAAGCTGGAATACCACCAGGAATGTCTGAAACAAGTTGTGGACCAACATTGCCAAAGCCCCACTCAGTGCTGCCCCAGACTCGTTCGTCTTCGACAATATCTCCGGTCAGCTTGGCCCCGGGATTGAATCCATAAGATATATGAGCGCATAGATACATTTTCGGATCATTGAAGCCTTTCAACCAAGCAGCCATTTCCGCAGCATCAGTTCCTTCTCCCTCGACCTTAACTATATAACCATCTTTGATAGTAAATCTAATTGGATTGGTTACTTTGCCAAGTGGTGGAGAAATAGTACCATCAACCACTATAACACCATTTATGGTTGAAAATTCAGGAGCCCAACTGATTTGGCCGGGCATCATCTTGATCTGATTCTTTCTTACATATCCATCAGCAGTAGCAAATTCTCTGTTCGGCGCATTATCGAACTCGACATCTGTACCGGCTGGAGTAGTAACACGGAAATGTTTGCCCGCTTTACTATAAGCTTCCATTTCGAGAATAAATTCACGCAAAAGAACCTGGTCAACCTTACCAATATTTCTGACAAGTAAATCGGGAGTTGAACCTACCATACATAGATAACGCGGACGATTATTAGCATCAGCAACGATTCTGTCATAAGCAGTAGAATAGAAAATCCATTCATAATTATACTCAATCCAAGCATCGCAGCTCTTAATGGCATTAACAAGAACTTCTATTGGGAAATCCGGATCGCCTTCTTTACCGCAGCCACGGGGAGCAGCAATTTTAATAACAACAGGCTTCGCACCCACAATAACTGCGGCTTGAGCTGTTGCATCAACAACGCGCATATCGGTTTCAGTATCACAGGTAATAGCAATAGTTTCACCCGGCTTCAATTCAAACATATCACGCATGATTTTTAAACAAGTATTAGTTAATTCGTATTCTAACATTGAAAAAAACCTCCTTTTTTGATTTGTTTATTATTTTATGTTTACATACTATCCCCTACACAGTTCTAAAACAATGATGATAACAGACAAATTTAACATAATATTTTGTATATAATAAATAATCAGGTACATTCATGTGTGATCCGGCTTCGCCGGACACACAAAAAAAGGCTGCTGCCCAATGAACTTTAATATTCATTGTGCAGCAGCCCATGTTTTGTATCCGGATAAACATCCTAATTTTAATACTTAGCTTATTAGCTTATTATCTCATTAAATTCCTCTAAATCCGTTATCGGAGCCCTGCAAGCAAAGTTTTCGCATACATAAGCTGTTGCCTTATCATCTATCATTGTCTGGTCTTCCACATACGTCGCTATATTTGTTATATCATCCTCCACCACTTCTGCATCCTTGAACACAACAACCATAAATGGCTGGAAGCTTCTATTCACCAATTCCAGCATCCTTTTTGCATTCTTATCCTCACGACTGCCAACAATAACAACTTCACTAGCATTACTGTTCATGAAAAGCAGTGCCATTAACATATGTGTGTAACCCATAGGCTGCCCTTCTATCATGCTTCCAAAGGTGTTAAGCTGTTCATAAGCTTTGTCTTCCAGTTCAGTATTACCTGTAAGTCTGCCTAACCTTAAAAAGTTCACTGCTGCTACTGAGTTCCCCGAAGGAGTAGCACCGTCATATACATCCTTAGGCCTTACAATCAGTTCTTCACTGTCGCTTCCATATAAATAAAAACCTCCGTTGTCCTTATCATAGAAGTACTTAATCATATCGCTCTCCAAATCAAGAGCCAGCTTCAGGTATTCAGCCTTAAAGGCAGCTTCATAAAGCTCAATAAGCCCCCAGATAAAAAACGCATAATCATCCAGATATCCAAGATATGCTGCCTCTTCTTCTCTATATCTGGCAAGTAGTCTGCCATCATTGCGTATAAGCCTTGAACTTATAAAATTTACTGCTTTTTCTGCTGCTTTTAAATATTCTTTATTGTCCAGCACCCTTGCTCCCATGGCTAATGCCGCTATCATCAGGCCGTTCCATGAGGTTAATATTTTATCATCCTTATATGGATGAACCCTTTTTTCTCTTGCTGAATGCACTTTTTTTCTATAATCATCTACCGGATTTTTCTTTATGGCATGAAAGACTGCTTCATTGTGAAGAAGGTTTGGTATACTCTTACTCTCAAAATTACCCTTTTCGTTTATCCCATAGTAGCTCGAAAACTCTACCGCCGCATCCTCACCCAATATCTCAGTTATTTCCTTGGGACTCCATAGGTAGAACTTTCCTTCCACCCCTTCCGAGTCAGCATCCAGAGCGGAATAAAAGCCTCCCTCCGGCGAAGCCATATCTCTCAGAACATACTCAAATATCTGCCTGGCAACCTCTCCATATTGCTCCTTGCCGGTGGCCTGGTATGCTTCCAGGTATACAATAGCAAGCTCAGCATTATCATAAAGCATTTTTTCAAAATGCGGCACAAGCCAGTTCCGGTCAGTAGAGTATCTGGAAAATCCATAGCCTACATGATCGTATATACCCCCTCTGTACATTGAAACCAGAGTTTTTTCCACCATGTTCAGCACATTGGCATCACTTGTAATTTTCCAATATCTCAGTAAGAATTGCAGGTTATGGGGCGTAGGAAACTTAGGAGCCCTTCCGAAGCCTCCGTATTCACTGTCAAAGCTTGCTTTGAAGCCCTTGACCGCCTTACCCGCAGTTTCTAAGTTAGGTTTTCCTGCAAAATCGGCTACAGCATCAGATTTTATATGATTCAATATTTTCTCTGAAACCTCTAATAAGCTATCCTTTTCTGTGTTCCAGGACTCTGTAGTTTTCTCCAGTATTTCAAGCACTCCCGGATAGCCCATTCTTGCCCTCTTAGGGAAGTAAGTGCCCGCAAAGAAGGGCTTCTTATCAGGAGCCATTATGATAGTAAGAGGCCACCCGCCGCTTCCTGTAAGAGTCTGGCACACATTCATATATATGTGGTCAATATCCGGTCGTTCCTCTCTATCTACCTTTATTGCAACAAAATTATCATTCAATACCTTAGCTACTTCTTCATCCTCAAAGGACTCCCTCTCCATAACATGGCACCAATGACAGGTTGATTTTGGTATCCTTCACTACGAATAGCCCACAGACAAGAATACAGGCTTGCTCTCCCTTGCAGCTTTTTGGAATGCTTCATCTCCCCATGGGAACCAGTCTACAGGGTTATGAGCATGTTGTAATAAGTAGGGCGACTTCTCATTTATCAATCTATTAGCCTTTCTTGCTTTTGCTTGTTCTTTTTCAGGTAATGTCATTATTTAAATCCTCCAATTTTCGTATTTGGCTTTAGTATACCAACGTTCCAATAGGAGTATTCAATGGCATTATAACATTGTAATAAAGCAAAAGCCTGACGCTATCGGATAAATTCCATTATTTAAATTTAACTTGAAAAGTGTTGTGAAATAGGAGATAATTTACTTGATGATTTAGATAAGTTCAGGCAATAATACTTCTGGAGGTTGAAATATATGGAAGAGAAAATATTAAAGGCTCTAGAAGCCCTAAATGGAAATTTTGAAACTTTAAACAAGAAAGTTGACGATATGGCAAAGGATATAAAGGTGTTGAAAACCGATGTATCCGATATAAAGCATAAGGTTAATACTATTAATGACCAAACTGCTGACCTGACTGAATTCCGTACTGAGACAAGGCAAAAACTTGAAAAGATAGAGAATGGTATCGAAGTTCTCGGTAAAGAGGATTTTAGGAACAAAGTAGAATTAGTGGAGATAAAAAAGAAAATTGCAAAGTAATAATTCAAAGGGGTCTTGCCTTTAGCAGTAGCAGTTCCCCCATAGTATTCTATGGTTATTGCTCCTGACATCTTCGACCTCTCTTATAATTTTATCCATTGAAATGGGGAACTTTTCAACTATTATATGCATTTGAAGAAAAATATCGCAACAACCCGGGCTCATCTGATACTCCCGGGTTGTTGCGATATTAATATTTTTCTTATAGATTAGAGAGCAGGTCGATAAGCCTTGAGGTTTTGGACAATATCATACGTATTATTAGTGATCCCGCCCAGTTTCACTTTTGGCTTGAAATTTCCGTGATAATCGCTCCCGCAGGTGTATAAAATACCTTTTTGTTTACAGTAACTAAGGTAAAAAGCCTCCTGATCGGAATTATGGTGACTGGTGTAAACCTCAATCCCGGCTAAGCCAGCTCTAAGCAAGTCATCGATTACAGCTGTTTCTTTTTCCGGCAGAGATGTACCGGGATGCGCCAGAATAGCCACCCCTCCGGCGGAGCGGATGAGTTCAACTGTCTGCACTGCCTCGGGAATATACTGGGAAACGTAATACTCCTTTCCAATGGCCATGTGATTAAGGCAAAACTCTATAATAGGATTTTTTGCGTTTTGGTATAGTCTCACCTGGGGATGATCAGCGTTCCTGGAATCCATAAAAACTGCATTGCCATATGAAGAATATAAGGGTGTTGTATTGCGGCATTCTTCCATAACTTTTTCTTTTTCCAGGAATAACCCTGCCTCCCGTAATCTTTGGATTTGCCGGTTAACTCCCTCGTGTCTGTCATCATCCACTTTAGCCAGTAATTCCAATAACGAGCTGTCTTTATAATCGATATAATAGCCAAGGATATGTAAAAATTCGCCTTGGTGTCGGGCAAATATCTCACAACCCGGGATCACTTCCACTTGTAATTTTTCTCCCCAGGACAATGCTTCCCCCTGTGCGGCTACCGTATCATGATCCGTTATGGAAATGGCTTGTAACCCCAGTCTTTTGGCCATCTGAACAATTTCGCCGACGGAAAATTCACCATCGGCGCTGGCGTTGGAATGTATATGCAAATCGATTGCCATATATCTTACCTCCATATTATTCTCATTTTTCGAGATATGAAAGGTCTGCCAAACGCAGATTATATTTATCCACAATTTTATTGGCTTGATCAATTTTACCGCCTATATCCTCCGGTCTGTGAGCATCAGAGCTTACTACTACAGAAATATCATATTCCGTGACTAATTCCCAGAAGGGCTCAAGTGGATATAAATAGCGCTGGCCGTCGGGTGTATTAATCTTTTCTTTCCTAAATCCATGGGTATTTATTTCAATGGGTATACCCATATCTTGAACAGCATCAAGAATAGCTCTTGAACACGTCGTTGCTTCTGCATCCCAAGTCAGATAAAAAGCTCCAAAAGCATCGGGGTGGGCTACAAAATCGAATATACCGGAACAAATACCTTTTATTAGAAAGTCTGTATATGCGATAAGTTCATTGCGCCCATAAATACCTTTATCAAATCTTACCCACTCGGTGCCACTTTTAAAAATGTGCTGTCCAAGGATAAGATATTGAAGGCCCCATTTCCCGCGAAGTTCCTCAATGTAATAGTCGTGTAGTTTTTCTATATATTCACATTCCATGCCTTTAAGTATCTTAAGTGCGGGATAGTTCTTCCGGGCTACTTCTATAGCCTTCACATAATCTCCTAATTCTTTGAGATCCATCCGTATTTCAGGGTCTAAATTATCAGGCAACGGTAAATGATCAGACATTCCTATGGTCTCATAACCTTTCTGCTGGGCAGCCTTAGCATAATCTGACACATCGCCTTGGGCATGTTTGCACCTAAAGGTATGAATATGATACTCCTTCATAATCGGTTGCTCCTCCTCAGTTCATTCGCCAAAACAGGAATCAACCAAAGAACTAATTGATTGTCCGGCCTTTTCCTCGTCTTCGCCTTCTATCATAAGTTTAATCTCGGCCCCGCTGTTAATACCGCCAGCAAGAACAGAAATAATACTTTTAGCGTTTATCATTTTGTCCCCAAATTTAATATTAACTGAGGACTTAAATTTACTCGCTGCTTGTACCAACATAGAAGCAGGGCGGGCATGCAGACCGCTTTTGTTTTTGATAACCATTTGCTTAACAAACATCTTAACCATTCCTCTCTTCTGTATTAATTATGTTAGCGCAAAATATCTTGATTTTCTCGGAATCCTCCATGTTCAAAACCTGCCTGGCCATCTCCTGTGCTTCCTCATAACTCATTGATCTGATTATTTTCTTCACATGGGGTATGGACATAGCACTCATAGAAAATTCATCAAGTCCCATCCCTAAAAGAATTGGTGCAGCCATAACTTCTCCGGCCATTTCCCCACACATGCCCGTCCATTTACCTGCCTGGTGCGACGCATCAATTACGTTTTTAATCAGGCGTAAAACAGCTGGGTGAAAGGGGTCATACAGATGAGAAATTTTCTGGTTCATTCTGTCTACCGCAATTGTGTATTGGATAAGGTCATTTGTTCCGATACTGAAAAAGTCTACTTCCTTTGCTAGTAAATCAGCTATAACCGCAGCTGAAGGTATCTCTATCATAATACCCACTTGGAGTTGATTGTCGTAGGGGATTTTTTCCTGATCTAATTCGTCTTTCGCTTGTTTTAAAATAGCATTGGCTTTTCTTATTTCCTCAATATTAGAAATCATAGGATACATAATCCTGATTTTACCGTAATGGCTAGCCCGTAATATAGCTCTTAACTGAGTTTTTAAGATATCAGTGCGGTCAAGGCACATCCGAATAGCCCGCCAACCCAAAAAGGGATTCAGCTCATCAGGCATCTCCAGGTAAGCAAGTTTTTTGTCTCCCCCGATATCAAGAGTTCTGATAATTACGGGGAAAGGGTTCATGGTTTCAGCCGCTATCTTATAAGCATCCAATTGTTCTTCTTCATTTGGGAGTGAGCTCCGATCCATGTAAAGGAATTCTGTACGATAGAGTCCAACCCCCTCTGCGCCATTTGCCAAAGCCCCCTGGCAATCCTGGGGATTACCTATGTTGGCGGAAAGTTCCACCCTACGTGCGCCGTCTTTCGTCTTCGCCGGTAGGGCTTTAAAGGCTTTAAGCCCATCTATATATAAACGGTGTTTTTCCTGACGCGCACGGTAATCCTGCAATATGCTCTCATCAGGATTAACGTAAACGACACCTTCCAGGCCGTCTACAATTATATAATCGCCGTTTTTTACCTTCTCAGTAATATCCCCGAGTCCTACAACTGCGGGAATTTCCAAAGATCTGGCCATAATCGCGGTATGCGAAGTTCTCCCCCCAACATCGGTGGCAAAAGCTTTAACATACTTTTTGTTCATAAGAGCCGTATCAGAAGGAGTAAGATCCTTTGCAACAACTACAACTTCTTCCGTTATATCAGCCAGAGATTGCAGTGTTTGACCAAGAAGGTTTCTCAACAGTCTGTTTCCTACATCCTTAATGTCTGTCGCTCTTTCTTTCAGATATTCATCTTCTATTTGGGAAAACATCTCTATATGTTTTTCTAAAACCTGGGTTAAAGCATATTCTGCTTTGCAGAGTTTATTTTCAATTTGATCCTTAATGTCGTCTATTAAAACGGCATCATACAAAATCATTATGTGCGCTTCGAAAATCTCCGCCTTTTCGTTTCCTAATTCCCTGGCGGTTTTTTCTTTAATTGCATCAAGCTGCGTTTTCGTTTCTTCTAAAGCTTTTTCAAGCCTATCTAACTCTTCCTCAACCTTATCTACGGAAAGAGCTCCCCGATCAACTACAATTTCCTTTTCTAAAAAAGTAAAAACTTTGCCAACAATAATTCCCGGCGAAGCCGCTATACCTTTGAACATAGTTCTACCTCCATATACCCCAAAAGTATAATTTGTGTGATTATATTTGGCTTATTATAAACATAACAAGGACATAAAGAATACCGATTGAGAATAAAAATTTTGAATCTTTAGATATGAAGCCTTTTTTATCCATAATAACACCCCTTATCTTTTAACCAATAATACTTAATATTATTGATGTTCAGACTATAGCGCTAGTTACGCTATAGTCTGAACTGTTACAAATGTTTAGAATACGTATTGTGCTAAACCAATGAGTTTGCCAACCCAGCCTACCAGTGTGCAGACAACCATTTGATCCCATTCAGCTGTAGTTTGGGCAAAAGCAACCATTGGTCCAAGCATTGGGAAGAAGAGAGCTCTTCCTAATGTTGCAGTAAAACCGAAGAACATTGCACTGATAACAGCAGCTCTCTTACCACCAAATTTATTGGCAAAAAGGGCCACAACGCCGCCGCCGAAGAAGTTTTCATAAGTTACCATTAAGATCGGAACAGGCATATTCCATTGCATCAAAATTGCCATACTAATAACAGAGCAAATCTGAGCAATAACAAAACCAATCAGCAGAGAGTTTTGGCCGTATTGGAAGAAAACAGGGCAGTCGAATGCAGGTATAGCACCGGGAACCAGTTTTGTGGAAATACCCTGAAAAGCCGGGGTGATTTCAGCGATAAACATACGAATCCCGTAAAGAAGAGCCATAAGACCAGCGGAGAAAGCAAATCCGGCGAATATAGAAAACATTATCCAGTTCTTACCACCGCTCAATGTCATAACAAAATCTTTACCAACGATTAACGCTAAGCCCACATACATGATGGACATAGTCAGAGCAACTGTGATAACTACTTCTTTGAGGAAAGATAATCGTCCGCTCAATTCGATATCTTCAAAGCTGTCCTTGGGGTCCCCTATTTTGCTTCCGATAAAGCTGCCGATTAAGGCGCAGAAACTGACACCATGCCCGAAGGCGATGGGGGCACCGCCCGTTAGTACTTTGGTATAGGGTTGAAGTATGAAGGGGAACACGACCTGGTATATACCGACAACAACACCGCCTATTAAGATGGCCTGAGTACTTGCTATACCCAGGTAGTTCATCAGTACTGCACAAACACAGATGCATGTCCAGTGTGACCAGTGACCAGTCAGGTAGATAATTTTCATTGGTGTGAACCGCGCAATTATGATGTTTACGACATAAGCTAAACCGAGCGTCAATGCCGCCGCGCTCATAACGTTATCGTAGCTGGCAATGATAGGAACCCTGGTTGCACCATTCAATATGTCCGAAGCTCCTACAATTTTCAGAGACATTTTTGTGAAAATGTCAACTTGAGCGCAAATTGCATTAAGTCCGAGGGTGAAAATAGTCATCCCTACATAAATCTTGATAACACCTGACATGACTCTTTCAAAGGGTTTCTTTTGTAGAACCAAACCAATAAGACCAACTAATGCCATGACTACCGCAGCCTGGGTTAAAATCTCGTTAGCTAAAAAGTTCATGATTGCACTAAACATACTTTCTTCTACCTCCTCTTTTTTTTATATGAACATCGGGTTTATATTTTCCTCATTAATAAACCCGATACCTCATACCACCCTCGTCAAGCCAAGCCCTTTAATCAATAACACCAATAGCTCTGAGTTTTGTTTCAAGTTCGCCTTTTCCGTAGAAGTCTTTTACTGCTATAACCGGGACTTTGCCTTCAAACCTTGCGTTCATTTCTTTTTCAAAAGCGCTAGAAGTCAGCACTAAAGTAAGACCGTCAGGGACACTCCCCGAATCAACGCATTCGATATTGAACGATATTTTTTTATCTTCAAGTATACCTTCCAGAAGAATCTTCAGGAGCAGGGAACTTCCCATTCCACATCCGCAAATACAAGCACCGTTTACTTTTTTCCAAGCCATGATCTTTTCCTCCTTATTTGATTATAATTTTATGTCTCGAATACTTTCATTATAGTATTCGCATCCTGGGCACTCTTTATCACTTCCAGAATCTCTTCTTCCTTTAAAATGTTGCAAATATTAGCGAGAACTTCAACATGTCTTTCCGCGGCCGGCGCACTTAAGCCCATTACCACATAAACGGGGTCATAATCCTCATGACCAAACTTGACAGGGTTTTTCAGGGTGATCAGGCTCATGGCGACTTTCTTAGCGCCATCTTCCGGTCGGGCATGAGCCAGAGCAAAACCTGGCATCAATACTATATACGGACCATACTTTTTAATGTATTTTAGCATCCCTTCAATGTAAGAGCTTTCAACTCCGCCGTTCTCAAAAAGTATATTTCCCGCTTCCCTGACAGCTTCTTCCCAGTCATGACACTCAACCTGTGTACGAATAGTCTTTTCATTTAGGTACTGCGTCAATTTCCCTAACAAAACAAATCCACCTCTTTTCTATGCCGATTGGGATATCTTCAAGGCTGGTACCCGGGGCCCAATCTGGAGATGCTTAACCGTCGGCACCCCGGGGTATACACCAAGCCAACCTTAATTAAATAGCATAGAGGTCTTTCAGATTTTCTTCTCCATAAACGCCCCATTTTTTAAGACCAAGCTCTAATTCCTTATGATCTTTAGCGGCTTCTCTCAGGTTTACACCTTCCATACAAGCGTCAATAGCCTGGCGCAGCGCTTTAGCACCATCTACAGGTCCGGTGGGGAAACCATGCACGGAAGCACCAGCCCCCAGCAATACATCATAACCAGTGTCTTGCATGATAGTGGGGATCAATCCCGGTATTACTCCACCGCCAATAAATGGTAAGGAAGGTTTTATATCATAGAACTTGCCCTGGCAAATTTGAATGCTACGTATATATTTGCTCTGAAGATTGTCAAATTTACCATAAGGACATTCGATAAGAATAATATCAGCTCCGCACATACGCAACATCTTGTATAATACAGTTGAGCTTACTCCCTGATATGGGGAAGTTTTCAGAGCTCCGCCGTAACAGGTATGAGCCAGGATGGGAACAGTAATCTCCGGGTCTTCTGCCAATGATCTCAGCGCTGATAAACCAATACCGAAAGCATCTACCATAATCGCGTTGGTACCGGCTTTAATAGCTCTCATGGCATTGTCTTTTAATCTATGGACTTCATCAGTGATATTTGCGGTGTACATGGTAGTTTCGCCTTTAATCTTGTCAGCTTTGGCAGCAGCCGCCATGTTCATCTTCACACGATCTTCAAGTTTGTTGAAAGCTCTGTCTCCCGAAATCAGTTCGTCATCCTTAATAATATCCACGCCGCCTAGAGCTGCGTCATAAAAGAGCTTTGCCCCTACCTCGGGTGTATATCCTGTGCAAGGTTTAATCATATTGTTTAGCAGGGGTCTGTCTTTAACACCCAGGATCTTCCTGATACCCTCTATGCCAAATTTAGGTCCTTTGAACTTAGCAATGAACTTAGCGGGGAAATCGATATCCAGCAGCCGTAAATATGGCATGGAAGTTATATTGCCGGTAATTGTGGCAAATAACAGAGGTATATTATCTTCGATATTTATTTGGGGATAACCGACTCTGATTACATAGAAGCGCATATCTTGATCGGCTAATTCTTTTTTCATATTTGTAAAGTTTTCAAAATCAGGCACTTCATAAATCGCGAGGGTTTTAGCAGCATATTTTGCTCTGACCTCGTCCGTCTCTGCTGCTACATCCGTCCATGACCCAGTGGTTTGCTCTATGCCAATGCTGGCTGCTTTAACAATCGGGTCCTCATCTTTTTCAGCCCCAATCAGATATGTGGCAACACAGTAATCATCTAAATTAATTCCTTCAACCATTGGATTCAATAGTGGACTATACATCCTGTTCATCATAAATTTCTTCCTCCTAATTTTTGTATTATTTTATATAAACCATAAGCAAATAAAGGGCGGCCGTTCCCCTCATATATTCACTTACGGATTTATGACAACCTTCAATACTTTTCCCGATTCGGCTAGAGCCATGGCTTGATCGAAATCGTTCAGTTTCATCTTTGTTACAAATTTCGATAAATCGATTTTATTTTGTTCAATGAGCTCAATAGCCTTAAAGAAGTGATGGGGACGGGAAATATAAGTTCCGTGTAAGGTAAGCTGGCTGTAATGCAAAACATTGCTGTCCAGTTGGACCATACGATTTTGGTCAGGGAGCCCGCCAAAGAAAATCACATGCCCTCCTTTGCGGACATAGCTGAATGCTTGTTCCTGTACTGCTTTTACTGAGCAGGCTATGATAACGATATCCGCACCTCTCCCGTCTGTAACCTTTTTGATAACATCTACCAGGTTCTCATTCTTTACGTTGACGACGATGTCTGGCGAAGCTGCCGCTGCAACTAATGCCAGCCTTTCTTCAAACACATCAGCAATAATCGTAGTTCCAATACCGTTTAGTTTCAGGTTGGCTATATGGAGGGCTCCAATTGGCCCTGCTCCGATTACTACAGCCGTATCACCGGAGTCAAATGTAATATTATCGTGTGAATTCATTACCGTTGTCAGAGGCTCGGCTAAAGCCGCTATATCCATATCAACATCATCAGTAAGCTTTATAACCGGGCCCTTTTCAATAAACAGATGAGGTACTGGAACATATTCCGCTAAACCGCCGGCAAAATCTACAGGTCCATTACCCAGACACTTAATATCGGAGCAAAGATTTTCCTGTCCTTTTTTACAGAAATAACATTCACCACACGATGCAGTCGAACCTACAGCAACCTTATCTCCAACTTTATAGTCTGCTTGTAAAGCACTGCCCACTTCCGCAACTACTCCGGTAATTTCGTGCCCCATAATAACGGGGTATTGCTTGATTTTGCCGCTGCCATTGCGGATTGTCCTAATATCAGAACCGCAGAGACCGCATGCGCTCACTTTTAATAAAAATCCATCAGATGGACATTTTGGTGTAGCAATCTCGCCAACCTTTACTTGATTTGGCCCTTCTAATAAAACTGTCTTCATGTTGAACCCTCTCCTATCCGTAATAATTCTTTTCTGTATCTTTTGCTTATTTTATATTCGCAATTCTAATGCCAAAAAATACGATAAAATGTGATGCCCTCTTTAACCCACTGATATTGCCGAAATAAAGACAAAAAAAATATTTGTCCCCATCTATTAGCTCGTTTATGGGAACAAAATATTTCATGCTATTTTTTGTTTTCTCGATTAGAAATACTATTTCTCGAACCTTATTATCAGATCAAGTTCGGTGCAGGAGCAGGAGGGTTATCACGAAAGAGCAAAGTATTGATAACCAGCCTTTTATCTGTACATCTTAGCAAGCGTTCAATTAGTTCCCTATTATTGCCTATTTTGTAGAGATGCTTAAAGACAAGGGAACTGTTGTCCAAAAGGGCAAACATGAGTATCTTGTCGGCATAATAATCCTCAGCCCATTTTACCGGTTCCCTTAGGGTAGCAACAGCTATCCCCGATTTAAGCACATGGGAAGGATATGTGTGGGGTATAGCAATACCATTGGAGAAAGTGCTGGGACCAATCTGCTCCCTCTTGTAAATCCCCGGTAAATAACTCTCTTTTACATACTGATGCTTAACCAGGAGATTACCCAGCGCATCAAGAACTTCATCCTTTGTTTTAAAGTAAGCTTGGGGAAGTATCAGGTTCTCGTTAAAGATTTCATCCAGTAAAGACTTCTCTGCTACACCTGTTTCTACAGGTGTAGTATCTCCAGGAGTTTGAAGAATCCGGTGAAAATCCCTCAACCCTTGGGAATTCAGGATGCTTTCAATTGGATAGTATAATATTCCCGGAATATTCGGGTTGATTGTACCAACAATCGCAATAATTTGTTTTTCCTCCTGGAGTTGAAGGATTTCTTGAATCGCATCTCCTGCCTGCAGCATTCCAACCGGGATGACTTCAATCTCTTTTTTCTTGATCTCCGGATAAGTATCCTCAATGAGTTTTTTAATCTCCAAAGCAGCCCCTCTACCGGTTATACATAAGGTAACTATAGCCTGGTTGTGCTTATTATTGTATTTCCTGTTCTGGTAACCAAGATAAATGTTATGGGGCTCTAGCCCTTGGTAAAGTTCGTCAAGGGTTATGTTTTTATTGAAGGCTTTAAACGTAGCATCGAGAACTAAGGCTGTATGTGCCTTGCTGATCGTTCTGGTTGGAATTCCTGTCTCTTTCGTGACCAGTTCCCCAAAGGTTAGTGAAGAGCCCATATCCACAAGAAACAGAATTCCGTTGCCATTATTAATCATTTTGCTTAACTCGATGGTTTTTTTCAAGGCAATTTCATTATCTTCATCAAGCTCGATGCTGATGGAATTGACAAGATCTTTGCCTACCAGAGAGTTTGCGACCTTGGCCATCTCCACTCCGACGTGTCCGTGTGTAATTACGATAATTCCAACCAGTCCGTCATTTTTTTCGTCAAAAACATTCCTTTTCCTTAGATATAAGGCCACAAAGCCAATTTCATCTTCAGGGAAATCAATTGACAGGATTTCTCCCGCCACCTGTAGCATTTCCTGTGCCGTAAAGTATTCTCTCTCGTATTCTTCCTTAATTCTGGCAAGTTCGGGGTTAAATATACACTTCTTTTGTTTAATTCTTTCCACCGTGTCATATAGATGCAGGGCCAGACAATAAAACAGACTTCTGTCTAATCTCCCCAACTTAGCTTCGCCTATTTCCAATATTTTTTCAACAGTATCCGCCATCTGCTGGCCTACAATTTTTGTAATATCAATTTTATTTAGCTTCAGGTCCGATTTCTCAAAGTAGTCCATCGCCCGTTGCAGCTTTATATCCAGTTCCCTGCCCATAATCCTATAGGTTAAATCCTGTGGTGTGCCATCCCGTTTCAGGCTTTCATATCTCTCGTCAATAAATTTATAGATCTCATTTGGCAGTATATATACATCATTTTCGTCAAAAAGATCCACTTGGTGCTGTCCGGGTGTAACCGTAACTCCCTTATCGATGTATTTTTCGATTTCTGGACTGGAATACTTCTTTCTTGATAAACCCTGGTAAACATAGGTATTAAAGTCCGAAATCTCTACAACAACGAACTTGTTATCCTGGTTTAAATACTTCAAATAAGCCCTGGCGCATGCCACCTGAATGTCGCTTTTAAACTGACCGATGTTTCCATTACACTCATAGAGCAGTGCTGCACAGATTACTTCCGATTTTATTTTTATTGGCAACCGAATGCGTTCAGATTCTATCTTAAAGAAACTGAGAATCATTTCATACCGTTCATCCATAGGCCGGCAACCGATAGGCGGCAATTCTATCAGCATGGGAATTCTCCTGCGAAAGGTTAGGGACAGATGGGAATCGATATCCTCCGTCGTAGCGCCAATAATCATTACGTTTACACTGTGCTCCGCTTCTGTCTCCCCCAATTTTCGATATACGCCCTTGTCAATAATCGAAAACAGTATCTCCTGCCCCTCAACTGGTAAACGGTGGATTTCATCTAAAAAGATAATTCCTCCGTCAGCTTTCTCTATCAATCCCTTTTTGTCACAATCCGCACCCGTAAAAGCTCCCTTTACGTGGCCAAACAACTGCGATAGAATGAGTTGCGGATTGTTTGCATAGTCAGCGCAATTAAACCTGATAAAATGGTCGCGGGAGACATGTCCCATTTTCAAGGCCAGATTAAACATGGCATCCGCCAACTGAGTTTTACCGGTACCGGTCTGTCCAATTATGATGGTATGCAGCCCGTTGGGGGGGTATAAAACTGCCGCTATTGCCTGACGGATTTTTGATGAGATGCTGCCCTGCACTCCAATAATGTGCTTAAACACCTCTTCGTTTTGGTTTAACGTATTCTCTTTAATCATTTCCGAATCGCAATTTTTTTTCTCATTTCGCAGCATATCTTTGTGAAGTGAAGAAACTAAAAAGCTTGAAACACAGAAACCACGTTCCTCTAGTTCCTGAGTTAGTTTACGATCGGACATGTCTGGATTACTAGTTAGAATATTGCACATTTCCTTAATCAGGAAAGGCTGACGCCTTTCACTATAAGTACGCACATTATACTTTTTCCTTAGTTTCAATACCATTTGCCTGGTGGTGCTAAGCATCTCTGCCAATTCATCGTCGGAATAAGGATTTTTTACGTCCTCATTAGTAATAAGGGATAAGAATTGCTCATCCATTACAGAGGCCTCCTCGTTAAGTAATTGACAACACCTGGTAATATCAACGAAATTTAGTATTATGCAATTTTTCTTACTATTTAATAAATTATATATATTTCTCATATATTTAGCAATGGAAAAAAAACACACTTTCAATTATCTACATAGGTTGCACTAAAGAAATTTCAAGGAAGAATTTTGCTTCCCTTAATATTTTCTACTTTCTTCTCCTTACGTTAGCGGCTTATTATATCCTCTGTCTCCGTAGGGCTGCAACTTCTCCAGCCATGCTTTTTCCATTTGCTCAAGCTCCCAGCGCACATCGTTAACTTCGTCCGTTTCCTTTTCTTCCAACACCTCATAGGTAAAGGCTTCTTCTCCCAGTTCGTTCCAATCCTTTTGCAGCTGTAAATTTGCATATCTTCCCATATTCAATTGCCCCTTGAGATTCAGCCATCGGTTTTTCAGATTCGTACTAAAAGATATTAAAATTTTACCGCTAACAGTGTTTGTTATTTTAATTACACCCATATATGTTTTAATCTGCTTAAATTGCTCCTGCAATTCTTTACGCCTCTGTTTATCCATATTTTTCTCCTTTCTTGGCTAATACCCCATCTCTTTCAAAATTCTTGATAAGGTACGTAAGCGCTCACTAATAAGTTCATCATCATTACTGAGTGCTTGACTGAATAATTTAATGTCCTCATCAATCTTTTCATTGTCTGTACATACTGCAACTGTCATGGCATCACCCTGTAATCCTACTCTATCAATAATAGGCTTTTCAACATCATACAATTTCTCATACCTGTAAGCTTCTCTAAAATGAAGTTTCGCTCTGCAAACTAAAATTGCTAGATCAAGCACACGATGAAGCGGCAGTTCCTCTGATTGCCTTGACCATTTTTCTCCGGTGTATCTCCATACTTTGGCTGAAATGTCTACCTTGCCACGATCATTCCATTGTGCTAATCCTAATGAAAGTCCTTTTGCATCTGAATTATAGGCATATCTGCCATCAACATTTTCATAGTTTTCAGAAGCAATAACTGGTTTATGCTTTAAAGTAGTTGGTATTTTCATTATTTTCCCTCCAGTATATGTGTATATTATATTTAGTAAATTACTAAATTAGTAAACTACTAAATATAATATACTAATATTAAGATATTTGTCAATATAGCGGTTAGATTGCGCCCATACCGGGCGCACAAGATAAAAGCCCAACAGATTCTATCTGTCAGGCTTTGTGCTTCCCATTGCTAACATGTTAATCTTTTCATTTGAAAATAAATCTTCTGATAGTTGTCCCGGTATTAATAAGCTTTGCATCTACATTTACTAAGACAGGTATATCCGGGAACAACTCATCCCATTTCTGTTCATATGTACTATGCCACAGCTTAGGATATTTCCGGTAAAAGGAAAAGCCAAAACCGAAGATATCTGTTTTCAACTCTTTTTGAACTTTTTCGAGTGAAGCTTTAATATCACCATTTACACAGTCCGACAGTTCCTTCTCCATAGAACTTAAAACATCAGGTGTCAATAAGTCAGAATTCTTTTTACTTTTAACTAAGGTAGCCTCTACATGTACGTCTACATTTATGACAAGTTTGTTGCCATCAAACTTTGGCTTAATTGAGCTTTTGGATTTTGTTATGCGGAAATCAATTGTTTCTTTCGAATATGTCTCTTCTGATCTATTGGTCGTTTCATAAGTCTTTATACTTTTGTCTGTTATCCATGCCCACCCCAGACTTTCTTTACTGTCCAGCCAGCCTGCAAGCTTTACTCCTTTAAATGCCGCTATACCTTGGACTATGTGATGTCCATCCTTCGTTTCAATAAACTTGACATGCTGTATGTTATTATCGTTCTCATTTTGCTGCATTCCTTTTTCTTGTGAGCTCCGCGTAATTATACGTGGGGCAACTGCCTCTAATCCCCCTATTGCCATTGCCTGGGAAAAGTCTTTTATTGAAACTGCAGATGATTTTCCTGTATCACCGGATATTTTAACCAGACGATAAATATTCTCGCTGGGAATTCCTTTAATGCCAGGATCTATTGTACTCAAAACATCTTCACAACTTTGTGATGTAACTATTAAGTAAGCAGTGCTGCGTACTTGAGGCGTGCGATCAAAGTACCCTTCAATTTCATCCATAATATTTTTTGCTGCATCCTCGCTTATAACTAAAAGCTGCTGATAGCCATAAAATAATCTCCTTCCAGTACCCTGTTGAATCTCTGTAAGAGCTCTAGTAAGGGTCACATCTGTAGCCGATAGTACCATTACTTCAACGGAAGGTTTTGATTTACCGCCTTTTTGTCCCGAATCACCGCTTTGCCCCTGTGCACCACTGCTGCTAGCTTCAATAACTTGAACAGTCACTGTTATCTTTCCGGTATCTTTATTGAAATCTATTCCTAGTGCGGAAACCATAGCCATTTGTTCATATTCCATATAGTCCCAGCAACCTGAAAGAAGAAATGATGCAATTAATATAGCGATAAATAATATCTTCTTTTTCACTTTGTGCCACTTCCTGTCCTTGACTTTTGAAGCAGTGTACCTAATGCGGCAAGCAGCAGTATGATAACCGAAAAGGGTAAAAGTATATAACTTCCCAGAAATACTGAGAGAAAGTACCCTGTATTGAATGAGTTAATCCATGCAGATAATAAAAAAACAATCAGAGAAACTAAAATAAGCTGCAATAGTGATTTCCTGCTGTTAAACAGTATCCTGGCAGATACCCAGGAACTATAAATATATAGTGAAACTTTTGCAATAGTGAGTAATTGGTAGGTAATTAAAATAAGGATCTCCAGCCCCCTGATAAATTCACCTACTTGTATGACCTTTGAAACGGAAATACCTGCTCCGGCTACGCGCGACAGCAATTCCGGGCTCATAACTCCACTCATTATCAAAATAGCGGAAGATAAAACGGCTGACCAGTATGCCAGTGCTTTTACAACACTTTTAGAGTTCTTATACGGTTCAGATACCGAGCCGACTAATACCATAAGAAAGAACAGGCATTCTGCCGTGCTTCCGGCAGAAATTAAAAATCCTTTCGCAAATCCGATAAATGTAGTATCGAATATTGGAAGAATTTTTTGAATTTTAAAATCCTTAAAAAAGGAAAAGGAAAAACCTATAAAATAATTAATTGTATACACAACAACCAATATTTCTACAAACCGTCCCAAAACTTGAATTTCACTATTGACAAACATGGCACATATAAAAACAATAAAAAGCATTATAATCCATGACGGAGTATAAAAAAGGAAAAAGGTTTTCACAGACCCGGTAAACATATTCAAAAGACATGCTGCTATGATACTGTTCAAAATAATGTAAAGTATGATCAAAATTTTACTGAAAAATTTGCCAAGCACCTTTTCAAGTATATCAAATATTGTATCTCCCTGATAAAGTTGACCAAGATACATAATCCACACTGCAAACGGAATATTCGCTAATACTCCTAAAAGCACAGCTATCCAGAATGGCCTTCCTGTAACATTTGTAACCCACGAAAAAGTATACACTAAATTTCCGCATGCACTTGCATAGGTCAGAAATGCTATCTGTTCTTTTGCAACTTTATTAACCGATGCCACTATTTACTCCTCCCGAAGCTTTTTATTATCAGAGTCGTCAACCTGGCTGCCAACTCTCACCCGGTTATTAGGTGCTAATATTTGAAAACGTTTTCTTAATGATTTAAGCTGATACCGAATAATAGTATCACCTAGTCCTTCCTTCTCAAAAGGCACCACAGGGTAAAGGTAGGGCATACCGAAAGAATACTGTGAAGAAAGATGCCAGAGTACGATAGCTACCCCGTTTATCAGTCCGAACATGCCAAAGAAGCCTGACAGTATAATAAAAAAGTAATTTAACAGCCTTGAAGTGTATACCATCGTTGTTGTTGAAATAGCAAACGACGATATAACAGAAATAGCAATTACAATTACCATTGAGGCGCTTACATAGCCGGCAGTAACTATTTGCTGCCCTATAAGAACTGCTGCCAGCGTCCCGATAAAGTAGCCTACCGCTCCAGGCATACGCACTCCCGCTTCACGAATTATGCTCATGGCAAAGCTCATCAAAAGAACCTCAACTACAGTAGGGAAGGGTACGCCTTGCCTTCCGGAAGCAATAGTAAATGCAATTGTCTGCGGTACTATTGAATGGTTATAGGTTACAAAGGAAATGTACAATGGTGAAATCAGCACTGAAACTGCAAATGCCACATAACGGACAAGCCTTAAGTAATTGGCTGAAATAACTTTTTCATCGTAATCATCCATTGTTTTAAAATTATCCCATAATGAAGTCGGAGCAATAAGAGCATACGGGCTGTTGCTGCATATTATTGCAAAGAATCCGCTTGCCAGATTAAATGCTGTAATATCGGGACGTTCGGTCTGCTTATATAAAGGAAATACCGACAAGGGATTATCTTCTATAAGTTCTGATAGCATACCTATTCCTCCGACAATATCCATATCAATTTTTTGAATACGGCTTTTGACATCTTCAATGATTTCGGGATTTGCTATGCCTTCCAGCCATATTAACCTGACTTGTGTCCGTGAAATCTTTCCAACTGTAAACGCTTCAAACTTAAGATTTGGATGCGGCAGTCTTTTAATTATCAGACTGATGTTTGATTTCAGATCATCTGTAAAGGACTCCTGGCTCCCAAATATCGCTGTTTCATTTTCAGGCTTTTCTATAGCACGTTTCTCCAGCTTACGGTTTCCGGCAATAATAGCATTATTTGAATTATCAATAAAAATTATCACATCTCCGTTAAGAAGTCCGTTGATTACCTGTTCCATCTGGTTTGAACTGCTTATGACAGGCAGTAAAATATATTTTGTTCGGACCAACACTTGAATATCATTCGGATCCATATCCGAATTTATATTATTTTTAATAAGAGGTGCAATTATAGACTTATTTAGACTGTCAGTGTTTGTGATACTTTCTATATAGGCTATTCCAGCACTTATTTTTCCGCCTCCTATGGTAAACTTGCGCTTATTCAGACCTATACCATTTCCAAAAAAAATTCCAATGAAGCCAAAATTCTCGTCAATGGTTGGGAAAACACCTGATACTCCTGCATCTGGAGGAAGTTTGTCAAACTTATTTCCTTCGTTATCATTTTGTACTTCACCAATACTTTTTTTACTGGGATTTAATTTTTTTAATTTCATTTTCTACCTTCCTGCGCAGAGTTTTTATACAGACTATGCTTACTAGAATAGTTTTATAAATTGCAGTTTATTTTATACCTTATAAGTCACGTATACAGTTCGGACAGTCTGCGAACTCTTGAGTAAATGGCATGAAAGGCAGGAGAATGGATCAGGTTGATTCAGTTTTCCTCTTTACTGCACATGTCTAACACTATGTTAACTTTTCAAATCAGCTCATTAAACTGTAAATAATTCATTTATCTTATTTGCCGTAAATTCAGCACCAGCTTGCTTCATTATTGAAAAATGATCCCCATTAACCTCATATAACGTAAGCTCATTACACATATGTTTCTGTACAATAAGCTCCTGGTTGTATCTGCTTTTCTTTGCTTTGAAATAAACTATCTTTGAAACAATTTTCCCTGCTGCAATGTATTGCTTGCATGCATTTTCTATCGTTCTGGCAACATTTAATTTTTTTATGAATTCCTCTTTATTTTCTTTAACTGCCGTACCAAGTATTTTTTTGTAAAGCCCATTAAACGCAGCATTTTCAATCCTGATCCTGTCATCATGAACAACAAAGTCCCACAATTCCTTCATATCATTTCCCGTTTTAATTTCATAACCATCCGGGAAACAATCTCCAAAAATCTTTTTTATGTAAGATACTTCCGATGAAGCTGTAAATCTGTTATTGCTTAAATTAACTTTTTCATTTATATAAGTATCAAACATAATGATATTATCAACTGTTCCACCTGCTTGTTTAGCAATTTCAAAGGCAATTACTCCGCCGGCACTCCAACCGGCTAAATCGAAGCTTCCTGACGGTTGTATCCTTCGGATTATCCCGATATATTCTTTTGCAATATCCTCTATGCTGATATTCTGGGGATATACGGTACGAATACCGGAATTGATACCATAAATATTATAATTAATGTTCAGGCTGGAGCATAACTCAATATATTCTCCTACGTTGCCGCTGACATCATGTATAACAAAGAGAGTTTTCGCTGCATTTTTATTTTCTTTTAATAATACGGCATTATCTCCATAGTAAGCCCCCCCCATATGCCTGGCTTGAGCCGATATATGCTGTGCCATTTCCCTTATCGTCGGATATTTCATAACATTTTCAACTGACATTTCAGCATCAAATACCTGTGAAGCTTTAGCCGCTAATATTATAGCCTTCAGGGAGTTTCCGCCAATCATGTAGAAATTGTCTGTAACGCTTATTTTAGAACGCTTCAATATATCTATCCAAATTTCCAGTAATTCTTCTTCGCATTTATTTTCCGGTGTCAAAAATATATTTGTGCTGCTCATTTCCCCGTTCATTGACAGCAGTTTTTTACGATCCAGCTTCCCATTTGATGTAACCGGTATTTCTTCGATTTGTACAAAACGTTCCGGTATCATATATTCCGGTAATGTCTTTGCCAGATACGACCTGAGTTCTTCTATGGTTACAGCCCTCTCTGCTGCAATATACCCGCACAGGTAACCGTTATCGTTTTCATCCTTATTGGCAAGTACGGCTGCACCTCTGATATCCTTATGTTCGCGTAACCGGTTTTCTATTTCCTCCGGCTCTATCCGGAAGCCACGTATTTTTACCTGGCTGTCTATCCTGCCCAAGTACTCTATATTTCCATCCGGAAGCCATCTTGCAAGATCTCCCGTCCGGTACATTTTTCCCTCGCCAAACGGATTATCGAGAAATTTATCTTGTGTCAGCTGTTCAAGATTAAGATACCCTTTTGCCACTCCGATTCCTGTTATGCATAACTCTCCCGGCACACCGATTCCGCAAAGGCTTCCACCATTCATGATATACAGCCTGGTATTTGTAATCGGTTTCCCTATCAGAATTTTGTCATAGTCATATTCACATTCAAAATAACTCACATCTATACTGGCTTCCGTCGGCCCATAGCAGTTAATCAGCCTTGCAGCCTGATTCCGGCTCCTTACCAGTTCGTTGAAATGCCTGAGGCTTTCCGCTCTCAATGCCTCACCGCTGGAAAAGACATATTTCAGACTCCTGATGCTATCTATTTCACCCCGTTTTGTAAACAAACAGCTTAAAAACATATCCAGCATGGATGGCACAAAATGAATAATTGTAACCTTATACCTGTCGATTGCCGATATGATTCCGGAAGGTATTTTTTCCGCCCTCGGCTCCAATATCGCCAACCTGGCGCCCGTAAGACTCCAGCATATGATTTCCCATACTGATATATCGAACGTATATGTAGTCTTTTGCAGGATCACATCTCCTTCACCTATTTGGTATCGGTTGTTTACCCATTGAATCCGGTTCAATAAACCTTCATGCTTGTTCATTACGCCCTTTGGTTTCCCTGTCGTTCCCGATGTATAGACAACATAAACCAGATCCTGCGGCGTATTGACATGTTCTAAGTTCTCCGGTTCTCCTTTTTTATATCTCTCGTCGGATAACACAATAACCGGTAACTGTTGGGGTACTTTTCCCATTAACTTCCCATTTCCAAGAAGAACCACTTTTGCCTTGCAGTCAGACACAATGTAACCGATACGCTCGTCCGGATAGTCAGGATCGATCGGCACATACGCTCCGCCTGCTTTTATGATCCCGTAAATACCCACAATCATCTCAATGCTTCGTTCCGCTGCAACAGGCACAAAATCATCCGGTTTCACTCCCATCTGCCTCAATTCCTTTGCAAGGAAGTTTACCCTATTGTTCAGTTCCCTGTAGCTTATCTCTTCTGTGCCGAATATTACTGCGCAGTTGTCCGGTGTCTCTTCTACCTGTTCTTCAAACAAATCTATAATAGTCTTTCCATTTGCATACTCATTCCCGGTGTCATTGAAATGATACAGCACTTTTTCTCTTTCGTCTTCCGTCACCATATCTATCTTTGACAGCTTCTTTTTGCTGTCTTCTGCAACTTCCTCAAGAATCCTTGCAAAGTGTCGGCTCATGAATTCTATGCTTTGCCTTTTGTATAGCCTTGTACAGTATGTAAACTCAAAGTGCAGCTTGCCTTCTTCTTCCCACGCAGTAAACGATATGTCAAACTTTGAAGTCTCTTTACCCGCAGGATATCCTGTTATCGTTATCCCTTCCGCACCCTTCCTGCTGCTGTCTAAATTCTGATATGCAAACATCACATCAAACAGCGGGTTTCTGCTCATATCCCTTTCAATATTCAAAGCTTCCACCAATTCTTCAAACTGGTACTCCTGGTTATCAAACGCGGCAAGCGTCGTTTCTTTTACTTCCCTTAAAAACTCCTCAAATGTCTCTCCGGCCTTCGGGCGGTT